>JAANMW010001428.1_pt1 | contig 25109 bp, 20 predicted proteins | sample 7279671 | NCBI WGS metagenome assembly JAANMW01 (sample SAMN14094541, study PRJNA606508) | bioreactor metagenome | isolation source: A lab-scale SPAN reactor treating ammonium-rich wastewater day 247 | place: Ireland: Galway | collected 2017-09-19 | reverse complement strand
GCCGGTGTTGGAACTGGTGGAAATCACGCCGGAGCAGGCGGGGACGTATGCGGTGGAAGTGAGCAACGCGGTGGGGAGCGTGCGCAGCCGGGCGGCGCAGGTGACGGTGCTGTTTCCACCACAGATTCATACTCAACCTCAGGATCTCGCCGCGCCGCGAGGTGCGAACGCTGAGTTCGCAGTGAGTGCGACCGCTCTGCCTTCCCCGAGTTACCAATGGTTTTTTGCCGTTACGAATCTGCTGCAGAATGAAACCAATGCGGTGTTGGTCCGCACCAACGCGCAGGCGGTGGATGTCGGCCCGTATCACGTTGAAGTCAGCAACATCTTGGGCGTCGTCACCAGCAGTGTCGCAATGCTATGGGTGGATGATCCGCCCAGCATCGTGGCGCAGCCGCAGAATCTCACGGTTCGTATTGGCCAAACCGCCGCTTTCCACGTCCTGGGCTCAAGCAGCCAGCCGCTCGAGTACTATTGGTATTTCGAGGGCACTAATTTGGTTTCGAGTAACAGTGAGGCGACCTTGCTGCTGACCAACGTCACATTAGCTCAAGGCGGGGCATATCACGCGGTCGCCACCAATGCGTTTGGAGCCAGTGCGAGCCAGACGGCCATATTGCGGGTTCTCGTGCCGACGGTATTCGGCCACCCCACCTGGGACGACAACGTCTTTGAGTTAAGCTTTCCAACCCTGGCCGGCCTGCGTTACACCATAGAGTACTCCACCAATCTGGTCGAAGCCAACTGGCTGCGAGTTGTCGGTGCGTCCAAACTTCTCGGCACCGGCGAACTCATGACGATCCAGGACTCCGCTGCCACCAACGCGAGCCGCTTTTATCGCGTGCTCGTCGAATAGGTTAAATGCGCAGCACCACTCGCGATCCTCGGATTCAACGGATCATTTCCGCCCGCGGTTGGGATCCCCATCAAGCGAAACGATGCCATTGGCGATGGCGAACTTGGTAAGCCCGGCGACGCTGTGGATGTTGAGTTTGCGCATGATGCGCTCGCGGTGAGTCTCGATGGTACGAACGCCGATGCCCAAGTGCATGGCGATTTCCTTGTTGCTCTTGCCCTCTGCGATCAGCCCCAGCACTTCGCGCTCGCGCTCGCTGAGTTTGGCCAGGGGGTTTTCCTTATCCGTCTCGCTGACGTATTGATTGAGCGCGATCTGCGCCACATGGGGACTGAAGAAGGCTTCGCCGGAATTCACGGCCTCAATGGCGCGCATCAATTCCTCGGTTGGCGCGTCCTTGAGCACATAACCGCGCGCCCCGGCTTTGATGATCCGCAGGACGGACTCGCGGTTGCTTTGCATGGAGAGAATCAGAACTTTGACCTTGGGGGTTGCTTTGCGAAGCGCTTCGGTCACCTGCAGGCCGTCCATTTGCGGCATTTGGACATCCATCAGCACGACGTCCGGTTGCAGTTCCTGCACCTTGCGGATCGCTTCGCTGCCGTCGCAGGCTTCTCCCACAATTTGGAGATCAGGCTTGCTGGACAGGCAGGACCACAAGCCTTTGCGCACGACCGGATGGTCGTCCACGATCAGGATTTTGGTCTTCTGCACGACTGTTGTGGTCTTCTTTTTCGTTGTACTCATGAAAGTGAAAACATTTTCCGCAATGGCCGCTGCGCCGGCCTTTTTGTAGCATCGTAAGCCGTTTCAAGCAAGCACGGTGATTCCCGGCACGCTTGCAGGATTCGGGTTGGCGGACTACGCCGGTTGCTGTTGGGTGAGGCAATGCAGGGACCCAAATCCCAGCACGAGGTCCACGGCATGGATGCCCACCACCGGGCGGTCGCGGAAAAGCTCACCCAGCGTGCCGAGCGCCACGCGATCGTTTGGATCGTTGAACGTGGGCACAATCACCGCTGCGTTGCCAATGTAGAAGTTCGCGTAGCTGGCGGGCAGTCGCTCGCCATCGTAGGAAAGCGGCGCGGGCATGGGCAGGGGTATCACTTCAGGTTTGGTGCCGTCTTCCAGCCGCAAATCCTGAATGCGCTCCCAGTTTTCCGCCAGCGGCCGATAGTTGATATCCTTGCGGTTGGTTTCCTTGATCAACACCAGTGTGTTTCGGTTTACGAAACGGCAGATGTCGTCAATGTGCCCGTGGGTGTCATCCCCCACCGGTCCATTGCATAGCCAGAGCACGTTGGTCACGCCGAGGTATTGCTTCAGTGTCCCTTCGATTTCCATGCGGCCCAGACCCGGATTGCGCACCTGCACCTTGGGATCAAGGTAACATTCCTCCGTGGTCAGCAACGTGCCGCAGCCATTGACTTCAATGCCACCGCCTTCGATGACAAAGGGTTTTCCGTTGTGCTGCGCGTGGAACAACCGTTTCCGGAGGTGCCGAGCGGCAGTGTCAGGCACGCGGCGGTCCTTTTGCCAGTCCGGATACTTGGCCCAGGCGTTGAAATGGAAATGCACGATGGCTGTTTCTGATCTGCCGGCCCGGCGACGACGTACGAAGATGGGGCCGCTGTCGCGCGTCCAGCCGCGATTCGTGGGATGCACGATGAACTGCACCCGCTTCAAGTCGGCACCTGCCCGTTTCAGATAACTCTGCGCGAGTCTCTCTTCCGCGCGATGTCGCACCAGGATGCGAACCCTTTCACCGGGCGCGAGTTTGCGCACCATTTCGCCATAGACCCAGCGGATGGTGTCGAGTTTGTCCGGCCAGTCCGTGGCATTATGCGGCCAGCCCAGCCAGGTGGCCTCATGTCTTTCCCATTCCGCTGGCATGGTGTAGCCAAGTTCCGCCGGTGCGGCTGGTTTGGAAGTGTTCGGTTTAGCCATAGTATTGATCGCGGAAAAAAAGCCGGTGCTCAACCATTGCCCAATAGGCGCTGAACCCCTGCCGCCAGGTTTCTGGTAGGTCTGGTGAAATTCGCGCCAGACACCGGGGCTGGCGTCGCGGACTCAAACGTCGAGAACGCCACGCAGGAATTGGCAGTTGGCCTGGTAACTCGGCAGCATCTGTCCGCCCGGCGGTACGGCGCCTTCAATCTGCACCCAGCCGCGGTACCCGATGTCATCCAATGCGCTGCGAACCTTCTTGAAGTCCACCTGCCCTTGCCCCAGCAGCGCCCCGTTCTCTTTCGCGTGAAATTCGCAAATGCGTTTGCCCAACTGGCGAATCTCGGCGTAGATGTCGTAGCCCATCTTGTGGGAGTTCGCCACGTCGTAATACACCTGCACTGCGGGCGAACCCACGCGTTCGAGAATGGCCAGATGCTCGTCCGCGCTGAGCCAGCTTTCAATCCCGAGAATCACTTTGGCCCGCTCCGCCTTGGGCGCCACTGCCTGGAGCCGTTTCACGACCTCATCCGTGCCGGCGGGATCGTTCTTCAAATCACCTTTGCCGAAGAACGCCAGCAGCACAACTTGGACATCCATTGCCTGGCAGACATCAATGGAGTCACTCACCCACTCGATGGTTTGCGGGTCGCTCTTGTAGGGGATGTTGTTCATCTCGCCGATGGCAAGGGAGGCAACTGACAGGCCGTGCTTTTTCGCAGCGGCACGGTAACGCTTCTGAACTTCCTGCTGTCGGAGATGCATGTCGTTGGCCGCCGTGCCGAGGCTGACTTGCACACCGTCCAGACCAATTTCTTTTGCCACGTCAAACGCGGCGGGATCGGCCAGCTTGCCTATGGACCAATCGCACGCGCCAATCTTGAACCCACGCTGCCCGGCACCGGCCAGCAATGGGCTTACCGCCGGGCCGAACGCGAGCAGGCTACCCGCGTGAACCGTCCGTGCCAGCATTGTCCGGCGGGAAATTCGAGGGGCGGGCGTGGGGGCCGCCAGTTTACGTTGATTGGGAGTCGTGTTCATGAGTCGTTCCGAGGCGACGCTAATCCTCGCACTGCGATCGAGCAATCTTTTTGGTTATATGGTTTCGCATTTTTGCTCGGGCAGTGGCGCTGTCTCCGCTGGACGGAAGCTGCACCACTTTGCGGGCGGGGATTTCGGCGGTGACGGAAAGCTTGTCGCGGAAGTAATCGGTGGTACATTTCGAGGGCAATGAGCGCGAGCGACAAACCGTTGCGCATGGTCACCTGCGGGTGGTGCGATACCAAGGTCTTCATTCCCGGCGATCTACCACCGCTGGGCACGGTGCCCTGCAAAAAATGCGGGCATCCGGTCATGATGCCCATGATGCTGCGGCAGTTTGAACTGCGTAGCGTCATTGCCTCGGGCGGCAACGGCACGGTCTATCGCGCTTTTGACAACGTGTTGGAGCGGATGGTGGCGGTCAAACTGGTGAAAAAGGAGTTGATCAGCGATCCCGTGGCGATGGAGAGTTTCTACCGGGAAGCCCGGGCCTGCGCGCGGCTGAATCACACCAACATCATCCATATCTACACGTTCGACGAATACGAGGGGCAGGTGTACCTGGTCATGGAATTGGCGGACCACGGCAGCCTCGACGCCCGGATAGACAAACAGCAGCGCGTCCAGGAGCTTCATGTCCTGGACATCGGCATTAGCATCGCCTCCGCGCTTGATCTGGCACTCAAGCACAACCTGTTGCACCGCGACATCAAGCCCGGGAATATTCTTTTCGACAGCGACAACGTTCCGAAGCTTGTGGACTTTGGCCTCGCGCGCAACGTGGATGCCGAACCGGAGTCAACCACCGTGACCGAGGGCACGCCGTATTACGTGGCCCCGGAGAAGATCAAACGGGAAAAGGAGACATTCTTGTCCGATATGTACAGCTTGGGCGCCACGATGTATCACGCCCTGACCGGACACGTGCCCTTTGAGGCCCCGACCGTGGAGGAACTCGTGGCGGCGCATGTTCATACGGCGCTCACGCCGCCCAATCAAGTGATCCCTGACATCAGCCAGCCCACGAGTGACGCCCTGGTCAAAGTCATGGCGAAAGATCCAGCGGATCGTTTTCTCAGCTACGATGAGTTCAGCATGGCGTTGTGGGCCGCGCGCAGCCAGTTGCTCGTTCAGCAATACGCCCAACCGGAAGGAAGCAAACCCAAGGCAAAGACCAGTTGGTGGCGGCGGTAATTACAGCCCTTGCCAGTCCGGTTTCCCCCGTCACCCTCCACGTTTGGTCCGAACGAAAAAGGCAGGCTTGCGCCTGCCTGAGCTTCGACAGTTGAGGTTGCCGATTATTCGGTTTGAACCGCCTTCTTCTTGCCCTCGGCTGCGCCTTCGCCCTTCTTCTTGGCCTTCGTTGCGCCTTCAGGCGCCGGGCCAAAGCGCACCATGGCCGCCACCAGTTTGCCGTCTTCGGCTTTGCGATAGGACCCGCCGATTTCGTCTCCAATCACACCGTCTTCCAGCTTGGCAGGTTTGCCGCCTTTGATGATCCGGGTATCGGCCGTAATGTGAAACACCCGCTCGCCGACGGTCACGGTCTTGGCGGTTTTGTTGATGGCGCCCACTTTGCCACGAAATGGCAGGGCGCGTTCGCCTTTGGGGGCGGCTTTTTCGGAGGCCGCCGATTTGGCCTTCTCCGGTTGCTTTTCCTGGGCGAAACCTTGTCCGGGGGCCAAGGCAATAGCCGCAGCCAGCAGGCTCAGTCCAGCGATTTTGAGAACGGTTCTTTTCATGGTGTTAATGGTTGGTTCAGTTTTGTGTGACGCTTAACAGCTAACAAATCGAGCCCTGCGATCAAGCCCTTTCTAAGAGAAATTGCTGGCTCGCGATGCACGAAGCTCCCAGCCGGGCCCGAAAGTCATCGCTAGCCAGCAACCCCGGAGAGTAGTGAGTTGTCTCCCAAAATTGACCCGTTTTGTCCATAGAGCATGATGTCGGCGCAAGATCACTGCGGATAAGATTGCTTTGGGCGGATACTGGGTTTGATACTAAGCCGGCCCGTGGATTGTATTGCCGCCACACCTCGATGGGCGGCACGCTCGCCGGCAGGTGCGTCACCAGCCCCTGATAGAGATAGCCAGGACAGTCCACCAACCCCTTGCCGCCAGTGCGCTGGCCGGCCTTTTGTTTGTCGGCGATCCGATGGCGCAGCAAGATCACTCGTCGCGGTGCCGGCCAGTCCACTTCCTGATGCCAGACCTCGGCCACTTCGGTGTCCGGCACGTCGGTCGCCGTCCAGATCAAGTCCTTTTTGAGCAGCCGTTGCAGCGGTTTCAACAGCCGCGCCACCACGAGGTACTGGAGTTTGAGCCGCTCCAACAAATCCAGCCACTCCGGCACACAGAATCCCGGATCGGCCCGCACCAGCCGCAGCCCAATCCATTTCGGGATGTTGGCCAACAAATCCAGCGTGAAGGCGACCACGTTGATGGCCGTCCTCGTGCAGCCGCCGCGTCGAATCCAGGTCCAGCGCGTATCCGCCCTTGCGGCTGGGCAGCCGCTCCAGGCACCAGCGCCACAGCGGACGGAACGTGCCCAGATTTTTGCCCGCGCTGGTGAACCCTTGGAAAAAGCGCGTGAAGGTGGATTGACTGCCGATACGCTCGATGGCCAGAACATTACGTCGCTGCGGAGATACGCCACCGGCGCCAGCTTTTGCGCGCCGGCCAGGATGCCGGCCAAAAAGCCCAGCGCCAGGTCGGCCATGGGGATGGCCTTCTTGCTGGTGCGCTGATGCGGCAAGACGCGCGCCAGCAGTTGGGCGAAGCGATGCCAGTGCAGAAACCCGGCGAAGGTGAGCAAGCCGGCCCGGCCGCTGACCTTCTGATCCGGGAAGCCGATTTGGATGGATTGTTGCGGGGTTTGGAGTTTAATGAATTCGGTCACTGTTTGCTGACCAGACTTCCCGGAGTGAGAAGATGTTTTATTAGGCACCCATCAATCACTTCCAAACAGTGGCCCCTTTGAAAACTGAATAGTTACGGCTAAATGTCCGGCGGCAAGAAATCCAAATCCCAATGGGACTTCGGCGAGTTGTTCCCGCCTGAGCAAGCCCGTCGTGTCTTGTCCGTCAGTGAACTGACAGAACAGGTTCGGCGGTTGCTGGAGAAACACCTTGGCCAAGTGTGGGTGACGGGCGAGATCACCAACCTGCGGGCGCAAAGTTCCGGGCACATTTACTTCACGCTCAAGGACGCCAATGCGCAGTTGAGTTGTGTGCTGTTTCGCAGTGCGACGGTGGCGCATCGCGAGTTGCTGACCGATGGTCAAAAGGTGCTGCTTCAGGGTGACGTGACGGTGTATGAGGCGCGCGGACAATATCAACTCATCGTGCGCGCCGTGGAATTGCAGGGGGTCGGCGCGCTGCAAATCGCGTTCGAGAAACTCAAACAGAAGCTCGCGGCGGAAGGTTTGTTTGCGCCGGAACGCAAGCGTTCGTTGCCACGCTTCCCGCAACGCCTCGGACTGGTAACTTCACCTACCGGCGCGGCCATCCGTGACGTGCTGCATGTCATACAACGGAGGAATCCCAGTCTTGAAATCATTCTCGCGCCGTGTCGCGTGCAGGGGGATAAAGCCGCCGAGGAGATTGCCGAGGCCATCCGCCGGTTGAACGACATTGCACCTCCCCATGTGTCGCTCGACTTGATTCTTGTCACCCGTGGCGGTGGCAGCTTGGAAGACTTGTGGGCGTTCAACGAGGAAATCGTAGCCCGGGCGATCTTTGAATCCGCCCTGCCGGTCGTGTCGGCGGTGGGACATGAGATTGATTTCACGATCAGCGATTTCGTGGCGGACGTGCGCGCCGCCACGCCGAGTGCTGCGGCGGAAATTATCACGGAGGATGTGTTTGCGAGTCGGGAATTTGTCGCCGAAGCGCCTTCGCTCATGGCGACGCGGGTTCGGCAACAACTCCGTCGCGCCACCGGGGATTTCACGCAATGGGCGCAACGTTTGCAGCGGGCGCACCCGCGTCGGCAGGTGAACGAATGGCTGCAACGGCTGGACGAATTGCACACCGATCTGGTCCGCAACACACGGCAGAGCGTGCGCGAGCGTAGCGTGGCATGGCAAAACGCGACCGCCCGACTTTGGCGAACGCGTCCCGCGCAATTGGTCAAGGATCGCACTCAAATGCTGACGCAGGCGCGGCGGCGGCTCGGGGAACAGGCGCGGCACGAATTGCGCGAGCGGTTTCATGCGTGGCAGACGCTGGATTCGCGCTTGCGGCTCCTCGGACCGGAACAAGTACTGGCACGCGGCTATTCAATTACGATGGATGCGGCCAGCGGCAAAGTTCTGCGGGATGCGACGAAGTTGAAATCCGGGCAGCGATTGAAAACGCGTTTGCAGCAGGGCGAGGTCTTGAGCAAGGTGGAGAAATAGAAATTGTTCACGGCGCTGCCGCTACGGGTAGATCACCCGATAAAACCGTTGAACCTCGGTGCTGGGGGCATTGGTAAAGGAAAGATTCGTACCAGTCGAAGTCGCGGTCCCAAGGGTGAGCCAGTTCGTGAAAGACAAGTTCGTGGTCATCTGCACCGTGTAGGTGACGTTGCTCATCCCCTGCCAGTGCAAAACTCCCGCCTCGGAAAGGGCCAGGGTCGGTGGGGGCACGAAGCTGCCTGCCTCAAGGGTGATCCTGAAGTCCTTCACCACCGCCAGATGTTGCATGCCGGACACAGTGGAATCGCCAAATTGAACCGGTGGCACATCGCTCAACGGCGCGTAGTTGGTGGAGACGAACACCAGTCCATTCGCAAGCGTGTGCGAGGGCAGCACCACGGGCGTCACGGAGTTGGTCAGCGGGAAACTCACGAGCACGCGGTCGTACCGGCGGTTGCGGCCCTGGTTGGTGTTTGGGTTGCCGTGCAAGTCCGTGGGCACGGGCGCGTCGCTCAAGAATGAACCCAGCGTGCTGACCGCATTTTCAGTTTCCGCATGGATGTTAAAGTCGCCGGCGACGATGATCCAGGCGTTCACGGGAAAATTCGTGCTGATGAGCGCCCGGAGTTCAGCGGCTTGGGCGGCGCGACGTGAAGCATCGCTGCTCGAATTGCTGGCCTTGAGGTGAACGCTGATCACGTAAAGATCATTCGTGCCAGGCACGTCAATCCGTGCCCACGCAAAGCCGCGGTCATTCACACCCGTGTCGCTGTCCAGCCAGGAACCACTCGCAATCATCGGATAGCGGCTGATGATGCCATTGGGGATGTTGTAGCCAGCTTCGCGGAAATACCCAAAGTTTGTGCCGAAGGCGCGGTCGAGCATTTCGCGGAATGCCGCCGGTGTGTTGAGGCCGGCGCTGCCAGTGCTCGCGTAGTTGAATTCCTGAAGGGCCACGATGTCCGGCCGGAGACCTTGCAGGATGTTCAGGCCGGGCGTTTCGTAACGCTGATTGTTGCCCGAGGTCAGATTTGCCGCCACGACGCGGAGGGTGACGTTGCTCTGCGAACAAGCCGTCTCGACCAACCACAACAAGCCGAGCAGCAAAAGGCTGACCGGCCAACGTGACCGCCTGGAATTCCACCTCATGCGAGACAGCCGTCGGCAAGGTCCATCACCAAACTACCGGCTGCCCCAAATGCTTCATGGGATTCCACCTTCGGCGGGTTCATCTGCGGGCAGCTTGTTCCCCTTCCAGTTCGGCGAAGAGGTTCTCCAGACTGTTTAGCGGCGCGTCCCGTTTGGGATTCAACACTTGACGCAAGTAGTTCACGGCATCGGGGATGGTCTTGACCGAGCGGGGCAGCACGGCCCCACACGCATTGGCGTGGCCGCCGCCCTGGAGTTTTTCCGCGACCTTGAGCGCCTCGCCGTTGCGGCTGCGCAGGCTGGCGATGACGACGCCGTTGGTGCGGCGAAACATCGTGAGCAACACGGGATATCGCGTGGCTTGTTGCTCGAGCAACTGATGAACGATGAGGTTGTTGTTGCCGATGACCGTGTCCACGAAGCCAACGTTGGGACTGATCTCGGCGACGTTGCCTTTGCTCCATTCCAATCCCAGCGGGTCTTCAATACGCCGCTTGGCCGCCATGACTTCGAGCAGCGGATGATCGAGCAGCTTCTCAATCTCGCCGCCGAGCAACGCGTGGAGATTCCAGAAGCCGTAAATCTTCACGAGATTGGCGTAGTCACCGGCCAGGATGAAATCGGGATCCTCCTCCAGGAACAGATCGCTCACATTGTTCAGGTGAACGAGCCGGTCGAGCCCGGGCGAGCCGAGGCCGTGCTCGCAGCATAGTTCGTAACACAGCAATCCGGCGGACTTGTTCACGGCGTGGATGAGTTGACCCTGTTGCGGCCTCAACTCGGTGACGTGATGATCCACCACCAGCCAATTCGCCTTGTCGAGCCGCTGTTCAAACGTGAAATCGGCGACCCAGGCGGATTTCTCGCGGAGGTCGCGTTGTTTCCAGACGTTGTAATGATATGCCTCCAATGGCACGTGCGCCTCGAAGACCTTTCGGGCGAGCCGTTGCAGCAAAACCCCGGCGATCAATCCGTCGAGATCGCTTTCGTGGGTGATAATGACATCCGGCTTGGCAAATTGCGTCATGATGCCGGCAGGCTAGAGGAATGGCCGACGGCTGGCCAGCGGCGAATTCACAAGGTGCAGAGGCCGCCCTGCTCCGCGCAAAAAACTCTTTCCACTCTGGCGTGCCAGCCTGACAATCCCTCGCATCTTGCTATGAAATTGTTCAATCTCAGCGGGGAAGTGGCGGTCGTAATTGGTGGCACAGGCGTGCTCGGCGGCGCGTTGGCACAGGGGTTGGCCGATGCGGGCGCCAGGATTGCCGTGGTGGGACGCAACGCCGAACGGGGACAGGCGCGCGTCAAAGCAATTGAAACCAGCGGGGGCCGCGCGGAGTTTTTTGGCGCGGATGCGGAATCTCGAGCCAGTCTGGTGGCTGCCCACCGGAAGATTGCCGCCGCGCTGGGCGCACCAACCATCTTGTTGAATGCCGCCGGGGGCAATGATCCGAAAGTGACGGTGACCGCGGACCATCCTTTTGAAGCCATCGGGGCGGACGACTGGCGGGCGAACTTTGATCTGAACCTGGTGGGCGGCGTGTTGTTGCCGTGCCAGGAATTTGGCCCGGCCATGTGCGAACGCGGCCGGGGCAGCATCATCAACATTGCCAGCGTCTCAGCGCATCTCCCGTTGTCGCGCGTGGTGGCCTATTCGTCGGCCAAGGCGGCGGTGTTGAGCCTGACGAAGTTTCTGGCGCGCGAGTGGGCGCCGCGCGGAGTGCGGGTAAACACCATCACCCCGGGGTTTTTCCCTGCGGAACAAAATCGCAAACTGCTCTTTAACGAGGATGGCTCACCAACCTCCCGCACGGAGGCCATTTGGGGCCACACGCCAATGAAGCGATTCGGCGCCGCCGAGGAATTGACGGGTGCCGCCGTGTTTCTGGCCAGTGGCAAGGCCAGTGGTTTCGTCACGGGCACGGACATTGTGGTGGACGGAGGTTTCCTGGCGCAGACGATCTGAAGGAGGGGCTGGCGAGCAAGACCAGACGGGGCAACCCGCTGGCGGGTCCACCGGAAGGTCTTTGTCGTGAAACATCACCCGTCTGGTCAGTGATGCGGTCTTCCGGTTGGCGCACGGGATGCCAGCGGCGCTTCGTGCTCGACTTGTGCGTCGGCGCGGCTTTACTGAAAGCCGCCCATGCCAAACGACGGAAAGAAAGCCACGCCGCCCGCGGCGGGGAACAAGGCGCGCGAACTCGCCGCCGGGCAGCGGGTGTTTGACCGTTACTACCTCAAACGCACCCTGGGCGAGGGCGGCATGGGCGTGGTTTGGCTGGCGCACGACCGCGTATTGGAACAGCCGGTGGCGCTCAAGTTTCTCGCGCACCATCTGATCCACGATCATCACGAAGTGGCGCAGCTCAAGCTGGAAACGCGCCGCAACCTCAAGCTCGCGCACCCAAACATCGTCCGCATTCACGATTTCGTGCAGGATGCCCACGGAGCCGCCATTGCGATGGAGTATGTGGACGGCTGGTCTTTGTGGTCGTTACGCGTGGACAAGCCGCAACAAATCTTCACCGCGGAAGAAATCGCCCCGTGGCTCCGCCAATTGTGCGACGCGCTGGATTACGCGCACAACGAAGCGCACATCGTTCATCGCGATCTCAAACCAGCGAATCTGCTGCTCAATTCCCGCGGGCAGCTCAAGGTCACGGATTTCGGTCTGGCGCGGGAGCTCCGCCCGGGAGCGAAGCCGGACCTCGCGCATCCGCGAATTGTCGGTACGGACATTTACATGAGTCTCCAGCAATGGACCGGCGAACCGCCCGCCGTGGCGGATGACATTTATTCGCTGGGGGTCACGATCTACGAATTGCTCACCGGCAAAACCCCGTTTCACGATGGCGACATTTTCCAGCAACTGCTCGAACTCACGCCGCCCGCGATGACGGATAGGTTGCATGAATTCGGCATGGACGACGCGGCGATTCCGCTGGTGTGGGAAGAAACCGTCGCTGCGTGTCTGGCCAAGGAACCGGATCGTCGGCCCGTGAGCGCACGCGAAGTCGCCCTCCGGCTCGGCTTGATGGAAGGAGCGAAGCCCGCCCTTACGGAGCCAATGACCGCCATTCTGAGACAGCCGGCCGCACCAGAACACCCGGAGACACAATTTGTCACGCCGACAGTTCGGCCGGAATCGCCGGCGAATGGCGAGGCGGCCACTACCGATCCGCGGCGCAAAGGCGTATTCATTGCAGCGGCGACGGCCTGTGCCATTATTGCCGTCCTGGCGGTTTCACTCCTGGTAGTTCACCGGGGCAACTTGAAGAGCACACCCGCTGCGGTGGAACCGCCGGAGGCTGGGCTTCAGGTGGGCGAAGTGTGGGCGAACAGCCTCGGCATGAAGTTTATCTCCATCCCGGAGCTGCCGGTTCAGTTTTCAATTTGGGAAACCCGCGTGCAGGACTTCGAGGCGTTTGTGCGCGAAACGGGTTACGACACCGGCTCGGTCATGATGACCCTGGGGCAGAACAACCAATGGCGGCAATCCGATCACTCCTGGCGCAATCCCGATTTTGCGCAGACGCCAGCGCATCCAGTGGTAGGCGTGACGTGGCGCGACGCGGAAGCGTTCTGCGAATGGCTGACACAGCAGGAACGGCGGGCGGGCTTGCTCACCACCAATCAGCATTACCGGTTGCCGACGATGGCCGAGTGGTTGCGCGTTGCGGGGACGGCGATGTTTCCTTGGGGTAATGACTGGCCGCCACCCGCCGGGGCGGGTAACTACGCCGGCGCCGAACTGCGACGCAGCGTGGCCCGGCGTGCGGTCCTCGGCAACTACGATGATGGTTTCGTGGGCACTTCCCCCGTGGGAAGTTTTAAGCCAAATGAACACGGGATTTACGATCTTGGCGGCAACGTGTGGGAATTCTGTGCCGACGGCCCGGTGGACGATCCCAGTTCACGCTGGCTCATGGGCGCATCCTGGGAGAGCGGCACGGAAGAGGCGCTGGCGGTTTCGCATCGCGTGCGCGGCAACGACACGCGGCGCTTCAGCCATCGTGGATTTCGGTGTGTGTTGGTGACCGTGGAATAGGAATCGTGCCTCCGCGTTCTATACACGACGTCGTAAGTCCGATCCGCCGGCTGAGGGCAGCCGGCCTACAAAACCTTGTAGGCCGCGTGCCCTCACGCGGCGTTACTTCTGACGTTGTGTATATTGCGGAGTGAGGAGCCTCAAATCCCGTTCCTAACCTTCGGAACGCAACTCAACGTGTCTCGACTTCCGCGATCTCTTCCGGCGTGAGCCGGAAATCCATCGCCCCGATAATGCCATCCACCTGCTGCGCGTTGCGGGCGCCGACAATTGCGCCCGTCACCGCCGGATGATTCAGCGTCCAAGCAATCGCAACCTCGCCCGGGGAACGGCCATGACGCGCCCCGACAGTTCGCAATCGCTCCGTCACTTTGAGATTCTCTGTCAATTTGGGCTCTTGAAACTCCTGGCTTTTCGTCCGCCAGTCACTTTTGGGCAGCGCGGCAATGCGCTCGCGCGCCATCGCGCCGGTGAGCAGACCGGAAGCCATGGGCGAATAAACGATCACGCCCACGCCCTCGCGCTGGCACCACGGCAATTGCGCTGATTCCACGTCGCGGCGTAGGAGCGAATACGGTGGTTGGAGCGATGTGACCGGTGCGATGGTTTGCAGTTGCTGCATTTCTTCCACTGTGGCGTTGGACACCCCGATCCAGCGCACTTTGCCTTCCTTCTGCAAAGCGGCCAGGGTCTGCCAGCCTTCCAGCGTCTCGTTCAATTCATCCGCCGTCCAATGGATTTGATAGAGATCAATCACGTCGGTTTGCAGGCGGCGCAAGCTGGCGTCACATTCACGGCGGACGGATTCCGCGCGCAAGGAGTAACTGATTTGACCCTGATCATCCCACAGCATCCCGCATTTGGTGAACACATAGGGCCGCGCACCTTTCCAATCGCGCACGGCGCGGGCCACGACCTCCTCGGAATGGCCCAGTCCATAGACGGCCGCGGTATCAATCCAGTTCATGCCCCGCTCCAGCGCGCGGTGGATGGCGGCGACGGAATCCATGTCGTTCTGCGCTCCCCAGCCAAATTGCCAGTCGCCCCCAATCGCCCACGCGCCGAAGCCAATCGGGGTAATGGCGAGGTCCGAGTTTCCCAAAGTTCTCGTTTTCATCGAATCCGAGCCTAGCGCGATCGGCAACGAATGACAATCAGTTGGAAAGTCGGTTCCGCATGAAGTCTTGCGCCGCTACCGAAGGCTTGCCAGAGAACTGACTTCCCCCCAGGCCTGCATCACGGCGCGCAACGATTCGAGATGGCTCAACTGGAGCGCTGCCCAATCGCGGCGGACGGGGAGCAGTTCGGTCAGGCTCGTGTCGCCGGCGGAGTAGCGCGCCTCGGCGGCCTTCAGAATGGATTCGGCTCGGGGCAGGATTTCGGTTTGCAGTGCGCGGGATGTTGCCAAGGCGCTGGTCAACTGCGCGTAGGACTCGCGCAGGCGGAGATTCAATTCGTTTTCGGTCAGGCGCGAGCGGGCCTCGGCAGCGGCGGCTTCGGCGCGGGCTTCGCGCAACTTGCCTTGATTTCGATTGAACAACGGCAACGGAATGCTGAGGCCGATGTCGAAGGTGTTCTCCTTCGTGGCTTCGAGTCGGTGATAAAGCGCCTCGACTTTCACATCGGGGATGCGTTCCGCCTTGGCCAGGTCAATCCGCGCGTTACTGGCACGCAGGCTGGCATCGGCCAGGGCAAACTCCGGTTGCGCGGACAGGTTGGCGGCGAGTGATTCCAACGTGGGAACCTCGAACGTCGTGTCGAGACTTCCGGCGAGTGACTTCACGCTCAGGCGACTGTCGCCGATGGCCGCCGCCAGTCCCAATATCGCCTGCTCACGCAGGGATTGAGTGCGCTGGACTTCCACTTTGGCCCGCGCGAACTCCATTTCCATCCGCGCAAGTTCCTCCGGCACGGCATCACCGGCGTCCACGCGAGCTTTGGTCGTTGCGGCGACTTGCTCGATGCTCTGCGCCATCTGGCTTTGTGTCTGGCACGCCTTTTCCTGATACAGCGCGGTGGCAAAGGCGCTGTGGACGCGCTTGCGCAGATCGCGGCGAGTCACTTCGAGGCCGCGCACTCGTACTTCGCGTTCGAGTAATTCCGCTTGCCGCGCCTGACCGAGGCGACCGCCCAGTGGAATCGGTTGGGCAATTCCGGCGACGTATTCCCGTTGGTTCGATGAGTCGCTGCTGAACGGAATTTGTTGCGCGCCGACGATGGCCTCGGGGTTGGGAAACGAGCCGGCCTGTTGCGCGCGGCCGACAGCGGCTTCGACGAGCGCGCGGGCTTCGGCCAGTTGCGGGTGTTGGCGCTCGGCCAGTTCAATGGCTCGGTCGAGCGTCAGGTTTTCCAATTGGGTTGTTTCCGCCGCCCGGAGCGCGGAGAGGGGCGAGATTAAGATTAAGAGGAAGATTAAGATTAAGAGACTTCGTGGTTTCATAAATGCCTCACGTCGCTTGGTTCACGGGCCGTCCCAGCCTAAGATAGAGGGCGGGAACAATAATCATGTTGAGCACCATCGAGGTCAGGAGACCGAACAGGATCACGATGGCCATCGGGGTCTGGATTTCGTTGCCGGGTTTCTCACCGCCCAGCGCGAGCGGAATGAGCGCCAGCCCGGCAGAGAGCGCGGTCATCAGGATCGGCACGAGGCGTTCCAGCGCGCCGCGGCGCACGGCTTCACGGAAATCGGTCACGCCTTCGTGTTCCTGCAAATGCCGGATGTGCGAGACGAGCATGATGCCGTTGCGCGTCGCGATGCCGAACACGGTGATGAACCCGATGAGCGACGCCACGCTCAACACACCACCGCCGACGAACACACCCGCCACGCCGCCGATAAGGGCCAGCGGGAGGTTGAGCATGATGAGGGCGGCATCGCGGGCCGAGCGAAACGCCAGGTGCAGCAGGAAGCCGATGCCGATGACCACGCCGATACTGACGAGCGTGAGCGTGCGTCCCGCTTCAGCCGCGCTCTCGAATTGTCCGGCGTATTCGACGCGGTAGCCGGGTGTGGCCGCCAGAATCGGGTTCACCAGTTTCTGGATGTCATTCACCACGCCGGTCACATCGCGCCCGGCGACGTTGCATTGCACGACAATTTTTCGCTCGACCTGTTCGCGCAAAATCTGGTTCGGACCGGTGTCGCGCTGGATGCGCGCGAGCGACCGCAACGGCACGCGCGCCCCGATGGGTGTGTCCACCAGCACGTCACCAAGCGTGTCGAGTTCCCAGCTCCCGGCATTTTCGAGCCGCACCACGAGGTCGTAGGAGCTCTGGCCTTCGAGGACGCGCGAGGCTTTCACGCCTTGCAGCGCGGCTTCGACCGTGTTCGCCACGTCGCGGATGGTGAGCGCATGCCGGGCAATCTCGGCGCGGTCGAACTTGATCTTCAACACCGGCACTTCGGTCTGCTGTTCAACCGACAAATCCACGACGCCGACGACGCTCTGCATGGCCTGCCGCGACCGCTCGGCGAGCGCGCGAAGCTGATACAGGTCCGCTCCGAATATCTTCACCGCGATGTTCGCCCGCGTGCCGGAGAGCATGTGATCAATGCGATGCGAGATCGGCTGACCAATGGCGATGTTCAGGCCGGGGATTTGGGAGAAGGCGCTGCGAAGGGCGTCGAGGAACTCGGCCTTGCTGCGGTCCTTCATGTGGATGGACACGTCGAGTTCGGCAGATTCGACGCCCTGGGCGTGTTCGTCCAGTTCCGCGCGTCCGGTGCGGCGGGCCACCGACACGACTTCGGGAAAGCCCAGGAGCGTCTGTTCCACCACGCGGCCCAGCGCATCGGACTCGCCGAGGGACGTGCCGGGTAGTGTGACGGCGCTGATGGTGAGTGAACCTTCGTTGAACTCCGGCAGGAAGGCGCGCCCCATACGCGTGCTGGCGAACAACGCCAGGGCCAGCAGGACCATGGCCGGGAGGGTGAACCGCCAGGGATGGGCCAGCGCGGCTTGCAGGATGGGGGCGTAACGGGCCTTTAGCCATTGCACGAATTTGGGTTCGTGGTCCGCCAGAACGCCCCGGCTCTTGGGCAGGAGGAAGTAGCACAGCACCGGCGTGACCGTGACCGCCACGACAAGTGACGCGCCCAGCGCGACGAGATAGGCAATGCCAAGGGGTTGCAACAAGCGGCCTTCGACGCCCGCGAGGAAGAAGATGGGGATGAACACCAGCGCGATGATGAGCGTGGCAAAGACAATGGAACTCCGAATCTCCACGCTCGCGTCGAACACGACCTGCAAAATGGGGCGGCGTTTCCCCTCCGGTTTGTGGTGGTTCTCGCGCAGGCGGCGGAAAACATTCTCCACGTCAATCACCGCATCGTCCACCAGCGCGCCGATGGCGATGGCCATGCCGCCGAGTGTCATGGTGTTGATGGATGCGCCGAACCATTTCAAGGTGAGGACGGCGGTCAGCAGGGAGAGCGGAATGGCCGTGAGCGTGATGAGCGTGGCGCGGAAGTTGCCGAGGAACAGCAACACCACGAGAGTCACCAGCACGACGCCCTCCAGCAGCGCGGTCTGAACGTTGCGGACCGAGGTGGAGATGAAATCAGACTGCCGGAAGATGTCCGTCTTAAGCTGCATGTCGGCCGGCAGCTTGGCTTGGATGTCCGCCAGCGCGGCATCCAGACGCTTGGTGAGTTCGAGGGTGTTCGCGCCGGGTTGCTTCTGGATGCCGAGGATGACGGCGGGTTTGCCCATCGCCGAGCCTTCGCCACGTTTCTGCGCTTCGCCGATGCGCACCTCGCCGAGGTCGCGCACGAGCGTGGGCACGCCATCCCGCGCGGTGACGGGAGTGGCGGCGATGTCGTCGAGCGATTGCACGCGGCCGATGCCCGTGACGAGCCATTCCGCGCCGCGTTCGTTGATGATGCCGGCGGAGACGTTCTCGTTGCCTTCCTGGAGCGCGCGCACGACCTGGTTCAGGGTGACGCCATGGCTCTGCAAGGCAGCGGGATTGATCACGACCTGGAATTGTTTTTCCCCGCCGCCAATGGGCGTGACTTGCGACACGCCGGGCACGGCCAGCAGACGACGGCGAATGGAAACCTCGGCGTAACTGCGCAGTTCGGCGGGCGTGTGCTCGTCCGAGGTGAGCGCGAGGAAGAGGATCTCGCCCATGATGGAGGATTGCGGGGCGAGGGCCGGACGCTCAACCTCGGGCGGCAATTCCGCACTGATGGCGGTGATCTTCTCGCTGACGGTCTGGCGGGCGTGACGGATGTCCGTGCCCCACTCGAACTCCACCCACACGACCGAGATGCCGACTGCGGTGGCCGAGCGCACGCGCCGCACCCCGGACGCGCCGTTCACGGCGGTTTCCACCGGGAAGGTGACCTGCGTTTCCACTTCGGTGGGTGACATGCCATACGCTTCGGTGATGACCGTGACGGTGGGCGCGGTGAGATCGGGGAACACGTCCACCGGCATGCGGGTGGCGGTGTGAACACCGAAGGCCGTGAGCAGCAGCGCCGTGACGATCACCGGCACGCGGTTGTTCAAGGCCCATTGAATGAGTTTGTCCATGAGCGTGCCTCAATGAGCGTGGCCGTGCGCGGGGATGACGCCGGAGATGGACGAGAGCCGGATGGCGTAAGCGCCTTTCGTGACCACGCGCTCGCCAACCTTGATGCCGTCGAGCACTTGCACGAATCCGGTGTCGCGAATGCCCGCTTTGATCTCGCGTTTCTCAAACGTCTCGCCGCTGACTTGCACGAACGCGACGAGCTGGTCGCCTTCTTCAACGAGCGCGCTTTCGGGAATGGCCACCGTCTGGTCCACCCGCGCCGTCTCCACATGGAGCGTGACGTTCTGGCCGACCCGGAACCGGCCCGCGTGGTTGGCCGTCTCGTAAATGAGCGGCACGGTGCGCGTGGCGGCATTCACTTCCAGTCCAAGCGACAGGAGTTGGCCGCGCCCGTCGCCGGTAATTTGCGTGAAACGTCCTGGTTCACCGGGCGACTCCACTGCGGCATCCCTGGCCTTGCTCAGTCGAGCCACGCCTGATTCGGGAATGCTCGCTTCGATCCAGATGGTTTCTGGATTGAGCACGGTGAAGAGGGATTGGTTGGCCGACACGACTTCGCCTGGTCCGGCCGCCACGGAATTGAGCACACCCGCAATCGGCGCGCGAAGCTCCATCAGCAGCGGCGCATCTGGCGATGACGTTCCGCCCGCTTGCTGGAACGTCGCGAGGAATCCAGCGGCGGCAGAATAGCGCGCCTTGGCGGATTGATACGCGAGTTCCGCTTCCTGAAGTTCACGCGGTGACTTCGCTTGCTCGGCGGCGAGTTTCTTCGTGCGGTTGTAGGCAGCCTCGGCCAGGTCGAGCGCGGCCTTGGCCGTGGCGAACTCGGCCTGGGCCTCGGCTACTTTCGCGCCCGCTTCGGAGAAGTTGGGTTTGAGCAACGCGAGCAACTGCCCCGCCTCCACCCGCTGACCGGGCTGCGGCAGGGCTTGTCCGGACGCTGCGACCAGTTGGCCCGAGACAGGAGCGGCAATGGTCGCGCTGAATCCCGGCTTCGCCCGCACGCGCGCCGCGACCCGCAGTCGCTCGACGAGAAGGCGCTTGGTCACCGGCTCGGTCTTCGAAAGGATTTTCCATTGTTGTTCCTTGAGAAAGCTCACGCCTTCCGGCCCATCGGGAATTTCCGCGTGCTCGGCGTCGTGTTGGTTTGCATAAACCTTGATCGTGCCCAATTCCACCGGCGAATTCGTGCCGTCCGTGGGAATGAGCAGCGTCAACTGCCAGTCGCCCGCCTTCGGAAAGATGATGCCCGGCAGGTAGATTCCCGCCCGCGCCGGAGCGGCCTGCGGATGCTCGGCCACCGTTTCGCCCTGGCGCAGAACGAACTTCACCATCCCCTCGCGTCGCGGCTCAAGCGTGTGCAAGTCCGTGACGTGCGTGATGAACGTCGTCGCCTTGCCCGCGACCGGCGCGCGATGTTCGGCGAAGACTTCGTAGCGGTCGGTCCAGACGGTGATTTGCGCCGTCTTGGGCTCGTGGTCGTGGCCATGGGAATCAGCCGCGTCGCGGCAGCCCACCGCGACGGTCAGCAACGAGGCGGTCGTTAAAAGCGCAAATAGTTTCGGGATCTTCATGGTTCAACAAATTCAGTTCAGGGAAATCGTCCCGGGAAAAAGGCCTTGTGTTCATGGAACACACTCCGCCTGCGGGACATTCGGACGGGAACAGGCCAGACACGCCAGCAAGCCAGCGTGCAAAACGAAGAAAGAATCAGACTACAGGAGGAGCGCGCGGTTGGGTGGGATCAGGGGGCGATTCGCCAATTGGTTTGATGGGCTCAACAAAGTAAAGTTCAGTGGTCCGCAAGGCTTCGCTGGGCAAAATCCCGGGGATCGGAAGCAATGCGAACAGCGGTGGATTGTCCACCGTTGTTTTGACGCGGACCCCCAACTCCAAGGAGTGATCCGTCGCCGGGTGTGGCAGGTGGTGGCTATGCCCGGTGTCTTTGTCGCTATGGTGATGTTGATGGAAATCCAAGTGAACCCCAGGCGCCAAGGACTGAATCACGTGGAACTGGGTGGCTACGTGAAAAGTGGAGTAATTGAGATTGAAGGTTAGAAGAATCGTCAAAGAGGCACACATCCACCACCCCGCACGGGATTGCAGGTACTGCGCAGGTCGTTGGTTCGCATCAATCACAGGGATCAAGGAGGAATTGTAGGCAACGAATTGCCTGCGTCCAGCCAGAAAGAAGGGGGCGCGGACTGGCTGGACCAGTGGCATCAAATCAACTGCGAGATGGATTTTCTTTGGAGTGTGCGTAACGTGCCTTCGTGCGCGAGACATTTTCTGAACTGGCCACCGCGCAAGGGCGCGTGTCGGAAACTCAGGTGGCGACGCTGGTATCCCAAGCCTGCCCGGCGGATCGCTATCGCGGCAAGCGCGTGTTGCTGATCATACCTGACGGGACACGCACGGCGCCCGTGGGTTTGTTGTTCAAGATACTGCATCAACAGATTGGCGGTGTGACGAAGAATCTTGATGTCCTGATCGCGCTGGGAACACATCAACCGATGAGCGAAGCGGCCATCTGCCAGCGATTGGAGATCAGTGAAACCGAACGGCGCGAAACCTACCGCCGGGTCCATTTCTTCAATCACGCGTGGAACGATCCCTCGGCGCTCAGGCAAGTCGGCACCCTGAGCGCCGATGAGATCAGCCAGTTGAGCGATGGGTTGTTTGCCTTGGACGTGCCAGTGGAGGTCAACAAGCTGGTATTTGAGTACGATCAGGTGATCCTCGTCGGGCCGGTGTTCCCGCATGAGGTGGTGGGGTTTTCCGGCGGGAACAAGTATCTCTTCCCCGGTGTGGCTGGTCCGCAGATTCTGAATTTTTTCCACTGGCTCGGCGCGGTGGTCACCAACCCGATGATCATCGGCACGAAATGGACGCCTGTGCGTCGCGTGGTGGACCGCGCCGGCGCCATGGTGCCGGTGGACAAGCTTTGTTTCGCAATGGTGGTGGCGCCCAACCAAGACCTGGTCGGAGTGTTCGGCGGCACGCCGGAAGCCGCCTGGGACGCCGCCAGTGATCTTTCGGCAAAGGTTCACATTGTCTGCAAGGACCGACCGTTTCACACGGTTCTTTCCTGCGCGCCGCCGATGTACGACGAACTGTGGACGGCGGGCAAGTGCATGTACAAACTGGAACCCGTGCTGGCCGACGGCGGCGAACTCATCATCTACGCGCCACACCTGCGGGAAATCTGTGTCAGTCACGGTTCGCACATCGAAGCGATCGGATACCATTGCCGCGATTACTTCCTCAAGCAGTGGGAGAAGTTCAAGGACGTTCCGTGGGGCGTGCTGGCCCATTCGACGCATGTCCGTGGCATCGGCACGTTTGAGGATGGCGTGGAACACTGTCGCGCGCGGGTGACCCTGGCATCACAAGTTCCGCCGGCCACCTGCGAGAAGATCAACCTCGGCTATCGCGACCCACAGACAATCCGCCCCGCGGATTACGCGAACCGTGAGGACGAGGGCGTGTTGCTCGTGCCCAAGGCGGGCGAAATGTTGTATCGCCTGCAGAACCCGCCGCAGTGGGCCGCTGGGAATGGAGCCGGCGAAGGCCGGAAGAATTGATCCCAAATGATGGGCTCAAAATCATTCTGACCCCATCATCTTGACGATTGGATTGAGCGCTCGGGTTGAACCGCTGACCAGACTGCGGGCGACGGCCCCTGGAAGTTCGACGGGCCTGCCCCCTGAGCCGCAGGCTTTTACGGGGCGGGTTCAACCACGGATGGAAAGGACGCTCGGCGCGATCACACACCCAGACAAGGCGACGCCAACTCCGCGCCTCGGCCCTTTCCAATCCTTTGGCGATTAGGCGACATCATTTACACTCTGGCATTTTCTCGCATGCCTCTCTGAGCTGATACCACATTCCGGTTGGGAGGATGCGTCCATCATTGTGAGCGCGATATGCCTGCTTAACCTCTTCAATCGCGACATCCTCGCCTGCGGCCATACGCCGTGCCAAATCGTAAAACCAAGAACACCTAAGCAAAGCACAACGCCGCTCGAACCATCCGGGCGGCTCTGGCTGAAATATCACTCGACCATCTACTACAGTCTGACGATGCCACTGACGTGTCAGCAGCTCTCCTGCGCTCAAGACGCTTCCGTGATCGTGCGGACTCCAGCCATCTGCAATCGCGATCCGCTTGGTATCCACAGTGGAGCAGGCGATAATGCTAATGCCATACCACTCGTCGGAGTCCGGGAGCACTCCCCACTGACTCACGAGACAGAATGTTTCGTCGCTCATGGTGTGACGTGAAAGTCGCCTAACGATCAAGCTCAGCGACCGCCGCCGGAAACGCCCGGTCGGCTGCAACAGTCGCGAACAAATTACCCGAACCGTCCAACTGCCCAGCGAGGCGGCGGTTCGCTGCAGCGCTCTGGTTGAAGCCCACGTCTTCATCGTCCAAACAATCTGCCGAGGAATGAGCCACCGCGAGGCAACGGCACGGATGGTCGATCTGGTGTGGTGTATGGATAAACACCGTGCTGTCTGAGAAGCGTCAGCAGACTCTCCGAACCATGCGCTTGCTTGAAGGCAAGCTCCTCTGCGGTGATGCCTATGCAAAGCAACAAGCCGTAACGCTGGCCGAGAAACTCGAAATGCACGGCCTGCTCGCGAGGGTGAGTGAACAGTAATGCGCGGATGGACGAATCGCCAAAGAATGTCCCGAGGTCCATCGTCTCGCCCGGCTCAAGCTCCGCGTCGCAAGTGTAACGCGCGAGATTGGAAATGAGGTCGCCTGCCTTCTGCAACTCCTGCCTCGCACAAATCATCAACTCATAATTGCCGAGGGAAGTCGAACGCTGCCCGACATCCTCGCCGGTCATCTCAGCGGTGACGTAGGTAATGCCTGACGTGAAATCGGGAAATGGCAGCACATCAGCAGCACCACCGAGCTGGAATGGAATGACCGCGTGCAAAACTGTGTCTGCGGGCTTGCCGAGAATCGGCGTGAGGGCCGCAATGCGAGCGTCCCAAATCTTCTGCCACTCATCGTTCTGGGTTTGTGTGTCGTCTGGCATGGCTGGGGCGTGCGATGTGGGCTAACGACCAAGCTCAGCGACCGCCGCCGGAAACGCCCGGTCGGCTGCAACAATCGCGAACAAATTACCTAAGCCGTCCGACTGCCCAGCGGGGCGGCGGTTCGCTGGAGCGCTCTAGGCCACAACGTCGTAATCACAAACTCATGCACCATGATTTCGCTGCTCGTGCTGCCTGCGAGAATCAATGTGATGCGCCAGCATGAAACAAAGGCCAACGATCACAGACACTGCGGCATACCAACCAAGCCACGATGGCAGGGACGTCGGGAAAAACTGCTCTGCCAAGAATGCAAGCATCCCCGCCGAGCAAAACCGCTTCGATGTGGAATCCAAGTCTAGCTTCATAGGTTTTTGATACGTGTGTGATGTGGCCTAACGACCAAGCTCAGCGACCGCCGCCGGAAACGCCCGGTCGGCTGCAACAGTCGCGGCCAAATTGCCTGAACCGTTCGACTGCCCAGCGGGGCGGCGGTTCGCTGCAGCGCTCTGGTTGAACCGCTCAATCATCGCTGCGCCTACTCCTCTCAAAAGCAACCAAGCGGTCTGAGCAGTCGTACCACGCGTGAAACTCGTAGTGCTGGAATGAACGAGCAGTCATGTCAATGCCGACGTACGGAAACATGAAAACCTCTGAAAGACCAGCCGTGAAAATAAAAACCACAGGATACATGTTCCAGTCGGTCCAATACGGATCACCATGCATCTGCATGAGTCCGGTGACGCGATACACATCGCAGGCGCAAGCTGCTTGATCTGTCGGAAAGCGACTCGCTGTCGGAGAGACAGGCAAAGTGTTTGTGGAGTACGGCGCGCCAAGCCGTGCAACCAATGCTTCGCGACTCGCTCCCGACTGAACTGCGCCGCCAACTTTAGTAGGCACGGTGTTGACGAGCAGCATCGAGCAAGAGCTGCAAAGAAACGGAAGTAAAAGCAGGCTGAGTGATGCTATGCGCATAGCGGTCTAACAAGTTTATTAGTCAGGAGGAATTTCCTTGATAACGGATAATGGGCGGGTAACAAGGAATCGCCCTGAATGAACGGTCGCGTTCATGGAGGGACT
>JAANMW010001426.1_pt1 | contig 25131 bp, 25 predicted proteins | sample 7279671 | NCBI WGS metagenome assembly JAANMW01 (sample SAMN14094541, study PRJNA606508) | bioreactor metagenome | isolation source: A lab-scale SPAN reactor treating ammonium-rich wastewater day 247 | place: Ireland: Galway | collected 2017-09-19 | reverse complement strand
CAATACCGCATCCGCTCGAATCTACGCCGCTCGCATGAGGACGCCGAGATGTTCACCGGGCGACTGACAAATTTGCGGCAGGACATTGCGATTCGTCAGGACACGTCCGGCGACAAGTTCACCATCGAACTCGACAACCAGGAAACCAACAACCGGGGCATTGCGGGTGAGTTGATTCTCCGACGTGCCGAAAAGCTCAAGAACCGCTTCGGCGACGACGTACGAATCGGGCGCTTCGCTGGCTTCGATTTGTTCCTGCGTCCGAGTTTCAACAACACCGTCGAGGTGGTCGTGCGTGGCAAGAACAGCTACGCGGCCCGCGTCACCGACACTGCGCTCGGCACGATTCGTTCGCTGGAAGCCACCGTCCAAGGTTTCGAGGAACGTGCCACCAAGCTGGAGACGGATATTACCGACGCCCAGAAGCGGTCGAAGGAGCTTGAGACGAAAGTCGGCGCACCATTCGAGAAGGAGGAGCACTACCAACACCTATGCCGTCGCCAAAGCGAGATCGAGGAGCAACTTGACCTCACCAAGAACCAAGCTCCCAGCCAGGTCGAGGCCGAGTCCACGGAGGCGGTGGAGCAAAAGAAATCCGAACGTCACTCGCACAACAATCATCACCCACGACCCGCCCGCCGTGTCGGCGTCCACGTATGAACACAACCCCACAACAGAACGACTTTCTCGGTTGGAAGATTCTGCCGGCACGGCTCGACGCCACCCAAGCGGCTTGGTATCTCGGATTCGAGCCTCACGAGATTCCGATCCTTATCGCCGGAAATCTGCTGAAGCCGTTGGGAAAACCGGCTCGCAATTGCACCAAGTTCTTCGCCACAGAAACGCTGGAACAACTACGGCACGACGAGAAGTGGCTCGCTCGGGCAAGCGACGCCATCGCTGCATATTGGCGGCAGCGAAACGCCCGCAAGCGTTCGGCTAGCGGGCGTGACGGAAACAGGAGTGCCTGATTTATCCGGCCGTTTGACCCAACCGTGCCGCCCGGTCGCTTTCCGAGGTGAGCGGCGGGAGTTGGATGATTTGACCTTCAGCCGCCTGCTTCTCGTAGCTTTCCAGCGACGGCAATTTCACCTTGGCCTTGCGAGCATAGGCGCGATGCACTGCCTTGCTGTTGTGGCCAAGGGCTTCTTGAGCGAACCGCTCGGGATACCCGCATTGTTTGGCACGCTCCGCCCACGCGTAGCGGTAGGAGTGCAGCGACACGCCTTTGATGCCAAGCCCTTCGCATCGTTGCTTGAACTCGGTCGCACGGTCGCCGCAACGGACAGTCTGAAGATACGGGAACAATGGCCCGACAACTGACAGGCGACGCAAGACGGCCTCGATGTCGTCACCGAAGTGAATCATCGCCAGGCTGCCGGTCTTCTGCCGCGTGTAGGCAATCGTGCGATTGGGCCAGTCAATGTCTTCAGCTTTCAAGTTTGCAATGTCCGTTTGCGAGCCCCCAAGATGCCAGCACAGTTCGTAGAAGTTTCGACGCTCCGGGTTCTTTTCCCGCTCAATGATGAGCTGATGCTCCTCGAAAGTAATGGCGCGCTTGGGTTGGAAACGAACTTCCGGCCAGAGACGCTTCGGGATGATTGGCCACGGCAGCCAGCTCATTGCGAGGCAGAAGTTGTGCAGCTTCCGCAGGTGGACATTTGTGCTGACCGTTCCCGCTTTAAGGCAGGCGAACAGTTGTTCGGCCTGCGTCTCCAGGATGATCCGTGAGCGGATCGTGTCCAAAGCCTTTTCCTTCGCCGCACGCACCCAGCGGTCTTTTGTCGAGCCGTCCTTGGTTTCGATGATGGCGTTCATGGCGTCCTGCCAGGTCCGTGTCGAGACGCCGGCATCCGTTCCAGCGAGATACGCCTTGGCGATGTGTAGATTGAGTTGGGGTTGCCGGAAGGATTCGTTGCGGGCGTTGAGCAGGGTGGTTGCTTCGGCACGATCCTTCGTGCCGAGGCTTTCCTGCTTTCCGGTTTCGGAATCGTGGGCGTAGAATGTTCCACCTTTCTTTCGGCGGTAGAGTCGGAATCGGTTTTTCATGGCTCGAATTTTTTGTTCGAGCCTGTCAGGCGAGATCGAAGGGCAGGTGTCTCAATGACACCAAACGCACGGCCAATTGCGTTTCAGCAAGTCGTGCCTGAGTGATCGCGGAGTAGTTCTTGAGTTATTCCGAGTCACAAATCTGCTGGCACTTTTGCTGGCACTTGAGGGCTGTGAAATTTGTAACTCCTTATCCAAACGAGGTTTGGAATTGGAGGCGAGGGTCGGAATCGAACGCTTCTCGCCTTCCACAAGCCACTCGAAATCAAGTGTCTAGGTCATCGCTGACTGGTTGACTATAATGCACTTACGTTTACTGTCAAGGCTAACTTGGCCTTACTTTTTCTTACCCGATTTGACCCCTTTACTACGGGGTTTGCTGGCAATCCTGCTGGCTTTTTTGCTGGCGTTATTCCGCGCGGTTTTCCCCGGAACATACGGGCTTGCGCTGCCTCGGCAAGCTGCCGGTTCCTCTCGGCTTCGTCCCGTTCGCGGGCGATACGCTCGCCGTCCTGCGTCGTTTCCTGAAACAGATTGAACGTGTCGGAAGCAAAGCCGAATTCCCATTGCGGAATCGGCAAGTAGCGTTTCGATGTTCTCATGGCGTCCCTTGTCATTCCTCGTCGGGCAACATTACCGTGATGGCCGGTTTCGGGTTGTCAATGTCCACCGGCCCGCAAGTGGCAATCAACTTCACCAGCTTGGGGCGGCGGTTGTTGTTCCGAACGTAGAGCGCGAAATGCAATCGCGTTTGATCTGGCTGCGCTTTGAAAATCGCAAAGCGCAACATCCAAAGCACGTCATGCAATCGCCCGCGCTCGTCCTGGGCTTCAACTCCCGGCGGCACAGTCACATAAGCGTCAAACACGGCGCGAGTCAGAAACACCGGAAAACAAATCCCGGCTTCCCGCGCTGCTTCGGTCACTTCAACTTGGAAACCGTCCGCGATGGCTTGCGCCCGCGTGTAGCTGTAAACGACTTCGCCAAAAACCGATTCGCTGTTGTTCGTGTTCATCGCGTCAACTCCTTTCAAGCGGCTTGTTGGTCGGCGGCGAAGTAAGCTCGATATTTCTTGCGCGGGTCATACAACGAAGCTTCCTCGCGATAAGTTCCGCAAGGGTGCTGCCACACTTGGCGCTTGTTATTCCAATGGAAACCAAGCTGCGACAGAACGGCGGTCACTTCGCGCGGCTGCTTCTCGGCAAACTGAACCCAAACCCACTTGCCGACAATCTCGGCGACTTCAAAGAAGCGCGGGGCTTCTGAACGAAGCAACACAATCAACTTTTCCGTTGGCAACTTCCGGTTGGCTCGGCGGCGTTCAAGGTCAATCGGCAATCGTCCGTCCTGCTCACGCTCGCGCTCACCGCTCGGCGTCGCGGGCGCTTCAAGCAATCTCGGCTCGGCTGTCCTTTCCGTGCTCAACTGTTCGGATCGGCTCTTGAGTCCCTTCACATTTTGTTTTTTCGTTTTCATGGTATTTTTTTTGTGCTCTGCTGTTCGTCTTCGGTCTGTCGCCCTTCACTAAAAAGCGTCGCCGCCAGCCCTCCCCCACGGGAGTAGTCTTTAGAGGGCACCGTGAGGGGCGGGCTGGTTTTTTGCGGCGACGCAGTGAGGGCGACAGAACGAGACGAATCAGGCAGAGGAGAGCGAACGCGGAAAAATACCTGAAAACATTCGGCACTATTCCGACTTCTGGCCGGGAGTGTGAAGCGCAGGGCGTCGGCTTGGGGAATCAGGGAAGCCGTTCAGCCCGGAACGAAACACGAACGGCCAGAGGTCGGACTAACTTCGGGGGCGGTAGTGAGGGCGAGCTTGGCGCGGTAAATGCGCGTGCGGGTGTTTTCGCATTTTGCCGTGACAAGCTCGCGCTCACGCCGCCGGGGAAATCTTCGCTTCAATGCGATGCGTTGGCGGCGCAGTTGAATTCCCGGTTGCGATGAAGCAACTGATTCGTTTGAATTCCTGATATGAAACGGATGAGAGTCACGTTGGAAGCCGAATTTGAATTTCCCGACGATTACAGCATTGCGCCGGATCACGACGGCGCGCCAAGCCTCAAGATCGGGCGCAAGATTTTCGTTCCGGCCATTCACTGGATGGAACAAACGGTTTTTCTTGAAAGCTTGATTCCCGGAAAGTTTGAAACCGAGCCGAGTCGAGGTTTCCAACCTGCGGAAAGGGAAACGGACAGTGAAATCATGAGTTACCGAACGATGGAGGGCGGCGTTGTTGAGATGGCCAAAGACCGTAACGCCAATGAAGGTGAAACCGGGGATTGAAGAAACCAGGCATTCTGACTTCTGGCCGGGAGTGTGAAGCGTCGGGCCGTGGCTTGAGGGTGGCGGGGCAAGCCGAAAGGCCCGTCGCGGAACACGGACAGCCAGAGGTCAGACTAATTTTGGGGGCGGCAGTGAGGGCGGGCTGGCGCGGCGAATGGCGTCGGGGTCTTTTGGCATTTGACGTGACAGCCCGCGCTCACGCCGCCGGGGAAAAGCCTGTCTCCAATCCTGGCCGCGCCGGAACGAACCGAACATCCCGTCGAACACTCGCCGAACGGCCACCGAACACTTGTCGAACAACTTCCGAACGCTGGAAGCGTTAGAGATATTGCGTCTCAAAAAACAACGCGGAGCGATACGCAGAACATTCGTCTGAGGGCATCTTCAAGAATACTTCCAGGTGACGAGGGCCAAGGAGGTCGCGGGCGTGGGGAATTCCCGCTGGGGAAACGTCTCGTCACCCGAAAATCTATTTGGCTGGATTCTGAATTTGCACGTCTTTGGTCGAGTCTGCCAGCTTGCCGCCTTCCAATACCACACGGCTGAAAGTTATCTTCGCTGTCAGATTCGTACTCGTGAATGGCTTGTCGCTCGTGATGACGAAATGAAATGCGTTCGTTGCTCCCGCAGTGAGGCCGTTGGTGTTGCTGCCGCCGATGACCCAGCGGGTCGTGGGTTGCCCAATGGCCCTTCCTTGCTCATCGAGCAGGAATACAACCGCGCGAGCGGATTCGATCTTCTCGGTGAACGTGTTCTTCATCGCCAGCGGAACAACGGCTTTTTGAGCGGCGATCTTTGGGGCTGAAACGGTCACGAGCAACTGCGCGTGCATCACTACAGTTCCAAGCAGAAGGAGTAGAATCGCTTTCAATTTCACTCCAGACGCGCTTTCCCTCTTTGGGCACGCGCAAAAACAAATGCAATGATCGCGAGAAACGCAAGGGCAACAGGTGCGGGTTCGGGGACAGTTGAAATCTGTAGGCGCGCATCAGCAGAGTAGTACCCGTCGGGACTGAATATCCCAAGCGAGTGCTCTGGCTCGGGGCCGATGAGCGGGACTTCCGGCGATGCCGGCCAACTGATCAGTTCGGAAGTTGTATTAACTTCAACGTCGTGAAATTCAAAGCCGGACCCGGAAAGGGCTGGAAGTTCAGTCGAAAATTGCTCTGCCCTGGCGGATGCCAATGCGAGGAATGCCAAAACGACGATACATGGAAGTCGCGCATGATTGGCGAGTTTTCTTTTCATAAAATCAAGCTGTCACCTTCCGAATCATTTCCTTTTGGCACACGAAAGTCCCAGTTACAAGCAATTTCGTTTTTGATAACGCTCTCTCATTTAGATTCGTTCCTGTCAACACCGCCGGGAATCTTGCCCTTCAGACTGCGCAACGTTGAGACAGGGTCTTCAAGATATTTCTTGGCAGTCGAATTATTGATTGCAGACAAAATCATGGATTCATCAGGAGGGAGCACATGATATGCGCGAGTCACGAGGACGCACTGTAACCGCTTTGCAAACGCGCAAATTCCTCGTAAAAACGACAGCGAGAGTTGTCGCACGTCAATCCGAAACTCAATCTGTTCGACAAGGCTTTTTTCGTCGTCATAATAACAGATTACAGCAGTATCGTCCTGATGGTTTTTCAACCGTTACTCCGAAACTGAGCAATTGCCTCGCTTAGTTCGGATTCAATTTCCTTGGGCAGGCCGCAAAGTTTAACTGCCTTCTGAAGGTTGGCGGCGATGTACGACACAAAAGCCTTCTCGTCACCAAAGTTAACCGTTTCCTCTCGCGGAGCGGGCAACTCAATTTGAAAGAGCCGATCTCCCTTGCACCCGACGGCTCGCGCGTAATCTTCGCTTCTGTCCAAGAAGACAATTTGAAGAATATCGAATGAAAGCCCGAAAGTATTCACAAATGCGCCCACTTGCTTAAGGGGCGCGAGCGCTGCGGAATGGCGCACAAGGGCTTTTGACCATCTGCGATTGTTTGTTGTGGCTGTAATGGAAATTTTCAAAACTCAATGGATGGGGTGCCAGTCCGCTGTCACGGCAGATTGACCTTACCGCCGACCGGAATCATTTCCGCCACTTTTGTTAAGCGCACAACAGGACCAGACACTGACTCAACCGCAAGGATGTTCCCAATTTTGAAAAGCGAAAGAGCATCCAAATAACTTTCCAGCATCTCCTTTGAAATGGCTTCAGAAGAAATCTTGGCGGCGGACAATTTCTCCAAGATATCTTGTGCAGAAACCGACCTTCCCAAATAAGACAGCGCTCCATACGGAAATGGTTTTCCACTTTTGATGCCGAGAAAACTAGATTTCCCGCCAATGTTCGTCGGCACGAGGAACTCATCAGCGCGGGTTGCGAACTCCGCAAAACTGATGGCAACAGGCAGCTTCTTCGTCGTAATCATGATGAGCTTACCGTAACCCTATTCCCACGGGCGGTAACGTCCCTTGCTGTGATGAATCGTATGGATGTCCGCACCTTGCAACCTCATGTTCGCCGGAGTGTCAGCCCCGCCGATGGAAAGCGGCTTGATGTGGTCAACCTCGTAGCCAGGAGGAGATTGGCCCTGGCTCAACCATTGTTTTTGCCAGGATGGCGTGCGCCAGTCGTTCACCAATGACTTTAGGTATTCCGACCGTGCAGCACTGCTTCTCGATGATCCGGTGAGGATGCCATTTGCCTCTTTATACACTGACCACGCCTGACCAGCCTCAGCACGTGAAGCAAATTGCCCCGCAGTTCCAGCTTGGAACTGATTCCAAGTTTTGAAGGCGGGCGCGCTTTCCGCAGCAGTTCGCGAAAACGTGCTGCTCTCAAAACTCAATCCCCGCGGCGCCATCGGCACCGCCGACAGGAGATTCAATGTGATCCCGGCTGCCGCGCCCCAGCCCATCTCACCCACTCGCTGTCCCGTGACCAAATCGCTGCCGGTGAAGCCCGATTCGAGATACATCTTCACGCCGCCAACTAACGGAGTGAAATTCAGGGCCGATGAGAAAGCTTCTCCCCAGGTTGGCGTCGCGGGCATGTTCCACGCCATTGCCATCTGCGCCTGCGTTTGATGATACGCGCCGACGAACGAATTGTTGTACGCCAAGTCCGATTTGAGTTGTTCAATCGGAGCCATAACCGTGCTGCTGAACCACTCGTTCGCTGGCGACGGGAGCATGTAATCAGAAATGCTCGAATACGGGGAACTCCACGCGGGCTTGCCGAGCCGTCCGTCCGGGTCGAAATAATTCACCGGGTCGCCGTCGCAGAAGCCGTACAGATTTGGTTCCCCGTTGTGGCCCAACGGGTCGCAGGAAACGAAGCTTCCCGAAACCGGGTCGTAATATCTTGCGCCCAACCAATACAGTCCTGACAGGTCGGCCCATCGGCCATTCCAAGCACTCGCAACGGCGAGGTCGCCGTTGTCCGCCAACGCCACAGGCCGGTACTCAGGCACCGCGCCGTAGCCGGTCGGCCTCGACGCGTTCCACTGCATATTGGCGTTGTGCGTATCGTACTTTCCGTGAACGTTGCCGCGCGCGTCGGCAATGACGGGACTGAAAATCCCGAACTCATCCACCAAGCCGTCCAGCCCGCCGGTCCCGTTCATCGCGCCGTAAGCGCCGTTGAGATCCGGCCCGCAAATTTTCCAAGTGGTCTTGCCCCCGATCTTCACCCCGAGTTCCAGAAACTCGACCTGTGGGTCAAAGACCGAATTGATCGTTTTCGGCTGACCGTTCAGAGCAACGCCATTGGTGACGATGATGGTGGTCGTTTGCAGCCGTCGGCCAAGCGCATCGTAAACGGCGCTCCAGTTGTAACCGTTGTTGTTCGAGTCGAGTTCACTGGTTGCAAGCAGGCGGCTGCGCGCGTCCCAGGTGAACGTCTGCACCCGATTGGTCTGTCCCGCCGCATTCTTCCAAACGCGATAACTCAACTGGCCTTCCGCAAAATGGCTCAAGGTGGTTTGGTCAACGGCATTGTTGGTGAACGACGAATTCTTATTGGTACTGAACTGACCGCTGGAATGATTCGCCACGGCCTGCAACGTGTGCGTGCCCGGACGCAGTTCCATCATGGATTGCCATTGGAGCGGCCAGGTGGAGTCCGCACCGCCCAGCGTGTTCACCGCCAGGGCCCTGCCGTCCAAGGTCACGCTCGCGGTGGCCTGCCCGTTCGTGGCGTTCATGCGACCGCTGGCCAGTCGCCGGATGACGTTGTTCGTCTCGCGCTCGACGCGATCAAACGCATCCACGCTGGCTTCCCAGGCCGCGCCGCCCGCTTGCGGCTCGGCGACCTTCGTCAGCACGCCGGGGCCGCCGCTCGCGCCTTCGTCATAGGTGAAGATGTTTGTCCAGCGTTTGCTGGCGTCGAGGTTGACCCGCTCGGCGGCGAGCCGCCGCGATAGCGAGGCGTAATCGTAACTGCGCGCGTCGGTGAAATCGTTTGTCCGCGTCACCGTATGCGCTGAAAGCAGGCCGTCGCTTGTCCATGACAGCGATTCGGTCAGGCGCGTGATGTTGTTCACGGCGGAACTTTGCGTGAGCACGCGGCCCGCGCCGTCGCGCGAGGTTACGTTCACGGAAAGGCCGTTCAGGGTGCGGGAGTTGAGCAAGCCCGCTGTGGTGTAGCCATAATTTCCATTGAGGTACGCGGTTCCGATGCCTCCCAGCAGGCCGTCCGCCCGCCAGCCGTAATAATAACTGAGTGTTGAAGCTTGAGAACTGATGGCAAGCTGACGGGACCGGCCCGCGGAATCTCTGACGAGCGTTGCGCCGGAGTGGGCAACTCCGTTCACCGAAACGAACTCGGTAGCGAGTTGGCCGTAAGGATCGTAACCGCGAAGGATGGCCGTCGCCGGGCCGACGCTCGTGTTGGTGAAATTCTCCGTGAGGTTGGTAACGAGGCCGCGCACATCGTACTGGAAAACGGTCTTGAAGTTGTGTTCGGCCAGTGAACCCGTGTAGTTGTTGGTCAGCGGACGAAGATAAGCATCGTACGTTGCCGTGCGCACGACACCGCGTCCGTCCGTGTGCGTTTGCAGCAACCCGGCGAAAGGCGAGTTCGCCGCGTAATACGTGTAGGTGTTCGTGCGCGTCCCGGACGCGTCCGCAACATTGAAAGATTTCGTCATTTGACCCGCCGCGTTGTATTCCGCGCGCCACTTCAATCCGCCCGGCATGGTGCGGTTCGTCAGACTCCCCATTGCATTGTAATCAAACGCGGTCGGCGCGTTATCGCGGTCAGTCGTGCTGCGCAGGCGGTTCAAGCCGTCAAAGGCCGAGTTCACGTACGACCAGAGCACAGGATTGCCGTTGGTGACGGAGTAGTGGCCCTCGAATACCGCATTGCCCGTCCAATCGTACGCACGTCGCACAAATTCCCGAACGCCTGCGTTCGGATAGGCAATGGAAAGGACAGCGTGACCGTCATTGTCGGTGTAGGTTGCGCTGGCAATGGTATTGGCTCCCGAGCCGTTGGTGGTGAATGCGCCGTGATGATTGGGCGTGTAGGCGTAATTGACTTCGCGGATCAACGCGTTCGTGCTGCGAATTTCGCTCCGGGTCGGGCGGCCAATCGCGTCCAAATAGGTGATGCTCTTTTCGCCGAGCGCGTTCACATTGGTCACAACTACGCCGCTGGCATCGTAGAAATTCGTTATCGCTTGCTGAATCGGCGGCGGGGGATCACCGATTTGCGGCAGACCGGGCGGATTGGTGAAGATAGTCCGCGGTCCCATCGCAAATTTAAGCCGGTTCAATCCATCGAAAAGATTCGTGAACGCATTCCCGGCAGCGTCCACGGTTCGTACGCTGTTTCCACGCCGGTCCAGTTCGGTGATATTCGTTTCCAACGCGGTGTGGGCTGCGGAGTGGAAGATGCGCGTCTGGCGGCGGTTGGCGCCATCAAAAATCGTCCGCCAGTATGAACCGTTGGAAAGGAAATTGGTCGCCAGCCTGCCATCGGCGTAGTACCGCCAGCCATTCGTCGAGCCGTCAGGATTCTTTTGGAATTTCGGCTGGCCCGTCCAGGTATATTGCGTTTCCGTGACGCCGCCCAAAGCGTTTGTCTGATAGCGCACCTTGCCGCCCGGTTCGTAAACGAAACCTTCCGTGGCGAGGACAGTGCCGTTGGTTTCCAGACTTTGGCGGCGAATCATTCTGCCTAGCGCGTCCCAAGTGTTCGTCGTGACGGCACCGCGCGGGTTAATGGTCCGCTTCAAATTTCCGAACGCATCGTATTCTTTGTACGCCGTTGCATAGAGATCGTCGCCCATAGGTGACTCCACCCCGGAACCGTCGGCCTTGGCTTGGGAGCGCCAATGGATTTCTGTCGTCTGCCGGCCTGCGCCATCATAGTCGCGCCAAACATAATCCTCCGGGTCGTAACGCGGCCCATCGGTCCACGTCAATTCGCCGTTCTCATTGTAATAGGAGTCTTCCCAATAGAGCGGCACGGCTTGACCGGCGGCATAAACCTCGCGGTATTTCAGCCGCCCCATCATGTCGTAATCAAAAATCGTCCGGTGCCCCACGCCGTTCAACTCGTCAATCAACTCGCCCTTGTCATTGTAGAAAAGCCAGTTCGTAATAGCCGGGTCGCCGGTGCCGGTGTACTGGACGCGCTGAGTGACGAACCCTCGCGCATCGTGAGTCCATTCGTTCGTAGCCGCGTCCGGCGAATTTGCGGCTCGGATTTCACGTTGCATCATTCCGTAACTGGCGATGCCATTGTTGCTCACGAAGTAGTACGTATAAAGATTGGTGACGGCTTGCGTCGGAGCAGCGTTGCTGGGCCAGACTTCAACGCGACTAAGCAGCCAGTTGTTCGTGTAAAAGTAGAGGTTTGTCGCGCCGGTCGGATCAATCATCCGCTCCGGGAGGTTGCGCGAATTATAGGTGGTGATGGTGGCCATCGTGGCGTTGGTGTCACCATCACCGCGCAGGTCGCCGCGCACGGTTGCGTTGGTCTGGTTGCCGCGCTCATCGTACAAGTAGGTCGTCGCCAACCCTCGCTTGTCAGTCGCCGTTTTCAAACTGCGCGGGAACGCGGGCGCATTGGTTTCGTTCGCCTCGTACCAGGTCTGAACAATTTCTCCTTCCTGCTGCCAAAACGGGTCGCGGATTTTCCGAATAAGATCGTTGGTGTAAAAATAAGTCGTGGCGTTGTTCGTATAATCCAACACGGTCGTGGTGCCGGACACGGTGGAGAAATTTGTCAGGTTGAAATCGTTCGTGTACCGGAAGCTGGCGTTTCGGACCAGCTTCAGGTCCGGGCCGACCGTTGCCCATTGATTCGTCACCCGCCGCTGACTGTCATATTCGTTCTTGAGCAGGCGACCGTCCGGCTTGATTTCCTTGATGACCAAATGCGTCGAATAGATGTTGGTGACGCCGTTGGTCACGGTGGTTTGATGCTGATACTCGTATTCGATTTCCGAGCTATCCGGGAATGTCACCTTCACCAAATCACCGTGACTATCGTAATCGTAGAAAAGGCGTCTTCCGTCCCCGGTGTAAGCCTCGATGATTTGGGCAAAGGGGTCGTACACCAATCCGAGAAGATTTCCGTTGCTGCTCAAAATGCGGCGCACTTGCGCATAATCCGAGCGCGTGCTGTTGGTGCCGTAATCCAGCGTATAGGAATTTCCGCGTGCGTCCTTCCATTCCTCCAACCAGGGCCGGCTGCGTTCATATCCGCTGACCCAGGACAACGGGAAATCTCGACAACGGTAGCGGCGCACGCTTCCATCCGCGGCACCCAGATAATAATTGGTCGTTGCGCCGGGGCCGGAATTGGTAATCCAAGCGTTGAACATATTGACCGACCCGCCGATACCGACGGAACTGCGGTTGTTCAGATGGGGATTGTCAGCGGGGAAAGGTTTCCAGAAATTCGTGCCCGCAGTCGGTTGCCGATACGCGATGACGGTCCCATCCATTTCGGTGGCGTAGATCAGGTTCGTCGCCATGCGCAGATAAGGCTGCCACGCCGGACGCCAGCCGTAGCCGAAGGGATGTTCGCCCAAGTCAAGATTGTGGCTGGAATAATTGCGCCGCAGCAGCAACGGCATGGGGCCGGGGAGCGTCAAATCCGTCGCTTCGATGTAGAACTCGCCTGAGAGGACATTCACCGGATCAGCAACCGTGCCTGCCAGTTGCGCAAGTTCGGCACCCACACCGGATTGGTAGCTGCCGCCGTAATTGAAGGTATCGCCGAACGCGCTAGAAAGCGACGTGCCCACGCTGTAAGAGGCCAGTTCAAATTGCGATTGCTGCGTGAGGTTCCAACCGCCAAAGCTCAGGGCACCGCTGCTAATGTAACTCTGCGTGGTCGGAGCTTCCCACCATGAAACAACGGGAGACAAAAAGCTCGGCGTGCTCGGCGTGGGTGCGGCATAGCTGACATTCCAGGATGTGTTCGCGTGGCTGTACAGCAAACTCACGTAGTCGTAGCTCGGAGGGCTATAAATGGGATAACTCAACCTCGCGCCCCATCCGCCGTTTATCGGGTATTGGTTGCCACTGATGAGCGCCGCCAAGTCCCGATAACTGAGAATCAAAGCGGCCATCCCCTTGTACGACGCGTTCGTGCTCGTCACTGGCGCTGCCGTAATATAGACCTGCACATAATTGGAATCCCACGCTCCGGCAGCGGCAAACGCGTTTGTCACCGACTTCCAAATCCCCGAATCATAGCTGTAAAGCGAATTGTAGCTCGCGTAATTGTTTTTGTTGAGTTCAAGCATTCCCGGTTGGCCGGATTGCCGGGCCAGACGCAGCAAGCTTACGGTCGAAATGCCGCCCTTCTGGCTGTAGAAACTTTGAATGACGGCATGTTCTTGAGCCGAAGCCTCCGCTGCCAGAATACGGGAGAAATCGTCCTGAAGCCGGTCGCGATCATCGCCCGAATCCAGATGAAGGCTACCGTTGCCGACGACGGCGATTGGAGAATAGAGCATGTCCACAAAAGGATGATGCAATTGAATGGGAGTAATCAGCGTGCCGCCGGTATCGCGTTTGGCTCCCAACATGGAGAGGCCCGCCGCGTAAATCGAACCCACGTGGGTCTTATGCAGGTTCTCCAAGAGTTCCAACGACCGGCTCACCCGTTCGTAGTAGGACATACCCATCAAGTAAGGCAGCGTTCCCTGGGTAATGTCCTTTGAAAGTGTGTTGGTGAGCGAGGGATTGGCCTTTACCTTGCGCTGCATGTCCCAGTACTCCTCGGCATACACTTCAACCATTCGTTTGCTCACCTTTCCCGGATTCAAGCAGATGGCGGCGAGATCACCCTTTCGCATCGGGCGTTCGGCCACAAAATCCTGTGAACTGGTAAACCCGAGATACGAAGCCCAATGATCGTTGGTGGAAGTTCCGGTCGGCAGTGTCCGATGCCGTTTGTGCGTTAGCCGCACCGTTAATTGATCGTCCGTCGAAGCGAGCAAGGCGCGGTTGGTCTGCGCATACAGGAAATCAACATCATTCGTGAAGTTCTTGATCTGGTTGGTTGCGCTTGGCCGGTAGGGTGCCAGCGAAAGGATCACGTCGAAATTCGAGCCGTTGGGCTGATGCCGAACCAGAAACTTCCGGTTATGCAGATCGGCCATCCGCATCGTGCCCGTCCACACCCGTTTGTTCGTGGCGACGTTGCTGAAAACCTCCACCGAAACCGTGTCGAAAATGTTCGTCCACGTCGGGGAGATGTTCGTGATGCTCGTCAAATCCTTCACCGTGTTTACGGTCCCGTTGGTCACGGAAAACGGCGTCGGGAAATCGGTCCAACGGGCATACTGGTGCCGCCGGTTGAAAGCCCTGACACCGAGGTCGTCCAGGGAGATGCCCGGCGCAGTGGTCAGCAACGAGTTTTCGACAAAACGCGGGAAAAGGATGCTCGGCAAATCGGTTTCGTCGCTCAGGGAAAAAATGTTGGTGTCCCCGTAAAGATAGTTGCGAACCCACTTGTGCCCGTTATCATAATTAGCGGACATATACTCGTAGAGGTTCAGGCCCTCGACAAGTTCAGTGTCTTTCAACCAGGGAAACAAATGAATCCACTGTCCGCCGACACGGGCGGCGACCCACGGATAATTGACGGAAATCAGCGTGTTGGTAGTGAACGTCTTTCCGTCGTCGTTCACGGCTCCCTTGATTTGTTGCCGCAAGAGTTTGCTTAACCTCGCATCCAGCATCTTCACCCCGTTGTCGGGCGGATAGATGTAGGCGGCTGGAACGCCGGAACGTCGCAGTAAATAAACCAGCAGCGCGCATTGTTCGGCGGGAGAACCCTGGCCTTCCATGAAAACGCCAAGCGCAGAGCGATTGATGCCGCCGAGATTGATCGAAGTTTGAGCGAGACTGCCGGTGCCAGCGTCGTTATACGCGATCCCATCCGTCAGTTCGATTTCGTTGAAAACGTAGGCGGCCAGCGCCAGCGCATTGCTGCGCATGTCGGTGACAAACTGGTCCAGCGTGGGATGCGTGCGCAGTTCCGGGCTGTTGTCCAAATCCAGCCAATTCGTGGCGGCGCTGGCGACGGCGTTCGTGACGACCGCAGAGACCGCGAGCAGTTCTTCCAGCGACTTCCCTTGATACGTCGGGGGCAATGGCTCGCCTTCAAAATGCGGTTGGTCAATAAACACTGGTTGCCACGCCTTCCGCTGGTCAAAATCGAGACTGTAGAGCGGCGACCAGTACGCATACTGAGTCCCACCTGATTCCAAAATCACCGTCGAGCCTTTGTCCGTCGCGCCTCTGATCCAAATTGTGTACAGATAATTTGAGGCTGCCCCGCTTGCTTCATGGGTCATCATCCAGGAGCCTTCGGTGCGCGTTCCCCAAGGATAACCCGGCACGGATGCATACGTGGTTTTCAACCCATAGTACTCGGACGTATAGGTTGCTCCGCCATTGAGGAAGGCGGACCATTCCCCGGAAAATGCAGGGGTCGGAATAGTAAATGCAACCGTACCGACATTAGTGAAAGTCGTTTTGTCCACGACGGAAATTAGAATCGCGTTCGTTCGGTAAGAAGTCGGATAACCCGGCGGCATGGGATTTCCCGCGTAAATTCCAAAGCGGTAGCTCTCGTTCAAATACAACGGGCCAGCGCCATACTTGCTGCCAAAAGCGGCAATCGGTGTGGTGAACGCAATCCGATTGCTCAAATTCGTCTGCGGCCCGGTGTTCGTTGCGTTGACGTGATACAACGTGCCCCCCAAAGCTTGAGTTGCGGTCACTCCTTTCTGGAAATCAATCGGCACAACAAACGAATGATATGTCGGATCGTCTCCCGTCCCCCTGGTGAAGCGTCCCGAGTGCGCGTTGCTGCTGATTTGAGCCTGCGAACTCAGGCCAATCCATTGCAGTGCGACCAAAACCCAAAAGCCAAGCTTGACGCTTGTGCCAAACATTGCGGTCCTCATTGGTTCCCCTCAGTTGAAAGTTGACCCGTTGGCGGGACTGTCTATTGTGATGTCGAGCAAGCCGACGTTAGAATTAAAAGGTTGTCCGTCCTTCCACTCGGGTACGCCGTCACCGTCGAAGTCATCTCCAATCATGGCCCTGAAAAATCCGAGCGGGTACACGTTGGCGTCCACGTTGAAATTCGTTTCGCCCGTCACGCCGATTCCCAACACCTGCCACGGATACACCGGATTTTCCAAAGCGGGCGTCCAGAATAAGGTGTAATTGGTTGTAGCCACGCCATTTGTGATAAGCACGCTGAATTGGTTGCTACCGAGGGCAGTTATCCTCAGCACCGGTTGCGGCGTGTCGGCGAACGCCGAATAAACAACAATGACAAGGACAGCCATCATCGCGCCGAATACACTCCCGATGCGAAAAGGCCAATTGCGGATGCTTCCTGGAACGGATTTTTGTTGAAGCCGCTGCTTCACTGTTTTGTGAGTTGGTTCTTCGTTCATAGTCTTAATTCCCGGCTGGATACTTCAGATGATTACGTCGCCAATTGCTTCGCTCGTGCATGGGGAAAGTGGCCGTGACTGAAAAACGGAATATGCGAACCGGCAGCGGGGTCTCGAACAAGTCTCTGTGTCGGGCTGCCTCATCCCTCTGATTAGCGTCACTGCTCCTACCTTCGACATGACATGGTTTGAACGATTGGCGAGCGACTTGCAAGCGCGTTTTTTCATTGGGTTGTGCTCACCTGGGAAACAGTCGGCCTGCTTGCCGGGCACTAGCCTGCTGGCTGTTGATGAAACTCGCACTAAACCTGATTGGGCCACAGGTGCGCAAATGGCGGGACAATCGGGGCTGGTCACAGGAGACGATGGCCACCAAGCTGCAATTGCAGGGCTGGTCAATCAGTCGCCATTCCTTGGCGAAATTGGAATTGGGTTTGCGCCGGGTTTCCGATTGCGAACTGTTCTTCCTTGCGCGGGTATTGCGTGTTGACCTGCGGGATTTGTTTCCGAGACAGATGCCACTCAAAGAAATTGGGCCAGCGTTCCAAAGCGGTGGCCGTGCGTCCATTTTCCCCGCTCGCGGCGAGAAATGATCGGTGTCGGTTGGTGCTTTTCTGAGCATGATTCTATCCCCTGAACGTTTTCAGAACGGACATTAGCTGCGGGTGGCAGCGGTCACTGTCGTATTCGCACGGGACAATTTCAATGCGCTCCAACGGTTTGACGGCAAAGCTTTTTTCGGCGGTCGTGCAACACTGCTGAAACGAATCAAACGTTTCAAAGTCACTGTTTACCACTGACCCATTTTGACCGCGTTCGATGAACGTATATCCGAATTTCATACCCTGACTGATCCTGCGAAGCGACGGCTTCTCCTGCATCCTTGCATCTTCATTGCCGCTTCCGCATTTGCGCTGGATTATTAACCTAGTCGTTATCCGGTGTCAACAATGGAAGCGCCGTTGCTCACTGAGTATGAGTGAACAACCGCGAAATTCTGCGTGTGCTGGGGCGCAACATGCGTCAGGCCCGCCTCAAGGCTGGGCTGACTCAGGAATGCCTGGCTGAACTGGCGGGCGTCCACGTTCAAACCATCGGCGAGATTGAACGGGGCGGCTTCCCGTTTGCCGTGACGACGTTCGCGCGTCTGGCGCAATTTCTGGAAACCAGTCCAAACCGGCTGCTTGACGGAATGAAACCGCCGGACCCGCAGCGCACGGCTCGAATAAAAAAGGCGCTCGCCCGTAAGCGTGCGCCTCGTAAAGAGCGGAACTGACAAGCTCGGCCTTATTTTCGCAGCGGCTTTTCGATGGCAACGGTTGTGTAGCTTCTGCCCCAAAAATTGCGCTCAAAGTTACGCTGGTTGAACTTCACGCGCATCGCCGGCCTTCCGCCGGCGAAACATTTGCCAGCCTTCGTCATGAAGGCTTCAACCTGATAATTGTATGCCGCGCCGCCCGTTTTCAGGCGCGTCGCGGTATCAGGCAACACCCAAAAATCATCAACCGTTTGGTCGGTTACGGAATGCGTCGGTCTGCCTTTTCCATAGCTGCGCGTTTCGGTCGGGCGGGTGAAGCGATGCTTGCCGATGGATTCGGCGAACGCGCGGCGCGTTTCCTCGTGGCTGCATTGATGAAGGATTTGGGTTTTCAGACACGCGCACATGGAGGCGACGCGGTTGCGCCCGGCGTCGCCGGGCGATTCCGCCAGATAATTGCTGCGGTTCTGCGTCAGGTACACAACGGCGCAACGGGCGCTGCGCGCTGTGGTCTGAAAAAGTTGGTCGTGATCCGTCACGAAATAATGGCTTTCATCCGAGAAGATGAACACCGGGCGGCGGTCGCGCGTGGCGCGTCTTTGCAGCGCAAGCTGCGTGCAATACTTCCACACGATGGACGCGAAGCGGCCCGCTTCGCCGTAATTCAACACCGGCAGGTTCACGACCACGATTTTGCCGTCGGCAACATCATCGGGACTCGTGTTGGTGCTGCCGCCAAACATGGCGTGCATCGGCTCGCTGCAAAAGTGTTGCGCGACGGACGCCGTGAAGGTGGCGACAATGGATTGCCGCGTTTTCTCCGGCAGCAACGGAAATTCGCGCGTCCAGTACGCGGAAGCCTGCTCAAAATCGTGCGTGCCGCTCGCACGCTGTCTGCCTCGCGTGAGCAACTGCCAGCATTTGGATTGCGCCTGCCATTGCGAGTCTTTCGTCTGGTCTGGAAACAGCGGTGCGGACTGAATGATTTCATTTGCAAGTAACATGCTCGGCGTCGCGCCAGCGGCGTGTATCAAATCGAGCGTTTTGCTAATCAACACTTGCGCGGACTTTTGCCAAAACGTGTCGCCGGAATGGGCGTCGCGATGGGCTTGTGAAACAAGCTCGGCAAGGATGCGCGTCGCATCCTTGCTGCCGAATCCGAGCCGTGCGCCGTGCTGCAACTCGTAATCGAGGAAATTGAAACAGGCGGTTGCTTTAGGCCCAAAGAAAATTCCGTCCTGGGTGCGCCCGTTTTCTTCAAGATTGCGTTGCCATTGCTCGGTGTCCTCCGGCTTCACCGTCAACACCAAACCGCCGTAACCGGCCCGCAGCATCGCAGCGGCAAACAGCCGTGCGCTCGTCGAGCTTTTGCCTGAGCCGGTGTCGCCCCAAACCTGCACGCCTTCAAACGAATCGCCAATCGTCCACGGTTCCGAATCATTCCACAAAATGAGCCTGCGCCGTTCATCCCAATCGCCCATTCGTGACCCAAACAACAAATCAAACATGCTCATACATTTTCCTTTCCTTACTGCGGTTCCGATGATGGGAAGCGCGGCATGAACCGCGTCGCCGGTGCGCCGTCGGTCGCGGGAGTTTGCGGCGCGGCTGCGGTTTTCTTGGTACGGTTGCCGCGTTCCCGTGCCGCCTCCACGCGCAAGAAACGCGCAACGGCATCTTTCGAGATCGTGATCTGGCACTGCGCCAGGAGCGCCGCGATTTCCGCGCTGCTGGCTCCTTTTTTGTGAAGCGCGAAAATTTCGTCGCGCAGCGGCGCGAGCGTAGCGAGTTTGCCACGCAGGGGCCGTTGGTAAGCTTCGATGAGCAAGCGAAGCTGCTCTTTTACTGCGGTGATGTTGCTTTGATTCATAATTTATTCTGCCTTGGTGTTTCGTTGGATTTGCGTCGGTGGTGCGGCGGCGCTGCTGCGCCGCCGCATTGATGAATGCCTAGCGCATTGCGCTAGGGGGTAGTGTCCTCACAAATTGGGGTCTGGATTTTGAGAGCGCGTCCAGCTTCCTGGCCCATTCGGGCTTTTGGCTTTCCTTCTGAATCTCGAACTGCTCTCGCAGCGGTTGGAGGAACGGCTCAACCATTTTTGCTTCCTTTGTCGTCAGTTCTTCGTAGGCGGCACGCCGGCCGCGTCCGCGCCCCTTCAGACCTGTTACCTTCCTGACAAGAATCTCATCAAGGCAGGTATGCACTTCGATGAACAGCGGGAGCTTGAACAGAGAGGTCAGCGGAGCGGAGCGCCCGAAGAATCGTTTGGCGATGATCCGTCCCCGTTCCTCCGTGTCGTTGTTCGGGAGAAGCGCGTCGAGTGGTTCACTGGAACACACGATGACGCCCGGATGGAAGTAGAATTCGGCTTTGAACTTATTGCGCCCGACCTGGCCGACGAACACGCGGGACGTTTTTGCTTTTGCTTTCATGTTTTCTTTCGGAATACGCCTTCCGCAACGGTAATCTGGCGGATGGCGGGAACAGCGCCCGCACTCGCTTGGCTCCCGCCAACGCGAACAGCTTCGGTGCGTGCCTTCTGGAAATACAGAAGCAGCGACGAAAGCTGCGTGCCTTCGAGGGTCACAGTATGGGTGCTGTAAATCAGCGTGAGAACTTGCGCGGCTGCGCCTGCCGTGGCGGGCGTCAGGTGCGCACAGAGAAGCGTATTGTACGGCAGCGCAAAGCTGCCGTGCTCGGCGGTTTCAAACCGGGCGAACGCATTTTGTTCGGCGGTTTCGTAACAGGGCATGTTGTCGTTCATAAAACTTTTTACCGGCTGATTCCGCGCTGGCCGCGTTGCATCTGGCGCACGATGGTTTTGGCGCGTTGAACCTGTTGGAGATGGCGCACTGTCCAGCAAACCCGGTTCTCGAAAGAGAGATTCGGGCTGAACAAATACGGGTCTGTGCCCACGCTGCGAGCGGCGAGCATCGCGAGCCGGATCGTGGCAATCCACGGGCCGGGGACATAGGGCTTGGGCTGCGGCTCGGCGGCAGGCGACGGGACAATCCGGGGCGGCGGAATGACGGGCGGCTGGCGGTGCGGCACTTCACGTTCGGGCCGGGCGCACACATCGAGCGCGTTCTGTTTCACGCGCTCCAGACGCGAGCGTTGTTCGATAGACAACTGCTCAAGCTGCGCCTGGCGCAACGTCTGCGGGTCGGCGTGCTTCTGCTTCTTGGCGCGGTTCTCGTGGACGATTTTTGCAATCTCACGATTGGTCAACGCGCGTCTTAACTTCTGCTCCTTCTGCGCAACCAATTCGTCACGCTCGGCAGAGCGTTTCGAGAACTGCTCGATGACAGCGGCATCCACGCCGCGAATCTGCGGAGCGTGGTAGCGGTCGCGATACGTCTCGTATCCGAACGCATGGAGCGATTGAGTCAGGTGCTCCCGGTAAACGGCGGTGAGCATCCGGGCATTGTCGTAAATCAGGCGGGCTTCATGGGCCTTCAAGCGATTTTCAACCGGGTCATGCGTGACATTGAACGTCACGCAATGCGTGTGCAACTGGGGGTCAAGCGCCCGGCTCTCGCGGTGAAGGAATTGAGCGCAAACGACGTTGCCGGTGACACGGCTTTCGTTCGTGTCCACCGCCGCGCCTTTACGGACGCGAGTGGATGCAAGCCGCTCGGCGGCTTGCATCGTGGCGGCGACTGCCTGCTCGTGGGCCGCGATGATTCGCTCATCGTTCGCGACCAGCGCCATGACCGAAACGGATTTCGGAGCGGAGATAGTGAAGTCATCGAGGCAGCGCCGATTGGCCTTCATGCGTTGCGTGAGCTTCGTTCCGTCGTCCGGTCGCAAGCCTTTGCACAAGGCAACAAAATCCTTTTCCTGAACTATCGAGCCGCTTTCGAGGCCGATAATCTCACAGCCTCGCCCAAACCAGTGCCCTGCGGTGTGCTGCTTTTCGGAATGGTAGTCGCCGCGCGAAAGATGCTCTTTGAAATAGCGTACCTCGTCGCGTGGTGAGGATTGCGGTTTTCCGGTCAGCATAAATTCGCTGGCCGTTGCGCCGGTGATGCAAAAGGCGTTGGCATCTTACCGCATTATAGGTCGCTGCCGTGCGGCAGGTGGCGTGCGCAACAAATTTGTTTGCGAAAACATTTTTCGCGTCACCCGCGAGATTTCTTCGCGAGCGTGGCGAGCGAAAAAACCGCGGGAGGGGAGACCTATAATGGAGCATGAATGATGAGCGCAAAGACCTGTTGAATTTAACCACGCTGCCCGCGCGTTTGAATGGCGAGGAAGCGGCCAGCTTCCTCGGTTTCAAACCTCATGACATACCTGTGCTGCTGAAAGCGGGCTTGCTGAAACCGTTGGGCAAGCCCCTGCCGAATGGGGACAAATACTTTGCCACGGTCGTACTGAACGAACTGCGGCAGGACGTGTCCTGGCTGTCCAAAGCAACGATGGTGGTATGCCAGCATTGGAAAACGAAGAACGCGAGCAAGTCCAACGGTACGCGGAATGGACATTCCGCGCCTGATGTCGTGATGGTCGGCAAAGCCGAACGTAATGGCATAGCGGCATGAATGAGCCAAGCGCCCCGCGCTTGGCGGTCCTGGCAGTGGCGCAAGTCGCCACGGAAGAACTGCTGGCGGCGCAGCTCGGGCTGCGCACGCTGGAACAGATCAAGGAGAACTGCCGCAAAAGCGTTTACTGGCCGGACTTTTGCCAGGCGGCAAAAGCCGGACACGTAAGCGCGGATTGGCTGCCCGGTGCGCTTGGTCGCGTGGTGCTCGCGTGGGCGAAAGGGGCGCAATGAAAACTTTCACGCTCACGGCAAAGCCGTTGCCGTCCTGCCTCGCCTATCCGTGGGAAGCGGACTTGCTGAAAGGCAAATCCGTCACCGTGCGACTCACTTGTTGCACGATGGGGAAGATCAATCGGAACAAAATTCACCGGCTCGTCATGCCCGAACTGCAAAAGCAGTTCGGGCATTTGTGCCGCATCGGTGGGTACACGTGCGGCGAGCCGGTGGAGCTTGCGAAGCAAGCGAAAGCGTGAGTGTGCAATTTGGTTGGACGGCAAGCGGGATTTCTGCCATAAGGGGAGCGGCTTTTCGGGCAGCAGCACGTTTTTTTCCGCCGGGTTCCCCACCCGCACCTCCTTGGCGTCTGCTGCCCGGAGTTTGAATCAACGGCGGAGTAGCCAAGTGGTAAGGCACGGCTCTGCAAAAGCTGCATTCACCAGTTCGATTCTGGTCTCCGCCTCCACTTCAATTTTTTTCGGAAAACCTTCAACAATTTTTCGACAATTCATTTTCCAAACCTCGACAATTCTTTCGCAAAAGCTCTTACGCCACGGCTAAGACGATGGTGTCTTGGGAAAAAGATTGGCGACAGCGGAAGCGATGCCGCGAAACTTGGCAAGGACGGTCAACGGCTATACGCTGTGCGGTCGGGTTTTTCGGACGCCAACGGTTTTGGCCGCATGTCTGGCATGAAAAGACTCCGTGAACTGATCTTGAGATTTAAGCGGGAGCTTCGGCTCTATCGTAACATTCTGGCTGACCGGCGAACGCCAAAAGTGACGAAGTTACTTCTTGGCTGCGCTGTCGCCTATGCGGTGAGTCCCGTGGACATCATCCCTGATTTCATCCCGGTCGTTGGGCATCTGGATGATGCCGTCATTATTCCCGTGCTGGTTTACCTGGCGCTCAAGACAATTCCGCGCCCGTTGTTGGAAGAACACCGCCGCACTCTCGCCGATTGAGCGGCGTATCAACTCAAAACCATTTCCTTTCCGCGCACGGCGGAAAGGGCGCGATAGCGTACCAGCCAGCGCGAGCGAAAAAATGGGAGTCCAGAGGGCGACGCCCTTTGGCGCGGGTCTGGGCCAGCGTGCGGCCCAGTCCTGACGGACGGCGCAAAACGCGGGTGGTCGTGCAAAACCGCGTACGCGGAATTGCTCGGCGTCAGGCCGCAAAGCTCATCTCGTCATCTGCTGGCGTTTGCTCGCCGTCGTCGCCAATCACGGGCGGCAACGGCGGCGGGATAACCGGCGGGAGCGGCGGCGGCGTGGCCGCGATAATCGGCGGCACGTTCACAACGGCGCGTTGTGAACGCGAACGCCAACGGCGGACAAACCACACAATCAACACCGGCCAAAGCCAGACAATGAACACACAGAAGCAAAGGCCAATCGCCCGGAGCGTTCTGTCGAGGGAATCGGATTTGGTTTGCATCGTCATTCCTCACGCATTCACCGCTTGGGGCAGGGGCGCAATCTTGCCTTCGGCAAAAGCTTTCTGCTGCCGTTCCCATTCACTCAGCGAGGGCATTTGCACTTCCGCCTTGCGCGAGTAAGCCCGCGTCAGGGCTTTGCTGTTGTGGCCCAAGTTCACTTGCGCGTAGCGTTCAGGATACCCGGCGGCTTTCGCCCGCTCCGCCCAAGCGTAGCGGTAGGAATGGAGCGACACGCCTTTGATTTTCAGACCGTCGCAACGCTGCTTAAATTCCGTCGCGCGGTCGCCAGCGCGGACTTTCCGCAGATACGGAAAGAGCGGGCCGGTGCCTGGCAGGTCTTTCAGGATTTCGGCCATTTCTTCATCCAATCGCATGATGGCAACGCTGTTGGTTTTCATGCGCTGATAACTGATGACGTTGTTTTGCCAATCAACATTTTCTGCCTCCAGGAAAGCGAGGTCGGACTGAGACGCACCAAGATACCAAGCCAGCTTGTAAAACGCCTTGCGCTCGGCATTCTGTTCGCGGGCGACTATCGCCAGATGTTCCGCCAGCGTGATAGCTCGCTTGTCTTTGAACTGCACTTTGGGCCATTGCCGTTTCACAATCACCGGCCACGGCAGCCAAGTCATGTCCAGCGCGAAATTGTGAATGCGCCGCAAATAGACGTTGGTTGAAACCGTGCCCGCTTCCAACGTCCGCAAGAAATGCTCTGGCCGGGTCTGCAACACCGGCAACTTGCGGATGATGTCAAAGGCGTTGTCTTTGATGGCGGTTTGCCAGCGGTAGCGCGTCGAGTCCGTCTTTAGCTTCACCATTTCATCCATGACGTTCTGCCAAGTCCGGGTGCTGATCTGCGAATCGGTGGCCGCGAGGTACGCGCGGGCGATTTGCAGATTGATGGCGGGTTGCTTCTCGGCTTCGTTGCGCGAATGAAACAACCGCTCGGCGGTCGCCTTGTCCTTGGTGTGCAAACTCTCCTGCTTGCCCGTCAAGTCGTCGTGAATGTAATAACGCCCGGTCGCTTCCCGGAAATAGAGTCTGTATCGCGCTCTCATAGCTCTACTCCGGTATAGGGTTGGGGGCGGGTGGTTCGGATGCGCAAAGGGCTTGCGCGGTCGCCCGCTCGGTCGTGGGCAAGCTCATGCGCTTGCCCGTCACTTGGTCATGGAGATAATACCGTCCGCTGGTCTGGCGGCGGCAGAGTGTGAATCGCTTTCTCATACTGTTTTTCGCAGCGATGAGGGTTACGACTCTTGAAATCGAGTAGAGGCGGGTTACGGGCCGCTCCGCAGAATAGCGCCAGAGTACTTTTTTGCTGGCATTTCTGCTGGCTTTTTTAGTGGAAGGTTTTCCAAACCGCGCAGTTTCAACTGCTTAGGTTTGGAGGCGAGGGTCGGAATCGAAC
>JAANMW010001420.1_pt1 | contig 25169 bp, 22 predicted proteins | sample 7279671 | NCBI WGS metagenome assembly JAANMW01 (sample SAMN14094541, study PRJNA606508) | bioreactor metagenome | isolation source: A lab-scale SPAN reactor treating ammonium-rich wastewater day 247 | place: Ireland: Galway | collected 2017-09-19 | reverse complement strand
GCGGCTGAGCCAGTCCCAATGGCGCGGCAAGAGCGTGACCTCGCGCGCCACCACGCCCAGCTTGGGGCGGCCAACACTGCTCGGTGCACTTTCTGGTGCGGGCTCTGCATCTGCACCCAGCGCAGGTTCGCGCAGATCCAGATCCACCAACGCACCGCTGGTGTCGTCAAAAATCAAAACCGATGCACCGCCCTGGTATTGCCGCATTTGTGCAAAGACCTCTTCCCGGCTGCCATGGGCAATGCGCTCAAACCCGCCAAACGCGGTCAGGGTGCGGCGCGGCGAAAGGGCGGCGTGGGCAGGCAATGAGGATGTCATGCCTTTTATTTTACCCGGGCAATATTTATTGCGCAATATACCCGGGTAAAAACCCACTCTTTAAAAACGCTGCATCTGGCAGCTGTGCGGCTGCTGGGTCTGCGCTGCAGGAATATCGCGCACCACGCGGAAGCCATAGCCCGAGCCTTCCACATCAAACTTGACGCCCGGAGCGCCCTGCTTTTCCATCAGGCCCACCACCAGCGGCTGCTGGAACTGGTGGTCGGCAGCGCGCATACGGCCACTGCGTCCGGCCAGTTGGACCTGGGCTTTTTCCATCTGGCGTGCAACGGCCGTGGTGTCCACGCTGCCTGCAGCTTCGATGGATTGGGCCAGCGCTTCGACCATGAGCTGCATGCGCATGTGCACATAGTCGTCTTGCGGCTTGGGAAAGCGCGCCCGGAAGGATTGGTAGAACGCTTCGCTCTGGGCGCCCGGCACATTGGGCATCCAGTCGGCCACAGCGATCACTTTGTCGATGCCGGCATCGCCCATAGCCGCGGGGGCGCCCAGTGCGTTGCCATAAAAGGTGTAGAAGCTGCCGGTGTAACCCACCTCGCGCGCTGCCTTGACGAGCAGCGTCAGATCGTTGCCCCAGTTGCCGGTGATGACCGCCTGCGCGCCACTGGTCTTGATCTTGACGGCATAGGGAGCAAAGTCTTTCACCCGGCCCACGGCGTGCAGTTCGTCACCCACGATGGCCACATCGGGGCGCTGGGCGGCCAGCTGCTTCTTGGCCTCACGCAGCACGGCCTGGCCAAAGCTGTAGTCCTGGCCAATCAGATAGACACGCTTGAGGGCATCGTCGGCACGCAACACGCCCATCAGGGCGGCCATGCGCATGTCGGCATGGGCATCAAAGCGGAAATGCCAGAAGCTGCACTTCTCGTTGGTGAGGATGGGGTCCACCGCCGAATAGTTGAGAAACAGCACGCGCTTGTCCGGCTCACGCTCGTTGTGCTTATTGATGGCATCGATCAGCACGGCTGCCGTGGCCGATGAATTGCCCTGCATGACGACGCGCGCGCCGTCATCGATGGCCGCGCGCAGCGCCGACAGGGCCTCTTCGTTCTGGCCCTTGCTGTCGTAGCGCGCAAGCGCCAGGGCGCGCGCGCCACCGGCCTCTGACGGCAGCAGCACACCACCGCGGGCATTCACCCGATCCACGGCCCAGAGGATGTTGCGAAACACCGCCTCTCCCGTGTTGGCAAATGTCCCGGACAGGCTCTCGATCAACGCAACCTTGACGGGTTGTGCGGTACGCGCCACCGGTGCTGCCGTTTGCGCATGGCTGGCGGTCACGGCACACGCAGCAGCAAAGGCCACACCGACGGCAAAACGCCATGGTGGCTGGACAGCGATTTTCAACGGGGCCAGGTGAAAATTCAGCATATTTTTAGATCCTTGAAATCGGCATGGGCACACCTCAAGTCAAGGGCATGCGGTCAACACCACGCACGCCGCGCAGTTTATAGGAGTTAACCCTGATGCTTTTCTCGCCCATGATGACCCGTCGCGCAGCCTGCGCTCCCCGCTCTGCCGATATGGCATTGCAGCGTTTTTTGCTGGACGCAATGCCTGCAGCCCCGGCCCGCCGCACTCCGGGCTACACCGTGGCGCAGGATGAAAAGGCCACCACGCTGCAGCTCGACGTACCAGGCCTGGCGCGCGAGCAACTCCAGATCACCATCGAAGGTACGCAAGTGCAGGTCAAAAACACCGAAGGTGCGCCGCGCCAGGTGAATCGCGCCTGGGAGCTGCCCACGCCCATCGACGCCGCCGCCAGCTCGGCCAGGCTGGAGCACGGCGTGCTCACCCTCACCCTGGCCCGCCAGGCCCCCGGCGCGCGCGCCGTGGAGCTGACGGTGCATTGAGGCCCCCGCACCGCAAGCTATTTTTTCGATAGCTGCTAGCGCCCGCTGTGTATACGCTACGGGCGTTTTTTATTCCAAAACCTGCAAGCGCCGCCCCGGCTGTGCGCCACACGCCCAGCGCAGGTCACAGCGCATCGAGCGGACTCAAAATACCGCGTCCGCCCTTGTTGAGCACATGGGTGTAGATCATGGTCGTGCCCACGTCGGCATGACCCAAAAGCTCTTGCACGGTGCGGATGTCGTAGCCCGCCTGCAGCAAATGCGTGGCAAACGAGTGGCGCAGCACGTGCGGCGACACCGGCTTGTCGATCTGCGCGCGCCGCGCCGCCTCGCGCACCGCGCGCTGCACCGATTCGGGGTACACATGGTGGCGCCGCTCCAGCAATTGGCCCGTGCGCGCATCCGGGCGCGGGTCGATGGCCCGCACCGGCGACGGAAACACCCATTGCCACGCCCAACTTTTGTCGGCATTCGGGTATTTGACGGCCAGTGCATGCGGCAAATACACGCGGCCCAGGCCTGCGGCCAAATCCTTCTCATGCAGCGCGCGCGCCTTGTGCAACTGCGCCTGTAGCGGGGCCATCAGGTTCTCCGGCAACACAGTGACGCGATCCTTGCCGCCCTTGCCCTCGCGCACCACAATCTCGCGCCGCGCAAACTCCACATCCTTGACGCGCAGGCGCAGCCCTTCCAACAAGCGCATCCCCGTGCCGTACAGCAACTCTGCCACCAAGCCAGCGGTTCCATCCATGTGCTGCAACAGCGTGCGCACCTCGGTAGGCGTCAGCACCACGGGCAGGCGGCGCGGCCGCTTGGCCTGCACCACCTCATCCAGCCAGGGAAAATCAACCCCCAACACCTGCTTGTACAAGTACAGCAGCGCGGCCTTGGCCTGGTTCTGGGTGGAGGCCGACACCTGCCGATCCACCGCCAGGTGGCTCAGAAACGCCTCGACCTCCGCCGCGCCCATATCCTGGGGGTGGCGCTTGCCGTGGTAGACAATGAAGCGCCGCGCCCAGTCGATATAGGCCTGCTCGGTGCGAATGCTGTAATGCCGGGTGCGCAGGTGAATGCGCAAACGCTCCAACAGCTTGGGCTGGCGCAGCGCCGGTGCATCGCCGGCAGTTGGCAGGTTTGCGGGATCGGTCGGCATCCGCAAAATTTTAGGTTTGCCTAAATAACAACCCATTGGGGTTTACCTGGGAGGACTGGGAGATGCGTTGCGTTATCAGACCGTTCCACGTAGCATCACTGTCGTCTAATTCTAGTTAGGCCACCCATAACAAAATCACAGCGATGGCAACGAATTTCTATTACGTCTACGCACTCAAGGATCCAAGAACATCTCCTGCCAAGCCCTTCTACATTGGAAAGGGGACGGGCAGCAGGGCGTTCGATCATTTGGTAAAGCCAGACAGCACAGCCAAATACGCCAGAATTCAAGAAATTCATAATTCAGGCAGTTCCCCGCTTGTCGGCGTCTTGGCTGACGATCTAACGGAAGCTCAGGCACTAAAGCTCGAATCAGAACTGATAGCAGCATTCGGAACCATCGAAACAGGCGGGTGCCTAACCAATGCTGTCGTACCTGCAGGGCTCGGAGGAAAGCAAAGAGATGGGGTAATCGTTCCTCAAGGGGCTGTGGAGCGAGCTCAACTTGGCCTGCAACTTGTCAAGTCAGCCGTTCTGGAGCTAGCGCAGGCAAATCCAGCTGGCATTTCCAACTCGGACGCCGCCAGCCTTTTAGGACTACGCAGCGACTACCTAGGCAAGCAAAAGGATTACCTATCCTATAGCGTACTTGGCTTACTTATGCGAGAGGGCAAAATCGAACGCAAAGACGAGCCCGGAAGGCCAAAGCATGTTGCCAGATAGATTTTCAACCACCCGAGAATTCGATTTATTGACAACTTATCAGCGTTACTCAGCATGGGCACCGTGGCCTAACATTACGGTCAAGCGGACGCCAACAAAGCCCATGGCTTCGCCATTTTCATGGGCTTTGTTGGTGCCCTCCACTCGCTGCGCTCCTTCCGGCGCCGCTTACCTTGGGCGTTAGGCGCGCATGACAGATCTCATTCATCCTGTCGAGAAAGTTCCTGGCTTAGTCGGCGAGCTTTACGCGCTTGTGGCGCAGTTGGAGGCGCTTTTCCCTGGCCGTCGCTTCACGCCTGACGGACACTTGGTCGGAAGCATTGGCGAGGTAATTGCAGCGCATCGCTACGGCCTCGACCTGCTACCTCACTCAGCACAGGGGCATGATGCTCGCTCGCCGTCGGGCATGCTGGTAGAGATCAAAGCCACCCAAGGCAGCTCGGTCGCCCTTCGGGAGCAGCCAAACCATTTGATCGTTCTGCATCTCTCCAAGCTAGGCGAGGCCTTGGAGGTCTATAACGGTCCCGGCGCGCCAGTCTGGGCAGCTGCCGGCGCTATGCAGCGTAACGGACAGCGACCAGTATCACTGTCCAAGCTCCGCAAGCTTATGGCGCACACTCCAGAGGCATTGCGCCTCCCGGTGTACGCGCCTAGCCTGCCTTTTATTCCTGCCCATTTCAGCCCATGAATATTCAAACGCCATTTACCCTCGCAAGCGTTCGTCCGCTGGGTGTTTGGCGTTTGCTCGGGCTTCGCCTGCATGGGTTGCGCCAGTTTCAAGCCTTTTTGGCCTATAGCCCTTGTCCAGTAAGCGCTAGTAGCTATTTTTTTCGTAGTCCGTGGCGTGTGCGGTCACTTTCGTTTTTGCGCTTTGGGTCTAACCCGGCGCTCAAGCCGACCCGCATACTGCGGGCGGCTTACCTAGTCCGTTAGTCCGCTCAGAAATCGCTTTATTCAGACCCATGGTTTATTCACCGGCATTCACCTTCTCAAGCGTTTATCCGCTGGGTGTGTTGCCGCGTACCGGGCTTCGCCTTTCCATGCCGCGGCGGCCTCAAGCCTTTTTGGCCTCTGGCTCTTGTACAGCAAGCGCTTGCAGCTATCTTTCTTGTAGCGCCGAGCCGCTTTCGTTGCGCAGTGCTTTTTCGTGGGTTGTGCCTGTCTTCAAACCAGCGCACGCCTTTCTGGCCTTCGGGTCTAACTCTGCAGTCAAGCGGACTTGCCTTCGGCAAGCCGCTTACTTTGGCCGTTAGCCTACCTTTTATTCCTGCTCATTTCAGCCCATGAATATTCAAGCGCCATTTACCTTCGCAAGCGTTTATCCGCTGGGTGTTTGGCGTTCGCTCGGGCTTCGCCTGCGTGGGGTGTGCCAGTTTCAAGCCTTTTTGGCCTCTAGCCCCTGTGCAGCAAGCGCTAGCAGCTCTTGTTTTCGTAGTCCGTGGCCTGTGGGATCACTTTCGTTTTTGCGCTTTGGGTCTAACCCGGCGCTCAAGCCGACCCGCATACTGCGGGCGGCTTATCTTGTTCGTTAAACATTATTGATCAACCCATGCGCTATCCCGCTGTTTTAGACCCGTCGAAAGTTGGTGACTACCCGGCTACCGCAATGTCTGGCGGAGGTTTTGTCTGGGATGCCGTTCTTGAGTACCGAGTGTGGTGCCATCCTGAGCGTGGCGCTCCTGATGAGGCCGATGGGAGCGACTACTACTATGCGTTCGAAACTTACGAGGAAGCCAACGCCTTTGCCCATGCGAACGCCGGAACAGAGGACCCGCTTGCCTTGGTCCTGCAGCGCGAATACATCGACGAATCAGAGCCGGGGCAATATGTTCACGTTTGCGAGGAGCGCATCACCGAATGGCCAGTGGAGTTCCTATCCAGGCCGCAACGTGACGAAATGACAATTCCTGAGTTCTTTGCCGCGGACGCTCCTTCAAATCGCCTGGAAATACTTCGCGGCCTTGCTCCCAGGAGGCGCCGTGATGCTTAACTCGTCATTCCAACGGACCGCCTACGGCGTCCGCTGAATTTCAACGTTAGAAAGATCTCATGAAAAAACAAGCATGCCCACTTTGTTTTTCAGATGCGTCATTTGAATTCACCAGCAATCCATCTGGAAAATATTTCTCGTGTCTTAAATGCACAGAATTTTTCATAGACGCCTCCAGCGAAAAATACATAGAAGACCTTCCTGAAGTTACAAAAACAGAGTGCCGAGAAAAATTATCCAACCTAGCAAAAATGCAAAAGAAAAATAGCAAGTTCATCATTCGCGAACCTCGCAATGAAGAGCGAGGTGGAAATGGTCATGGTGTCGCACAAACACAAATGATTGCTGAGTGGGTTGAACGTGGATATCAAATCTAACCATTCGCTCAAGCGGACTGGCCTTCGGCCAGCCGCTTACCTTGTTCGTTAGAGCTCACTTTCCAAAATGAATCATGGTTAAAGAACCTGAGCTTCCAGATCAAGAACCAGCGGGTGTACCTCTCACCTCCGAGCCTCCTCCAGCTAAGGCAAAGGTCGGGCGCAAGTCGGTTGCGAGCATACGCCGCGAGCTAAACGACAAAGATATGACACATCCGGCTGTCGCAAAGCTTTTGCTGGATGACGTCGAGCGTCTCGAACAAGACAACGCGGATCTTGCAAGCTACAGAGGCCAATACCACGAGGCTGACAAGAGAGCGGCCGTACTGGACCAAAAGCTTCGAACCAGCACAAGTCAGGAGATCGTCTTCGGCACCTGCTCTACGCTGGGTGGGGCAGCACTTGGCTACGCGCCGGCGGTCTGGAGCGCAACCAATTCGACAGGTCAGATCGTGTTAGCAGCAGGCATCGTTCTCATCATTTGCGGCATCGTCGCGAAGGCGGTGAAGGCATGAATCTGAAACTCAAATCGATTGCGGATCGCGGCAATCCCAAGAAGGAACGCGTCGTCGTACGTGTTCTTCAAGACACCAACATTGGCTTCTATCTAGTTATGTGTACCGGCTTCTCTAATGGAGCGGTGAACACAGGCATCACAGAGACATTCTGGTTTCCAGACAAAGACGTCCACTCTGGAGATCTCGTTGTTCTTTATTCAAAGCCAGGGACAACAAGCGAGAAGCAGCTAGAGAACGGCAGCAAAGCCCACTTCTTTTATTGGGGAAATACTCAGTCTCTCTGGGCTTCGGACTCTCGCGGCGTTGTGTTGTTGCGGGGCAATGATTGGGAAGCGGCAGGCGCCGGTGAGCTCTAACCCTTCCATCGAGAGGACGCTTTCCGGCCTACGACCTCCAAGCGCCTCTCATGTCAAACATTAAATACATATGTTCGCAGAGATCACGGCAGCTGTTCAAAGTCTTCGTACCTTAGGTGAATTAGCCAAAGCTGCAAACTCACTTTCAAATCAGCAAGAAATTGTGATGGCTGTATCTGACGTTAATGCAAGATTAATGGATGCAATGGCTGTTGCACTTGCAAGTCAAGAGCGCCACTCTGCTTTATTAAATCGAATTTCTGAGCTGGAAAAAGAAATAGATATTTTAAAAATTAAGCAATCTTCTGCTGAAAAATACGAATTATATAAATTCTCTGCGGGTTCGTTTGCTTACCGCCTAAAAGACGAATACAAAGAAATACAGCCAGAACATTATCTTTGCGCCAAGTGCAATGACAGTGGAACTCACTCAAAACTTCAGCCTTGGGGAAGTAGACGATTGAAGTGTACGACTTGTCAGAATGTAATCCAAACTGAAGTGGATCCTCCATCCCCACCTAAACGGCGCGTTATAAGCTCTGGAGTTCCACGATGGGATATTTAACCTATTGCTCAAGCCGACCCGCCTTCGGCGGTCGGCTTAGCTTGTTCGTTAGGTAGCAAAGGGCACTCCCCGGTTAACGGAAGCTACGAATGACAGATCACTGGATTCCCATCTCCCATGAAAATTGCTCACAACTTCGCGGGCCGTTTTATCACGGCACCAAGGCTAATCTATCGGTCGGAGATGTAATAACGACTGGTCATGTATCGCACTTCGAAGGCCGCGCCTTGAAGCACGTCTACTTCTCGGCCCTACTAGAGCCAGCAATCTGGGGGGCAGAACTTGCAATGTCCTTATCCAATTTAGATGGTCGTGGCCATATTTATATTGTCCAACCAACTGGACCATTTGAAGACGACCCAAATCTAACGAACAAGAGGCTTCCTGGAAACCCAACCCAATCCTATCGCACCAGTTATCCACTCAGGATCATAGAGATCGTCGAAGATTGGCAAGAGCACTCCGCAGAGGTTCTGCAAGGAATGTTAGACTCCTTGGCAGATCTTAAGCGGCGCGGTTTAGCTTTCGTCGAGGATTAGCGATTTGCTGCCTAACAATTCATTCAAGCCGACGCCGCTCCGCGGCACGGCTTAACTCAGGTGTTAGGCTACTCAAACACCCATCTTAGGCACACAATGAAAAAATCCATTTTCACAACCTCCATCTTTGTCATTTCCATTACTGGCATTACGGGTTGCGCATCATCTGGAATTATGAAGACAGGAGGCGATAAATATATAGTCTCAAAAACTAGTCTCCAAGTTGGTTTTGGCGCACCAACTGCGGTCTACGCAGAAATTTCCAGAGAAGCAGATGATTTTTGTGCTGGTCAAAATAAAATTGTAGAAACGACAAACACCGATATCAAACATCCAGCTCTCGGCCGCCCAGGCTCTGCCACCCTGGAATTTCGCTGCATAGCCAAAGAAGACAAAAAATCCTAACCATTCGTCGCAGCCGACCGCCTACGGCGGCGGCTGAACTCAGGGTGTTAGAAAAACATGGAAAGCACTGATTCAACGCTATATCTGTCGTGGGGACCCACCGTTCTGTGGGGCTTTGTTTGGTATTTCATTCCTGCTGCTGTCTCTGCATTTTTTGTATTTAAAGATGCTTCAAAGCGCAAAGTTCTGGCACTCAATATTCCCCCCTATGCCTGGGCCGTACTCTGTATACCAAGTGGTATCTTTGGACTGCTGGCATATTGGTTTATGCACCATTCATCCTTGGCCAAAACAAAGCCCGCTGATGACACTCTCTAACCCGGCAGTCAAGCGGACCCGCCAAAGGCGGGCCGCTTACCTTGGTCGTTAGCCTGCAAAAACGTGATAACCGAATCCTTCGTTTTGCTTGTTCAAGAGTTGGTTAGCTCTATTGCCTTCAAGATTGCTGTTCGACTTAAAGTTGGACAGCACGAACAATGGAAACGTATGGCGCTTGAATTTTTCGTCTTCGCGCTTCTTGTCATACCGTTATTCTTTATCTTTGGCTGGTTATTTCTTCAGGCTGTTTCATGGCTTCTTTAGCAATCGTGCCTAACTCTGCACTCAAGCCGACCCGCCTACGGCGGGCGGCTTACCTGGGCCGTTAGCACCACTGAAAACCAATTTATTTCGCCCATGTCTATTCAAACGGCATTCAGTTTCTCAAGCGTTGTGCAGCGCTGGGTTTGTCGTTTCTCTGGGCTTCGCCTGGTGGCGTTACGCTGGTTTTTGGTCTTTTTTGCCTCTAGCCCTTGTGCAGCAAGCGCAAGCAGCTATTGTTTTCGTAGTGCTGTGCCGCCTCGGTGGCTCTGTGCTTTTTCGCAGTTCGTGCCCGTCGCCAAATCCAAGTTATCGGTTTTGGCTTCTGGTTCTAACCTTCCGGTCAAGCCGACCCGCATTCTGCGGTCGGCTTACCTCGCCCGTTAGCCTGCCTTTTATTCCCCCTTATTTCAGCCCATGAATATCCAAATGCCATTTACCTTCGCAAGCGTTTATCCGCTGGGTATTTGGCGTTCGTTCGGGCTTCGCCTGCGTGGGGTGTGCCAGTTTCAAGCCTTTTTGGCCTCTAGCCCTTGTGCAGCAAGCGCTAGCAGCTCTTGTTTCCGTAGTCCGTGGCCCGTGCGGGCACTTTCTTTTTTGCGCTTTGGGTCTAACCCGGCGCTCAAGCCGACCCGCATTCTGCGGGCGGGTTACCTTGTTCGTTGGACATGGCCAAAATGCGAAAAAGTGCCGCAGTGAAAAAACCGCCCTTCCGAGTAAAACGACGAGGTGTTTAACTTGAAGCCGCCCATGCATCCTAAATCGAAAGAAGCCAGTATCAGCATGCGCCTAGATCACATCGCAAATATGGACGGTTTCGATGCAGCTAGAAGGCTGGTGTCTCAACGCAGACTTGGGGTGAGCCAGAAAGAGGCAGATGCTTGGCTTCGTAAAGAACTTTTCAAAAGAAACTGGTGGAAGGTCACGGTCGGGGCTGCGAGTGTTGTGGGTGCAATTGCAACAGTCGCGGCGCTCTTCAATTGGGCATGACGTCCAACCCTTCCATCGAGCGGCCTCGCCTACGGCGAGCCGCTCATGTTAGACGTTAGATTTCATATGCGCGCACTAGACGCAATAGAAGAAAACTCCCACCGCCTGTATGTCGAGGCGCTTGGGGCACTCGGTCGCAAGGAGTACTCAACCGCGACTTCGCTGTCGATATTCTCGTTTGAAGAGGCCGCGAAGTACGTGATTCTGAAGCGCCAGGCGCATCGCCCAGAGCTTCCCAAGAAGCGGGTCTTTAAGCACGAGGTTAAACACGAGGAGATGGGGGAGTATTTCTGGTCTTGGGCCATCTTCTCGGTACTGACCAAGACCTTCGAAGAATTCAAATCCTTCGCGACAAAGTTGCCGGAGCCAGACCCAAAAGTAATAGAGATGATTCAGGCATTGTCTGGCGGCGCCGCCGTCGACTTTCTTCGGTACCACATGTTCGCAAACGAGGAGGAAATGCGGCAGCATGTGCGAGACCGCTTTCCACATCCAGAGTTGCTCGAAATTGCCTCCGCCGGATCTAGCGGACAAATCGAGGCCATTCGAAGAAGGGCTCTTTATGTTGATCCGTCACCAGACCTTCAAGGGGTACTCAGTTCGCCGAATTCAATTGGCACCGACGAAGCGAACGAGTGGCTGAAGATTGCCTTCTTCGGCCAAGAGTACATAAAGCTCGCGAAACGTATATGGAATGGAATCTAACTCATCAGTCAAACCGACCCGCCTTCGGCGGGCGGCTTACTATGCACGTTAGTCCCTTCATATTCCCGCTTTATGCAGGCAGCCATTTATTCCAGCGTTTCGCCTTTCTCGAAGGTTTCTCCTTGGGGGTTTTGGCTCTGCGCCGGGCTTCGCCTGCATGCGCTGCGCCAGTTTGCAGTATTTTTGGCCTCCAGCCCTTGCGTAGCAAGCGCTACACGCTATCATTTTCATCGCTGCGCCGCCTCCGTAGCCCAGCGCTTTTTCGTGGGCCGCGCCCGTCTTCAAGCCCGGCGCTCCCTTCCAGCCTTCGGGTCTCTCAAGAAACACCAGATAACTGATTGATTTTCATGGTGTTTTCAAGCGGTGTTGTCGGAGGGCACGAGCTGCATGCCCATGGCTTTGGCCTTTTGGGCGAGGTTGTGCAAGACCCGCTGGCGGTAGCGTTCCTCGAAGTAATCCTGCCCCCGGTCGGTGTATTCCTGCCCGTGGGTGAGCATGGCGTAGATCAGTCGGGCCAGCTTGTGGGCAGCGGCCGTGACGGCCTTGGGTTTGTCCATGCGCGCGCACATGCGACGGTAGTACGCACCCAGCGCCGACTGGCTCGAACGCAGGGCCGCTGCCGCCAGCCGCAGCGCCTGGGCCGCGCGGTTGGCGCAGCGCTTGGTTTTGCCACTCATGACCTTGCCCCCGGTGATCTTGGTGCCCGGACACAAACCCAGCCAGGATGCGAAGTGCTTGTCGCTGGGGAACTTGCCCATGTCGGCGCCCACCTCGGAGACCACCACCAGCGCGGTGGTCACGTCGATGCCGTCGATGCGGGTGAGGTCCACACCGCACATCTGAAAGAGCTGGGTGCGCAGATCGAACTTGGGGGCATTGCGGGCGCGCCCGCGCTTCTTGCCTTGGGCCGGTTCGTCTTCGCGCACATGCAGGGCCTGCAACTGCGCCTGAATCTGCGCGCCCCCAGGCGGACCGGTGCTGCGGTGGTTTTTCATTCATGGCGCAAGGCATCGATCGGGTCCATGCGCGCCGCGCGCCGCGCCGGAAAGTAACCAAACAGCACGCCAATACCCGCCGAGAACACGAAGGACAGCAGATTCACCCCCGGGTTAAACAGGTAGGGCACCCCCATGACCTTCGATAGAACGATCGATGCCCCCGTGGCCAGCACAATGCCCAGCAGCCCGCCCAGCGCGGCCAGCACGACGGCCTCGATCAGGAATTGCAACAGCACCTCGCGTTCCAGCGCGCCAATGGCCAGGCGCAGCCCGATCTCGCGTGTGCGCTCGGTCACGCTCACCAGCATGATGTTCATGATGCCGATGCCGCCCACCAGCAGGCTCACGGCCGCCACGGCGCCCAGCAGCATGGTCATGACCTTGGTGGTACCTGAGAGCGTGTCGGCCAGTTGCTTGGTGTCAAGCACGTTGAAGTTGTCTTCGTCTGCGTCAGCCAGCTTGCGCCGCTCGCGCAGCAATTGGGTCAGGCTGGCTTTCACACGGTCGGGGTCGCTGCCGTCCTGCATGGACACCAGCAAGGTCTGCACCCGCGTGCTGCCAGTCACGCGGCGCTGCAAGGTCTTGAGCGGCACCAGCACCAGGTCGTCCTGGTCATTGCCAAAAGCGCCCTGCCCTTTGGAGCCGAGCACGCCCACCACTTCGCACGAAAACGCCTTCACACGCACTTGCTGGCCCAAGGCGTCGCTTGTGCCAAACAGCTCGCGCTGCACGGTTGCGCCGATCAGGCACACGGCCGCCCCGGCACGCAGCTCGTCATCGGTGAACTCACGGCCCTGGCTGACCACCCAGTTGCCCGTCTGCAGCCAGGCGTTGGTGCTGCCAATGACGCTGGACGTCCAGTTGCGTCCACCGGCGACCACGGTGGCGCCGGTACGCCCCTCGGGCGCCACGGCGCGAACGCCACCGATCTGCTGGGCAATGGCATCGGCATCCACATCCTTGAAGGCGGGCGCCCCGCCACTGCCCGGCCCCATGCGCTGGCCGGGCCGCACCTGCAGCAAATTGGTGCCCAGACCGGAGATCTGGTTCTGCACGGCCATGGTGGCGCCATTGCCCAGCGTGACCATGGTGATAACGGCGCTCACACCAATCACGATGCCCAGAATGGTCAGAAACGAGCGCATCAGGTTGCGCCGAATGGAGCGCAGCGCCAGCAGCAAGGTGTTGAACAACATCAGGACGCCTCCAGCGCCGCAGCGCGCAGGTCTACCGGGTGCGGGTTGAGGGTGTCGCTGTCCACCACGCCATCCACAAAGCGCACGATGCGGCGGGCGTACTGCGCCATGTCGGTCTCGTGGGTCACCATGAGCACGGTGATGCCCAGGTCGTAGTTGAGCTTCCAGATCAGTTCCATGATCTCGTGGCTGCGCTGCGTATCGAGGTTGCCGGTGGGCTCATCGGCCAGCAGCACGGCCGGTTCGGTAACGATGGCGCGGGCAATGGCCACGCGCTGTTGCTGCCCGCCCGACAGTTCGCCCGGCGTATGGTGCTCCCAGCCTTTGAGGCCCACCGCATCGAGAGCGCGCGCCGCTGCAGCATGGCGGGCGCGGGCCGACTCGCCGCGGTACAGCAGGGGTAGTTCGACGTTTTCCTGCGCCGAGGTGCGTGCCAGCAGGTTGAACCCCTGGAACACAAAACCGAAATAGCGCCGCCGCAGGCGCGCCCGCTCGTCGCGCGAAAGCGACTCCACGCGCACGCCCTGAAACAGGTATTCGCCCGCAGTGGGCCGGTCCAGGCAGCCCAGCGTGTTCATGGCGGTGGACTTGCCCGAGCCACTCGGCCCCATGATGGCCACGAAGTCGCCACGCGCAATGTCCAGGTCCACGCCCTTGAGGGCCGCAAACGCCAGCGCACCTTCGCCGTACACCTTGGTCACCCCCCGCAAGCGGATCAGGGGAACATCCGCGGCCGCGCCAGCGGCGGTGCGCGTTGTGATGCCGGGCTCACTCATGGAGCCGCCCCCGCGCTGCGCTGGTCCGTAATGACCGCCATGCCGGGCGCCAGCTGTTCGCTGGCCACTTCGGTCATGCGGCCATCGCTGATGCCCGTGGTCACATCCACGGCCTCGGGCGATCCATCCTTGAGTATCCAGATCTGGCGGGTTTTCACTGCCGTATCGGTCTTGTCGCCGCCGCTCGGGCGGCGGGAACCGCTGCGCGGCATGCGCGGCATCAACTGCGTCATGATGCCGCCAGACGATGCGGCGGGACGGGCCCCAGCGGCGTCCCCGGCCGCAGACACGGGGACAAAGCGCAGCGCCGTGTTGGGCACCATGAGCACATCGTTGCGCTCGGTCGAGGTGATGGTGGCGGCGGCCGTCATACCGGGGCGCAGGCTGAGGTCGGAGTTGTCCACCTGCAGCCAGGCAATATAAGTGACCACGTTGTCGGTCTTGGTCGAACCATAGGCCACGCGGGTGATGGTGGCCGGGTACTTGCGGGACGGGTAGGCGCTGACCGTAAAACTGGCCTTCTGTCCTTCGCGCACGGCGCCCACATCGGCTTCGTCCACATTCACCTGCAATTGCAGCTGGGCCAGGTCTTCGGCCACGGTGAACAAGGTGACCGCCTGCAGCGAGGCGGCCACCGCGTTGCCGGGGTCCACGGTGCGCGTGAGCACCACGCCATCGATGGGCGAACGGATGGACGCCTTGGACAGGTTGGTCTCATCGGTGGACAGCGCGGCCTTGGCGTCCTCCACGCTGGCACGGGCGCTGGTCTCGTCGGCCCGCGCACGCTCCACATTGGCGCGGCCGGTGTCCAGTTCGGCGGCCGATGGCACCTTGCCGCCCGACAAGCGGGCCACTTCTTCCAGCCGTGCCAGGTTGGCCTGCGCCTCGCGCGTCGTCGCCCCCGATTGGGCCAGCCGGGCATGCGCCGAAGCGAGCGAGGCGCGCGAGCGCAGCACCTGGGACGAAAGCTTGGCCGTGTCCAGCTCCACCAAGACCTGGCCTTTTTTGATCTTGTCATTCACGTCCACCAGAACGCTGCGCACCGTGCCCGACAACTCGCTACCCACGTTCACCGAGCGGGTGGGCTGCAGCGTGCCGTTGGCCGACACCGTGAGGGTGAGATTGCCGCGCCGCACCTCTGCGGTCACATAGGTCGGCGCCGCCTTGCTGCGCTTTTGCAACTGCCAGTAATACAGCCCGCCGGCCAGCAGTGCGGCGCAAACCAGTGCCAGCCACAGCGCGGGGCGCTGCCACCAGCGGCGCGCCAGTTTGTCGCCCAGCAAGGCCTGCAAATCGGCGACGGCACTGCTGGAAGGGTTTTCGGTGTTTTTGTTGGATGTGGTCATGGCATGAATATCAAAGAGGTCACGCACAGCCCGTGCACGCTGCGCTGCATTGCAGTAAAAGTCACTGCCAGCCGCCCCCCAGCGCCTTGTACAGGCGCACATGGTCGGCCCCCGCATTGGCGATGGAAGTGGCCACGCTGTCCTGCGTGGAGAGCAGGGTGCGCTGGGTGTCCAGCACCGCCTGGAAGTCGATCAAACCACTTTCGTAGCGGTTCTGCGCCAGGAGCGCGGCATTGCCAGCCGCATCGGCGGCGGCCTGCAGGCGCACCAGGCGTGCGCGCTCGCCGCGCAGGGCGACCAGAGCGTCTTCCACGTCCTGGAGGGCGGTCAACACCGTGGCTTCGTAGCCCACACGGGCCTGCTCCAGCGCCGCCTCCTGCACACGCACCTGTGCGCGGGCGGCACCTCCATCGAACAGGGGCACCGAAATACCGGCCAACAAGGCCTGGGCCACAGAGGCGCCATCGCCCATTGCCCCCAAGGTCAGTGCCCGCAGGCCCAAAGAGCCACTGATGCGAAAGCTGGGGTAGCGCGCGGCATCCGCCTGCGCAACACGCGCCAGCGCAGCAGCGATGCGCTCTTCGGCCTGGCGTACATCCGGCCGCTGGCGCAGTGTTTCCGCGGGAATAGCCAGCACCAGATCGTCGGATGGCTGGGGCACGGGGCGCTGGCTGGCAAGCAGCGCATCGAGGGCGCCTGGCGCCCTGCCGGTCAGCACCGCCAGCGCGTGGCGGCTTTGCGCCAGGTTGGCTTCGAGCTGCGGAATCTGCGCCGCAGTCTGCTCTGCGGCGGCGCGGGCCTGCTCAGACACCAGCGATGTGGTCAAGCCGGCCTGCACGCGCCAGTCGGTCATTTGCAGGGTCTCACTTTGGCTGGCCAGGTTGCGCCGCGCAATGGACAGCCGCTCTTGCTGGCCCCGCAGGGTGATGTAGTTGAGGGCCACTTCGGCCGCCAACGACACCTGCACCTGCTCCAGGCTGGCTTGCGCGGCACGGGCGTCGGCCTCGCTGGCATCGACGCCCGCGTGCTGGCGCCCAAACACATCAGGCTCCCAGGCTGCATCAAAACCCAGCTGAAAACTATTGCCCGTGCTACCCCCCGAGCGGCTGCGCTGCGCCGAGCCCGAAGCATTCACGCTGGGCAGCAGGCCCGCCTGCTGCACCTGCGCCTGCGCCCGCGCTTGCTGCAAGGCGGCCTGCGCGCTTCGCACACTGGTATGGGCCTGCAATGCCTGCGCAACCAGGTCCGTCATCTGTGGGTCGCCAAAACGCTCCCACCACTGGGCCAGGGAGGTGGCGGCAGCAGCGGGTGCGGTTCGGGTGTCGGGTGCGGACCACGCAGCGGGAACAGGCGGCGTGGGCAGCGCCGTACCGGGCGGCGCCGTGGACGCGCATCCTGCCAGTACGGCAGCCAGGCCGGCCGCCGCCACCGGCTCACGGAAATAGCGGTAGGAAAAATTCATGGCCTTGGAAGAACAATCAAAAAAACACCCGTAGGGCACACCACATGAAAGCATTGTGCCGGGGCGTCTTGTCGTGCTGGCTGCACGCAGGTGAAGTCTGTGTAAAGACCTTCGCCATCGCAGACAGGTCCATTCACAGGTTCGATGGCTGGCCTTTGGGCCCCAGTGTCAGTGCTTGCGCGCCTGTGCCCGCAGAGTTTGGTGGGCGGGTCGCTCCAGGCAGCGCGCCAGCCACTCCCGAGTAACTGGAAAGGCATCCATCAACGCGCGCGCAGGCCGTGCCCAGCCCAGCACACTGGCCACGCACAGGTCGGCCACGGTAAACCGACCGGCCGCTAGAAAAGGCTGGCCCTGCGCGCTTTGCTGCACCAGGTGCTGCTCGAGCACCCGCAGCGGCACACGCAGGCGTTTTTCAGCGGCCTCGGCCAAGTCGCTCTTGCGCTGCTCGGGCGGCATGGCCACGCGGTGCATCAGCACCGTCAAGGCGTCTTTTTCCACTTCGGTCACCGACCAGAAACTCCAGCGCAGCGCCTGCGCGTCTTCGCGCGGCGTGGCCGGTGCAAGGTCGCTGCCATCGCCCTTGCCATGGTGCCGCGCCAGGTACAGGGCGCAGGCCATGCTTTCCCACACCACGACCTCGCCCTCGGGCCGGTGGTCCACCAGCACCGGAATGCGGCCATTGGGATTGAGCGCCAGAAAGGCGGGCGTGCGCGTGGCGCCGCCCTGGTAAGGGGTTTCTACAAGGTCAAACGCCAGGCCCAGCTCGGCGGCGACCCACAGCGGGCGCACGGCGCGGGATGCGGCAATGCCGTAAATCGTCAAAGGCATGGAACCGGGCTCCTTTGATACGTGGCGGCACCAGTCATCGTTTTTCCAGCCACCACTGGATCACATACTTGGCCAAAAAACCCAGGAAACCCACGCCCAGGCCCAGGAAAATCACAAACGTGCCAAAGCGGCCTGCCTTGGACTCCCAGGCCAGGTGTCCGATGATGAAAACCATGAACAGGATGAACGCCCCCACCCCGTAGGTGAGAAAAAATCCCGCGATCTGCGCCTCGGTATAGCCAAAAATCACGATGCTGCTCCGTTGCGTTGCTTCGCATCCGCCTCTGGGGGCCATACGCCTGGCTCGCGCAGCGGCAGGCTGGAGACATCCACCAGATCGCGGTACGCGTGCCAGCTGGCATGGCCCAGCACAGGCATGACCACGGCCAGGCCCAGCATCATGGGCACCATACCGAACAAGGTCAGCGCCAGGATCAAGGCCGTCCACATAGCCATCGTGGCCGGGTTGGCCAGCACAGTCTGCCAGCTCGTAAGCACGGCCTGCCACAGGCCCACACGGCGGTCGAGCAGCAGCGGCATGGCCACCACACTGGAGGCAAAAATGGGCGCTGCCAGCAGGCTGCCCAGCGCCAGCCAGAGTACGAAAAGTGTGTTGTCCGGCGCCAGCACCACATGCGTGATGAAATCGATGGGGCTGAGTATGGGCACCGGTGCCAGCAGCGTGATGAGCGCGGACGACACGAGCACCCAGCCCGTGCCCGCCAGCGCCAGCAGGGCGCCAAACTGCACAAGGCACCAGTAATCGTTGCCCCACTTGCTGCGGTGGCTGTTCTGCCAGAACAGCCAGGTGCGCACCACCACGGCCAAGCCAGCGGGTTCGCCGCGCTCCAGCGTCCGGCTCAGCACATAAAAGCTGGTAGCCAGCACGGGCGCCACCACCAGAAAACCCGACATTGCCCCGGCCAGCAGCCAAAAGCGGTCATGGGCCACCACAGCGATCAGCATGCCCAGCACCGCCAGCACCAGCCCATGCACCAGGCTGGCAGCGCCCGAGTGCAACATGTCGCGCCAGCCCAGCACCAGCCAGGTCAATGGCTGGGTGAAGGCAACGGAACGCACCTGGGGCAGCACAGCGGAGGGTTTGGGCATAACGCAATCAAAGGGAGGAAGTGACGGGGACAGGGGCCAGCAGCGGGACGAGCGCATGCAGGCTGGCCACCACGGCATGGGGCTTTGGGCCGGGGTGCGGCCAGTCTGCGCCCTCGCGGTTGAGCCACACGGTCTGCATGCCTGCACGCAAGGCGCCCACTCCGTCGAGATGGGCATCATCGCCGATGTGCAGGACCTGGGCCGCAGACACCCCCGCCGCCTGGGCCCCATGGTGAAAGATGCGCGCATCGGGCTTGGCGGCACCGACCTCGCGCGCGCTGATGGCCGCATGAAAATAGCGCCCCAGACCCACCCGCTGCAGGTCGGCATTGCCGTTGGACAGCGCGACCACGGGCCAGCGGCTGCTGAGGTATTCGAGTGCGGGCAACGCATCCTCGAACAAATCTACGCGCTGGCGCTCATCAAAAAACACTTCGAACGCAGGCTCGGCCAGCGCAGGATCATCGCCCGCCTGCGTGAGCGCCATACGGATGGACTCGCGGCGCAGCGCGCTCAGGTCGTGCCGCAGATCGGGGCGCAACTGTTCCATACGGTTGCGAATAGCGCGCAGCGCCCCAGGCATGGCATACAGCGCATGGGTGGCGGGCGCATGCTCGGCCAACCAGGATTGCAGGACCGACTCGGCACGCGCGATCGTGGGCCAGATGGGCCACAAGGTATCGTCCAGATCCAGCGTAATGGCACGAATGCGGGAGAGATCGAGGGGGTTACAAGACATGGTGAAACAAGAATACCCCACGGCACAAGCCCTTGCAGGGCGCAGGATGCCGCACGGTCGGCCCATCGCAATGGATGGCCCTTGACACTCGACAAGAAAAACACCGATCGTTACCTCGATAATTTCGCCGTGACTTTCCGCGCCCCTCGCTCCCGCAAACTACAGCTGTCCATGGTTTTGTCCATGGTGGCGCTGTTTGCCCAGCTCTGGATGGGGCAGGTCAGCGCCGGGCACATGGCGCAAATGCTCTCCGAGCAGTTCATGCTGGGCGACGTCTGCAGCGCGCAAACCATGGCCGGTGAGTTGCCCGCCAGCCTCCCCTCAGACCACACCATGGGCGGCACCCTGGGCTGCCCGGTGTGCAGCGTGGCCGCCGCCAGTTTCACGGCGGGTAGCAACCCTGTCGTGCAAGAGCCACCGCCCCTGCTGGCGAATTACGGCTCCCGTTTCACATCCGCGACCCCACGGGCGCTGCGGCACAGCAATGTGCGACCGCCAGCGCAGGCCCCTCCGGCGGCCTGAACTGCTGTCTTACTCACTTGGTTTGCCCGCGGCCCTCCAGCCGCGGGCATAGCCGCCTGGGCCTGGGCCCACCCCCTCTTTTTGCTCCATTGCCATGACCTCCCACATCTGTACCCGCGCCCACCACGGCCGTGCGCCCACCCTGTCCCTGCGCCCCCTGTGCGCCCTGCTCGCTGCTCTGCCCTTCGCCGCCCTGGCACAAGATGCCGCACTGCAAACCATTACCGTCAAGGCACCCAAGGCCGCCGTACAGCCCGTGGGCGCCGCAGCGGCCGATGCCGAGGCCCTGCAATCGGGCCGGGCCTCCAGCAGCGACACCGCCAGCCTGCTGCGCAACCTGCCCGGTGTGAGCCTGTTTGGCGCCGGTGGCGTCTCCAGCCTGCCCAGCGTGCACGGCCTGTCCGACGACCGCCTGCGCATCCAGGTGGATGGCATGGACCTGGTCTCGTCCTGCGGCAACCACATGAACCCGCCGCTGTCGTACATCGACCCCACGCGCGTGGGCAGCGTGCGCCTGTTTGCCGGCGTCACCCCGGTGAGCGTCGGCGGCGACAGCATTGGCGCCACCATCCAGGTTGACTCCCCCGCCCCCGAATTTGCCGCGCCCGGCCAGGGCCGTCTGCTCAAGGGACAGGCAGGCACCTTCTACCGCAGCAACGGCAACGGCATGGGCGCCAACCTCTCGGCCACCTACGCCACCGAACAAATGAGCCTGCGCTACGACGGCTCCACCGCCCAATCCGACAACTACAAGGCCGCGCGCAACTTCAAGGCGGCAGGCCCCGCCGCCAGCAACAAGCCCACGCAGTGGCTGGGCGGTGACGAGGTGGGATCGTCGAGCTACAAGACCCGCAACCATTCGCTAGCCTATGCACTGCGCAGCGACGAACACCTGGTCGAGATGCGCCTGGGCCTGCAGGACATCCCCTACCAGAACTACCCCAACCAGCGCATGGACATGACCGGCAACGACAGCCACCAGTTCAACCTGCGCTACCAGGGCCAATACGCCTGGGGCCAGCTCCAGGCACGGGCTTACCACGAGAAAACCCGCCACAGCATGAACTTTGGCGAGGACAAGCAATTTTGGTACGGCCCCGCCGGCAACGTACCCGGCATGCCCATGGACACCGAAGGCAAGACCACGGGCCTGCAGGTCAAGGGCGACATCGCCCTGTCTGCGCGTGACACCCTGCGCGTGGGCGCCGAGCTGCAAAACTACCGCCTGGACGACTGGTGGCTGCCGTCCGGCGGCGGCATGGCGCCCAACACGTTCTGGAACATCCGCGAGGGCCAGCGCGACCGCGCGGATGTGTATGGCGAATGGGAAGCCCGCTGGACCCCGCAATGGCTCTCGCAAATCGGCCTGCGCGGCAGCCATGTGCGCAGCAACAGCGGCGCCGTGCAGGGCTACAACGCCAACTACAACATGGAGGCCAACGCCTTCAACGCCCGTGACCGCAAACGCAGCGACAGCAACGTCGATATGACCGCCCTGGCGCGCTACACCCCCAGCGCCAACGCCAGTTACGAGTTCGGCTTTGCGCACAAGACACGCTCGCCCAACCTGTACGAGCGCTACACCTGGTCCACCGGCGGCATGGCCATGCGCATGATCAATCTGGCGGGCGATGGCAATGGCTATGTGGGCAACATGGACCTCAAACCTGAAACCGCCAACACCTTGAGCGCCACCGCCGACTGGCACGACGCCACAGGCGAGCAGTGGGGAGTGAAGTTCACCCCCTACCTGACCTATGTGAACAATTACATCGACGCGCGGCGCTGCAGCGGCAGCGGGGCCATGTCGGCATGCACACCCGCCAACCAGACGGCCACGACCGGTTTTGTCTACCTGCAGTTTGCCAACCAGGACGCACGCCTGCACGGTTTTGATCTCTCGGGCTTTACCGACCTGGGCCGCACGGCGAACTGGGGCCAGTTCGCACTGAGCGGCGTGGTCAGCTATGTGCACGGCACCAACCGCACCACCGGCGACAAGCTCTACGGCACCATGCCGCTCAATGCGCGTGCCGCCCTCACCCAGCGCCTGGGCGCCTGGACGGGGACCGCCGAACTGGTCATGGTCACCGCCAAGACCCGCGTCTCCGCCGTGCGCAACGAGCTGCCCACGGCCGGATACGGCCTGGTCAACCTGCGCGGCAGCTACGAATGGAAGCAGGTGCGCCTGGACTTCGGCATCGACAACCTGTTCGACCGCTTCTACAACCACCCCCAGGGCGGCGCCTATGTGGGCCAGGGCCAAACCATGGCAGGCACCGCCGTGCCATGGGGCGTGCGTGTGCCCGGCATGGGCCGTTCGTTCAACCTGGGCGTGACCGTGAAGTTCTAACGCACCAAGGGCCAAGGCGGCGGGGCCCTTGACCGCCGCCAAGTTACTCCAATATTCATAGCACCTCGCGCTTGCCAATCAAGCGCCAGGTGCTTTTTTTATGTTGAAAGACCATCACAGCCCTCCATGGAATTGCGTCGCTTCGACAAAGGCCCTCTGCCTGGCCAGGGTGCCATGCCCCTGCACCGATACAGGACATGCCAAACCCGGCAAAGCCATGGCCATCATCTCGGTACCTCTGGAGAAAACCGTGCTCTCGCACGAGAACAGGGCCTTGGTGCGCAGGCCGTTTTACACCCCGTAAACTGGTACGCTAGACACAAGCCCTGTGCGCGCTGCCCCCGCCCCGCCAGCACCCGCAGAACGATAGCGACACCATCGATCAAGGAACTCCCATGAGCAAGGAACTGACCCCCGCCCAGCACGAAGAAATCAAGGCATTGCTGCTGGCGCGCCGCAACGAACTCCAGGGGCAGATGCTGCAAAACCGCGAAAACCTCGCGCCTCCGACGTCCGATGAAGGCGGCATGGTGCAGCGCAACGTGGCACGCGAAGTGGACCAGGCCCTCACCGACATCGATGCAGGCGACCTGGCGCGTATCGACCGCGCCCTCGAAGCCCTGGCCGACGGCAGTTATGGCCATTGCGGTGAATGCGGCTGCGCCATCCCATTCGAGCGCCTGAAGATCGAACCCCAGACGCAGCACTGCGTGGCCTGCAAGTCCCGCTGGGAAAAATCGGCAGGGCAGGCCGGCACGCACCACTGAACGCATTGATCCCCGCATGGCCTGCACGCCCCGCAGGCCATGCCGTGTGCGCGAGAATGCGGCATGCCTTTTCAAACCGAACCCGCCTACACCCACGGGCAAGCCACCCGCACCGCCATCTTGCTGTGCAACCTGGGCACACCCGATGCGCCCACCGCACCCGCGCTGCGCCGCTACCTGGGGCAGTTTCTGTCGGACCAGCGCGTGGTCGAGATTCCCAAGGCCGTGTGGTGGCTCATTCTGCACGGCATCATCCTGCGCACCCGCCCTGCCAAATCGGCCGCCAAGTACGCCAGCATCTGGACGCCCGAGGGCTCTCCCCTGGCCGTGTGGACAGAAAAGCAGGCCAAGCTGCTGCGCGGCTGGCTGGGCGAAGCGGGCTACAACGTGCTGGTACGCCCCGCCATGCGCTACGGCAACCCATCCATCGCCAGTCAGCTCGACGCCCTCAAGGCTGCAGGAGCAACGCGCATCCTGATCCTGCCGCTGTACCCGCAGTACTCGGGCACCACCACGGCCAGCGTGTTTGACGCCGTGTATGCCTGGGCGGGGCGCCAGCGCCATGTGCCTGAGCTGCGCTTCGTCAACCGCTACCACGACGATCCCGGCTACATCGACGCCCTGGCCCGCCGCATCGAGGCACACTGGCGCACGCACGGCCAGCCCGATCAATTGGTGATGAGCTTTCACGGTGTGCCAGAGCGCACCCTGCACCTGGGCGACCCTTACCACTGCGAAAGCCACAAGACGGCCCGCCTGCTGGCCGAGCGCCTGGGCCTGCGCAAAGGCCGCTACCAGCTCACCTTTCAATCACGCTTTGGCAAGGCCAAGTGGCTCGAACCCTATACCGAGCCCACGCTCATCAAAATGGCCCAGTCGGGCGTGGGCCGGGTCGATGTGGTGTGCCCGGGCTTTACCGGCGACTGCCTGGAAACCCTGGAAGAAATTGCCCAGGAAGCGCGCGAAGCCTTCCTGCACGCAGGCGGCAAAGAGTTCCACTACATCCCCTGCCTGAACGATAGCCCGGAATGGATTACGGCCCTGAGCCGCATTGCGCAGCAGCACCTTGCGGGCTGGCCCGTGCAGGTGGACAGCGACCGCGCCCTGGCCGACGCCCGCGCCCATGCGCTCGACGGTGGCGCACCCTCCTGAACGAACACTCTATTTTTGATAGCTTTCAGCGCTTATCCAGTAAGCGTTAGAGCCTAAAAACATACAAATATTTTTGCCTATGCCTGCCACCCCGCTTGTCCCCGCCCAGTTGCGCCTGACCATCGCTCCCACCAGCCTGGGCTTTGCCAGTACCGCCGAACTGCAGGGCCTGTCCCTGCCCTGGATCGGCCAGGAGCGTGCCGAGGCCGCCGCGCGCTTTGGGCTGGGCATGGAGCAGCCGGACTACAACCTGTTCGTGCTGGGCGAGGTCGGCAGCGGCCGCACATCGTTGCTGCACCAGGCCATGCAGCAGGCAGCGGCGCTGCGCACGGTCCCCCCGGACCTGTGCTACCTGCACAACTTTGACGCCCCCGAGCGCCCGCGCGCCCTGCGCCTGCCTGCGGGACAGGGGCGCCTGCTGCGCCAGGGTATGGAGAAGGTCACGCGCATGCTGCTCACCGAAATCCCCAAACGCCTGGACGGCGCCGACTTTCGGGCCGAGAGCGAGCGCATCGAAAAGGCCTACGAAACCCAGGAGTCCCAGGCCTTTGCCGCCCTGGACGCCCTGGCCGAAGGGCTGCAGTTTCGCCTGACGCGCGAGGGCGGGCACATGGTGTTCACGCTCATCGGTCCCGAGGGCCAACCCCTGACCGAGGCCGACGCCCACGCGCTCTCGCGTGAGCGCCGTGCCGAAATCGAGACCGCAGAGCAGCAGCTGCGCGCCGAGATCGCCCGCTTTCTCGATGCGACCCGCCCGCTGGAACGCCAGCGCGATGAGGCCCTGGAGCAACTGCGCCGCCAGGTCACCAAACCGCTGCTCGACCATGAG
>JAANMW010001419.1_pt1 | contig 25179 bp, 22 predicted proteins | sample 7279671 | NCBI WGS metagenome assembly JAANMW01 (sample SAMN14094541, study PRJNA606508) | bioreactor metagenome | isolation source: A lab-scale SPAN reactor treating ammonium-rich wastewater day 247 | place: Ireland: Galway | collected 2017-09-19 | reverse complement strand
GGAAGGGCGTCGGCCTGAAGGCCGACCCACCGCCGCTCCCCCGTGGGTCGGGCTTCAGCCCGACAAAGCTCGCGCCGAGGCCGCGCAACGGCGTCGGCCTGAAGGCCGACCCACCGCCGCTCCCCCGTGGGTCGGGCTTCAGCCCGACACGGTTCGCGCCGAGGCCGCGCAACGGCGTCGGCCTGAAGGCCGACCCACCACCGCTCCCCCGTGGGTCGGGCTTCAGCCCGACGACGCGCGCGCCGGGGCGATGGAAACGCGTCGGCCTCAAGGCCGACCCACCACCGATCCCCCGTGGGTCGGGCTTGAGCCCGACGGCTTCAGCCTCGAGCCCCGCGGAGTCCGCCTGCCCGATGCGCATGCAGGAGGATCTCAACTCGTGCCCGCCTTCGGCTTCTTGACCGCGCGCGCCTCGGAGGTCGGCGCCGGCGCCTTCACGAGCGCCGGCGCGCCCTCCTTGAGATTCTCGAAGCGCGTCGCGAGCACCGGCAGGTCCTTCGGGAGCGGCGTCTTCACTTCGACCAGACCCGCATCGTCGTCGCGCCGCCCGATCGTCACGATGCGGCGCGCGAGCTTCCCGCCGTCGACCACCCAGACGTAGCTCTGCCCGGCCTCGGTGCGGACCGCGGAGGCGGGCAGCGTCGCCATCGGCGCGCTGGCGGCGAGCGCGATGCGGCCGTTGGCGAACATGCCGCTGCGCAGCGCCGCGTCCGGATTGCGCAGCGCGACGTAGACCATGATCGCGCGCGTGCCGGGTTCGGTCGCCGGATTGATGCGCGCGATGCGCCCGGCGAACTTGCGCTCGCCGAAGCCGTCGACCGCGAGTTCGACCGCCATGCCCGCCGCCAGCCCGGGCACGTCCACCGCGGGCACCAGCGCCTGCAACTCGAGGTCCGACAGGTCGACGACGGTCACGAGCGGCGCGTCCTGCGCGACCTTCTCGCCGCCCTGCACGTGCCGCTTGCCGACGATGCCCGCGATCGGCGCCACGACCGTCGCGTCCTTGATGGCGTTGCGCGCGAGCAGCACCTGCGCTTCCATGCTCTTGACGTTGCCTTTCGCGACGTCGTAGCCGGATTGCGAACTGTCGAACGCGGTCTGCGAGATGAACTTCTCGTTCAGCAGCTTGACGTTGTTGGCGCGGGTCTTCTCGGCGAGCGCCATCTGCGCCTTCGCGCTCTCGAGCGCGCCCTGGCGTTCGATCAGCTTCGCGTCGAGATCGGCGGTGTCGATGCGAGCGAGCACCTGCCCGGCCCGCACGGCCTCGCCTTCGCGCACCAGCACCTCCCGGACATCGCCCGGGACCTTGGCTTTCACCGTCGCCTGGTGGACCGGCGTCAGCGTTCCGGAGATCGGCAGCCAGCGCGACATCGCCGCCGGCGTCAGGTAGGCGAGGTCACCCTCGCCGAACTGCAGCGGCACCGGCGGGCCGCTGGCGGCCTTCGCGGACGTGCCCGGCGCCTTCACCCACGGCCGCGCCGCGAACAGGGCGGCCGAGGCCGCCGCCACGATGGCGAGTACGACGAGCGCGCGGCGCCCGGTGATGCGCAGACCCATGGTTTCCCTTTCCCCCGGTCCGGTGTTGCCGGCCGCTGGTGATTCCCGACGTCCGGCCCGTTCCTGGCGGTTGGACGCGGCAGGACCGCCGTCCGGATTCAGGCTCCGGCGGCGCCCGTCAATGTCGCATTGCTGCGCCCCGACGCCCAGCCGCAGCGACGAGGCGCCCCGGGGCCCGACCGAGCGCGCCCGGCCCCGACGGGTCGCGCCGGTGCCCGGGCCGCTCGCCGGCCTTCGGAACCGCCATTTGACACCAGAAATGGCCCCTGCGACAATTTTATGTTTCCCCTTTCCACCTGTTCCGGACATCTCCGGAGGAGCCCCCAGATGAACACCCCGAAGAAGCTCGGCCTGACGCTCATCGCGGCCGCGCTCGTCACCGTCTACGGCTGCGGCAAGAAGGAAGAGCCGAAGAAGGCCGAAGCCCCGAAAGCCGCGGTCGAAGACGTCGTCGTCGTCAAGATCGGCCATGCCGGCCCGCTGACCGGCGGCATCGCGCACCTCGGCAAGGACGACGAGAACGGCGCCCATCTCGCGGTCGACGAAGCCACCGCGAAGAAGCTCAAGATCGGCGGCAAGACGGTCAAGTTCGAACTGATGAGCGAAGACGACCAGGCCGACCCGAAGATGGGTCCGACGATCGCCCAGAAGTTCGTCGACGCGAAGGTCGCGGGCGTCGCCGGCCACCTGAACTCCGGCGTCACGATCCCGGCGTCGGCGGTCTACAACCAGGCCGGCATCCCGATGATCTCGGGCTCGGCGACCAATCCGAAGCTCACCGAACAGGGCTTCAAGAACATCTTCCGCACGGTCGGCCGCGACGACCAGCAGGGCCCCGCGGTCGCTCAGTACCTCGCCGCGCAGAAGATCAAGAAGATCGCGATCGCCGACGACGCGACGGCGTACGGCGAAGGCCTCGCGAACGAAGTCGAGAAGACGCTGAAAGCGGCGGGCGTCCAGGTCGTGGCGCGCGAGAAGGCCACCGACAAGACGACCGACTTCAAGGCGATCCTCACCAAGATCAAGGGCAAGTCGCCCGACGCGGTGTTCTACGGCGGCATGGACGCGACCGGCGGCCCGATGATCAAGCAGGCGCGCGAACTCGGCATCAAGGCGGCGTTCGCGTTCGGCGACGGCGCGTGCACCGACGAGATGGCGAAGCTCGCGGGCGCGGCGGCCGAAGGCCTCATCTGCTCGCAGGCGGGCCTGCCGGCATCGGCGGCCAGCAAGGAGTTCAACGACGCGTTCAAGGCGAAGTACGGCGAAGTGAAGCAGTACGCCCCGTTCTTCTACGACGCGGTGAACCTGATGATCGCCGCGATGCAGAAGGCGGACTCGACCGATCCGGCCAAGTACCTGCCCGAACTGCAGAAGATCAGCCACAACGGCGCGACCGGCAAGATCGAGTTCGACGAGAAGGGCGACCGCAAGAACGCCGAAATCACGATCTTCCAGCTCAAGAACGGCAAGGTCGAGCCGATCGCCGTCGTCCAGGCCGGCAAGGCCACCCCGTTCGCCGAATTCGTCAGCGCCATGGGCTCGGCATCCGCGGCGCCCGCTGCCGCGCCGGCGACCCCGCCGGCGCCGGCCCCCGAGGCGCCGAAGAAGTAACCGCGCTTCACTGCACCGAAAGGCGGCGCCTCGTACAGGCGCCGCTTTTTTTCGCCCGCCGGTGTTGCCGGCGGCGCGGGCTCGCTCCACAATCGCGCGGTTGTCGGGAGTCAGTTGGCAGTTGACAGTTGACAGTCGACAGTAGCGTCGGCGATTCCGGTGGCGGCGCATTGAGCGCCGATGCAGTGTCCTGGTAGGTCAGGCTTCAGCGCCGATGCAGTGTCCTGGTAGGTCAGGCTTCAGCCTGACGGGGTTCGCCCCACCGATGAGATAGACGTCCGGCTGAAGCCGGACCTACGACCAACGCGCAACGGCGCTCGATGCGCCGCCATCGAGGACTCCGGCGCCACTGACAACTGCCAACTGACAACTGTCAACTGAACCGTGGACACCTTCCTGCAGCAGCTCGTGAACGGCCTGACGCTCGGCAGCGTCTACGCGGTCGTCGCGCTCGGCTACACGATGGTCTACGGGATCATCCAGCTCATCAACTTCGCGCACGGCGAGGTCGTGATGATCGGGGCGATGACGGCGTATTCGGTGATCGTCGCGCTGACCGGCGCCCAGGTGCCGCTCCCGGCGGTCGCGATCGTGCTGCTGGGCGCGATGGCGGCGATCCCCGTGTGCATGGCGATCGGCTACACGCTCGAGCGCACCGCCTACCGGCCGCTGCGCAACGCCCCGCGGCTCGCGCCGCTCATCACCGCGATCGGCCTGTCGATCATCCTGCAGCACCTCGCGATGCTCGTCTGGAGCCGCAATCCGCTGTCCTATCCGCAGATCATCAAGCAGGTCCCGATCCACCTGACCGCGAACCCCGACGGCGCGACGATCACCAACGTGCAGGTCGCGATCATCGTGACGTCGATCGCGATGATGGCCGGGCTCCTCGCGCTCGTGTACCGGACGAAGTTCGGCATCGCGATGCGGGCGGTCGCGCAGAATCCGTCGATCGCCGGGCTGATGGGCATCGACATCAACCGGATCATCGCGCTGACCTTCGTCGTCGGCGCCGGGCTGGGCGCCGTCGCCGGCGTCATGGTCGGCAGCTACTACGGCATCGCGCACTACCAGATGGGCGCCCTGCTCGGGCTGAAGGCGTTCTCGGCCGCGGTGCTGGGCGGCATCGGCAACCTCGCCGGCGCGATGCTGGGCGGCGTGCTGCTCGGCGTCATCGAGGCGCTCGGCGCCGGCTACGTCGGAGAACTCACCAACCTGTGCCGGCTGTCGGGGTGGTTCGACGCGCTCGCCCAGCGCTGCGCGAGCGATCCCAACGTCACGCTGTTCGGCTCGAACTACCAGGACGTGTTCGCGTTCATCGTGCTGATCCTGGTCCTCGTCTTCCGGCCGTCGGGCCTTCTCGGCGAACGCGTGTCCGACCGGGCCTGAAACGCCCGGCACCCAGGCCCTTCCGCGAGGCATCGAAGCGACCATGCACCCGATCGTCGACGTGAAGGGACGCCCGGCCCTCGCGCTCGCGGGACTCGCGATGATCGCGATCGCGCTCGTCGTGCTGCCGTTCGTGCTGACCGGGATCGGCACGTTCTGGGTGCGGATCACCAATCTCGCGATCCTGTTCTGCCTCCTCGCGCTCGGCCTCAACATCGTCGTCGGTTTCGCGGGCCTGCTGGACCTGGGCTACATCGCGTTCTACGCGGTCGGCGCCTACGTCTACGCGCTGCTCGCGAGTCCGCACTTCAATGTCCACCTGCCGTTCTGGGTCATCCTGCCGATCGGCGCGGCGATCGCCTGCGTGTTCGGCGTCCTGCTCGGGGCGCCGACGCTCAAGCTGCGCGGCGACTACCTCGCGATCGTCACGCTGGGCTTCGGCGAGATCATCCGGATCTTCCTCAACAACCTCTCGCAGCCGGTCAACATCACCAACGGGCCTCAGGGCATCTACCGGATCGACCCGGTGCGCATCGCCGGCATCGACTTCTCGCGCACCTCGCAGATCGCCGGGATGACCTTCACCGGCCCGATGAAGTACTACTACCTGCTCCTGGCCGTGCTCGTCGCGGTGATCGCGATCAACCTGCGCCTGCAGGATTCGCGCATCGGCCGGGCGTGGGAGGCGATCCGCGAGGACGAGGTCGCGGCCCGCGCGATGGGCATCAACACGCGGAACATGAAGCTCCTCGCGTTCGCGATGGGCGCGTCGTTCGGCGGCGTCTCGGGCGGCATCTTCAGCGCGATGCAGGGCTTCATCAGCCCCGAGAGCTTCATCCTGGTCGAGAGCATCATGGTGCTGGCGATGGTCGTGCTGGGCGGCATGGGCAACGTGTGGGGCGTGGTCATCGGCGCGGTGCTGCTGTCGTTCGTGCCGGAACTGTTGCGCGAATGGGTGGGGCCGGTGCAGCAGGCGCTGTTCGGGCGCACGCTGATCGACCCCGAGGTCATCCGCATGCTGCTGTTCGGCCTCGCGCTCGTGCTGATGATGCTGTTCCGGCCCGCGGGCATCCTGCCCTCCGCGCTGCGCAAGCGCGAACTCGAGACGCGCCGCGCCGCCGGCTGACACGATGACCGACGAGCGATCGATCCTCCTCGCCGCCGAGGGCATCGGCAAGCGCTTCGGCGGCGTGCAGGCGCTCTCCGAGGTGAGCTTCACGATCCGCCGGGGCGAGATCTACGGGCTCATCGGCCCCAACGGCGCGGGCAAGACCACGCTCTTCAACGTGCTCACCGGCATCTACGAGCCGGACGGCGGCCGGTTCACCTTCGACGGCGAGCCGCTGATGGGCCTCAAGCCCAACGAGGTCGCCGCGCGCGGCATCGCACGCACGTTCCAGAACATCCGGCTCTTCGCGAACCTGTCGGCGCTCGAGAACGTGATGGTCGGCCGGCACGTGCGCACGAAAGCCGGCGTGTGGGGCGCGGTCGTGCGCGACCGCCGCACGCGCGACGAGGAAGCGGGCATCGAGCGGCGCGCGCTCGAACTCCTCGACTACGTCGGCGTGGCATCGCGCGCGAACGACCTCGCGAAGAACCTGCCCTACGGCTTCCAGCGCCGGCTCGAGATCGCCCGCGCGCTCGCGACCGAGCCGAAGCTCCTCGCGCTCGACGAGCCCGCCGCCGGGATGAACGCCACCGAGACCGCGTCGCTCGAATCGCTGCTGCACGACATCCGCCGCGACGGCACCACGATCCTCCTGATTGAGCACGACATGAAGCTCGTGATGGGCGTGTGCGACCGCGTGCTCGTGCTCGACTACGGCCGCAGGATCGCCGAGGGCCCGGCCGCCGAGGTGCAGAAGGATCCGGCGGTGATCTCGGCCTACCTCGGCGGCGAGGTCGCGCTGAACCTGAAGGGCGCCTGACCGATGACGAGCGCCGCGCCCCCGCTCCTCGCGCTCGAAGGCCTCAAGGTCGCCTACGGCGGCATCCAGGCGGTGAAGGGCATCGACCTCGTCGTCGGCAAGGGCGAACTCGTCTGCCTGATCGGCGCGAACGGCGCCGGCAAGACCACGACGCTGAAGGGCGTCACCGGCCTGCAGCCGGTCAGCGGCGGCAGCGTGCGCTACGACGGCGAGGACGTGACCGGCAGGCCGGCGTTCGAACTCGTCCGCCGCGGGCTCGCGATGGTGCCGGAAGGCCGCGGCGTGTTCGGCGCGCTCACGATCGAGGAGAACCTCGCGATGGGCGCCTACATCCGCAACGACAAGGCCGGCATCGCGAGCGACATCGAGCGCGCGTTCACGCTGTTCCCGCGCCTCAAGGAGCGGCGCCGGCAGACCGCGGGCACGCTGTCGGGCGGCGAGCAGCAGATGCTCGCGATGGCGCGGGCGATGATGTCGCGGCCGCGCCTGCTCCTGCTCGACGAACCGTCGATGGGCCTCGCGCCGCTCATGGTGCAGCGGGTGTTCGAGACCGTCATGACGGTGAGCCGCGAGGGCGTGACCATCCTGCTGATCGAGCAGAACGCGAAGCTCGCGCTCGAGGTGAGCCACCGCGGCTACGTGATGGAATCCGGCGAGATCACGCTCGCCGGCGAGGCGAAGGCCTTGCTGCACGACCCCAAGGTGCGCGCCGCCTACCTCGGCGTCGGCGCGTGACGCGGCCTTGTCGCCCCTGGCGCGCGCCGGTGTCGCGCGCGTCCCGCGCCCCGGAGTTCGTCGGTTGAGCGCGCAGACGACCATCGTCACGGTCCCGGCTTCGCGTGCGCTCGCCTGGTACGGCGACGCGATGCGCCTGTGGAAGCGCGGTCCGGTCGTGATGTCGGCGCTCGGCGCGATCACGATCCTGTCGCAGTTCGTCTTCGAGCTGTGGCCGGAGGCGGGCTCGCTCCTCGCGAAGCTCGCGGTGCCGCTCATCGCCTGCGGCATGCTCTACGCGGCCCAGGCGACCGAGCGCGGCGAACGGGCGCGCCTCGCGCACGCGCTCTACGCGTTTCGCGCCGGTGCGGGCGCGATCGGCGCGATCATCGTGTCGTCGGCCATCACGTTCCTGGCCGAATGGGCGGCCGCCGACAGCCTCGCGGGCGTCGACCTGATGCGTCCGGGCTCGCCCGCGCCCGACCTGGACCTCGCGACCGTGCTCGCGATCTACGCCGTCGGCATCCTCGCGTCGCTGCCGATGTCGCTGGTGCCGCTCGCCGCGCTCTTCGGCGGCGAGGGCTTCGCCCGCTCGTTCGCCACGTCCCTGCGGGCGTTCGCGCGCAACCCCGGCGCGTTCCTCGTCTACGGCGTCGTCGCGCTCGCGCTCCTCGCGATCGGCCTCGCCACGATGGGCATCGGGCTCGTCATCGCGCTGCCGCTCATCGCCTGCGCGACCTTCGCGGCGTGGCGGGAGGTGTGTCCGGGCGAAGCTACGCCGTCGGCGCCTGCCTGAACCCCGCGAGGCCGGGGTCGGCCTCGACTTCCCCCACCTCGACCCGCGCGACACGCGCGGTCGGCGGCCCGCGCCGCGCCCAGTCGATCGCGCGCAGGACGGCGTCCTCCGGCCCCTGCAGCCACGCCTCGACGGTGCCGTCGCGCCGGTTGCGTACCCAGCCGTCGACTCGGAGTCCGCGCGCGGCCTCGACGGTCGCGAAGCGGAATCCGACGCCCTGCACGCGCCCGTGGACGACGATGCGGCGCGCGATCACCCGAGTTCGCCGCGCCGCGCGAGGAAGAACAGCGCGGCGAGCGTCTTTCCGTCGGTGATCGCGCCACGCTCCGCCAGCTCCAGCAACTCGCCGCCGGTCATCGTGACGATGTCGAGGTGCTCGTCCTCGTCGAGCCGGCGGCCGACGTGCGTGAGCGCGTCGGCGAACCACAGCTCGATCGCCTCGTCGGTGTAGCCGACGCCGGGGTGGATGACGCCGAGGCGGCTCCAGTGCGCCGCGCGGTAGCCGGCTTCCTCCTCGAGTTCGCGCTTGCCGGTGTCGAGCGCCGCCTCGCCCGGATCGCGCTTGCCCGCCGGGAACTCGACGATCACCTGCCCGACCGGATAGCGGAACTGGCGCTCGACGATCCAGCGCCGGTCGGGAAGCCTCGGCGCCACGAGCACGGCGCCCGGGTGCACGATGTACTCGCGGGTCGCGAGATGGCCGTTGGGCAGGCGCACGGTGTCCTTGCGCACGTGCAGGAGCGCGCCGTCGAACACCCGCGTCGAGTCGACGCCGACTTCGATGAGGTGCGCGTCCCGCGCGGATGGGTCTTCGCTCATGTCGCTTCGGTCTCCGTCCCGGCGCATCCTCGCGCTGCGTGGTTCCGTCTCGCGCGGGTCACTGGCCCGCGTTCTCCGCGGCCCAGTCGCGCGGCACCAGGTAGCGCTCGTGGAGTCGCGCCTCCGGCGTGCCGGGCTCGGGATGCCAGTCGTAGCGCCAGCTCGCACTCGGCGGCATCGACATCAGGATCGCCTCGGTGCGCCCGTTGCTCTGCAGGCCGAACGCGGTGCCGCGGTCCCACACCAGGTTGAACTCGACGTAGCGGCCGCGCCGGTAGGACTGGAACTCGCGCTCGCGCTCGCCGTACGGGTGGCCATGGCGGCGTTCGAGGATCGGCGCGTAGGCGCCTGCGAACGCGTCGCCGACCGCGCGCAGGATCGCGAACGAGCGGTCGAATCCGCCATCGGCGAGGTCATCGAAGAAGATGCCGCCCACGCCGCGCGGCTCGCGCCGGTGCTTCAGGTAGAAATAGTCGTCGCAGGCGCGCTTCCAGCGCGGGTGCAAATCCGCGCCGAACGGCGCGAGCGCGTCGCGGCAGGCGCGGTGGAACGCGATCGCGTCCTCGTCGAAACCGTAGATCGGCGTCAGGTCCATGCCGCCGCCGAACCACCACACGGGTTCGGCGCCCTCGCGCGTGGCGACGAACATCCGCACGTTCATGTGCACGGTCGGCGCGTAGGGATTGCGCGGGTGCACGACGAGCGACACGCCCATCGCCTCCCACGCGCGCCCGGCGAGTTCGGGCCGGCCCGCGCTCGCGGAGGCCGGCAGCGCGGCGCCGTGCACGTCGGAGAAATTGACGCCGCCGCGCTCGATCACGCGAGCGTCCTCGATCAGCCGCGAAATCCCCCCGCCGCCTTCCGGCCGTTCCCACGCGTCGCGCAGGAAGGCGCCGCCGTCGACGGCCTCCAGGCGCGCGACGATGCGCTCCTGCAGGCCGGTGAGGTACGAGCGGACAGCACCGACATTCAAAGGTGTCATCAAAGGGGTCAGACTCGATTGTTTGGCTTCCTGGAGTTCATGGGCAAGAAGCGTTCCCGATCAATCGAGTCTGACCCCTTTGGTGTCGGAGCCTACCGCCGCGCGAGCGCGCGATGGCCGATGTCGGTGCGGAACTGCATGCCGTCGAAGCGAATGCCGGCGATCGCCGCGTAGGCCGCACGCTGCGCGAGGCGCACCGAATCGCCGAGCGCGGTCACGCACAGCACGCGTCCGCCGCTCGTGACGACGCGATCGCCGTCGAGCGCGGTGCCGGCGTGGAACACCTTGACGTCCGGATGTTCGGCGTTCGGGCGGTCGAGGCCCTCGATCGCGTCGCCGCGCCGCGGCGCATCGGGGTAGCCGGCCGCGGCGAGCACGACGCCGAGCGCCGCGCGGCGGTCCCACGTCGCCTCGGCGCGGTCGAGCGTGCCGCGCGCGGCGTGCTCGGCGAGGTCGATCAGGTCGGACGCGAGGCGCACCATGATCGGCTGCGTCTCGGGGTCGCCCAGCCGGCAGTTGTACTCGAGCACGCGCGGCGTGCCTTCTGCGTCGACCATCACGCCGGCGTAGAGGAATCCGGTGTACGGAATGCCGTCGGCGGCCATGCCCTCGACCGTCGGCACGATGATCTCGCGCATGATGCGCTTGTGGAGTTCGGGAGTAACGACCGGCGCGGGCGAGTACGCACCCATGCCGCCGGTGTTCGGTCCGGTGTCGCCGTCGCGAAGACGCTTGTGGTCCTGCGAGGACGCGAGCGGCAGCACGGTGCGGCCGTCGGCGAGCACGATGAAGCTCGCCTCCTCGCCGTCGAGGAAATCCTCGACGACGACGCGCGCGCCCGCCGCGCCCATCGTGTGCCCGACGAGCATCGCGTCGATCGCCGCCCGGGCTTCCGCGACCGTGGCCGCGACGACGACGCCCTTGCCCGCGGCGAGCCCGTCGGCCTTCACGACGATCGGCGCGCCGCGGTCCGCGACGTACGCCTTCGCCGCGGCGGCGTCGGTGAAGGTCCGCGACGCGGCGGTCGGAATCTCGTGGCGCGCCATGAACGCCTTGGCGAAGTCCTTCGACGACTCGAGCTGCGCCGCCGCGCGGGTCGCGCCGACGATCGCAAGACCGGCGGCGCGGAACGCGTCGACGACGCCCGCGGCGAGCGGCGCCTCGGGACCGACGATCGTCATCGCGACGCGCTCGCGCTTCGCGAACGCGACGAGGTCGTCGATCGCGGTGATCGCGACGTTGACGACACCGGGCTCGCGCGCGGTGCCGGCGTTGCCCGGCGCGACGTAGACCTTCGCGGCGCGCGGCGACTGCGCGGCCTTCCACGCCAGCGCGTGCTCGCGCCCGCCGCCGCCGATGACGAGCACGTTCATCGGGCGCGGATCACTTGAAGTTGTAGCGGCCCATCACGTAGAGCACGCTGCCGTTGTTGACCCCCCCGTTCACCGTCGGAATGAAGGTCATCGTGACCACGGCGCGATCGTAGCGGACCGAGGCGAGCGGCAGCGCGGCCGGGAACGGGATCCCGTTCCAGATGTCGGGCCGCTGGACGATCATCAGCGTGTAGCCGAGCCCCCCCTGCAACCCGCCTTCGGTCCCCCAGTAGCGGGTCCACGCGTAGCCCACCTGGATCTGCGCGTTGCGGTGCGAGTCCTGGAACGCGAGCCCGTAGACCATGTGCTCGTCGCCCTTCTCGTCGTAGACCACGCGGCCGTAGCCGCCGCCCCACGAATCGGACTCGAGTTCGTCGCGCTTCTCCTTCGTGTAGGTCCACGGCGTGTGCCACGAGTAGCCCGACAGCAGCAGCGAGTGCCCGCCGCGCTTCCAGGTGTCGGTGAGGCGGCTGCAGAAGCGCTCGTACCAGGCGAGCGTCTCCGAGGTGGGATCGCCGTGGCAATCGACGGCGGCGGCGAGCGGCGAGACGACGAGCGCGGCGAGCGCGACGACGAGCTTGAACCCGGTTCGCATGGCGGGGGCTCAGTGCCTGAAATGGCGTACGCCGGTGAACACCATCGCGATGCCGCGCTCGTCGGCCGCGGCGATCACCTCGTCGTCGCGCACGCTGCCGCCCGGCTGGATCACCGCGCCCGCTCCCTGGTCCGCGACGACGTCGAGCCCGTCGCGGAACGGGAAGAATGCGTCGGAGGCCGCCACCGAGCCGGCGAGGTCGAGCTTCGCGGCGGCCGCCTTCGACGCCGCGATGCGGGTCGAGTCGACGCGGCTCATCTGGCCGGCGCCGACGCCGAGCGTCGCGCCGTCGCGGCAGTAGACGATCGCGTTCGACTTGACGAACTTGGCGACGCGCCAGGCGAACATCAGGTCGGCGAGTTCGCGGGCGTCCGGCGCCTTCTTCGTCACCACCCGCAGTTCGCCGGGCGCGACGTTGCGCGCGTCGCCGGACTGCACCAGCAGCCCGCCGCCGATCCGCTTGAAGTCGAGCTGCGGCGGCGGCGCTTCCTGCGCGAGCGGCACCTCGAGCACGCGGACGTTGCGCTTCTGGCCGACGATCGAGAGCGCATCGTCGGTGTACGCGGGCGCGACCAGCACCTCGACGAACTGACCGGCCACCGCCTCGAGCGTCGCCGCGTCGACCGGCCGGTTGAACGCGATGATGCCGCCGAACGCGCTCGTCGGGTCGGTCGCGAACGCGCGCCGGTAGGCTTCCAGCGTCGAGGCGCCGAGCGCGACGCCGCAGGGATTGGCGTGCTTGACGATGACGCACGCGCTGCCGTCGAACGACTTCACGCACTCCCACGCGGCGTCGGCGTCGGCGATGTTGTTGTACGACAGTTCCTTGCCCTGCCGCTGGCGGAAGGTGGCGATCGTCCCGGGCGAGGGCGACTCGTCGCGGTAGAACGCGGCGCCCTGGTGCGGATTCTCGCCGTAGCGCAGCGCCTGCACCCGCTCGCCCGCGTAGCGGAACGATTGCGGAAACGCCTCCGCGGTGCCGTCGGCGGAGCGCGCCGTGAGCCAGTTGGCGATCGCGCCGTCGTAGGCGGCGGTGTGCGCGAACGCCTTGCGCGCCAATGCGAAACGCGTCGCGTCGGAGAGCAGGTTGCCGCTCCGCGCGAGTTCGACCGCGAGCGCCGCGTAGTCGGCGGGATCGACCACCACGCCGACGTGCTGCCAGTTCTTCGCCGCGGCGCGCACCATCGCCGGCCCGCCGATGTCGATGTTCTCGATCGCGTCGTCGAGCGTGCACCCCGGTTTCGCGACCGTCTGCCGGAACGGGTACAGGTTGACGACGACGAGATCGATCGTCGGGATGCCGTGCGCGGCGATGGCGTCCACGTGCGAGGCGAGGTCGCGGCGCGCGAGGATGCCGCCGTGCACCTTCGGGTGCAGCGTCTTCACCCGCCCGTCGAGCATCTCGGGGAAGCCCGTGTACGCTCCGACGTCGGTCACCGGCAGCCCGGCGTCCGCGATGGCCTTCGCGGTGCCGCCGGTCGACAGGAGCTTCACGCCGCGGCCGGCGAGCGTCCGCGCGAACTCGACGAGACCCGTCTTGTCCGAGACCGACAGCAGCGCCTGGGCGACCGGCGCCGCCATCACGAGAGCTTGTATTTCGCGAGCTTCGCCCGCAGCGTGTTGCGATTGAGGCCGAGCATGTCGGCGGCCTGCGTCTGGTTCTGGCCCGCCCGCTCCATGATCGCGGCGATGAGCGCGCGCTCGACGTGCCCGATCACCATCGCGTAGACGTTGTGCGCCGGCTCGCCGTCGAGGCGACGGAAATACTCGTCGAGCGAGCGCTCGACGCTGCGGCCGATGTCGTTGCTGCCGTTGAGCTTGACCTTGCGATTCACGCGGCGAGGGCCTCCCCTGCCCGATGCCTCGAGGATTCGCGCGACAGCGGCGCGCGATCCATGACGGCGGCCTCTGCGGGTCCGCTCGCCTCCTGCAGGCGCTCGCCGTGGCGGGCGAGCACCTCGAACCAGCGCTCGACCGCGTCGAACTGCGCGAACGTCGTCTCGCACAGGTTCATCGCACGGCGGAACGCCTCGCCGCCCGGCAGCCCTTCCGCGTACCAGCCGAGATGCTTGCGCGCGGTGCGCACGCCCGCCTCCGGTCCGTGGAACGCGTGGTGATCGTGCAGGTGTCCGACCACCAGGTCATGGAATTCGCTCACGAGCGGCGGGAGCAGATGCCTGCCGGTCGCGAGGAAATGCGCGATCTCGCGGAAGATCCAGGGCCGGCCCTGCGCGGCGCGCCCGATCATCAGGCCGTCGGCGCCGGTGACGGCGAGCACGGCCCGCGCGCGCTCCGGCGAGTCGATGTCGCCGTTGGCGATCACCGGGATGCCCACGGCGCGCTTGACCGCGGCGATGGTCGCGTACTCGACCGCTCCGGTGAACGCGCACGCGCGCGTGCGGCCGTGCACCGAGAGCGCGGCGATGCCGGCGCCCTCGGCGATGCGCGCGATGCGCACCGCGTTGCGGCGCTCGGGCGCGGGACCGGTGCGGAGCTTGAGCGTGACCGGCACGTCGACCGCCGCCACGACCGCCTCGAGGATCGCTGCGACGCGCGGCTCGTCGGACAGGAGCGCGGAGCCGGCGGCGACGTTGCACACCTTCTTCGCCGGACAGCCCATGTTGATGTCGATGATCTGCGCGCCGCGGTCGACGTTGTAGCGCGCGGCATCCGCCATCATCGCCGGATCCGCGCCCGCGATCTGCACCGCGATCGGCGCGGCCTCGCCCGCGTGATCGACGCGCCGCAGCGATTTCGCGGTCGCGCGGAGCGCGGGATTCGACGCGACCATCTCCGACACCGCGTAGCCGGCGCCCAGCCGCTTGCAGAGCTGGCGGAACGGCCGGTCGGTGACCCCCGCCATCGGCGCGACGGCGAGAGAGTTCGGCAGCGCGTAGGGACCGATGCGCACGAGGTTCGCGTTGACGGGGGTGTCGCGGGGACCGCGATTATACCGGCTTTGCCCGACGACCTCAGTCAGGAAATCGCTCGACGGTTCGAGGATCTCGACGAACGCGCGTTCGCGGAATGCCGCGCCGCGTCAGGCGCCGAAGAGCATCCGTCGCGTGAACGCGCGCTTGAGCGGCGGCGCGGCATCCAGCAACGCGAGTCCGAGACCGCGCGGCCAGCGGACGAGCGGCGCTCCGGTGCCGAACAGGTGCACGAGCCCGTGCGTGAACGCGACGCCCGCCCAGCGGTCGGTCCGGCGGCGCGCCGCGTAGCCGTCGAGCGTCGCGCGCGAGCCCGGATCGTCGCCCGACGCCGAGAGGATCGTGCGGCGCAGTTCCCACGCGTCGCGCAGGCCGACGTTGAAGCCCTGTCCGGCGACCGGATGGAGCGTCTGCGACGCGTTGCCGATCGCGACGATGCGCGCGGCGACCGGCGGGCGCGCCAGTTCGAGCACGAGCGGGAACGACTTCCGGGCGCGCACGCTCACGAAATCGGAGCGCCGCCCGCCGAAGTGCGCGGCGAAGCGCGCGACGAACGCCTCGTCCGGCAGGGCCAGCACCTCCTGCGCCGCGGCGGGTTCCAGCGTCCACACGAAGCCGTACCGGTCGCCTTCGGGCAGCAGCGCGATCGGCCCGTCGGGGGTGAAGCGCTCGTAGGCGAGTCCCGCGTGCGGCGCGCGCGTCTCGAGCTTGCCGATCACCGCCACCTGGCCGTAGTCGTGGCGCACGCGCTCGATGCCGGCCAAGCCCGCGCCGGTGCCGTCGGCCGCCACCGCGAGGCGCGCGCCGATCGGCTCGGCGCCTCCCGACGGGACGATGCTCGCGAGCGCGGACGTCGCGTCGATCCGGTCGACCGACACGCCGTAGCGGACTTCGACGCCGGAGCGCTCCAGCGCCGCATCGAGCGCGGCCTGCAGCGCCACGTAGGACACCACGTAGCCCAGCGCGGGCAATCCGACGTCGTTCGCGTCGAGCGTCGCCGAACCGAAGCCGCGCGACTGCGACACGTCGATCCGCACGATCGGCGTCACGGCGCCCGGGGTCGCCGCCAGCTCGGACCAGACCTCGAGCCGCTCGAGGATCAGCCGCGACCCATGCGACAGCGCGAGCGAGCGGTCGCCGCGCAGCGTCGCGCCCTGCGCGCGCGCGTCGAGCGCGACGACGCGAAGCCCGCTGTCGGCCAGCGCGAGCGCCAAGGTTGCGCCGACGGGGCCGGCACCGACGATGCAGAGGTCAGGAGTCAGTTGGCAGTCGACAGTTGGCAGTGGCGCCGCGGTCTCCGGTGGCGGCGCCACTGGCAACTGACAACTGTCAACTGTCAACTGCGGCGGCACGCCGCCTCCACCTCCGCGACCGTCTTCGGCGCGGCGGCGGTGAGGTTCTCGATCCCGTCGGCGGTGACGACGACGTCGTCCTCGATGCGCACACCGATGCCGGCGAACTCGTCGGGCACGCCGTCGCCGGGACGGATGTAGAGGCCCGGCTCGACGGTCAGCACCATGCCGGGCACGAGCTTCACCGACTCGCCCTTCTCCTGGTAGAGCCCGGCGTCGTGCACGTCCATGCCGAGCCAGTGCCCGGCGCGATGCATGTAGAAGCGCTTGTAGCTGCCGCTCTCGAGCGCGGCGTCGAGCGGTCCCTCGATCAGGCCGAGGTCGATCAGCCGCTCGGCGAGCACCCGCTCCGCGGCCTTGTGGTAGTCGTGGAACGGCACGCCCGGCCGCACCGCATCGAGACAGGCGAGCTGCGCCGCGAGCACGGCCTCGTAGACCGCCTTCTGCGGAGCGGTGAAACGCCCGTTCACCGGAAAGGTGCGCGTGATGTCGGAGGCGTAGCCGCGGTACTCGCAGCCGGCGTCGATCAGCAGGAGGTCGCCGTCGGCCATCTGCCGGTCGTTCTCGCGGTAGTGGAGCACGCACGCGTTCGGGCCGCTCGCCACGATCGACGGATAGGCGACCGACTGCGCGCCTTCCATCAGGAACTCGTGAACCAGTTCCGCCTCGACCTGGTACTCGTGCATCCCCGGCCGCGCGGCGGCCATCGCGCGCGCATGCGCCGACGACGAGATCGCGGCGGCGCGGCGCATCAGCGCGAGTTCATGCGCGTCCTTGACGAGGCGCATGCGATCGAGCGCGCCGCGCACGTCGACGAGTTCGTCGGGTGCGGCGACGCCGGTGCGCACGCGCGCGCGCACCTCGTTCAGCGTGCCCGCGACGCGGCGATCCCATTCCGCCGACATGCCGACCGGCGTGTAGAGCGCGGGCCGGTCGGCGACGAGGTCGGCGAGGCGCGTATCGAGTTCGGCGATCGGCCAGGCCTCGTCGAAGCCGAAGATCTCCTTCGCCGCATCGGGGCCGTAGCGGAAGCCGTCCCAGATCTCGCGCTCCTCGTTCTTCTCGCGGCAGAACAGCAGGTGCCGGTTGCCCTCGTTTCCCGCCACGAGCGCGACGACGGCCTCGGGTTCGGGAAAGCCCGACAGGTAGTAGAAGTAGCTGTCGTGGCGATACGGGTAGAGCGAGTCGCGGTTGCGCGGCGCTTCCGCGGACGTCGGCACGACCGCGAGGCCGCCGCCGGAGCGCGCGCGCATCTCGGCCATCAGCGCTTCGCGTCGACCGCGGTGGATCAGGTGGGCACTTTTCATGATGTCGATCGACATGGCGCCACGGGGGCGGCGCGAGGGGCAGCCATTATAGGGGCGTCGCGATGCCTCCGGGGTGCGACACCTCCGCCGCGAAGCCGCGACTAGAATTCGCCCATGCCGATCGACTCCCCCGACGCCCCGGTCGGCGCACCGCTGCGCGAGGCCAAGCAGGCGATGCGACTCGCGATGGTCGCCGCGCGCGATGCGCTCGATCCGACGTGGCGCGCGCGCGCCTCGGCGGAACTCGTCGAACGGATCGCGTCCCTGCCGACCTTCGCCCGCGCCCGCAGCGTGCTGCTGACCGCGCCGTTTCGCAGCGAATGGGATGCCGCGCCGCTGATCGAGCGGGCGCTCGCACACGGCAAGGATGTTTCGCTGCCGCGCGTGAACGAGCCCGAGCGGATGCTCGAGATCTGCCGGATCGAGGACCCCGCAACCGACATCGTGCCCGGCCACCGGGGGATCCCCGAGCCGTCCGGCCGCTGCATCGAGATCGTTCCGGCGTCGATCGACTGGGTGCTGGTCCCGGGCATCGCGTTCGACCCGACCGGCGCGAGACTGGGTTACGGCGGCGGCTACTACGATCGCCTCCTCCCGATCCTCGCAGCGGACGCGGCGCGGGTCGCCGGTGCATTCTCGGTCCAGATCGTCGCGCGGGTGCCCTCGGCGCCGCACGACATCCGGATGGATACCGTGGTGAGCGAAGTCGGCGTCGTGGTCGACCGCTCGTGCGTGCGTTGAACACGCCGGCCCCGGCCGGGTCTGGAGCCTCCCCCGGCCTCGCGCTCGGCGCGACGCTCGCGATCCAGATCTACACGTCGCTCGCCGGCGCCGCGGCCGCGGTGCTGGCACCGGCCATCGCCGCGGACCTCGGCGTGCCGGCGCGCTGGATCGGCGCCTACGTCGGCCTCGTCTATGCCGGCGCGATGAGCGCGAGCCTCGTGTGCGGCGCCTGGATCGCGCGCCACGGCGCGATTCGCGTGTCGCAGGCGTGCGTGGCGTTGTGTGCGGGCGGCGTCGCGCTCACCGCGCTCGCGGGACCGGGCGGACTCGCGCTCGTCGCCTTCGCCGCGTTCGGGCTCGGACTGGGCTACGGCCCGATCACGCCGGCGTCCTCGCAGATCCTCGCGCGCACGACGCCGCCGTCGCGCATGAGCCTCGTGTTCTCGATCAAGCAGACCGGCGTGCCGGCGGGAACCGCACTGGCAGGAGCAGCATTGCCGGCCGTCGCGCTCATGTGGGGCTGGCGCGCCGCGTTCGCCGCCGTCGCGATCATCGGCGCCGCGGTCATCCTCGCCGCCCAGCCGATCCGCCGCGGACTCGACACCGGGTTGCGACGCGATGCCGACGTCGCGATCGGCCGCGCGTTCACCGCGGTCGCGCAACTGATGCGCGACGCGAGGATCGCGCCGCTGGTGTTGCTCTCGTTCGCCTACGCGGCCACCCAGGTGTCGCTCACGAGCTTCCTCGTCGTGCACCTGACCGGGGTGCTCGGCTGGTCGCTCGTCGGCGCGGGCTTCGCGCTGTCGGCCGGCACGGTCGGCGGCGTCGCCGGACGCATCGCATGGGGCGCATTGTCCGACCGCACCCACGCGCCGCGCGCGGTCCTGGGCGCGCTCGGCGTCGCGGCCGGACTCTGCGCCACGCTGCTTGCGTTCGCGACGGCCGGGTGGCCCGACCTCGCGGTCTACGCGATCGTCGTCGCATTCGGGGCGACCGCGATCGGCTGGAACGGAGTGATGCTGGCGGAAGTCGCCCGCCTGGCCCCGGCAGGCGAAGCCGCCTCCATCACCGGGACCGCCGGCGTCGTGACCTTCTCCGGCGTCGTGGTCGGGCCGACGCTGTTCGCCGCGCTCTCCGCTGCGGCAGGCACCACGCGGGCCGGTTTCGCGGCGGCCGCCCTGCTGTCCGGCGTGTCCGGCGCCGTGATGCTGGTTCGGCGGCACGCTGGACGATAGGGCGAGGATCGCATTGTCAAACAATGCGTTGCAGAACAGTGATTACTTACTTCCGACACCGGGGTCATCCAACTTCCCGGGGCGCGGTCGACGGCGCAAAATTTTTGGAAATGATTTCCATGATGTGGTAACGTTGCACCAGACGCAGAATCGGCGGCCGCCCGTCGTGTCGTCCGACGCAGCGCAGCAATACAGGTCCGCAAGACCTCCCTACAATCGGCTATCCCGCGCAGCACCCACGCCGTTTTCGCAAGGCACGCCGGAGTTTCGACACCATGGACGCGAACGCGACCTCGCCGCACGATCCCGACCCCCAGGAAACCCGCGAGTGGCTCGATGCGCTCGACGGCGTGCTCGAGGCCGAGGGCGCCGACCGGGCGCACTTCCTGATCGAGAGCCTGATCGACGGCGCGCGCCGCCGCGGCGCGCACATGCCGTTCTCGGCGAACACCGCGTACATCAACACCATCCCGGTCGAGGTCCAGCCGAGGATTCCCGGCGACCAGGCGATCGAGCACCGGATCCGCAGCTACGCGCGCTGGAACGCGATGGCGATGGTCGTGCGCGCGAACAAGCACACCAACGTCGGCGGCCACATCGCGAGCTTCGCGTCGGCCGCGACGCTCTACGACGTCGGCTTCAACCACTTCTGGCACGCGCCGTCGGAGAAGCACGGCGGCGACCTCGTATTCGTCCAGGGACATTCGGCGCCCGGCATCTACGCGCGTGCCTACATGCTCGGACGGCTCACCGACGAGCAGATGGACCACTTCCGGCAGGAGGTCGACGGCAAGGGGATCTCGAGCTATCCGCACCCGTGGCTGATGCCCGACTTCTGGCAGTTCCCGACCGTGTCGATGGGCCTCGGGCCGCTGATGGCGATCTACCAGGCGCGCTTCATGAAATACCTGGAGGACCGCGGGTTCGCGCACACCGAGGGCCGCAAGGTGTGGTGCTTCTGCGGCGACGGCGAGATGGACGAACCGGAGTCGATGGGCGCGATCGGCATGGCCTCGCGCGAGACGCTCGACAACCTGATCTTCGTCATCAACTGCAACCTGCAGCGGCTCGACGGGCCGGTGCGCGGCAACGGGAAGATCATCCAGGAACTCGAGAGCGAGTTCCGCGGCGCCGGCTGGAACGTGATCAAGCTGGTCTGGGGCACGCACTGGGACGCGCTGCTCGCGCGCGACAAGAAGGGCATCCTGGTGCGCCGGATGATGGAGTGCGTCGACGGCGAGTACCAGACGTTCAAGTCGAAGGACGGCGCGTACGTCCGCGAGTACTTCTTCAACACGCCGGAACTGAAGGAACTCGTCGCCGACTGGTCCGACGAGGACATCTGGAACCTGAACCGCGGCGGCCACGACCCGCACAAGGTCTATGCGGCGTTCCACGCGGCGGTGAACCACAAGGGCCAGCCCACCGTGATCCTCGCCAAGACGATCAAGGGCTACGGCATGGGCGAGTCGGGCGAGGCCCAGAACATCACGCACCAGCAGAAGAAGATGAGCGGGCTCTCGGTGCGCCACATGCGCGACCGGTTCCAGATCCCGATTCCCGACGACAAGGTCGACGAGGTTCCGTTCGTCCGCTTCCCGGAAGGCAGCCGCGAACTCGAGTACATGCGCGCGCGCCGCAACGAACTCGGCGGCTACCTGCCGGCCCGCCGGCGCAAGGCCGAGTCGCTCCCGGTGCCGGAGCTCTCCGCGTTCGAGCGTTTCCTCAAGAGCACCGAGGACCGCGAGATCTCGACCACGATGGCGTTCGTGCAGATCCTGCAGGTGATCGTGCGCGACAAGGCGCTCGGCAAGCGCGTGGTCCCGATCGTGCCCGACGAATCGCGCACCTTCGGCATGGAGGGCATGTTCCGCCAGCTCGGCATCTGGAACCAGCTCGGCCAGCTCTACACGCCGCAGGACGCCGACCAGCTCATGTTCTACAAGGAGGACAAGCAGGGGCAGATCCTGCAGGAGGGGATCAACGAGGCGGGAGCGATGTGCGACTGGATCGCGGCCGCGACGAGCTACTCGACGCACGGCGTGCCGGTGATCCCGTTCTACATCTTCTACTCGATGTTCGGGTTCCAGCGCGTGGGCGACCTCGCGTGGGCCGCCGGCGACATCCGCGCGCGCGGGTTCCTGCTCGGCGGGACCGCCGGCCGCACGACGCTCAACGGCGAGGGCCTGCAGCACGAGGACGGTCACTCGCACCTGATCTCGGCGACGATCCCGAACTGCGTGTCCTACGACCCGACCTTCGGCTACGAAGTCGCGGTGATCGTGCAGGACGGGCTGCGGCGGATGTTCGCCGAGCAGCACGACTGCTACTACTACATCACGCTGATGAACGAGAACTACCCGCACCCGGCGATGCCGGAGGGCGCGGCGGCCGACATCATCAAGGGGATGTACCGCTTCGAAGCCGGAGCGAAAGGCAAGGCGGGACTGCGCGTGCAACTGCTGGGCTCGGGCACGATCTTCCGCGAGGCGATCGAGGCGGCGAAGCTGCTGCGCGCCGACTGGGGCGTCGAGGCGGACCTCTGGAGCTGCCCGAGCTTCACCGAACTCGCGCGCGAGGGCATGGCGGTCGAGCGCTGGAACATGATGCACGCGGGCGAGGCTCCGCGCGTCTCGCACGTCGCGCACTGCCTGAAGGGCACCGAGGGACCGGTGATCGCCGCGACCGACTACATCCGCGCCTACGCCGAGCAGATCCGCGCGTACGTGCCGCGCCGTTACGTCGTGCTCGGGACCGACGGCTTCGGCCGCTCGGACACGCGCGAGAAGCTGCGCCATTTCTTCGAGGTCGACCGGCACTGGATCGTGCTGGCCGCGCTCAAGGCGCTCGCGGACGACGGCAAGCTCGACCGGTCGAAAGCCGCCGAGGCGATGAAGAAGTACGGGCTGGACGCGGCGAAGCCCGCCCCGTGGACCGTGTGAGCCGGAGCGCGCCGAGATGAGCACGATCGAGATCAAGGTTCCCGACATCGGCGATTTCACCGACGTGCCGGTGATCGAGGTGCTGGTGAAACCCGGCGACACGGTGAAGCCGGAGGACGCGCTCGTCACGCTCGAGAGCGACAAGGCGACGATGGACGTGCCCTCGCCCGCGGCGGGCGTCGTGAAGTCGATCGCCGTGAAGGTCGGCGACAAGGTGAGCGAAGGGTCGGTGGTCGTCGTTCTCGATGCCGCCGCGGCGGCAGGGAAGGGGGAAGGGGGAAGGGAGAAGGGTGCACCTGCGTCTCCTGCGCCCGCTTCCCCTGCATCGCCTGCGGCGGTATCGCCCGCGCCTTCGCCGACGCGGCCTTCCCCCTTCCCCCTTCCCTCTTCCCCGGGTTCAGCCGTCGAGGTGAAGGTGCCCGACATCGGCGACTTCACCGACGTGCCGGTGATCGAAGTGCTGGTGAAACCCGGCGACACGGTGAAGCCCGAGGACGCGCTCGTCACGCTCGAGAGCGACAAGGCGACGATGGACGTGCCGTCCCCGGTCGCGGGCACGATCCGTTCGGTCGCGGTGAAGGTCGGCGACAAGGTGAGCGAAGGGTCGGTCGTGGTCGTGCTCGATGCCGCCGCGACCGCGGCGGCAGGGAAGGGGGAAGGGGGAAGGGAGAAGGGTGCGGCGGAGGCAGGGAAGGGAGAAGGGGGAAGAGGGAAGGGTGCGGCGGCGTCTCCGGCGCCCGTTTCTCCTGCATCGATTTCAACTGCGTCGCCAGCGCCGTCGCCGACGCGCCCTTCCCCCTTCCCCCTTCCCTCTTCCCCGGATTCTCCGGCATCCGGGACCGCGCACGCCTCGCCGTCGGTGCGCAAGATCGCGCGCGAACTCGGCGTCGACGTGTCGAAGGTGACCGGCAGCGGACCGAAAGGCCGCATCCTGGTCGAGGACCTGCGCGCGTTCGTCAAGAAAGTGATGTCCGGCGCCGCGGTGCCGTCCGCCACCGGCACGGGCGGAGCGATCAGCGGCGGCGGCGAACTCAACCTGATCCCCTGGCCGAAGGTCGACTTCGCGAAATACGGCCCGGTCGAATCGAAGCCGCTGTCGCGTATCCGCAAGCTCTCGGGCGCGAACCTCGCGCGCAACTGGGTGATGATCCCGCACGTCACGCAGTTCGACGAGGCGGACATCACCGACCTCGAGGCGTTGCGGGTCCAGCTCAACGGAGAGAACGCGAAGGCCGGCGTCAAGGTCACGATGCTCGCGTTCCTCATCAAGGCGTCGGTCGCCGCGCTCCGCAGGTTCCCCGAATTCAACGCGTCGCTCGACGGCGAGAACCTCGTGCTGAAGGGCTACTTCAACATCGGCTTCGCGGCGGACACGCCCAACGGCCTCGTCGTTCCGGTGCTGAAGAACGCCGACCAGAAGGGCGTGCTGCAGATCGCGAAGGAGATGGGCGAACTCTCGGCGAAGGCCCGCGAGGGCAAGCTCGGTCCCGCCGACATGCAGGGCGGATGCTTTTCGATCAGTTCGCTCGGCGGCATCGGCGGCACCGCGTTCACGCCGATCATCAACGCGCCGGAGGTCGCGATCCTCGGCGTGTCGAAGAGCGCGCACAAGCCGGTGTGGGACGGCAAGGCGTTCGTCCCGCGCCTCATGCTGCCGCTCTCGCTCTCCTACGATCACCGCGTGATCGACGGCGCCGCGGCGGCGCGCTTCACCACCTACCTCGGCACGCTGCTCGGCGACCTGCGCCGCGCGATGCTGTAGCGACGGCGATGGATCGCATCGGCGCGCGGTTGCAGGAACTCGGCATCGTGCTGCCGCCGGTGCCGGTGCCGGTCGCGAACTACGTGCCGTTCGTGATCACCGGGAACCTGCTGTACCTGTCGGGACAGGGGCCCCGCAGCGCGAACGGCTTCCATCGCGGCGTCGTGGGCGCGGACGTCGGCGTCGAGGACGCCTACGCGCATGCGCGCATCGTCGGCACGCAACTCCTCGCCGCGGCGAAGCAGGCGCTCGGCAGCCTCGATCGCGTGGCGCGCGTCGTCAAGCTGCTCGGCATGGTGAACGCAGCGCCCGGCTTCACGAAGCATCCGGCCGTGATCAACGGATGCTCCGACCTGTTCGTGCAGGTGTTCGGCGACGCGGGCCGGCATGCGCGCTCCGCGGTCGGGATGGGGTCGCTCCCCGAGAACATCACGGTCGAGATCGAAGCGATCCTGGAGATCCGAGGACCATGAGCCAGAGCGTCGACGTCAAGGTGCCGGACATCGGCGATTTCAAGGACGTTCCGGTCATCGAAGTGCTCGTCAAGCCGGGCGACGCGGTCAAGCCCGAGGACGCGCTCGTCACGCTCGAGAGCGACAAGGCGACGATGGACGTGCCCGCCCCGATCGCGGGCACGGTCAGGTCGATCGCGGTGAAGGTCGGCGACAAGGTGAGCGAGGGATCGGTCATCGTCGTGCTCGATGCCGCGGAGGCGGGGAAGGGGGAAGGGGGAAGGGCGAAGGGTGCCGCAGAGGCAGGGAAGGGAGAAGGGGGAAGGGGGAAGGGTGCGGCGGTGTCTCCGCCGCCCGTTTCTCCTGCATCGATTTCAACTGCGTCGCCAGCGCCGTCGCCGACGCCCCCTTCCCCCTTCTCTCTTCTCTCTTCCCGGCCCTTCCAGGGCCAGCCCGACGTCGAATGCGAAATGCTCGTGCTGGGCGCCGGCCCGGGCGGCTACAGCGCGGCGTTCCGCGCGGCCGACCTCGGCATGAAGACGGTGATCGTCGAGCGCTACGCGACGCTCGGCGGCGTGTACCTGGCGCATGGCAGCCAGGAACAGCGCCTCCTTCGCGCCGAAATAGTGGTGGGCAAGCGCGCTCGACATTCCGGCGGCGCGCGCGATCTGGCCCACCGTCACGTCCAGCGTGAAGAAGCCGTCGGTGTTGA
>JAANMW010001412.1_pt1 | contig 25244 bp, 16 predicted proteins | sample 7279671 | NCBI WGS metagenome assembly JAANMW01 (sample SAMN14094541, study PRJNA606508) | bioreactor metagenome | isolation source: A lab-scale SPAN reactor treating ammonium-rich wastewater day 247 | place: Ireland: Galway | collected 2017-09-19 | reverse complement strand
GCCGAGGATGATGATCGGCGCGCCGGTGGCCGGCAGCGAGCGCAGCACCGTGCGCCACGCCTCGGTGAAGGGGACGCGCACCGGCGCACCGAAGCCCGACCGGCGGCTCACCCAGGCGTTGAGCGCGAGGAGGCCGCCGGCAAGCAGCACCGCCGGCCCGAGCCCGCCGGCGAGCGCCGCCCCGATCGACTCGCCGGCCGCCGCGGCGACGATGATCATCAGGATGCTCGGCGGGACGATGGAGGCGAGCGTCGCGGTGATCATGGTGAGCGCGGCGCTGTACTCGCGAGGGTAGCCGCGCTCGGTCATCGCGCGGATCTCGAGCGGTCCCAGGCTCGCGACGTCGGCGACGGCGGAACCGGAGATGCCGCCGAAGACGAAGCTGCCGACGATGTTGACGTGTCCGAGCCCGCCCCGCAGGCGGCCGACCAGCGCTTCCGCCGCGCCGAAGATCTGCTCCGACAGCCGCCCCTGCTCCATGACGTGCCCCGCGAGGATGAACAGCGGGATCGCCACGAGGAGGAAGCTGTCCACCGACGTGTACATGAACTGCGCCACCATCAGGATCGGCTGGTCGTAGACGAGCAGCGTCAGCATCGCGGCGGCGCCGAGCGAGACGGCCACCGGTATGCCCGCGAGCGCGAGCAGGCCGAACAGCCCGATCATGAACAGGCTCACGTCCGCGCATCCTCCGGACCCGAGCACGGCGCGAGACCTTCACGCTCGAGCGCCACGCGCGTCGACCGGTCGACGTAGGCGGTGACGAGGGTCGCGAACACAGCGAGGACACACGCGATCAGCATCGGCAGCGAGGCGACGTACATGCCCACGCCGAGCACTGCCGAGCGCTCGCCGAAACGCAGCTGCTGCACGACGAAGCCGGCGGCGTGCCAGCCCGTCACCGAGAAGAAGGCCAGGCTCGCAGCAACGTAGACGTGCACGGCGAACGCGGGCCCCAGCCGGCGCAGCAGGGGCAGCAGGAGCGCGATCCGCGGATGCTCGAGCCGGCGGAACCCGCAGGCCATGCCGAGGAACGCGGTCCACAGGAAGAGGAAGCGCGACAGTTCCTCCGTCCAGGGCACGGACGCGCCGGCGAGCCGCGACACGACCTGCGCGCCGACCGTGAGCGCCAGGACGGCGACGCAGGCGAGCAGCACGGCGTCGACGACGCGCCAGACGACGGCGTCGAGCGCGAGCGCCGACCGCGCGAACGGCGAGACGGGGCCTGCGGCCACGCGGTCCGCGCGGAGCCGATCCGGCGCGATCGGCGCCGCCTACCTGCGCCCGAGGAACGCCAGGCCCTGCTGCAGGAAGTCCTTTCCGACCATCGACTCGAACTGCGGGTACAGGTCCTGCGCGATCTTCTGCAGCTTCGCCTTCTCGCCGGGCGCGAGTTCGTTCACCGTCATGCCGCGCTTCTTGAGCTCGCCGATGATCTTCTGCTCCTCGGCGATGTCCGTGGTCGCCTTGAACGCTGCCGCCTCGCGCGCGGCTTCCATGAGGCCGCTGCGCACGTCGGCTGGCAGGCCGCTCCACGCCGCCCTGTTGGCCGCGAGGATGAACGCGTCCCCGATGTGGCCGGTGAGGCTCAGCTGCTTCTGCACCTCGTAGAAGCGGTTGTTGAACGGCACCTCGACCGGGTTCTCCTGCCCGTCGATCACCTTGAGCTGCAGCGCGGTGTAGACCTCCGGGAACGCCATCGGCGTCGGATTCGCGCCGACCGCCTGGAAGAACTTCACGAACAGCTGGTTGTTCGGCACGCGGATCTTGAGCCCCTTGAACCCGTCCGCGGTCGTGATCGGCTGCTCGCGCGTCGTCGTGTGGCGGAAGGTGCGGAGCGCCATCGCGAGCCCCTCGACGTTGATGCGCTCCAGCGAACGCAGCATCGTCTGCCCGGGCGCGCCGGCCATGAACTTCTGCAGCTCGTCGTAGTTCGAGAACAGGTACGGCAGGCTCATGATGTTGATGCGCGGCTCGAACGAGGCAAAGACGTTCGACGCCGCAGACGGACGAGGGCCAGCTGAAGGGAGAGATGAAGCCGACGGTGGTGAAGCTAAATGACGGGACGGAGAAGTTGGGCTTCAAGCAGGTTCCGTCGCCGCTGGTGAGGGCCCTGAAGGATCGAAGCGGGAAGCCGGTGACCTGCATCTTGGACGAGGCGGCCTTCGCGAGGCCGGACGTATTGGAGGAGTTGAACAGCCTCTTGGACAGGGACGGGGGGATATGGGTCCAGAACGAGGCGGGGAAGGCGGAGTTTATTCAGAGGCCGAAGGATTTTCGGCTGATCCTGGCGAGCAATACCTATGGGTACGCGGGGGTAAACCTGCAATCGGAGGCCTTAAGATCGAGAACTCACGAGATCTACATGGACTTCGAGTTCAAGGCGGAAGAGCTCGATCGGTTATTGGGTTTCAGCACGGGGGCGGAGAAGGCGCCTGAGGGTCCGCTGCGAGCTAAGGCCGAGGGAGACGAAGCCAAGGGGGCATCTTTTAACCCCGCGACTCCCTCCGGCTCGCCCTTCGCGCCCGCGAAGGGGAAGGGGGCCGTGCGAGGGGTGTTCGGGTTTACGCCGAAGGTCGCTTCCTCCCCGCGGCGCCTGGAGACCTTCGACAACCCCGTGCGGGACAAGCTCCGTAAGGCTGGCCTGGAGGGGAAAGTTCCGGAGGAAACGGTTCGCGAGTTGGAAAGCCGATTCGCGGGCTTGAAGAACCGGCTGTTGGGCGCGGCGGCGTCGATGGGCCGGACGGGGAATATCACCCTGGAGCTCGATTTGAGCACGGAGACGGCGTCGATGCAGCTGGACGAGCCGCGCGTGTTTCGGGTGGGCCCGGACTTTTTGCTGAAATATGGCGTAGAGGACATGCTGACGGTGGCCCAGCACGAGGGCGGGCATGCGGACATCACCCGAATCGGGACGGGGTATTTTTTCCGGAGCGAGAAATTGCGATCCTTGTTGAACGTCGTGGAGGACCTACGGGTCAACGCCCGTGCGATGGACCGCGCGCCGGGACGCAGGGAAACGTATTTGGGTTTTTTGAAGGGGTATTATTACGAAAGCTACAAGAAGGTACCGACGGAGCGGCTTCCCAAGCTGTTGCCGCATGAGGCCTTTTTGCAGGCGGTGATGTCGAAGGTCTACGGAGGGGAGAGCCCGTGGGACGGTGACGCGCTAGTGGGTCCGGCTTTAAGGGAGGCCTTGCCGCATATCGAAAAGGCGATGAAAAGCCGCCCTAAGGAGGACAATCCGGAAGAGGCCCAAGTCCAGGCGGATTTCGCCAAGTTTGAAGAGATACTGAAGGGAGAGATTTTGCCGATCTACGAGCGGCTGTATCAAGAGAGCCTGAAAGAGGTGGAGAAGCGGCTGGAGGAGGCGGCGAAGTCCGGGGAGGAGGGGCAAGAAGGGAGGGGTTCGGGTCGGGGAAGCGGAAGGGGCACGATCGACCCCCGGGACCTGTCGGAAAAGGCGAAGAAGTTGTTGGAGGAGCGCGCGAAGCGAATCGCGGACGCGCACGCGCCGAAGGGGACGCGCGGGGACCAGCAGGGCCAGGCGCGCGAGATCTATGGGGATCCCGAGGGGGAAGCGGGCCAACAAGAGGGGAAGCCCGTCGGGGAAGGGAGCGGAAGGCCCAAGAAGGAAGGACGCAAGGGTTCGGACCGCCTGGAGGACTTTTTGGACGGGCGTTATGAGGACAACCGAAGGCATCAGGAGGCGATCTCGAAGCAGGAGTACTCGAAGGCCTTGGGGGGATTGGGCCAGCTTCCGAACCGCGTATTCCAGGTATTCGACCAGCTGCTGAAGCCGAACACGGACTTCGAATACGAGGGGCATTTCACGAGCGGCTCGAAGATTGACGTGATGCGGGCGGTGAAGGCGATCCACGGGATGACGACGCGATTAAATGTCTTTAAGCGGAAGACGGAGGCGACGGGGAAGGACTATCGGTTTAGCCTGTTGCTGGATGCGAGCGGGAGCATGGCGGACAAGGGGGAGCGGCAGCGCGGGGGCTTGGGCTTGGCGGCGCTGTTCATGGACGTATTCGAGCGGTTGAACTTGCCGTACAGCCTGGACGCCTTCCATAACGGGTATATACCGATCAAGGGCTTCGAGAAGGGAGTGAAGACGGCCGGGGAGCGTAATGCCCTGTTCAACCAGATGGTGTTGGACACCTGGGGAGGGGGCGGGACCAACCTACGAGGCGGGATAACGGGTTCTTTGAAGCGAATCATGGCGGAGCGGAAGAAGGACAGCCGGGAGCGGGAGTTTTTGTTTGTGTTGACGGACGGGGAAGAGACGCATGAAGAGGGGCCGGAGATTCGGACCTTGTGCGAACAGGCGGCGAAGGAAGGTGTGATCGTGGTGGGGATAGGGATAGGGGAAGGGATGGAGACGGTGCGGCGGAACTTTCCGGTGTATTTGACAGAGAAAAATCCTGAGAAGTTGCCAGTGCTTATGGCTGAGTTCATCAAGGAATATGTAAAGAGTCAAAAAGAAGAGGATTAGGCCGATGTTAAATCCTGAGATAGTGGAGTTTCTGGCAAGCCTGGAGCGGTTGAATGCGGTGGGATGCATTTTGGCAGCGAAGGAGTCGTTGAGACGACTGGAGGAGGCCTTGGGGGAGAGTTCTTGGAAGGGCGGGGTGGAGAAATTAAAGAGCGGCCAACTCCCCACGGACAGGGACGCGCCATGGCTGTATTTGGTCGCGGAAGAAGACTATTCCGCCGACCCCAATTGGGCCGAGGCCGTGAGGTTGAAGGCGGATTATTTCTTTAATGTCGCTGGCTAATTTTTTCCACGGCTTTGGATAATTTGGCACGGCGATGAATAAATTGAAAAAATAATACAAACAGTTCAAAGCGAACAAAGACCACACCCATTTCTGCCCGATTTTTCGGGCTTTCTCGTATGGCACGGCACTTGCTGTAGTTTGCCCCTAAGGTTCTATAGATTAAACGGGTAAGGAGCCAAGGCCGTCGTTTTCACATGTCTCGACGTCTTAGATCGAGAACAATCCTCTCAATATTGCGCTGGAACGGTATCCATGAATCCGCAGACTGCTAGAAGTCCGGCGCGGTGGCTTAGGCGTCTTTTGTGACGCCGTTCCTACCTCCTTGAATTTCACCTGAGAAACCTTCTCGGGTGGAGTCTAATCCACTAATGCCTGCCAAGCAGGCGGAAAAGGAGACCAACGTGCAGAAATGCTTGTTCCTAAGCCGGTTTCAAAGATCATCGGGGAGAATCTTTAAGAAGGGCGGAGGCTTTGTCCTTGCGGCAACTACTTTTCTAGCCCTGAGCGCCTTGTCCGGCGAGGCGGCGGCCAAGCAGTGGATCGTCGATAAGCCCGGCGACAGCACCAATCTTTCCGATCCCGCCAGCGCCGGTTGCACCTTCCGTAAGGTGTTTAACAATATCGACAACTACGGCATCCCGGGAGCGCCTTTTTACCAGGATTGCCAACCGGTTCCCGGGGGAGACGACGACCCGATCGAGCACACGGTGACCTTTCAGGTTCCCATGGTAACCCTAGTCGATAGCGCCCGCATTACCAATGGCAGGATCGTGTCGGTCTTCGGCGACAAAATCAGCAAGACCACGCTTAACGGAAATAACGCCACCAATATGTTCGTTCAAATGGCCTCCAATTCGAGCGTGTATTTTTACAACATGAGGTTCGCCAATGGCAGGACCTCCGGAGCCGGCGGTGCAATTCGTATCACCGCGGGTAATCTAGGGATTGTGGATTCGATTTTCGAGGACAACTTGGCCACGCAGGGAGGCGCTCTCGACGCCTCGGGTAGCGATACCGAGGTCGAAATTCGCAAAAGCAAATTCTTGAGAAATCGCGCCTCCTCCGACGCCGGTTCCGGCGGGACCCATGCAGGCGGGGCGATCCATACGAGCGCGGCTAGGACCTATATCGTCGGCGACCTGTTGATGGGGGACCTGGACGGAAAGGTCGATAAGAAAGGCTTCGCGGTTTTCGAAAAAAACCTGGCTGAAGAAGGGGGCGGCGGGGCGATCGCTTGCGCGGGCGGCGATCCCGCCTACCAGCTGCGCATCGTCAAGGGCTATTTCGAAGACAATGTCGCCTGGGCCAAGAGCGGCCTCCATGAAACCGACGGCGGCGGCGCCCTGAACGTCGCTTGCGGGCTTGACCTGAATAACAGCTTCTTCTGGGGAAATATCGCGGTCGGCGACGGGGCGGCGATCAGCGTCGCCAGCAACGGCCATGCGTTGGCGATCCACCGTTCGCATTTTCTTGGGAACCAGCAGGTCAGCGGAAAGCGGGATCCCGCGAACGGCAACGTCGCCACGATATTCGCCGGGACGGTGGCCCTCCGCGGCCAAATCGCGAAAATTTACCAAAATACCTTCAAGCGCAACCAGGCCGGGGGACCGGGCGGAGCCATCGCCATACTGGCTCCGAGCGTCAACTCAACCATCGTGAACAACACCTTCAAGCAAAACGAGACGCGGGAGCTGTACGCCAAGGCGCCTTACAGTTTCTCCGCCGGTTGGGGCTCGCTGGTCGATTACGGGCAGGAGTATAGCCGGGTGGGGGCGTCAATCTTCATGGAGGGCGCCGAGGCCGCCGAAGTCTACCACAATACCTTCTACGATAACATCGGGGACAGCGATGTTTATGTGGGGGATTCCATAAACCAGCTGGCCACGGCCATCACCGTCGGAAACAACATCTTCGACACGACGGCCATCAGCACCGGCATCGTGGTGCCTCCTTGCCACACCAATGTGCAGAATGCCAACGAGGTTCGGTATATCTCAAACGCGGAATGGTCGGGCGTGCAGTCGGTCACATGCAACGGACCCGGCGCCCAATTCGTGAATATGGGGCTCAACACCTACTCCTCGTTGTTCCTATATCCCGACTATGTGGGGCAGGAGGCCTATCTGCCCGCCAATTACGTGGTCGGCGGGGATCCTCAAATTTGTTCAATTCCCGCGCTGCAAGTGCTTCTCGAAGTCGACCAGGCTGGGAACCTGAGGGATCTGCCGTTTTGTCCCCTGGGATCGATTACTTACTAGTTTCCTGTTGCGAAAAATTGGCAAGGGGGCTGGGAAATTCCGCCCCCTTGCCTTTTTTATTCCGCTGAAAGCCTTGCAGAAAATTCCGCCGAAATTTTTGCCAAGTTTGCAAATCTAAAGCTGAACCGCCTGGCGGAGGTTGAAAAGGATTCCGCTCCCGGCGGCGACATCGCGAGCGAATTACCCCCTCAGCGGACCACGCTCAGCCGCCCGCAGGCCAAGCGGATGGTCTAGAGAGGGTAGGAAAGTGTCAAAATTGAAATAATAGCGAAAATTTACCTTCAAATTCTTGTCCACCTAAAGTCCGTTTAAACCGTAACCGATCTATTTTATAAAAATTTTTTTGGCATCTATTTTGCTTATAGCCCTCTCCAAAAGCTCTACTAAGGAGAGGCCCCAAATGAAAAATAAAAATCTCATCTTCCTTTTCCTTGCCGTTATCGTGTTTTCGTTGACCGTATTCGCCAAACAAGGATGGGCTCAAGCCAATGTTTGTTTTTGTCACGAGACCTCGAGTCCGGACAATCCTTTCGATACCATCTGCACCAATGACCAGGGCCAGCAGCAAGGGCACACCAACCACGGTGACCCGGATTTCGGGTGCTTTTGCGGGGACGGGACTTGCGACCCTGAGGACGGCGAAACTCCCGAGACTTGTCCTCAGGATTGCGGTCCGCCTCCCACCTGCGGAGACGGGGATATCAACGATGGAGAGGAGTGCGGGGAGGAAGGCTTAGGGGAATGCGAAGCCGAAGGCGAGACCTGCCAAGGTTGCCGTTGCGCTCCCCCCCAGCCGGATTGCTTCCAGGACGAGGATTGCGACGACGGCGACGCCTGCAACGGGCAGGAGACCTGCAGTAACCAGCGTAGCTGCGAATCCGGCGTCGCCCCGACCTGCGACGATGGGCTCGATTGTTCCGTCGACGCCTGCAACCCGGAAACAGGCGCCTGTGAATCCGATATGTCTAGCTGCGCCTGCAGCCAAAATTCGGACTGCGACGACGGCAATCCCTGCACCGCGGATAGCTGCAACCTGGCCCTGGGCCAGTGCGAAAGCGAGATCCTCTACAACGCCTGCCAGAGCAACCCGACCCCGAATCCGGGCGAAAATCTGCCGCCCGCCTCCAATGGAAATGGCGGAGCCTCGTCGTTCCTTGAGGGTAGCGGAACCTTAGGGTGCAGCCTCTCGAGCCCGGTCTCCTCGGGCGGCCTTTTCGCCTGGGCTGGGCTTGCAAGCCTGGCGCTCGCCTATGCCGTCCGAAGAAGGCGCTAAAAAGTCAATCACGCGGATTTCCGGCGGCGCCCTTGCGACGACGTCGGAAAAATCCGTCTGAGAGACCCGTTCGGGTGAGCCGTCATGGAAATTTTCTCCCCTCCTCGGCGCCCAGCCGGGGGCGCTTCAGATATCGAGCCGAATAACTCCCTTTGGGAATCTGTCTTAGGTTCTCATCGCAAAGAGGGCAACGGGGAGGCATGCCGTTTCTCACCGGAAGAAAACAGGGAGATACTGTCCCTTCAACGGGAGGACGACCCGCATTTGCGGGGTCAAGGCCTTGTTAATTTCGGCCGCCGTCTTCAATCCAAAGGCAAGATCGATGCGGCCGCAAGAGTCTATCAAGCGGTTGCCGAACTCTCCGAAGATCCGGCCTCGAAACTCGCGGCCGCCTCGAACCTGAAAAGCCTCCAGGGAGCCGAAGATGTCGGTTCCCGCATCGAGTTTTTATTAAACCGCTTCGTCTCCGACGCCTGCGACCCCAGAAAAATCGCGCCCATGATGCTGGGTTCCGTGGTTTACGGACTGGCGCGAAGCGCGTCTTTAGGGCGATTGATCTCGTCCTCAAGGGCCTCGTGGCTCACCCGCGGCCGGGGCGCGAAGGCGGTCGCTGGCCTGATCGGTTTTGCCGCGGAGGTCCCGGCTTTTACCTTGAGCGGTCGGGGGCTGCGGTCAATCGACGGGGAAAATCAAGGCCAAGAACTCGGCTTCGCACGTGATTTGGCCGCCTCGGCGATGACTTTGGGCGCCCTCAAGGTATTCGGCATCACCGGGACCTTGCTGGCTCGCCGGATTCCTGCCGAGGCGCTGCCCCCGGCTTTGGTTCGTTCGCTAAACTTCGCGCTGTCGCAGGGGGCGATGTTTTTCGGCATGCTTGCGGCCCATCTTCTTGAGGAAAGCCTTGGTCTAAGGCCCCGGACCGACAAGGCAACGATGTTGGCGGAAACCCTTTCTGCCATGCTGAGTTTGGGCGCCGGTGTCAAGCTTGGCCGCCATTTCCTTGGCAAGGGGCTTTCAAGGTTCCAGGCCGAGTTGGAGTTAAGGGCTCGGGCAAGCTTCTATGAGGGCCGCAAGAAATCCCTTGCAAGGCATCCGGCGTTGTCGCCTCTGTTGTCGCCTCTATGGATGGCCGTGGGGGCAGGCGGGTCGGGAGGAATCGGTCCCGATGGCGGAATATTGCCTGAACGTAAAGTCGAAGTAGGCCTTCAGGCCCGGAACCTTCGCGGTTACCAGTCGAGAATGCTGGGCGCCTTGGAATCCGACATCCAGGGCGAGACCGCGCCTTGGTTGGGATTGGCCGCTCCCATGCAAACCGGCAAGAGCTATTTAATAGGCCCTATCATCGCTCAAGTCCGGCGGAAATTCGGCCCCCGAGCGCGCATTATCGTCCTAAGTTCGGCGCGCGTCATCACCGACCAGCTATTGAAGGATTTAGTGGGGCGCGTCGAGGAGCCTGTGGGCCGGTTCGACGCCGATTGCAAAGAAACCCGGCAGAACCTCATTGTCGCAAGCGCCATGGCGCTATCCAGGCACCTGGAGGAATTTTCTCCCGAATCGGCGGCGATATTGGTCAACGACGAGGCTTATTCCACGCAGGCGCCTACCTTCCGAAAAATTTATGAGCATTTCGGGATGGGGGAGGTTCGCCGGAGCGAGGGCGCCTCTTTCTTGGTGCCGAGGGAGGGAAAGGGCCTTGTCATAGGCCTTTCCGGGACCGGAGCGGGTTTGGCTGGGTACCATATCAGCCACCAAATGAACTTGTCGGAAGCGATCGAGCTAGGAGCGATTCGCCAGATGATTGGCGAGAGGATCGCGGTCGATCTGGCCTCCGAGGAGAAGGGACGCTCCTCCGAAGGCGCGATGATCTGGTGGCTGCCTACCCGCGAAAATGCGGAGGCGCTTGCCGAGATCTACGCCGAAAAAATCCACGCATCCCGCCCCAAAAGCCTCGTTTTCGTCCCGACTATCAGGCATGGCGAGTTATTTTTAGAGGCTTTGGGTAGGCGATTCGGGGATAAAGTAGGGAGGCTCGTCCATTCTCGAATGAGCGACGAAGAGTTCTTCGACTCCCTGGGGGAATGGAGGGAAAATGGCGGCCCCCTTGTGTCGATCAAGCGCATCGGAAGGGGATTTCGCGCGACGGGGGCAGATGCGGTCTTTCATACCTACCAGACTTCCAGTCCGGAATTGTATGCCCAACGCACCGGCCGGGCTTGGGGCAAGACTTCCGGGGAGCAGCCCGATCTCTACGTTCTCGAGGTCGCTTGGAATCGACGCAGTTCCTTCGCGAATCTTGCTCGGCTATTGGGCCTAGTGGATTACCCGGGTCCCAAGGTTAGTTCAAGGAATCTGCAACGCTTCCTCAAGGAGGATGGGGAGCGCCAAGAAAGGCGGAAAGATCTTGAAGAATCCGTCAAGCGCGGCGCCGTATCGCCGATCTTCGTCGGTATACCGATGGTGGAGGGATGGCGGCAGGAATTCAAGGCGGTCTTGGAAAGAGCCGGCGGCGTCAGCGCCCTTTCCGAAGCGTCGGGTGTAGGCGTCGAGATTCTTTCGGGTTTCGCCCTGGGCGCGCTTCCATTGCGGATGAGAGATGTTTCAGCATTATCCAATTTTCTGGGCGGCAGGGAACGGGCGGCGTCCGTTTGGTTGAATTCCTGGCATTCCGCCGTCGAGGAAATGATCGGGGGCCGCCTGCGCCTGAACGACCGCGCCGAACGCGAATTGTTGGCCTGGCGGGAGTCATGGCGGGATTTGAGCGCGGCCGGCGCGGTGGACCAAGCCTCTGCGGAATTGGAACGGATCCTTAGTAAGAATCTCAGGTATTTCTCCGGCGGGGGCTTGCGGGGGCGGATTTCGACGCATGAAGTCTCTTTCGAGGATATGCAGGCGTTGGCGGAGATATCCCCTCCTGACGAGATCCCCCTTGGGTGGTCCGACATGCAATGGCGGCGCGCCTGGCGGCGTGCAGTGATGCAACTCGAGGAAAAATCGCAGGATCGCTCGGTGGAAGGACCGGAGCGCGGGAAACTGGAGGCGCAGGGCGAAAAGCTGGTCCAGCATTTTTTTAGCAGGCAGGGCTGGAACTATTCGCCAAAGACCGCCCAGGAAAGGATGCTGTATTGGATCCGCAGGGAGGTGGCGGTGAAATTTCTGGGCGTCCTTCCGGAGGACGCCGCGAATAACGAGGGCGGGAAAAGGGGGTTTGGATATCTCCAAAATTGGGTCGACGGATTCCCAATGGTATATACCAAGGCGAACTCGCCAAATTCCCATTTTCGCCGTTTGAGGGCCTTGCTGAAAGGGCTCGGATGGAGTCCTTCGCGCATCAACAATTTATTGGCTCCGGCGGTATTCGAGGAGCGGGGCTGGAAATGGGAGGGAAAGACCTCTCAAGAGCGTCTGCTGAGAGAGTCGCGATTTTGGATCGCCGTGAAGCTTGGGGGAAATTTGCCGTATAATTGGGATTTTTTCGAGGGCCGGGGCCGGGATAGCCGCCATAAATTCGCGGAGGCGCATTTATCGGACGGCTCGCAATTAGTGCCCCTCAACGAATGGTTGCAGTCCGGGCGACGCCCCGAGGTCTATGAAAGAAATCCCTATCAATTTTACAGCATCTTGACTCGACTTTTGTTGAGTATCGGAGTTCGTGAAAAGAACATCCTGCCGTTCGTGATGAGTGCCGTCCAAGAAGAATGGGGACAATCCCTCTCGGCATCGCGAATGTCAAAGGCCGACGTCTCCCCGGAGGAGAATTCCAGAGAGGAATCCTTATTTGACACCCTTCTTTGGCTGCGATTGGAGCATCAAAAGGTATTGCCGGGGATTCAAATCGCCGCGGAATTTCCCCCTCCGCTCGAGCGGAAAACCCCCTTGGACGGGATGGTTTATCGATCAGAATCGGCCAGGTTGGCCGAGTACTTGGCTTGGTTAAGTCCCGGGGAGGCGCGGATTTTGAAGTGGTATTTCGGGTTGGAAGGAGAGGTTGAGCTCACCTTGGAAGAAATAGGGCAAAAAGTCGGACTGTCAAGAGAGCGTATTCGGCAATTAAGGGAAGGCGCATTGGAAAAAATTAGGAAGAACATTAAGCTCAAGGCGCTTTCCGATGGGGAAAAGTCCAAATCGATGGCGAAGAGACTCTGACTGACTTGGCGGAAAGTCGGGGCGGTTAACCTGGTGTTTTAACGAAAATGCGCTATAGTGTCGGATCGTATGATAAAAAAATTATTATTTCTGTCGCTATTGGCCGCCGCCCTCGGTTCCGCCCCATGCCTTGCCTCCCCACCCACGGGAAGCGCTTTTTCCCGTAGCGAGTTTGCCAAGGCTCGTCCCCTGTTGTGCGGCGCTTCCGGAAAGGTCGATAAATCTATCGAGGGTTGCGACTTCGCGGATTTCCAGTTCATGCCCGCCGATCTCGACGGAAAGGGGGCGCCCGAATGGCTGGTCTTCGGCCCCCGCGATTCCTGCGGGGCCCATGGAAATTGTCCCGTTCAGATCCTTCGACACGGCACGGCCGGCGGATTCGAAAGGATTGGATCCGCCGCTTGCGTCGAGTCGAGCTGCCTGAACTCCGGCAACCGATCCTATTCCGAGGTTTCGTCATCCGCCCGCCACGGCTATCGGGACCTTTGGATTGCCAGCGACCACGGGCCCTTCCTTTGGGTTAAGAACCTCTATGAATGGGACGGCATGAATTACCGGCTCAAGCCCAAGGATGTCGCTTATTTTTTCTACGACCAAGACAAAGACGGGTTAATCCAGGTCGAATTTAAGCGCTGGCAAAATTGCCTGAAGAATGGGCTGGATTGCCCATGACGCATTTGCCTGCTATATATCCCGAACCAACGACACTTACATGGAGGTAACATGATGTTCCCACGCATTCGAATCATCGCGACGTTGTGCCTGACGGTGGCTGTCTTTCTCTCCTCGGGACGGGGTCTCCAGGCCGCCGATGCGCTGAGCGCCCGGAAAGACCTCCAGCAAATGGGCCTGCAGTATACCGAGCAGCAATTCGCCAAATCGGCCGGGGAAGGCGACAAGACCGCCGTTCAGCTCTTCCTCGACGCCGGAATGGACGTCAACTCCGGGGGCGGGGCCGCGCTGGGTTTGGCCGCGGGCCGGGGCAAGGTCGAGATGGTGAAATACCTTCTGTCCAAGGGGGCCAAGCCGACCTCCGACGCGCTGCAATACGCTCGCACTCGAGGGCATAAAGAGATCGAAAAGATCCTGTTGGATGCCGGCGCGAAGGAATAGCGTCGCCGTGAAACGGGCGGTGATTGATAGGCTAAGCGCCCCATATTTCCGGCTAAACCCCTTGAGTCATTCTTGACACAAGGTTGGATTGGTTTTGACTTTTTTGCGAGTTCGCTAATAGCCGTTTCAATAAATTCAAAAAAATCCAGAATGGGGGCTTTTGTACAGCCCTTGCATGGCATAAGAGTTGCTACTGCGTAAGGGATGAAGGTTCATGACCGGAAAATCCCCAATAACCTGGAGAACGAACTTTCCTTGCCGCATTCTTCGGAGAATGCGCCGGCAACTAAATCTGGGCTCCAAATTCCGGGTAAAGCGATACCATTTCTGGCATCCTGGCTCGCCGAGCAGGTGCCTGCCAATCCAAGAAATATTCCCTCGGTCGAGCTGCAGGCGTCCAAAGAATGCCTTTTGCGGAAAGCCGAAGAACTGGCCTCGAGACGCGAGGAGATTGAAGGAAGAGCCGAAAGCGCGGAGATGGTCGCGATCTTGGCCCAGGAAATCGCCTTGCGCGAGGCGCTTGGCGATCGAGCGTCTTTGTCGCGCCTTTCCGAGAAGCTGGAGTTTTATTCCAAGGCCAGCGTCGTCGACAACTTGCTCCATGAAGTCCGAGGTTTGAGCGTCCATATTGAAGATTCAGGGGCTGAAATTGTTCGGAAGTGGTTCCGGACGAAATCGGATAAGGGGGAAAAGCTCCAACCTAGCGAAGATTTCCTAAAGTTGCCCTATGAAGAGCAGCTGGGCTTGCTCCAAGAACTGTTTCGTCTGGGGCTGATCGGCCAAAATCGGGTTTTGCTGGAGCAAGCCAAAGCCGCCCATGGGGAGAGCTCGCCGCAGGCCGTCTTTTTCGGGGCGAAGATCTCCCTATTGGAAGGGCATATCGAGTCCTCATGCCGGCAACTCGTGCGTTTCAAGGATTTATCCGGACAATGGTCCCTTGACCAGGGCCTTCAAGGCGCCGAAATCGCTGAGAGAGCCGTCATGCGCGAGGAGGCGACGGCTCTATTGCGCCAGCTGAGTCTCCACGACCTGGAACGGCTTCGTTTCGAGAACGGCGCCCTCCAGTCGCAGCGGACCGGTAAGTTAAGCTCCGGAGCGGCCGCCAAAACTTGCGAGCTAAACGAGGCTTTCTTGAAGGTCCTGACGATGTATGTGGAGTCCGGCAAGGCCGACACCCTGGAGGAAGCCGCCAAGAAATTGCTCGAGGACGCGAGTGCGCTCTCGGATTGTGCGGGCACTGCGGGCGGAGACGATGCCGCCGCCCTTTTGCGAGTCGAAAGGGGGCTTCCCTATGTCGATTTGCGGCAGCTTTCCCAATTGCCCGGCAACTTGAAAGTCGTCATCGGCAGGCAGCCGGTTTCTTTTACCGACGCCCAAGGGCAAAAATATTCCTTTCGGCCAGGACGGCAAGAACGCCTCGCCTGGATCAGGGACGGCAAATTCGTCCCGGGCGAGCTGAAGCCTGGCAAGGATTTCGATGAGTCGACCGATTTGTCGCCACCCAGAAATGCCGAGGATTTGCGGCGACAGATTGCGTCACTGGGCCTTAAGGGTCTCGGCGATTGGGTCCAAGGGTCGAAGGCGTCCCCTGGCTTAGAGGGGTCCTTGTCCCTTCAGGCCATCGCTGCCCATTTCGAGTCGATTGAGGATATCGATCCTCTCTTCCATTTTCTCTGGAAAGACTCGATTTCGACGGGGTGGCGGCGTCGAGAGGATGCCGCGCCCCGACGTCTAGCCGATTTGAATAAAGCCAAAGAATTAAAATCCTCCCAAGGTTCCTATGCGCTGGCCGGAGATATCCTGCGGGGGCTGTTCGCTAAAGAATCGCAAGAGGCCCTTTCACGGATCAAACCCGATGAAATCGAGGCGATCCGTTCCCAAGTCTCCAGCGAGCGGAACGAAATCCTCCAAAAGGTTCGGGAAAGTTTCGAGGCGAGGAAAGAAGAAATCCTCTCTCTACGAAAAAAGCCAGAAGCGGACCTCGACCAGGGTGAGCGAGAGCGATTGGGGCTTTTCGATCGGGAATTCCCGGAAGGCGGGTCGCAGGCCGAGCTGAATCGGCTTACAGATCTGGCCGAGGCGGGGAGGGTTCGCGATGAGATTGAGCGAAAGGTCTATACGGTTTTGCAAGGGCGATTTCTCGCCGGAAAAATTCAGGATCCGATCGCTCGCGAGGCTTGGGAAATATTCGAGGATATGGAAAATCCGACGGAACGGATGTTCAATGTTCGGTCGGAATTCTGGGATGATCGGATCGACGACGTGGTCTTGATGGCGATGACGCTCCCTTTGACCATGGGAGTCGGCCATTTGGTGCGGCAAGGGATCCAATCCAGCGTTCTATTGCGAACCCTGGCCGCTCGAGGGCCCTGGAGTCGGCGTCTCGTCCAAGGCGGAGGGCGGATCGCCAGCTACGCCTCCGAGGGGTTGGTCCAAGAGTCCCAGCTGGCTCTTTACCAGGACAGGGATCTCTCCTTGAAGAACGTTGGATTGCTGACCTTGACGAGCCTCGCCTTCCACGGCGGCCAGGGCCTTTGGGATCGGGCGGCCGGCAGGATGGGCGTCGGAAAGCAGGCCATCCAGGCGCGATTGGCCCAGGGAGGCTCGGCTCGGGGACTCAGGGCGGCCAATTACGCCGGCTCATTGTCCACCCAAACTCTCCTTGGCGCGTCGCTGCAGCAAGCCATGGCCCTGGTTGAAGGTTCCGAGGATAAGGGCACTTTTTGGGAAAGATTGTCCGGAGAAGCCTTCCGAATGATTCTGATGCAAGCAGGTCTCGGCTTGGCTAGGAAGGTCTTGTCCTCGAACCGTCGGCCCTCGTCGGCCAGAGACCTCGACCGGGAGGCTCGGGATCGATTAGTGAGCGAAGCGACGGAGGCCCTGCGTCGCTGGAAGGAGACGAAAGCTTCGCCGGATTATGCGGATTTTCTTTGGCGTGTCCACGTCGAATTAGGGGCTCAGCCCGTTCCCGAACCGGTCTTGGCGGTGATCTCCCAGGTCTGGCAAAAGAAGTTGTCGGACTATGCCCGATTGCTGAATCAATCGCCTCACCCCTTCAGCCGGGAACTTCAAGACGTATTGGGAGGCGCCCCGGCAAACACCCATAGTTTGGCTCAAATCGACGAAGCTTCCGTCGCGATCCATCGGGACTTCGCCAAGCGACATTCGACCGGCACCAAGGGATTGCCGGCCGTCGTCGAAGGGCAGGGCGGCGTTGCCCCCAACTGCCAAGATCGATTCGCCCTGTGGCTTTCGGCGCTCAGCCATGGAAAGGTGCGAATACCCGAGGGATATCTCTTGGGCATGGCGTTGTACGACCGGCATATCAGCCTCGACATCCTGAATCCTTCTCGAGACTTGGCCTGGGACCTGACGGCGGGGACCTGGAATCGTCCCAGGATGGACGTGCTTTACCATCCGGCCACCATTTACCAAGCCTTCTTGGAGGCGCAAGGCGCGCCATCGCCGGTGTCGCTGCGCGAATTGGTCCTTTGGGAAAATCCAAATCCGGGTCCCGCTGCGTCCCAAGGGGCGAACAGGCATTTGCCTTTGGTGCGGGGGGCGAAGCTGTTTAGTTATCCTCCCTCCTCGGTGGCCTGGGATGCAGGTCCGAGCGCGGTTGAAAACCGGCCGTTACGACGGCGACGTTTCGCTAAAGAAGCGGGGGAGGTTCCTAGGTGGCTGGAATCGAAGTTTGGGGATAATCCTTGGTTTTTGCGTGGCGGAGCTCTTTTATCGGGGCTGACGATGACCCTCGCTTATTACAGGAAAGAAAAGCAAGGAGATGGCGAAGGTTTTTTCCCGAGGATCGGCGTTAACAGACTCTCGATGCGGCCTCGTATCGGGGCAAGGCCCAAGCCCGAGGCATTTTCCACCTTGGAGGAATGGATCCGTCGAAACCGGGATTCTTATTCCGATAAGGTAATTTTTGAGTACCATCTCGGAAAAATTCGGCGCGATATCGAGGGGCATGGGTATTCGTTTTATATCGATCGGCAAGGGGATTCGCTTTTAAATTGGGTGGTGCCGGACTCCCGTCGGAAAAATTCATTTATCGCTCAATACATGGAGGACGAAGAGCGTTTTTCGATGACTCGCTGGACGGAGCTCGGGGCGGATCCGAGGCTTGACTGGGCCCTCGAGGTGCTTGCGGATCCGCTGCATAATATCGCGTCTCTCGGAGGGCGAAAGGACTTGACAAGGCTTGTCGAGACGATCGACGAGCTGTCGGATAATATCGAGCTCTTCTGCATATTGGACATGAAATCTCACTGCAATGTCACACCGCCGTGGATGAAGAACTCGAAGATCCCTGAATTGCGCGGACGGCTTCAAGGTTGGCGCGAATGGGCTCGAAGCCATCCCGAGGAGGTCCTAAATAAATTAGACGCTCTTCCAATGGAGAAGCAATTCATCGTTTTGGGCAGCCTGGGCCCCACAGGCTTGAGTTCGCTATTCCAAACTCTCATGAGAAAAGGATTTTTATCCAATCCATCAAAAGATAAGTTGCCGGAGGCGGATGTTTCCGCGCCACTTTCACTGGATGAAGAGAAATTGATTGAGATTACATGGGAGGGAAGTTCTGAAGCGGCCCCTGCTCCATGGATACCCCGTGAGGCGAAAGATGCACGGAAGTCAAGCTCTGAAATGGTTCTTCACCAGGAAACGATATCCTCTGTGTTATTCTTTTTGGAGAACCCTTTCGATGGGCCCCAGTCCGAATGGACCAAACTTCTCAGGTTGGATCGTCAATATGGCCCCAGTACTTGGAACAAGGGTTTGGTGGAAAAAATCCGAAAATTCAATTCCGATGGAGAATGGGACCAACGTTTAATCAGGCGCCTACGGGGTTGGGGCCATCGAAATGATGCTATGATGGTTTTGGGGTATGACAGGGTGGCGCTCCTCTATGAGCAATTCTTCGATTTAAGCGCTGAAGCTAAGGCTATGCAAGCTCGACGGAATATGACTTTCTTAAAAGCCCGGTTCCCCGGGCACTTTTCTCCTCTATTGGAGGAGATGGCAGCCAGAAACCCAAAACTATTCGAATATCCCGCGTTCTATTCCCAAGCGGTCGTGCAGGTTTCCTCAAACAAAAAAACTCAGCCGATTTGGTTTCCCGCCTCGGAACGGGATTTGAAATAACCTCACTGGATACCACCGGGCTCATTCCTCGAAGCCTTCCGATTTGCTGTAGTAAACCTGCGCGCGCGGCGAGCGTATCCAAAAATCCCCGTCCTCGAAACCGTAGAAAAGATAAGGGCGGCCGGTAAACGGGTCGCGAGGGGCCGGTATGCCGCGGGCGCTTTCGTAGCGGGCATTGAGCTCCCAGGCGTCCGAGGGCAAGGGCTTGCCGGCTTCGGTCTCCGTTTTCAGGAATTCCGCGAGTTTCTGGATGTCCTCGATCGCCATCCGGCGCTTGGCGGCGAGGCCGTGGTCGATGGATTCGATCTTGCCCTCGACCGGCTTCGCCCGTGGGCGCGGCAACTGCGAGAGTCCCAGGCCGACCGCCACGAGGACCGCCAGCGCGACCGGAATGCCGTATAGCCCCGCAAGGATCCCGAGGGCGCGCAAAATGCCCCGGCCGCTGTAATCTCCGGAGGGTCGCAGGACGGGGTCCAGGGCGATCATTCTTTTCGCCAGCGGCGGGTGCGAGGACAGCCATTCTCCGATGGTCATCCACCCGGCGTTGAGCGACCACACCTGCCTAGCCATGGCCGCCAAATTGATTTTCGGGCCTCGCTGGGCGCCGGCGGCCAATATGGCCAGGCCGGTAAGCGCGCCCGCCTTGCCTTCCGCGCCCGCCAGTCCGTAGCGATCGCAGGTGTATTCCCTCGCCCTGGAGAGCGCCGAGCCGAGGAACGGAAAGAAGAGGCCGGGCGCCATAAACCAGAACCACTTCAGATGGCCTTCCTTCAGGTGCCCCAGCTCGTGGGCCACCACCATGTCGCGAGCGGCGACATTGTCGCCGCAGGCCTCGATCAAATCGCTGTAGAGGATCAGGATATTGGCCTTCCAAAAGCGCGTCGCGAAGGCGTTGAGCGTCCCCCCGGCTTGCATCAGGTAGGCCTCGGGCGCCTCGGAAAAGCCGAAACGCCGCGAAAGCCTCTCGACCGAGGCGTGAAGATCCGGAAACTGATCCGGACCGAGGCGCACGGCGTTGCCCCGCACATGCGCGATAAAAATGACGTGGGCCACGAAGAGGAAGACCCCGATCATCAGCCCATAGACCAATCCGATGATGCTGAGCAGCAAAGTCCCCCAGAGAGCAAAAGATACAAGGGCGACCGCGATGGTCAGGGGCTTTTCGCTGGGCCAGGGCTCAATTCTGACGGCTGATTCGGCAGGGACTGTCATGTGGAAAATCCTTTTTCATGCATCTTAAAATTCGGCGAGGCATATGTCGCATTTCCGGCTTTGGGAAAAAAGTCCCAAAAATGATTCCGGGAGCGGGCGGATCTCACCCACCTTCCTCCGGTCGAGCCTCGAAGTCCTTGCAGCAACGGAAGCCCGTGGAATAGTCGCGGTATGCCGGTTCATGGCCGATGGTGATGAAGCCGCAGCCCATGCCGTGCTCGACTCCGGTGCTGTAAAACCCGCCCATAAAGATGCCATTGCCGTAATTGTCCTTGATTTTACGTCTCACGTCTTCGGTGGGCCGAAACTTGCCTTCCAGTCGGGAGTCGACGGCGTCGGCCACCCATTCGTGCAAGTTTCCCACCATGTCGAAAACTCCATATTCGTTGGTGCAACGATCGTGGAACCCGGTCTTTTCCAGAAAACCGGGGGTTTGGTTGAGACGCGGGTTGTTGAAATGCGCTTCGTACTTCCAAGTCGCCGGCGAACCTTCGAAAAGAAGCGAAGGCAAATGAGGCTTCCTCGAATTGCAGTATCCCTGCGCTTCCCGATTTCCGTAAGGATAGACGGAACCCCTCAGGCCTCGACAGGCGAGCAGCCATTCGTTAAGCGTGCACAATCTCTTTTCGGCGCGATCGCATGCGGCTTCGGCCTCTTCGCGGCTGACATGGGCCTGCGGAAACACGCCGGCCGAGGAGGCGGCGCGATAACCTGCCTGCGGTGGCGGAAGGTAGTGGGGGTGGATGCGGTCGGCCGCCAAAAGGTGGGCCTCGTACCTGTCGACGCAGAAGCCGCGGACCGGGGTCATTTCCCCGGGACATGGCGCGGGCGGCGGGTCGGGAGAGAGTTGGACGAAGGGGGGCTCGTCGTCGGCCTCCGGAAACCCTTCGGGGATGTCGCGCCGGCGCGCTTGGCAGCCCGCTGCGAATAAGGACGCCAAGGCGCCGGCGACAATCCAAGGAATCATTGGCTCTCTCCTACCCGGAATCTCCCCGCGGCGTCGGGCCGCTATTTTTTCGGGACGTATTGCTTTTTGTTAGGAGACAAAAAGAGTTCCACGCCGCCAAAAGTTTGGAGATGCTCGGCGTTGTTCTTGGAGGCCTCGCCCATCAGGCTGCCGAGGATCCGGTCGATCGCCTTCTGGTCTAATGCCTTTTCTCCGTTAAATGGGGTTAGGGGTTCTAAAGTTTTGAGAACCCGAACTTCCCTGATGAATGCCCCGACGGGTCGACTGGCCGCGGTCGCGGGACGAGGCGTGGCGTCCTGCCTTTCGGTCGCGGCGGTCTTTTGGGCGTGCGTAGAAGACGGCTTCCTCTGCGAAGCGACTCGCGGCGCAGCCTTCGGGGCATGCGGATCTTGACCGCCGGTGACCCTCGCCAACCGGGATTGCGCCGCCTTTAGCTCCTGTTGCGCCCGTTCCCGCTCCGCCTGGGCCGTCTCGAGCTGTTTCTTGGCCTCGGGATCTCCCGCTTGCGCGCGATCCTTCAGCTCATGGGCGACGATTGGCCTCGGCTCCGACGGCATTGTACCGGGCCTGGGCCGCGGACTCCGCTTGGAGGGCCATGGCGACGTGATCGTTTTGTTTCATTTGAGCGGCGGGTGCGGGTGGCGTCATATTGAGTCTCCTTGATGGTTGATATGTTGGGTTTAATTCCGAGAGAAAATGGGGGGCGCGTTTCCTGAAATTTTCCGGAAATTCTGCGGCCGGGGATTTTACCGCTTGCAGGTTCGCAGGATCAAGAAGGCGCCCAGGAAGGCCATGATGAGCCATTCTTGGGGCCGGCCGGCGGCCAGGTTGAGGCTGCAACCGCTTCCTTCCAGGAATACCTTCGCCGGGACGGTGACGGCGCTCGGCGTCTCCGCGGGCCTGGGCGCCGGCGCCGGAGTCGAGGGCGCGGGAGGAATCGGCGTCGCCGTCGGAGCGGGGGTTGGGGTCAAGAAACGGCAGTCGGGATCGTTTTCGGCCGTGCAGCCCACCGGACAACAGCTGTCGCTGACCGCGTTGCACGAGCTTATGGGATCGTAGATGCACTCTCCAGGGCTCTCTACGCCGTCCCTCACGCAGGACTTGGTTTGGCAAACGTCGCAGGTGGGGCAATCTTCAGCCGAGTCGCAGCCAAGCACGGTGCCGCTTTTGCCCGGCTCGTCGCTGCACATGAAGGCCTGGGCCTCCGGATCCACCGGGCACAGCGTGTTCTGGTCGGGGTTATAACAGTCCTCCGCGCAGGCGGTGCAGTTCTCCCCGGCGCTTTCGTTACAAATGCCGTCTCCGCAAACGGACTGAGCCCGCGCGGAATGCAAAGCGCAAAGAGAGACGGCAAAGAAAAGAATTAGAAATCGAGAAAGAGATTTTCCCACAGTGTACCTCCATTAACCCGAAAGTCTGTACAGCAATAAATGTGCCAAGGCTTTTAATGCGATTTAGGGGGAGGATAGGGGGAAATTTGTAAATAATTTGAATAAAGTGAAGTTTAGAGATTCAAATAGTAAAAATAATGCAAAATTACCTGAAGTTTGGGCCAACTATTTTACACAACTAAATCAAATATTTAATCGATACACCGGGTACTGATAAAATCCACCACTTCAAATTCCGCAAATTATGTATCCATCCTTACAGAGAATTGCTTTTCCAGGCCTTCCTCCTGCTTCGCCCCAAGGGCCTAAAAGTTCCAGCGGGCTTTCGGCGAATATCATCGAGGTCCTTTATCGAGAAATGGATCGGAACGGCGCGGACCGAAGCGCCCCCGAGAACAAGGCCCTGGCCCAGGAACTCCTGGCGATCGCCGGTGAAACGGATGGGATCTTGTCGTGCGAAGGCTTTCTCGGGCTTGGGGCGCGCCTGAAGGGCTCGGGCCGTCTTCGAGAAGCCGCGGCGATTTTTTCGGCCCTGCTTCAGGACTCGCTGCCGTTTGAGGTTCGCGACCGGGCCGCCTCCGAATTGGATTCCCTGCAGGGCAGGGGTTCCTCGGGGATGCGCACCGAATTTTTGCTGTCCCGTTTGGCTCGGGACGCCTCGGATTATCGCGCGATCCTCCCCATGGTCCTCGGAACGGCGGTTTCCTCCTTGGTGCGCGGCGTTTCGCTTTCCCGAATCCAGGGCTGGGCGGCGCGACTCTCGGCGGGCGGACTCGCCTTCGCCGCGGAGGTTCCGGCCTTCGCTTTGTCCGCCCGGTTTCTGGCCGCGGGGCGCGACTCCGGTGAGGCGGGGCGTGTCGGGCTCGTCGCGGAGTTGGGTTCGGCGGCCTTGAGCCTGGGCCTATTGAGGGTATTGGGGCAGGCCGGAATCAAGGGGGCCGGTTTGTTGGAGGGGATAGGCCATCCCGGTATCCCCGCCCGCAGTCGGCGCTCTCTCGCGGGTTTATTGCTTCCGCAGGCCTTGATGGTCGGCGGTTTGTTGATCGCCCGTCGTCTCGAAGAAGGCCTTCGGTGGCGTCCAAGGACGGACGACGCCACCTCGCTGGTGGACGCGGTTTCAACCATGCTCTGCCTTCACGTGGGTTCAAGCCTGGGGCGAGTCGCTCTGGGCGGGGGCCTCGCCAAGCTTCAATTGGAAGCCGAGTATCGCAGCCGCCAAGCCCCCTTATCCTTGCCGCGGTTGTTTCCCGAAAAAGCGCTGGTTTCCGGATTGTCCTTGATGAGCCAGGAAGGCGGGGAGGGCGGGGTTCGTTCGGGCGAACCGCCCCCATCGTCGAGAAGCTTCGGCATGAAGGAACTTGCGGCGCTCAAGGGGAGGCTTGCCTCCTCCAGGCAGGAGGCGCCCGAGCGAATGCCCGACTTGGTCGTCGCCTTGATGAAAATCGCCTTCAGCGACCGGGCCTCCCCCGAGGTTCGCAAGGAGGCGGGACGGACCTTGTTCAACGACGGGTATTTTCGCCACTGGCAGGAGCGCTTGATCGCCGAAGTCCGGCCGCAGGTCGAAAGGCTGAGCGGGCTTTCCGAGGAAAGCCTGGCCGACTTGGCGGGCAAATGCATGGCGGCCCTGGAACTCCGGCTCGCCAAGGGCGAGGATCGGCAAGCGGCGGAATTGCTGGGCCCGATCGTTTATATGGCCTTCCGTTCGCAAAATTCGGCCATTCAAAATAGGATCGCCGAACTCCTGATCGGCGCCTCGAATCCCATCGTCCGACTCGGGGCCTTGATCCATGAGTTTCCCGGGCTGAACAATTCCGTTCTGCGCGTCCTGCAATGGGACCAATACGAGAGGGTGCTCACTTTCAACGACCTGCTTTCGGAAAATCCGGGGCGTCGGACCTTGGGCAAGGCCTTGCTGGCCAAGTTTGCGGCGGCCGAAAAAGAATCCGGGTCCCGATATCGCCCCATCGAGAGCGTGGTGGCGGCCTTAAAGAATCCCGCCCTGCTCTCGGAAATTCACCTCGTCATGGTGCCGGAAACCGCGATCACGAAGGAGGGCATCGAATACCAGGTGGAACGGCTTTTCGCGCCCTCGTTGGCCGGCCTGCGGCCCAAGCTAAGGAGAAGGATCTTGGCCGAGATCGCCGACGAAGCCATGCGCAAGGCCGAGGACACGTCCTTTTCCCGGCTAAGGGAGATTTTTCAGGACGAGGGGCTCGGCACCTTCCCGCGGGGCGCGCCCATGAAGTTCTTTCCCGGGATAGCCTCAAGCAAGCTGCGCGAGCTGGTCGCAAAAAAAGCGGTCGGCCAAGAAGAGGCCTCCGCCTTGGCCTCGGCCTTCGGCCGCCTGTTCGGCGAATTAGACCGTAATATGGCGGCGGAGCGAGAGACCCTTCCGGGGTATTTGAAATTCGTACATCCCTTCTTAAATTGATCCAGGGGGGGGCTCCGTTTAATCTTGCAACGGATATTGGACCTGTGGAATTCTCGATATCATTGCTTCCTATAGAAAAAGGAGGGGGGTTCCTTGTTCAAGAAATCGTTGCCGATATCGCTCATAATCTTAACCGTCCTATTTGGGGCTTCCCTCGCCGAGGCCGCCCCGATGACCTTTACGGTCAACACCGTCAATGACATCTCCGACCCGTCTCCGGACGGGATTTGCGACGACGGTTCGGGCAATTGCAGCCTGCGCGAGGCCGTTCAAGAGGCCAACGCCAACCCCGGCGAAGACACCGTTCGTTTCGCCTCTTGCGGCTCTCCCGTTTGCGTTTACCTGCTTTCCTTGGGGGGCGTCGACGAGGATGACGCGGCTACCGGGGACTTGGACGTCAACGACGACTTGATCGTTATCGGAAACGGGCGCGGCGTCACCGTCGTTGACGGCGACGCGCAGGATCGCGTCTTCGAGCTGTACACCGACCCCGCCGATCCGGCCATCCAAGTGAGCCTCTCCGG
>JAANMW010001411.1_pt1 | contig 25253 bp, 23 predicted proteins | sample 7279671 | NCBI WGS metagenome assembly JAANMW01 (sample SAMN14094541, study PRJNA606508) | bioreactor metagenome | isolation source: A lab-scale SPAN reactor treating ammonium-rich wastewater day 247 | place: Ireland: Galway | collected 2017-09-19 | reverse complement strand
ACTCCGTGCGCGCCGGGGACTGGTGGGACGGAAGACGGCGCACACGGAGCGACGCGCCCTACCTTGGGTGTTACGAAGTTGATGGAGAGGTCCACGCCGCACTGGCTGCTGCTGCTCTGTCCGTTGCTGGGCTACGCGACGTACTTTGGGACCATGTATGCCTGGACGGGCAATGCATTGGAGGGATTTGAGGCGCAACGGGCTTATCCAAATTCGCCTTCGATCAGCAACATGTTCAACGTCGCGGGTTTCGCCAATGCGTTGGTGAACGTCCACACGCTGGACGGGATGATGGATGCGGCGTTGGACCGTGGTTTCTTTGTGCTGTTTCTGGCTTTGCTGCCGGCGGTGTGGAAAGTGAACCGGACGTGGATGGTAAAACGGGACTTGGCTTCGGGAAGGGAATCCGGCAAGGTTACTTCGTTGTTTGACGAAGTACAGAAATAGGCCATGCGCGCGTTCATGAATCTCACCAAGGCGCTGGCAGACCCCAACCGCGTTCGCACGCTGCTGGCGTTGCGGGCGGGCGAGTTATGCGTCTGCCAGATCACCGAGCTGCTCGGCTTCGCGCCGTCCACTGTATCCAAACATCTTTCGCTGCTGGCGCAGGCGGGGCTGGTCGAGTCGCGCAAGGACGGGCGGTGGATTTATTACCGGCTGCCCGGCAAGACGGCGCCCGTGGCGGTGCGGGAGGCGATTGACTGGGTGGAGCAGTCGCTCGCTAACGATCCGCAGGCCGTGGCCGATGCCAAACAGCTCAAGCGGATTCTCAAACAGGACCCGACGGAATTGTGCAGACGACAATGCGGCAAGTGAAACCTACCGTTCTTATACTCTGCACTGGCAACTCGTGTCGCAGTCATCTGGCGGAGGCCATCACGCTGTTCGGACCGACCAGTCCCGCGGCGCTGGCGACGGTGGTGGGCGTGCTGGTGGAAGTGCCGGTGATGTTGTCAGTTTGTAAGGTTTGCAATCGTTCGCGCGCATGGTATCTAAAGAAGGTCGAGTGACAGTAAGCGGCCCCATGGATGAGCCGCACCTTGCGACTATGAGTGCGATACAAAAGTTACGGTGCGGGTGGACTCAAGGTTTCACCCAAGTTGGAATGTTCTCCCGCCTCATGCGGTGGCGCCGCAGAGGCACGCCGACGCTGCAGTTGTGTTGCTGGTCCATGGCGCTCGGACTTTGGGGAGTGACCGCGGCGGCTCAGACGCCGACCGCGGTGGCCGGCGGCACCGTTGGACCAAGGATTCAATTTGCCACCCCCGTGCATGACTTCGGGAGAATGAAAAATGGCGAAACGGTGAAGTACAGTTACGTCTTCACGAACACCGGTGACCGGATGCTGGAAATCTCCAATGTGCATGCCTCCTGTGGTTGCACCACGTCCGGCGAGTATTCCCGGCAGGTGGAGCCGGGCAAAACCGGCAGCATTCCGATCCAGTTTAGCAGCGGGAGTTTCCACGGCGACGTCACGAAGATGATCACCGTGACGTGCAATGATGCCACCCAACCCACCGTAATCCTGCAACTAAAGGCCCACATCTGGAAGCCCATTGAGGTGACGCCGCCGCTCGCCACCCTGCAGGTCACCGCGGAATCGCCCGCGAACTCGACGACGCTGCGCATCGTCAACAACGAGGAGACTCCGCTCACGTTGTCCGATCCGGAAAGCAGCAATCCGGCCTTTGCCGCGGAACTGAAGACCGCCCTGCCGGGCAAGGAGTTTGAATTGACGGTGCGAACCGTGCCGCCCCTGCCGAACGGCATGGTGCAGGGACAAATCTCCTTGAAGACATCTTCCGCTGAGGTGCCCGTTCTCAGTCTCACGGCGTGGGCCAATGTGCAACCGGCGATCATGGTGACGCCCGCCCAGATCATTCTCCCCGCCACGCCCCTGGCCACCCTCAAGCCTTACACCCTTCTGATCCGCAACAATGCCACGAACGCGCTGGAGTTGCGGGATGCGCTGGTAAACGCCCACGGGGTGGACGTGCAGTTGAAGGAACACCAGCCAGGCCGCTACTTCTCCCTGACGGTGACTTTCCCGGCGGGATTCGAGATTACCCCGGGCGACACCGTCGAGTTGAGCCTTAAGTCAAATCATCCGCAATTCCCAGTCATCAAGGTGCCCGTGCAACAGTCGCCGCGTCCAACTCCGACCGTCGGTTCCGGTCAGTTCTTCGTGCCGCTGACGCCTCCGGCGCTCCCGCAACCGCGATGAAGCAGCCAGGTGCGGTTCGACTCAATCCCGCGAACGCTGCGGAGACACCGGGGGAATCCCGCGCGCGCGGAACCCGGGTTAAGCAGTTTCTGTGGGAGTGCCTGCTCGTGGCGGGTCTTGGGGGTGCGTTCGCGTTTGCGGCGAACGAGCTTTCACCGCGCGGGCTAAGGCTCACCACCGATTACTTTCCCGGCGCAATCCAAAGCTCATCGCCCGCCGTCCCCGTCACGCCCGTGAATCCCAGCCTTGGCCATACCAATGCCGCACTGACCGCCGCTGAGGTAGTGTTCGCGGCTCGACTGCAAGCCAAGGGTCTGCAACTGGCCACCAGCGATCAAGCGGCGCAACTCTTTCGCGATCCCCGCTACGAGCAGGAGTTGGTTGTGTTCATTGATGCCCGCAACGATTGGCACTACCAGGAAGGGCACATTCCCGGCGCCTACCAATTTGATCATTATCGCGCGGCGGACTACCTCGCCTCGGTCCTGCCGGTTTGCCAGACGGCCGAAAAAGTCGTGGTGTATTGCACGGGCGGCGACTGCGAAGACAGTGAGTTCGCCGCCATCTTCTTGCACCAGGCCGGCATACCCGTGGAGAGAATCCTGGTGTATGCCGGCGGCATGGCGGAATGGACCGCAAAAGGCCTGCCGGTGGAATTGGGCGTCCGCCACAGTGGCAACTTGCGCCCCGCGAACCCATGAATTCCGAGCCTCGGTCCTGGCCCCCGAAAGCCTTCGACTTGGCCGCCGTGCTGGCGCGCTGGTTGTTGGGATTTCTATTCCTTTACATGGGTCTGAGCAAAGCCTTGCAGCCGGTCGAATTCCTAAAGCTAGTGCGGGAGTACAACGTGGTGCAAAACCCGCTGTTGTTGAATTCGATCGCAGCAACCCTGCCCTGGTTCGAGGTGTTTTGCGGACTCTTGCTCGTTGCCGGCGTAGCGGTTCGCGGGGCGGCCTCAATGCTATTGCTTATGCTGATTCCTTTCACGATCGTCGTGCTGCAGCGGGCACTGGCATTGCAAACGGAACTCAGCATCCCGTTCTGCGCGGTGAAATTCGACTGTGGCTGCGGTACCGGCGAAGTGCTGATTTGCCGAAAACTGATTGAGAACGGGATGCTGATGCTGATGTCGGCCTGGCTCTTGACGGGCCGGGGACAGCAGTTTTGCGCACGCTACCACTTGCTGAAGCCGCTGTAGTGCCGAACCACCCTCCCGACACCGCGAAGCCTCCGTCCTCACCCGTTTGTGAACAGCAATCCCCATTGGACCACGGGGCAGGCAGAACTCCTGCACCCTGCCCGAAGCAATGCCACCAATCGTTGCCCTGTTTCCTGCTGGCGGAATTACGTCACCCCATCCTGGCGGTAACGTACCAAGGACGTCAGAACGCCGGCGTAATTTGCAGCCTTTGTCCCGGCGTAGCCACAAGGTCTTCGCCGTGGGCCCAGACACTGTCGTTGAGCAGGAGTTTGAACTTCACCTTGTCCTCAACCTTGCCCGACCATTGCCAGGTCTGCCCGTCCAGGCACTTGAGCGGGATGCCCCGCTCCCAACTCAGACCACCGCCTTGGCCGCGGAGGAACAAGTTATTGCCAAACCCCACGTCAATCTTGGCTTCGATGGTGATCTCCGGATTGATGGACCGGGTCGGCTGAATCGGCTTGAGTTCGACGCCAGGCGTCGTTGAAGTCTTGGTCGCTGAGGTCTTCGTCGTTCGTTTGGTTGCTTTCACTGGTTTCATGTTTTCGATTGCAGTTTCGATTTATTCATTCTGACAAAAACGCATCACCTTCGCTCAAACTTTTCCTCACAAAGTAATGCGCCTTGCGATTAAGCAAGCAGTGTTCCATGACGGCTTGGTGACATGCTCGCAACGAAATGGAAACAAGGCAACAAAGACAACCGGCACAGGACTACAGAGCTCGTGTCGGGGGCGGGTCAGAATGGCCATGTTTTGTTGTTGCATTTGAAGCCCGGACGCATCATAAAAGCAACCATAGGTATGGTAACCGATAAACCAATCGGTATGGGGTCTTCAGGCGGAAGGCATGCACAGCCTTGTTGGCATTCCTTTTGTGCCGGGGAGAATTGGCTTCAGGTCCAGAGCTTGCTTAGTGGTCTTCAACCGCACCTCCAATGAAATTGCGTACCCAAATCGCGCGCGTGAATCAAGCAGTCAGCGCTCCAGCCGATGCTCGTGCTGGCGCTCGCCACCAAGGAGTAGGTTTCACGTTAATCGAATTGCTGGTGGTCATTGCCATTATCGCCATCCTCGCGGCGATGCTCCTCCCCGCCTTGTCCAAGGCGAAACTGAAAGCCCAAGGTATCCAGTGCATGTCGAATCATCGCCAGTTGGCCCTGGCCTGGCGTTATTACTCAGATGACAACGGTGACCGGCTCGTTTATGCCAGCACCGGAGGGGGCGGCGGCCGGAGTGGCTCAAGTGTCCCCGTGACAACGAATCCGAACAATCCGAACAACTATGCCTGGTCGGGCGCCCACATGGATTTTACTCCTGGAGTTGGCAACCGCGCCAACTGGGACGTCAATTATGACATGGCCAAGCGACCTTTGTGGCCTTATTGCGGCAAGAACCCGGCTCTTTTCAAATGCCCGTCAGATCGGTCTGTCGTGGCAAATGCTTCCGGGGTGTTGGTACCGCGCACTTTGACGATGTCGCTGAATTTGTATGTGGGCGGATTCGCACCAAGCACAATGGGAATGTGCGGCACTATGGGCGGTTGGGAAAGTTCGAACCCGGAACTAACCAAATACCGGCTCTTCTGCAAAACCTCGGACATCAACCGCCCCTCGCAAATTTTTCTGTTCCTGGATATGCGCGAGGATTCGGTCAATTGGAGCAACTTCATGCAGTTCATGAACGGCTATGATCCTACGAACCCATCGCTCTGGACGCTGGGCGACATGCCGGGGATGTATCACAATCGCGCCGCCGGTTTTTCCTTCGCCGATGGCCATTCCGAAATCAAGAAATGGGTGGATGGCCGGACGACCCCACCCTTGGCGCCGCCGGGCACGTTGTTGGATGTTAATCCGTCGTGGGGCAACAACAACAAGGACGTTTACTGGCTGCAACATCGCTCCACCACCCTGAAGTGACCAGTTCAGTCTATGTTCTCCACTCGGCACGCAATCCTTGACCCAAAGCCATCAAGTCGCCATCACGTTTTTCTGACGTCACCGCCTAAAGCAAACTCAGTTCACCGTAACCCCAAAACCAAAAACACAGTTATGAAACCTCCCTATAAGATCAGTGCCTGGCTCGGCAGCACGATGCTGTTGGCATGGTCCGCAATGATGACGGTTGGTGCGGACTATCAATCCACCGTCCTGTCGCAAGGCCCGGTGGGCTATTACCGGTTGAACGAAACCGTCCAGCCGGTATCCAGTGCCGGTGCCTATGCCACCAACGTGGGTTCGCTTGGTGCTGGCGCGGACGGGAGCTATGTTTCCTCGCCGGTGCTGGGGTTCCCAGGGCCGTTTGCGGGCGTGAATTCCGTTGACCTGAACGGTCTCTCACAATACATCAGCACCCCGTCGTCCGCCGCGCTGGATACCACCAACTTCACTTTTGAGTTGTGGGCCAAGCCGGCCCAGGCTCCCAAGTTTGCCTACCTGGCATCCTCGGTTGACTTTGGAGCCAACCGCTCTGGGTGGTATCTTGCCCAGGATGATGGGGCCACATTCGGAGCCGGTTCCGCCTGGGTGGTCCGGATTTTTACCTTGAACGGAGCCGGGTTCGGAGGGCAGGTGGCCGCACCGATTTCGGGCGCGGGCATCTGGGTGCATCTGGCGGTGACCTATGATGACACCAGTAAGGAACTGGCGATTTACACCAATGGCGTTCTCGCCCAGGCAGTGACCACTACGCCGGGGGCCAACGGGCTGACCTACGCGCCGAATCAGAATCCTGCGAGCCCGCTTACGGTCGGTGCCCGCAGCACGGCGAACTTCTTCTGGCCCGGGAATGTGGCGCAGGCGGCGGTGTATGGCAGTGCATTGAGCCCGGCCCGCGTGGCGGCGCATTACGCGGCCGCAACTTCAGCGGGCACCTACTCGGCGGCCGTCGCGGCCGACTCGCCCTTGCTCTATCACAATTATTCCTGGCCTATCCCCGCCCCAATCGCGGCCAACCTGGGTACGCTGGGCAGCGCCGGTAACGGGCTCTTCCTTCCCGGATCCATAGCCGCTGCGCCGGGACCAGTGCCGCCGGTCTATCCGGGATTTGCCGCCACGAATAAGGCGGCCGCATTCCTGGCGGATGGCGGCGCGGTGCGACTTCCGGCACTCAATTTGAACGCCAACACCATCACTATTTCCGCTTGGGTCAACGCCACCAATGCCCAGAAACTGGGTGCGGGCCTGGTTGTTAACGGTGCCGGCTCAGGTCTCATCATTGACGGCGCCTTTGGCGATTTTGGCTTGGGATACTATTGGAACAACACTGCGGGCACCTACAACTGGAGTCCCTCGGCGGATGCCGGTTTGCCGGCGTTGCCGAATTCGGAGTGGGCGTTTGCGGCGTTGGTTGTTCAACCTACCGAGGCCAACATCTACATCGGGTTAACCAACGGCGGGAACATTACCTTCAGCGGCGTCACGAACTTTTTCTCACACGTCAGCCAGACGTTTTCCAGCGCAACCTTGGTGGGTAGTGATGCGGGAGACCCTGATTACAGCTTTAATGGAGCGATTGATGAAGTGGCGATTTGGCAACGGGCCTTGAGTTCCGGCGAACTCTATACCCAGTTTGCCGCAGCCGTGGACGGAGTCGCCGCCGCCATTCTGACCGACTTGGTGGGGCCGGACGGGCCAGCGGCCGTTGGCGATCCGTTGGTGTTGTCCGTCAACGCGGGCGGCACTCCGCCACTCGTCTATACCTGGTTCAAGGACACTGTGGCGATTGCCACCACCACCAATAGCGGCACATTCACGATTGCCAGTGCGGATCTTGACGATGCCGGCACTTACGAGGTCACAGTGACCAACAGCTTTGGCAGCGCCTCGAGCCAGCCGGTTTCGGTCACGGTGGTTAATCCCGCTTTCCCTGTGATTGTCGGACAGGAAGGGTTTTATGCCAGCCGTGTGCTTTATCCAACCGGAACATTGCATCTGGCGGTTTCCGCCACTGGTGGTGGTCTAAAATACCAGTGGTACAAGGACGGCATAGCGATTCCTTCCGCAACGGATTCATCCTATCACGTTGCCAACGTCACCGCCGCCAATGCCGGCAGTTACACGGTGGTGGTCACCAATTCTGTGGGTGCCGTGACCAACGGCCCGGCGGGCATCACCATTGCCGCAGTAGTGCCTGGCAGTTACGAGGCGGCGATTGTGGCTTCCGGCCCGCAAGCATGGTGGCGGTTGGACGAGTCGGCGGGGGCCACCATCCTGTTTGATGCGGTGGGGCGGCATGATGGGATCTACACCAACATCACGGGTGACGGCCCCCTGCCAACCTTGGAGGTGACGGGTGCGCTGATTGGCAATCCTAATACGGGCGTTTCCTTCAATGGTTCGGGAGGTATCGGTTTGGCGCCTTTCTCGCCCGAATTGAATCCTGGCAAGTTTTCGGTTGAGCTTTGGGTCAGGACCAGTGACCTGGCTCAACTCGGCGTGCCGGCCTCGGCCAGTGACTCGGGCGGCGGTTGGGCCTGGCTGGCCAATGCGGGAAATTGGAACGGCTATTCTCCGTCCGATAATGGCGTGGCGCCACTCCAGAACTATCCAGAATACGGAGCGACAATCGCCCCCGGAGTGTGGACGCACCTCGTCATCGCGTATGATGAAACCGTCATCATTGATGGCTCGGCCTATCCCTACCGGTACTGGATCAACGGCGCCAATGCGGGGTACGTATGGCAAGGCGACCCGGCCACCACTTCCGGATCCTTCATCATTGGGGGCACTGACCCGGCAGTCAGGGCGAACCGGTTCTTTAACGGCCAGGTGGATGAAATCGCCGTGTATCCCCGGGTGCTCACGGCGACGGAGATCACCAATCATATCACCGCGCGCGGCGTCGAGTTAATCGTGCCGACCTTCACCAGCCAGCCGCTGCCCCAGACGGTCACCGTTGGCAAGAGCGTCACCTTCAGTGCTTCAGCGGTGGGCAGCCCCACGCCGCTTGACTACCAATGGTTCAAGGATGGGAGCCCGATTCCTTCGGCAACGGCGAATAGTTACACCATTCCCGGCGTGGCTTTGACGGATGCCGGCGCTTATTCACTGCGGGCTACCAACGCGGCGGGAACGAACTTCAGCACCACCGCGAGCTTGGCGGTGATTCCCGCGACCGGCTACGCCAACGTCACAAACGACCTGGTGCTACACCTCCGGTTCGACGGAGACACCCAGGATTCGTCCGGTAAAGGCAACAACGGCACTCCCAGCAGTTCACCCGCGCCGGACTTTGTTGCGGGCCAGATTGGCAGTCAGGCGGCGGAGTTCACCACGATCCTAAGCGGGTCCACCGTCTCCAGCGCCAGCTATGTTGACTTGGGAACGCCTACCGACCTTCTGTTCGGCAGCGGCACGAGCTTCAGCGTGGGCTTGTGGGTCAAACTCGCAACGGACGCGACACCGCCGGATCTGCCCTTCATCGGCACGGAAATCGGAGCGGCCAACAATCCCGGATGGTTCGTCGGACCGGCTTATGAAACTGGCGGGTGGCAATGGAACCTGAATGATGGGGTTAATAACTTGGGAGTGAGCGGCCCGGCCAACTCAATCAACAGTGGCCAGTGGCACCACTTTATCATCACGGTGGACCGACTTGGCGCGCTGGTGAATAGCTACCTCGATGGATTGTTGGTGTCGAGCCGCAGCATCGCCGGGCTTGGCAGTGTTGACGGCGGTGGGGCGGTTACCATTGGACAAGACCCCACCCACCTGTATCCGGAGGCGGGCACGTTCACCTTGGATGACATTGGCATCTGGCGGCGGGCATTGACGCCGCTGGAAGTGGCGCAGATTGCCTCTGCCGGAGCCGCCGGTCGCAGCTTTGACACGGTGGCGCCACCGTCAGTCACCCTTATGATCACCCGCTCAGGTGACAACTTGATTCTGAATTACTCATCCGGCACGCTGCTTCAGTCCAGTGATCTGGGATCAAGCGCCGTGTGGACGCCGGTTCCCGGTGCCAGCGCACCATCCGCCACGGTCACGCCGACCAACGCTGCCAACTACTACCGCGTGTTGCTCGATTAGTGAATGGCTGAACCAAAGATCGCTCCTTAAGGTAAAAGCGGCCGGGAGGAAACTCCCGGCCGCCTTTTCTTTCCCGGGCGAACCGACAAAGTTGGGTGCCAACGACGCACGCCCGGGATGGCTTGCGCTTGCGAGGCTCAAACCTGCCGGGTGAACTCAACGCCCGCGCGCAGGAGTTTGCGCACCGCCGCATCCGTCCGGGCCTCGGCGTAGATGCGCAGGATGGGTTCGGTGCCCGATCCGCGCAACATCAGCCAAGCACCGTCCTGCGCAACGTATTTCACGCCATCGAAGGCTTTGACTTCGGCTACCGGCGAACGCAGCAGTCTGGCGGGAGGATTGTGCCTCAGGCGCTCCATCAACGCGGCACGTTTTTCGAGGGGGAAATGCGTGTCAATCCGGCCGTAGCGATGCGGGCCGAATTCCTTTTCCAACGCCCCGACCAGTTTGTTCAGCGTCACGCGTTCCCTCGCCAGCATTTCGAGCAACATCAATCCGGCAGCCAGCCCATCGCGTTCGGGAATGTGGCCGGGGAAGCCGATGCCGCCGCTTTCTTCGGCGCCGAGCAAGACGTCGCCTCGGAGCATCTCGGCGCAAATATATTTGAAGCCCACCCCGGTCTCCACCAACTCCAATCCGTAGGCCGCGCTCATTTTGTCCACCATGGAAGTAGCAGTCAGCGCCTTCACCACGCGGCCACGGCCCTGGCGGTTGACGAACAGATGGCGCAGCAACAGACAGATCAAAATGTGCGTGGTGAGGTAGTTGCCGCGACCATCCATGCCGCCCACGCGATCGGCATCGCCGTCCGTCACCAAACAAAGATCGTGTGGATGCCGGCGCAGAAACGCCTGGCTGCGCGCGTAGTTTTGCTCGACGGGTTCAGGATTGATGCCGCCGAACAACACATCGTGCGCGCCGTTCAACGTGGTGACCTTGCAGGTGGTGCCGGACAGCAACTCCTCAAAACAACCCGCGCCCACACCGAACAACGCCTCGTGGGCGAAACGGAGTCTCGACCTGGCAATCAGTTTGAAGTCCACCAGGCGCTTGAGCGCGCGATAATGCGCGGGGCGAACGTCTTTGACGATCAACTGTCTGGCGGCAATGGCATCGGCCAGTCTTGTTGACCGAATCGGATTTCGGTCCAGCAGGCTTTCCACCGCCTGGCACGTCTCCGGGTCGCTGGAGCCGCCGTAATGCGACTTGAGCTTGAAGCCGTTGAAGGTCGGTGGATTGTGGCTGGCCGTGATCATCACGCCGCCGACTGCCCGTTGATCCTTGACCGCAAAGGACACTGACGGCGTGGGCACGGGCGTGGGCGTGAGCACGACCGCGTAATCATTTCCGGCAAAAACCTCCGCTGTGCGTTGGGCAAACCGATCGGAAAAAAACCGGCGATCGTAACCAATGATGACTTTTCGCTCCGTGCTCGCCACGGGATTGTCGCTCCAATAATCCGCCGTGGCCTGCGCCACGCGCGCGACGTTGTCAAAAGTGAAATCCTCGGCGATCACCGACCGCCAGCCGTCAGTTCCGAATTTGATGCTTGCCATGATTCTGATAGCGTGAAATTCAAAGCGGCGATTCTAATCTTTCTGCCGGGCCGCCGTCACAATTTTGCGCATTTTGATGACCGCAGCCTTTAGGTTGCGTTGACCGAACAGCGTCGTCCCGCTGACGAACATGTCCGCGCCGGCTTGGGCACATTCCGCGGCGGTTTTGAAATTGATGCCGCCATCCACGCCGATGCGATACGCAAGTTTACGCTCGCGCCGCCAGGCGTGGGCTTGCTGCATTTTGGGCAACGTTTCGTGAATGAATTCCTGTCCGCCAAAGCCCGGGTTCACCGTCATGATCAGCAACAAATCAATCTGCTCCAGGTAAGGGCGCACGGCGCTGATGGGGGTGGGCGGATTAAGCGCCAGCCCGACTTTGCAGCCCAAGGATTTGATTTTCCAGAGCAACGGTGTCACCTGGTCGCCCAACTCGGTGTGAACGGTGATTTGTTGCGCGCCCGCTTGCGCGAAGGGCTCCAGCAGAACCTGCGGTTTGGAACACATGAGATGCACATCGAAGAACATCCGTGTCAGAGGTCGAATGGATTTCACCACGCCCGGGCCGAAGGAAATGTTGGGCACGAAATGGCCGTCCATGATATCCAAGTGCAACCACTCCGCGCCCGACTTGGCGGCGCGGAGGGTTTCTTTGGTGAACTGGCCATAGTTGGCGGCCAGCAGCGACGGCGCAATTATCATGCGCGCCAGCTAACCAGAAGGAAGCTCACGTGGGAAGTTGGAAGATTCAAGCCGCCGGAGCAGGCGCGGGCGTGCCGAGTCCGGGCAACGAGGGCGGCGAAGGTTTGGGTGGCGGCTCAGGCAACGGTGTGCCCGCCGGCGCACCCATCGGCGGACCGGAGTCAGACTTGGGTGACGGAGGAGTGAACTTGCCGGTGCGGACGATTTCCTCGACCTGCGTGCCGTCCAGAGTTTCGTATTCCAGCAGCGAGTTGGCAATGAGTTCCAGTTTGTCGCGATTGGTATCAATGATTTCCTTCGCGGTCCGGTAGGCATCGTCAATGATGCGTTTGACCTCGGCATCAATTTCCTGGGCGGTGCGTTCGCTGTAATCCTTGGTGCGCATCATATCGCGCCCGAGGAACACATACTCCTGGCTCTCGCCGTAGAGGACGTGGCCGAGGGTTTCACTCATGCCCCAATGCATGACCATGGCCTTGGCCATGGCGGTGGCCTGTTGAATGTCGCTGGCCGCGCCGCTGGAGACGTCGTCAATGACGTACTCCTCGGCGATGCGACCGGCCATCGTCATGATGATCGTATCAATGGCCTGCTTCTTCCGCATGTTCAGCACGTCTTCCTTGGGCAATGACATGGTAACGCCCAAGGCGCGGCCCCGCGGAATGATGGTGACTTTATGCAACGGATGCGTGTGCTTGAGAACGACGTTAACCAGCGCGTGTCCGGCTTCGTGCCAGGCGGTGGCCCGTTTTTCCTCATCCGACATCGCCATGCTACGGCGCTCGCGTCCCCAGCGGACTTTGTCGCGCGCTTCCTCGAGTTCCGGCATGCCCACGCTCTTCTTGTTCGTCCGCGCTGCCAGCAAAGCCGCTTCGTTGAGCAGATTCGCCAGTTCCGCGCCGGAATAACCCGGCGTGCCCCGCGCAATGATCGAAAGGTCAACTTCCGGCGCGAGTTTTACGTTCTTGGCGTGGACCTTCAAAATGCCCTCGCGCCCGCGCACGTCGGGCAGATTCACGGTGACCTGCCGGTCAAAGCGACCGGGACGCAACAGCGCCGGATCGAGGACATCAGGCCGGTTGGTGGCCGCAATGATGATGATGCCTTCCTGCGTGTCGAAACCATCCATTTCCACGAGCAGGGCATTGAGGGTTTGTTCGCGCTCGTCATTGCCGCCGCCGAGGCCGTGGCCGCGGCTGCGACCGACGGCGTCAATTTCATCAATGAAAATCAGGCAGGGCGTGTTTTTGCGCGCTTGATCGAACATGTCGCGCACACGGCTGGCGCCGACGCCCACGAACATTTCCACAAAGTCCGAACCGCTGATGCTGAAGAACGCGGCGTCGGCCTCACCCGCGATGGCTTTGGCCAGCAAGGTTTTCCCGGTGCCGGGCGGACCGATCATCAGCACCCCCTTGGGAATACGCCCACCCAGCCGCTGGAATTTCTTGGGGTCTTTGAGGAACTCCACCAGTTCGGAAACTTCCTCGATGGCCTCGTCCACCCCCGCCACGTCTTTGAAGGTGGTTTTGTTGCGCTCCTTGGCGAGCAACCGCGCCTTGCTCTTGCCGAAACTGAGCGCGCCTTTGCCCGCCATCTTGATCTGGCGAATGAAGAAAAACCAGATCAACAGGGCGATGAGCAGGAAGAAAATCAGTTGATAACCCAGGCTCCATAGCAGGGTGTTGGCTTCGCGCGGCTCGATTCTGTCGAAGGCCAACAGCTTGTCTTCCATTTTTTCGGTCAGGCGCGCCTTGGTGCGGAAGGGCATCTCGACCGCCTTGCCGTCCGGGCTGCTGGAATTGGTCTGGAGATACTTGCCTTCGATGGTTCGCAAATCCGACTGCGCCCCGTAATGAATGACCGCCCGGGTGATCAGGTCGGCGTCGAGTTTCTGGAAGAATTCATGCTGGGACAGGACTTGGCTCTGCGTTTCCATGCGCTCGCGCGCCAGCATGAGCAAGATGATTCCGCCAAAAATGGCGATCCAGACAATCCAAGTACGGGGCGGAACCCGAAATTCCCCGCCCTTCTTCTGGGACTTGTCGTCCTCGTTGCGTTTGTTGTCGTCAGCCATTTTCAGTTATTTTGTGCGGCAAGTTAGCATGGTCGGCGGATGCCTGCAATGCAGGAGTTAGGGCCGGCGCCAACCCCAATTCAATTGCCGCCGGGTGTGGAGTGTCAGTTTGAATCCTTCAGCAATACGCAGTCCTTCCACCCAAAAGATCTCTCCCGCGTTGGTCGTGGCCACGACCAGTTCGCGTCGCCGGGCGAGTGGAATCTTGCGGTTCGTGAAAGCGTCCTGGAGCTTGACGGTTGTTTTCATCCCGATGGGCTGGTAGCGATCGCCGGGCCGCCAATGCCGGAGCAGAATTTCTCCACCGACCGCATCGGCATCAAATGACTCTCGACCGGACACGGATGGTGGATGACGGGCCGACACCGTCGCCACCCGCCAAGTAAATCGAACCCCTGAGAACTCAGCCGTTCCTCTCCCCCTCCGTAAGGACACGCGCATTGTTTCCGGGTTGAAGTCCACGTTGCGGCGAATTCGCAATTCCACTTTGCCCTCCAGATTCCGCACCACACTGTTGCCCGTAGCAATGTTCACCGGCTGGGCGGCATTACGGCGTAACGATTCGACCGTTTCAAAGTCGGCGGAAACTTTGAGACGCTGCAATTGCAGTTGCAGACAACGCCGTTGTACCGCAGTCGGCAGGCGAGCGAACCGCGTTGCCGGCTTTTTCCGTGCCAGCCATTGGCGGGCCGCAGCGGTCACGCAGTCCGCCTCCGCGCCGAGGATCTGCATGAGTCGCGGCACGGTTCTGCGCAACGCGGGTTGGTAGTGCTTTTCGAGGAGCGGCAATAATTCATGGCGAATGCGGTTGCGCCGGAAATCCAGCAGGCGGTTGCTGGCATCTTCGCGGAAACGGATTCCGTTCTCCCGGGCATACTGCTTGATCTCTCGCCGGCTCACTCCCAGCAGCGGTCGCGCGAGCCGGATGCGTTTGTCCGACGGCGAGGGTCCCACCGATTTCATCCCGGCAATACCTTCACCGCCGGCGCCGCGGAACAGCCGGAGAAAAAACAGTTCCACCTGATCATCCGCGTGATGACCGAGGCCAACGGTTCGGCATTTGAAGCGGCGGGCGGCTCGGGCCAGGAAATCATGACGCAGTTGGCGGGCCGCCATCTCAATGGATAATCCCTGCGCCAAGGCGAAAGTTTTGACTTTCCCCTGCCCGACCACCAGCGGCAGGCCCAGCGCGGCGGCACTCCGGCGGACGAACCGTTCATCCGCAGCGCTGCTGCGGCCCCGGAGTTGATGATTAAAGTGCGCCAAACGGAGTTTCCAGCCGTGGCTGCCAGCCAACTGGTGCAGCAGATGGAGCAGCACCATCGAATCCACGCCTCCCGAAACGGCGACGAGAATCCGTTCTTTCCGGCGGAAGAGCGCATGTTCCCGGATAAATAGGCTCACCCGATCCAGCAGGGTCATCACGCGCTCATGCTACTGGAAGCGCCAAAACCGCGGCAAGGCGTTTGCCGGCGTTCCCGACTCGAGCGACGCCCTGCAACCCGCATTTGACAAGTCCGCCTTTCGCGCTAATGCTTTGCCCCATGAAACCAATCGTCCTGATGACCGCTTTGATTTTAACGTCCATGTCGGCGGCACGCGCGGGTAACATTCACAACATTGCTGTCAAGGACATTGATGGCAGGCAAACCACGCTCGCCGCATACAAAGGCAAGGCCGTGCTGATTGTTAACGTCGCCTCCCGTTGCGGCTATACCAAACAATACACAGGGCTGGAAGCCATCCACCAGAAATACAAGGACAAGGGGTTTGTCGTCTTGGGATTCCCGTGCAACCAGTTCGGCGGCCAGGAACCGGGCACGAACGAAGAGATCAAGGAGTTTTGTTCGAGTAAGTTCAACGTGACCTTCCCGTTGTTTGACAAGATCGAAGTCAACGGAGCAAATCGGCACCCACTTTACGTTGAACTGGCGGGCAAAGATTCGCCATTCCCCGGTGACATCAAATGGAACTTCAACAAGTTCCTGATCGGAAAGGATGGCCGCATCCTCAAGCGCTTTGATTCCGGGGTCACGCCTGAATCCGAGGAAATGACCAATGCGATTGAAGCCGCGCTGGCGGCGAAGTGAACCGCCCCTGGCCAGCGGGGACATGCTTACGTTGGCAACCGCCAGTCCATTACCCGGCTGAAAACTCAGTGCAGTCTCAGCGTGAAACAGCAGTCCCCTGCCTTCAGGATACTTTTTGTTGAGGAAGCGCCCGGAAGCCTACCAGAATCGCCACCACGGTTTTCGTTTTCTTTTCAGTTCGCGCTCTGTGTCGTCAGGAGTCTCCTGGTTCGATCCCGCCAGCGCTTTGAAAAACACCGCCACCCACTCAGTGCCGGCGCGGCGCGGCGGTTGGGGCAGATGCGCCTCAGCCCAATCCAGCGCCAGAATCAGCGGCACCCAGGCAGCGCCATCCCCCTCACCGGCGAGCCGCCTGACCGCTCGCGAAACCTGCACGGGCAGCTTCACCCGATGCACGGTGTCTCGTGCGGGTCGCGCGCAGTTTTCCGGCGGCGATGTCACGAGATATTCGCGGCAGACGAGTGGACGGTCCCGATGAATCGAGCATGATTCCTCCTCAAGAAAGGGGCAGGCGATTCCCCGGGAAAGGTATTCCAGCCCGAACTGTGTCAATTCCTTGTCGGTGATGGTTCCGGGCGCGAGCAGCCTTCTCAGCAAGCCTCCGTTTTCCAGACGCATTTTGGCAGACTGGAAGCGCGCGACGATTTCCGCCCGGCGGCGCTCGGGCATTTTGTTCACCAGTTCGCGAAGCCTTTGCGCTTCGATTCCCGAAATTGGCACCAGCTGGCGGCAACAGGCGCCGCAACCTCTTTTGCAGGAAATGCACCGACCATCCGCTTCCACGGCCTCCACGGCAGTGGCGACGAACCTGTCCGCGAGCGATTCAAATTGCGGCAGCAACGCAGTCGGTTGCACCAAACCTGTCGGTGCCGTCACCCGCACCTGCATCGTCTTGCCGCCGACAAGCAGGCTGATCGTCGCCGTTTGCGACTTCGGGAGATGACGCGCGGGAGCTTTCATCAGGAAAGCGAAAACGCCTTACCTCGGCTCCAACAAAGGACACGCCCGGCACCGGTTCACTGCACTTCTTCCACGTAGAAGAACCGGTGCGGGGAGGTGAGCGGCACTGTCGCGCTGAACGGTCCGGTCTCGGTGGCGGTGACGGTCTGATCCACCATGAACGGCGCGTCGAAACTGGCAGCACCGTGAATGTTGTAGGTACGATCCGCGCGGGCCGGCCAGGTGAGGCGAAGGGTGTCGTTCTCTCGCCGCACGACCAGTCTGAACGCGGGAACGATGCCGCCCTCGTTGCGAATGAAATCCCAATAGACCGACAGATCCTCGACCGGTTGCCCATCCGTGTCGAACTGAAGGTAGGTCATGGTGAACACTCCCGCGTGCAACCTGAGAGTCTCGGTAGCGTCGCTCCCGGCGTGTTCCGTCGCCCCATGCCCAAAGCTGGTGACATACACGTCCTCCATTTCGAGGATGAAGAATCTAAGCGGCTGATTGACGCCCTGGCGGAGCACTTCGAGTCGCGCCCGGTTTAGCTTTTGTTCCTGCGCGCAAGCGAGCATCAGTTTGGGCGTGGCCTTGTCTATGCCCTTGGTCAAAACAAATCCGGTGCTGCCGGCATTCGTGGCGGTCGGCGGATTGGTGACGCCACTTTGGAAGGACTGCAGTGTAATCCATTCCTTATGGGATTCCGATGTGACCTCGCCGGGGATCCCCTCGATTTTGAGAAAGTAATCCGCCGCCGCCGCGCACACGCGCGTCACCCCGAAACCGAGGATCCCGGTTACCATCAGACCAAAAGCGAGGATGGAAGCGCGCATCGGAGGAAGGCGGTTTGCTGCCGCAGTCAGTTCGCGCCCGTGGGGTCCTCCGGCGGGCGGATAAACTCGGCTTCGACGACTTCCCCGGTGGCCTCCACGGTGTATTTGAAGGTGATCTTCGTAAAATTGAAGCTGATCTGGTCGGTGGGGACAACGTCGCCGGACGAGCCGCCGGTTTGATAGCTGCTGACAAGCAGGTCTTCAAACTTGACTTCGAGATAAGTAAAGGGTTCGTTCCCCGTGCCGGAACCCGCGCGGCGGCAGGTCAGTATCGCTTCGGGAATATGCTGGCCCGTGGCGCAAGCGAGCATCAGTTTCGGCGTGGCCTTGTTCACCTTCATCGTGAAATGAAAGTCATTCATGCTGACCTTGCCGGCACCACCGCCACCGCCACCTGCGTGACTTAACCCTGCCTGGGTTTCGCCCCAACTCCACGACAAGATGTCAATTTCTTCGCGGTGGTCAGGGTCAACGGCTTCACCTTTGATATCTCCGATCTTAAGATAGGCCGGCGCTGGCGAGTTAATAACGGATACAAGAAACAGCACCGAAATGAATGATAGTAGCTTCGTTCTCATTGGATTGGTTTGGTTTTTCATTGGCCGACGCTGCGATTAGATGCCTGCGGCCCGTGGTTGACAAGCGCAGGGGGAAGTTTTACCGGCAGCGGGGAGAGCCCCCGCCATATGAACTGCGGACAGTGCCGACAACAAAAAGTTTCTCATAGACTGTAACCAGTTCTGGGTGATGGAGGTTAATTAAGCATCGTGCCTTGGTGTTCGTCAAGAGTGAAAAACCCGAAGCTGGACTAGGAATCTGACGGACTTCAATCTGGATGCCCGCCAATTCCGGCCTGGGCCGCGTAGTGTCCCATGCCGTGTCACGAATCTGGAATTACTCCCGATTTCAAGTGCGAGTTGTATCCCAAGGGAGACAGTCGTTGAGCCTCCGGCCCACGATTCTTCAGAGTATTTGAAGATAGGACGGTACCACTGCCCCCGCGCTGGCAAGGCCGCATCGGTACGGCACGCGCATTGCGGCTTTTCTGGACGCCGAAATACCGGTAGGGAGATTCAGCGAGACAGCGTCAATGCACGCTGCGTTGTCCGGGCACCGCCAAACGTGCTCGCCTCTGTCTCTATCAAGGGAATTGCCGGGAGGAGCGCTAGACTATGGAAAAGAAGAAACCACTTGCCAGCGTGTTCTGGTATCAAGGCGCGGGATTTCTGGTGATCATTGCACTCTGCTTTTTGGATGAATTCCTTAGTTTGTCCGCAACGATCCTCCACGGTCATCCGTACCTCCACAGCTTTGGACAATCCGCCGTCAAAATGCTCCTCATCCTCGCCGTCTGGTTGATCGTCGTGAGTTCGACGCGGCGCTTGCTGCTACGCGTCCGCCAGTTGGAGGAATTCCTGCGGGTCTGCGCGTGGTGTCATCGAATAGATTTCAAGGGGCGCTGGATGCCGCTCGAAGAATTCTTCCAACAGGGCTTTGACACTCCCACCACCCACGGCATTTGTCCCGTTTGCCTCGAAAAGAACAAAGCGGCCATCAAGCGGGCGCGGGAGACGGTGGGGTGATCAGCTTCCGCGTGCCCCAGCGCTCACCCGCGAGAACTCAGGGCAAGAACTCAAGCTCGAGCATCCGAGTCAACTCCCCCACCTCCTGCACCAACTCACTGCGGCGTTGCAGGATGGTTTCAGGTCCGGCCAGTTCAATGGGCTGCGCCAGAATCGCCGCGTAACGCAGATTCAAGGGAACCTGCTCGTGAGTGTGACCCAGTTCTCGCACCAATGCGCGTATCCGCTCAACGCAACGCCGGGTTTGTGCAATGACTCTGAGTGCCGCTGTTGTGCTCTTCTGGCCGGATTGAACCCGCTGGAGCAGCCGGCACTCAAAGCTGGCGCAACGCTGTGGACGCTCGTCGTAAATGCAACACTCTCGGCCGTCGAAACACGCGCAGGGTTGACTGAAACAGCGTTGTCGCCCTTTACGAAACAACGTCAGGCCAGCCGCAGCCAATCGCCTGGCGTTATCACCCGGGCGCAGTGCCACGTCGCCGAACAAGACGCCGTTGCAGCACATCCCGCACGCGGGACAAAGCTCTGCAACGGCGTCCTGAGATTGCGCAGAAAAACGACTCACCGTGGCAAGTGTGAACCCATCGGTGGTGCGAGCGAGGCAAATCTTTACGTCTTCTGCGCTGGCCATGACACCCTCTCTTATTCAATTCTCATCACCGGGCGATTCTTTGCGTGCGTTTTTATGCGGTTCGTGGTTAGCCTCGCGCCGTGAAATTGTTCTTCATTGGGGACATTGTAGGCCAGCCGGGACGCAAGGCGGTGCAAACTCTCCTGCCGAAACTCCGCGAGCAGCACAGCCTCGATTTCGTCATTGCCAACGGAGAAAATTCCGCGGGCGGTTCGGGCATCACCCCCAAAACGGCTGAGGAGATTTTTTCCGCAGGAGTGGACGTGATCACCAGTGGGGATCATTTGTGGGACCAGAAGGAGGTCACGGAACTGTTGGCCAAGGAAAACAGATTTCTCCGTCCGCTGAATTATCCCCCCGGCACGCCGGGGCGCGGGAGCGGGTTGTTTGCGATCCGAAACCCGAAATCCGAACTCCGAAATCCACCCTTGATCGCCGTGCTCAATGCGCAAGGGCGAACCTTCATGCCGGCGTTGGAGAATCCGTTTCTGCTCGCCCCGCTTGAAGTCGGGCGTTTGCGTGAGCAAACCAAAATCATCTTTGTGGATTTCCACGCCGAGGCTACTTCGGAGAAGATCGCGTTTGCCCGAATGTTGGATGGTCAAGTGAGCGCCGTAGTCGGCACGCATACGCACGTGCAGACGGCGGATGAACAGATCTTTCCCGGCGGCACAGCTTATCTGAGTGACGCTGGCTTTACCGGTCCGCACGACAGCGTGCTGGGGCGCGAAATTGAACCGATCATCAAACGGTTTACCACCAACATGCCCCAACGTTTCGAAGTGGCACGCAACCGGGTGATGCTGCACGGCGCCGTGATGGAGATTGACGATGCCAGCGGGCGGGCGCTGGGCATCCGGCGCGTGTCAGAGTCGGCCTGATCGTGGACAAGCGCCAATCTGAATAAGCCTTGACGCCCGCCCCGATTCGTTTAACTAGTTTGCATCGGGGTTAAGCGCCGGGTAACAAAACAGTTTCCAAACCAAACAAGACACCATCCCAGTTATGAAACGAACTTTTCTGACACTCGCACTCACAGGCATGATCGTGGGCGGCATTCATGCTGCCGGGGACGAAGGATTCCGTCCGCTGTTCAACGGCAAGGACACCACGGGCTGGCATTTGCGGAATCCCCAAGGCCACAACAGTTGGAAGGTCGAGAACGGCATCCTCAAGAACATCGTCAACCAAGGCGAGCATGGCACGGACCTGATCACCGACCAGAAATTCCAGAACTTCACGGTCAAGTACGATTACATGGTGCCGAACGATTCCAACAGCGGCTTTTATTTGCGGGGGCGCTATGAAATTCAAATTCTCGGCGACTTCGCCAGCGGCAAAGCCAGCAAGACCGGCAACGGTTCACTCTACAACTTCAAAGCCCCGGACAAGTTCGTTTCCAAGCCCGGCGGCGAGTGGCAGACGGTCGAGGCGACCATCATTGGCAACAAGATCACCGTCATTCAGAACGGCGTGAAGATTCATGACAATGTCGAGGTTACCAAGGGCACGGGCGGCGAATTGGACAACAATCACGACCAGCCCGGGCCGATTTTTCTCCAGGGTGACCACGGCACGGTTTGGTTCCGCAACATGCGAATCAAGGAACTGCAGTAAACCACGCAGAAAGGGACACGGGGTATGCAATCGAAGAATCAATTCAATCGGACCACGGCTGTGGTCAAAGACCCAGTCGCAGTGATCGGAAGCAATCCGTCAGGGCTTTCTCGCCGGAAATTCCTTGCCAGTGCGGCCGTGGCGTCGTCCGCCTTCATGTTTCTCCCCAGCCATGTGCTGGGACGCGGCGGAGCGAAATCGCCGAATGAGAAGCTTAACATTGCTGGCATCGGCATTGGCGGGCAGGGTGCCGGCGATTTGCGAAACCTGGAGAGCGAAAACATCGTGGCCCTGTGCGACGTGGACTGGCGGCACGGCGCAGGCACGTTCAAGCGGTATCCTCAGGCCGGGAAGTTCAAGGACTATCGCCGGATGCTTGACGAGGTGAAGGGCGTGGACGCGGTCGTCGTCGCCACGCCGGACCATCACCACGCGCTTGCCTCGATGGCAGCAATTAAACGCGGCCTGCACGTCTATTGCGAGAAACCCCTGACCCACTCGGTTTGGGAGGCCCGCCAGGTCGCCACCGCCGCGCGCGAAGCCAAGGTCGCCACGCAAATGGGCAATCAAGGTCAGGCTTCGGACGAAACCCGCCAGCTCTGCGAACTGGTCTGGTCCGGCGCAATCGGAAATGTCCTGGAAGCGCACATCTGGACCGACCGCGCCTCGCGCGGTTTGTTTGATGAGTACTGGCCCCAAGGCGTCGCCCGCCCCACTGACACGCCACCCGTCCCGGACACGCTGGCGTGGGACTTGTGGATCGGCCCGGCGCCGATGCGACCATATCATCCGGCTTATGTGCCGTTTCGCTGGCGCGGTTGGTGGGACTTCGGCACGGGCGCGCTCGGGGATATCGGCTGCCACTCCTTCGATCCCGTGTTCCGCGCCCTCAAACTCGGCGCGCCCCTCTCTGTCCAGGGCGCTTCGACACGTGTCAACACCGAGACTTTCCCTCTGGGCTCGATGGTCACCTATCAATTCCCGGCGCGCGACGCCTCTCCCCAGGCCAACAATGCCCACATCAAAGGCCTGAGCGGCGCGGAAGCCGGGGCCGTCGCCATGCCACCCTGTAAACTGGTCTGGTATGACGGTGGTCTCCGTCCGCCGCGGCCCGACGGCCTCCCTGATGGGCGGTTGCTTGGCGACAACGGTCGGATGCTGATTGGCGATAAGGGCTTCATCCTCGGCAACACCGTCTATCCTGAAGCCCGCGCCCGGGAAGTGGGGAAAGTCAAGCAGTCCATCCCACGCTCGGCGAGCCACTACCAGGAATGGATTGAGGCGTGCAAAGGTGGCAAAGCGGCGGGATCGAACTTTGATTACGCCGGGCCACTGGCCGAGGCGGTCTTGTTGGGCAACGTCACCCTCCGCGTCCAGCTTCGCGAAGACCTCACGCGCTTCAAGCTCCTGTGGGATGCACCGACCCTTCGGTTCACGAATTGGGACGAGGCCAACGAGTTTTTGCGGACCGAGTATCGGCAAGGTTGGTCGCTCTAAGAAGCACCGCATCCGGTTGCCCAAACACCCTGGTGGCAAGAGCCCGCGGAAGCCGACCCCAAAGGAGCGATTCCACCCGGCCTCGACTTCAAGAAACTGCAAAGGACTTGCAACCGGGCGGGTCGTTTTCTACCGTTCGCGCATGGAAGAACCGACACAGTTCTCACAATACCTGGCCGTGTTGATACTGTTCATCCTGGCGGTCGCCGCCACGGGCGGGATGATCGGTTTGTCCACCTTGCTGGGCAAACGCGGCGGGCGAAATCGCGCCAAGGACCTTGCTTGGGAATGTGGCATGAACCCCGTCGGCGAAGGCAACCCGCGAATGTCGGTGAAGTTCTACCTGGTGGCCATGCTGTTTATCCTGTTCGATATCGAGGTGATTTTCCTGTACCCGTGGTCGGTGGTGTATCGGGAAATGCTCGCCGATCCCGCCATGCGGAACGTTATTCTGGTGGCTATGATCTCTTTTCTCGGCATCCTTTTTGTGGGCTACATTTACGCCGTCAAGAAACGGGCGTTTGACTGGAAGTCCTAGCTCGTAACTCCTGATGCGTGGTTCGTGACTGCCAGGTTTCATCACGCATTACGCATCACGCATCACTTTATGATCAAATTCGGCACCTCCGGCTGGCGCGGCATCATTGCCCGCGATTTCACCTTCGACAATGTGCGCGTGGCGGCACAAGGCATTGCGGATTATCTCAAGGCCGAACTCCAGAATTCCCAATCCGAAATCGCCGGGCGCAAGCCGGTCGTGATCATCGGCTACGACACGCGTTTTCTCGGACGCGAATTCTCCCTGGCGGCGGCGGAAGTCCTGGCCAGCAACGGTCTCGCTCCACTCCTCTGCAACCGCGATACGCCCACGCCCGTCATCGCGCACAACATCCGCGCGCGCAAGGCAATTGGCGGCATCAACATGACGGCCAGTCACAACCCGGCCGAGTATCAGGGCTTGAAATTTTCGACCAGCAATGGCGCGCCGGCGCACCCCGGAGTCACCCAACAGATCGAAGCCAACTGCGCGCGATTGCTGGCGGAAGGCTGGTCATTCAATGGTGCGGTCATCGGGACTTTCAAGTGCAAGACGTTTGACCCGCAGCCGCTTTACTTCCAACAGATCCACCGCCTGGTGGATTTTGCCACCATCAAAAAAGCGAAGCTCAAGCTTGCGGTCACGGTGCGTTACGGCACGGGCCGCGGTTACCTCGACACTCTGCTTGAGAAAGCCGGCGCGAAGGTCACCGTGTTCGACAACGAAGTGAATCCGTTGTTCGGTGGCCACCATCCCGAAGCGGACGCGCACGGCATGGCGGACGTCATCAAACTCGTTCGCAGTGGCAAAGCCCAACTGGGCCTCGGGGTGGACGGCGACGCCGACCGTTTCGGCATCGTGGACAAGGACGGAACGTGGCTGACGCCAAATCAAATCCTCGCGCTCACGCTGTATCACTTGAAAAAGAACCGCGGTTGGACCGGCGCCGTCGTGCGCACCGTGCCGACAAGTCATCAGGTGGACGCCGTCGCGGAGTTGCTCGGTGTGAAGCTGCATGAAACCCCCGTCGGGTTCAAATACATCGGCGCATTGATGGAAAGTGAGCCAGTCATCGTGGGTGGCGAAGAATCCGGCGGCTTGAGCGTGAAAGGCCACGTGCCGGAAAAGGATGGCATTCTTGCGTGTCTGCTCATGGCAGAGCTCGTGGCGACCGAGCGAAAATCTCTGGGCCAGATTCTCAAGCAGTTGGCGAGACAGACGGGCGAATTCCACACCGAACGCATCAACATCCCCATTCAACCGGAAAGCAAAAATGCCATTCTGGCCAAACTCGGCACGGGCCTGAAGAAGATCGGCTCGTTCCCGGTGGACAAATACGTCACCACTGATGGCTTCAAATTTCTCCTGCCGGATCACGAATGGGTCGCATTCCGTGCCAGCGGCACCGAACCGCTGTTCCGCTGCTACATCGAGGCGAAGTCCGGGGCGAATCTCGCGAAATTGCGAAACGCCTGTCGTGGCTTGCTCAAGCCTTGACTCTGATTACTGCGCGAAGTTGTGTCGGCGCTGAAAATGCCCGCAGTCTTGTGTCTATCAGTTCAGACTGAGAAATCTGGCTTCTGCAAGGCGTGTTGGATGGTTGGTTCAAAGTTCCTCAGTAATCTCGGGAACACTTCTGGCAAGCGAGCCAAGCCTCCATCAAATCGAAAAAGGGAATTGGAGCATCGTCAGCAGGCGGTCAAGGAAGCTCCACCGTTGCCACCACGGCGCG
>JAANMW010001409.1_pt1 | contig 25277 bp, 19 predicted proteins | sample 7279671 | NCBI WGS metagenome assembly JAANMW01 (sample SAMN14094541, study PRJNA606508) | bioreactor metagenome | isolation source: A lab-scale SPAN reactor treating ammonium-rich wastewater day 247 | place: Ireland: Galway | collected 2017-09-19 | reverse complement strand
CTCGACGCGGCAGCGTTCCATCGCCGCGCCGGCAGCGCGGGCACGATCGCGCGGGGTGATGCCGAAGAGGCGTGCCCGGTAGCGCAGAAAGCCGACGACGCTCATCTCGGGGTAGAGGGGCGCGGCTTCGGGGAGATAGCCGAGACGGCGGCGCGCGTCGAGCGAGGCGCGGCGCGTGTCGAAGCCGGCGACCTCGACGGCGCCCACGTCGGCGGGGAGGTAGCCGGTGATGATGCGGATGGTGGTGGACTTGCCCGCGCCGTTCGGCCCGAGCAGACCCGCGACCTGCCCAGGCTCGACGGTGAACGACACGCCGCGGACGGCGCGGACCCGGCCGAAGGACTTGGCGATGCCGGCAACCCTGATCATGCAGGGGCACAGTAGCGGGGCCGGGCGAGCCGATGTCAAGAGGGCGACCCGCGCCGCGGGTCGGGCAGGAGGCCAGTGCCGCGGCCCTAGACTCTGTCGGGGTCCGCGAGGGAGGCACGCACACGCGATGACGCCCGGGCGTCCGAAGTTGCTCATCGTCGGGGGTCCGAACGTTCCGGCCGAGGAACTGCGGGCTGCGCTCGCCGACCGGTACGAAGTCTCGTCGGGCGACCCTGAGTCGGCGGCGGAGGCCATCCGCGAGGGCGGGGTGCAGGCGCTGCTGGCGGACGCCGGGACACTCAGCCCGATCGGTGCGGACCTCGCGGCCGCGCCGGCGCTGGCGATGCTGGATTCGATCGGCGACGCCCTCTGCCTGGCCCGCGACGACGGGAGCGTCGTGTGGGCGAACGAGCGCTTCCGCTCGCTCGACTCGGCGGCCCAGGCAGAGATCGCGGGCGTGTGCGCGGCGGCAGCGCGGGTCTTTGCCGAAGCGCGCGGCGGAAAGGACGACGGCCAGCCTCCCACCTGCAAGTTCGACGTGCTCGCGGACCAGGGCCGGCGCGTGCTCGAAGTCTACGTGACGCGGGTCGATCTCGGGGGCGAGGCGCGGCACGTGGCGGCGGTCGGGCGGGACGTGACGGCCGTTCGGCGCACCCAGCAGAAGATGGACGCGATCGACCGGGCCGGGAGCGAACTGGTCGGGTTCGAGGCCGACGCGGTGCGCCAGATGAACGCGATCGAGCGGCTGCGGCTGCTCGAGAACAAGATCGTGCGCACAAGCCGCGAACTGCTGCATTTCGACAACTTCGCCATCCGGCTGATCGACGAGCGGACGCGGAAGCTGGAGATGGTGATGTGCTCGGGCATCCCGCCGGAGGTCGCGGACTTCGATCTTTACCCTGAACTGGAGGGGAGCGGGATCAGCGGGTACGTCGCGGCGACCGGGCGGAGTTACGTCTGCAAGGACACGGAGACAGACGAGAAGTTCCTGCCTGGGCTGGCCGGGGCGCGCAGCTCGCTCACCGTGCCGCTGCGGCTGCACGACAAGGTGATCGGCATCTGGGACATCGAGAGCCAGAAGCCGGGGGCGTTCACAGACGAGGACCGGCAGTTCGGCGAGATCTTCGCCCGCTATGTGGCGATCGCGCTGCACATGCTGGACCTGCTGGTCGTCGAGCGCAGCGCGGTGAACCAGTCGGTCAGCGGGCGCGTCGAGGGGGAACTGCGCGAGTGCCTCGAGGACATCATCTCCGAGGCGGAGTGGCTCAGCGGGTTCGCGGCCCGCGACCCCGAGACGGCCAGCCACGTGGCGCGGATCAAGGCGGACGTCGAGAAGATTCGCGCCCGGGTGCGGAACGTGGCCGCCGGGCCGCAGACGCTGCTGGGCGCGGAGCGCGCGCTGGCGGTGCGCGAGAAGGACCCCGCGCTGGTGGGCAAGCGAGTGCTGGTGGCGGACGACGAGCCGAAGATCCGGCGCATCATCAGGGACGTGCTGCGCAACCGCGGCGCGACGGTGACGGTCTGCGAGAACGGCGCAGAGGCAATCGCCAGGCTGGAGGCGTGCGGTCGCGGCGAGGAGCCGCCGTATGACCTGGTGCTGTCGGACATCAAGATGCCGGACCGTAACGGATACGAGGTGTTCAACACGGCGCGAACCTCGCTCCCGGGGGTGCCGGTGATCCTGATGACGGGGTTCGGGTACGATCCGCACCACTCGATCGTGCGCGCGAGCCAGGAAGGATTGCAGAGCGTGCTCTTCAAGCCCTTCCAGATCGAGCGGCTGATCGACGAGGCTCGCAAGGCCGTCACAGGCAGCGGGCAGGCCTGACGCGAACGACGCTCACGCGCCTGCCGCGCTCGCGTGCAGCGAGCGGATGCGAGCGAGATAGGCGTCGGTCGGCTCGATGTTCCGCCTTGCCATGACCGCCTGCACCACTTCGAGGAACTTCGGCAGGCGGTACAGACGCTCGCCCTCGTCCGTCGCCCAGGCGAAGGGGCGCACGCATCCGGAAACGGGCCTGCTCGCCGCCCACATCGTCCCCAGATGCACCACCGCGCCCGTCATGATGCGCGTGCCGATCGCCGTCTTCGCGTGGTCGCCGATCATCGCGCCGAGAAAAGTCTCCCCGGTGCGCTCGTTCGGGCCGGCGGGATCGGCGCGGGCGATGACCTCGGCGTAGGTGTTCAGCAGGTTCGAGTTTGTCGTCCCCGCCCCCAGGTTCACCCATTCGCCGACCCACGAGTCGCCAAGGAAACCCTCGTGGACCTTGTTCGCGTAGCCCTGGAAGACGACGCCCGCGACCTCGCCGCCCACCCGACAGCACCGGCCTACGCAGGTGTGCGCCCGCAGCACGGCGTGCTCGACGACGCGCGACTCCGGCCCGACATAACACGGTCCGACGATCACCGCTCCGGGCCGCACGATCGCTCCCGCGCCGATGGTGATGCGACCGCCCTCGGCGTCCAGCACCGCGCCGGGCAGAACCTCCGCGTCCGGATCGATCTGCACGAGCGAAGCGTCGCCGAGCACCGTCACGCCCGCGGGCACATCGCGCGGGCGCGCATCGCGGGCGAGCAGGTCCAGGTCAAACTCGACGGCCTGGTCGCGCACGGCGCGGAAGTGCCACGGGCGGCTCAGCAGCACCGACTCGTCCAGCTCGACGCGCTCCGCACCACCGTCGTCGCCTTCGAGCAGAGCGCGGGCGGCGTCCGGCGCGAGCAGCGCGGCCACCACATCCCCGCTCGCCGACTCGACCAGCGCCTGTCCCTCGCGCAGTGAGGCGAGTTGGCCAGGCGGCATCGGGCACCGGCCGTTCACGAGCAGGAGAGGTCCGGCGACACGCGCGGGGAACCGGTTGATGGGCAGGTCGTGGCGTTCGCCGGTGATGGCCTCGAGTTCCGGCGGCACGAAGAGGGCGACGACGCGGAGGTCCAGCGATGCCGTCACGCGGTGCAGCGTGCTCAGCGGGCCGAGGCGCACGTCGAAGACGGGGCGGAGGCCGGTGAGGGGTTCGAGCCGTGCACGGACGTCGTCGAAGAAGACGGCGGAACGCATGAAGCCAGTCTACCGAACGAGGGAGTGCGAGTCGCTCAGGCGCGGCGGGCGATCTTCCGGTGGGTCGCCTGCTGCTGGAAGGCGAAGGTGGGCGTGAGCGGGATGAGCAGCAGGGAGAGGGCCAGCCCCGCCACGCCGGTGTAGGCGGACGCGCCGAAGCGCACAAGCAGTTCGGAGGCGGGAGCAAAGTCGACGGGATCGCCGTAGAGCGTTCGGACGGTCATGGCGGCGACGACGACGACGTGGGCAACGGCCGCGGCGAGCATCGACATGACCGCCATGGTGAGCGGGTTGCCGCGGATGAGCACGCCGCGGAGGGTGAGGACCAGCTGGCCGCCGAGGAGGTAGCCGAGGGCGTACGGTCCGAGGATCGTTGCCGCCCCGCCGCCGGAGATCGGGTGTCGCCAGGTGAGGTCGACGAGCAGGCCGCAGGCGAGGCAGGCCCAGAGCGCAACACGGTGCGGCGCCCACAGGCAGACGAAGACGGCGAGCGGGAGGACAAAACTCGGCGCGAGGGCCTCGGGTCCGAGGCGCAGGGCGGGCCGGAGGCCCAGTTCGAGGCCGAGGGAGAACCACGCGGCGATGGCGAAGGTGAGCCAGTTCACGGTCCGCCCCCCCCCTCGCCGGTTTCCTGCAGGATGCGAAGGACGACCTCGCTGACGCGCTCGAGGCGGACGGTCGGACGCACGGTGATGACGCGGCGCAGCGGGGCGTCCGGCGCGGGTTCGACCCGCTCGACCTGGCCGATGATGAGCATCTGCGCGCTCGGCGGCCAGACGGGATCGGAGAGGCGGACGAGCTGCCCGGGCGCGACCTCCGGCGTGGGCCTGCCCTCGGGCGAGGCGGGGTACTCGACGTCACCGCGGAGCGTGCCGTCACCGACGGGGGCAAGCCGGCAGAGCAGGCCGCCCTCGTCGGAAACCATGACGGTGCCGATGATCGAGCCGGCCTCGGGCGCGGTGATGGGTCGGACGTAGCAGAGCCGCTCGGCGGCGCGGTCCACGCGGCCGAGGAGTTGCACGCCCGCGACGGTGGCGACGGTGTTGCGCTCGACGCCGTGGCGTCGCCCCGCGCGCACGGTGAGCAGCGGGCTGGAGAGGTCGCTCGACGCGCCGACGACCGAGGCGGTGTAGAGGCGAAGCGGGAGCTCCGGGTTCAGCGCGATGCCGCCCTGGAGTTGACGCACGAGTTCCCGCAGCCGCGCGTTCTCGTCGCGCACGCGGTGGTACAGCGTGGCGTAGTGGTCGCGTTGCTGTTCGAGTTCAGCGATCTCTTCCCTGGGCGAGCCGCCCGTGCGCGCCGGCGCGACCCACGCGGCCAGCGCCCGCAGCGGCTGGCTCACCGGCGCGGCGACGACGGCCGTGAGGTCGGCGAACCAGCCCGCGAAGGCCATGAAACGAACGGGCACGAGCGCCAGCACGACGAGCGCGGCGATCGTGATCGGCAGGAGCCGGCGCGAGGCAGCGGTCTGGCCCGGGCGTCGTCCCATCGCGTCAGCCGCCCGACAAAAGGGGCGGGCTAGAGGTCCATGTCCGTTTCGAGGTTCGGCCCCCACACCTCGATGTTCTCGAGATAGATCGCCGTTCCGCGCGCCACGCAGGTCAGCGGGTCTTCGGCGAGCCGGCAGTCGAGGCCCGTCGCCTTCTGCACGACCTGCGGCAACCCTCGCAGCAGCGAGCCGCCGCCCGCGAGCGTGATGCCGTTCTCGACGAGGTCGGCGGCGAGTTCCGGTTCGGCCCGTTCGAGCGTGCGCGTCACCGTCTCGATGATGGCGTTCACCGGCTCCTGCAGCGCCTCGCGGATTTCCTCGCTGCTGATCGGAGCCTTGCGCGGCAGGCCCGAAATCATGTCGCGCCCGCGGACATCCATCGTGGTCTCCTCGCCCACCGGCGCGGCGGACCCGATCTCGATCTTGATCCGCTCGGCGGTCTGCTCGCCCACCATGAGGTTGTAGGTGCGCTTCATGTGATTGATGATGGCCTCGTCCATGTCATCGCCTGCGACGCGCACGCTCTCGCAGACCGCGATGTCGGCGAGCGACATGATCGCGACCTCGGTCGTCCCGCCGCCGATGTCCACGATCATGCTCGCCGTCGGCTCGGCGAAGGGCAGGCCCGCGCCGATCGCCGCCGCGACCGGCTCCTCGATGAGATATGTGCGCCTCGCACCCGCACGCTCGGACGAATCGAAGACGGCCCGCTTCTCGACCGCGGTGATGCCCGACGGGATGGAGATGACCACGCGCGGGCCGATGAAGCGCGGGCTGCCGTTCACCTTGCGGATGAAGTAGCCCAGCATCGCCTCGGTGATCTCGAAGTCGCTGATGACGCCGTCCTTGAGCGGGCGGATCGCGGAGATGGAGCCGGGTGTCTTGCCGAGCATCTCCTTGGCGACCCAGCCGACGGCGAGTTCGTTGCCGGAACGCAGCACCTGGTTGGTGCCCTTGCGCACGGCGACGACGCTCGGCTCGTTCAGCACAATGCCCTGCCCACGGACCGCAACGAGCGTGTTGCAGGTGCCGAGGTCGATCCCCATATCAACCGCGAACAGGCCCAGGAACCGATCGAAGAGCACGCTTCTTCCTTGCCCGCCGCTGCGCGCGGCCTTCCGTGGCAGGCGCGCGCCGGTCGGCCCCACGGTGGGGCGCGCCCGCCGCGCCGGGGCGCGCACATCATTCGCCCCGCGAGCCGAGACAGTACCGCCAATCCGCCCAAACCGCCAGTGGGGCGGGCTGTCAGGAGCGAAAAAGCCGCCCCGGCTCGGTGAGGAACCGGGGCGGTCTCGCGGACTCAGAAGGCCGCGAAAGGGGGGTCATCCAAGGTCACCGTCCCGGCTTGCCCAACCCGGACGGCGCGAGGCTCGGTCAGCGGTCGCGGGAGGCAAGGGGACGCGCCGGCTCAGCGGGCTTGTCGCTCTCGGGGCCGACCTCGATCACCGGCGGGGTGATCTCGATCGCCTTCGCGCCGGGGAGGGCGCTCCCGCTGCCGCGCAAGGCCTGCCCGGCGCGGATGGTCGTGTCGAGTTCGAGTTGGGCGCGGGCCTTGTAATCGTCCACGGTGGAGCGACCGGCAAGGGAGGTCAGGCGGGCCTCCTGCTCGGCGAGGATCTTGGCGATCCGCCCCTGCACCTGGTCGAGGCTGCCCGCGCTGTAGCGGTCGTACTTGTCCATCGTCGCCTGACGCTGGGTGAGCATTTGCTCCATGCGGGTGTTGCGGGCGATGGCGTCCACCTGCCGGTCCAGCTGCCAGAGCTCGTTCTGGAACTTCACACGCTCAGACTCGAACTGGCCCAGCAGCTCGCTCAGCCGATCCTGCTGCGAGCGCAGCAGCGACAGGTCTCGCTCGATGTCCGCGGCCCGGTCGGCGTAGGCCGATCGCAACTGGCTGATCTGGTTGGCCTTGGCGTACGCCTCGTCGAGGCTGAACGACCTGTCGTCGAGGCGCACCCTCACCACGCTGAAACCGTTCTCCGACCGCGCGCTCTCGGCACGGGCGAGCAGATCCTGCATCTGCCCGAGGTCGGCGTCGGCGAGCGAGATGACCTTCCGGCTCACGAGCAGCTCACGCTCGAGCTGCTGGACGTTGTGCGTCACTTCGGCCAGGTCGCCCTGCACAGCGGCGATCTTCTTGGGCAGTTCCGCCTCCAGGGCGCGCAACTGCTGACGAAGCGCGATCGGATCGTCGATCGTCGCGTCGATCTTCGAGTTGATCGAGTGGCGGGCCTGGGTGAAGAGCGCGGCCACGCGATCCGGACCGGCGATCACCACCGCCGGCACCAGCACCGCGCCGCCCACGACCGTCCCGATGACGCCCATACGAACGAGAGACTTGACGATGCACGGCATGGCGAACCTCCTTGGATGTGCCGTCCGTCACGGGCCGATCGTGCCGCCCCGTCATGTCCGGCCGCCCGAACTCGGGCCTGTCCGGGTCTCATTGGGAGGCCGGCCCGCCCGCTTTCACACGCCGAAACAGGAACCGCAGGCCCGATAGCGAGCAGACACTTCAATCTCTTGTTGGTGTGCAGGCGATCGACTTCGTTCGGACCATGTCCGGCGGTATCCTTGGGGAGAACTCGCCTCCGCCCGAAACGCGGCGTGCGAAACCCGGAACGATCGGGCGTCCCGCCGTGCCCCGGGGGGGTTCGGCGCAGCCCAGGGTCGGGCTGGCGCAAGGAGTCGCACGGTGCTCTCCTCGATGACGACGAGTTTCATCGCCCGCCTGCGGGCCAACGACCAGGCCGCCTGGTTCGAGCTGTGGGAGACCTTCGGCCCTGTCGTCCGCGCCCAACTCACCCGCTGGGGAGGCGGGCGGATCGGGCACGAGACCGTGCGCGACCTCTCCCAGGAGACGCTCGCGGCCCTGTCGGACTCGATCGACCGCTACGACCCCGCCCGCGGGGCACGTTTCAGCACTTGGCTCCTCGCCATCGCCAAGCACGTCCTCGGCGACGAGATGGACCGGCGAATGGCCATGAAGCGGGGCGGCGGGCGAACGGCGGCTTCCCTCGACGAGGCATGGATGGCCGGCTCGTCGGCGATCGGCGCGGACGATGCCTACGAGGCCGCGGTCTTCGGGGCGAAGGTCGAGGCCGCGATCCGGCAGGTACAGAAAGAGTGCGACTTCACGGACTTCTCCATCTACCGGATGCGGGTGCTGGACGGGACGAGCGGCAAGGACGTGGCGGCGGCAATCGGAGTGAGCGAGCCGACGGTGAGCCGGCGACTGGCGAAGGTGCGCGACGCGCTGCGACGGCGGATCGCGGAGGCCGTGGAGACGTACTCGTTCACGGAGGCCGAGCGGTCCGAGCCGCGCCGAAACGGGCTGGACCTCGATCCGAACAAGGCCGACGACGCTCTCTTTGACGAGGCGGTCGCGGAGATTTACCACCGCCAGATGGACCTTCGGCGGATGGACGAGCAGGCCGCTCGATAGGACGCCGACGAGACGCCCGCCGGGGCAGGAGCGAAGGTATGGCCGGGCCTGGGGTGCTGCTGGTGCTGCTGGGAGCGGTCGTGGGCATCGTGCTGCTCGTGCTGCTCGTCATGTACGTCGTCGTGCCGCTCTTCAAGGGCATCGGCTGGCTGGTCCGCCACCTCGCCGCGTTCATCGGGGGCGAGATCCGCGACGCACTCCGCCTCATCGGCGCCTTGGTAACGGCCGTGGTCTTCGCGTTCCTCGTCATCGCGAACGTGGTGGTCGGACGATGGTCGGGGGCGGCGCACTTCGGTCGGGCGATCCAAGGCGAGATGGGCGCGGGAGGAGCGTGCATCTACCGCATCCTCGTCGGGCACCCGGCACGCTTCCTGTGCCTGAACTCGCTGGTGGACGGGCTGGAGCGCAGGCTTCCCGAGGTGGTGGCGGCCGCACCGACCGCGGACACCCCCTCGCGGCGCACCGGCAAGTTCGAAGGCTACGTGATCGTCGGCTCGCTGCCCGGGGGCGGTTCGGGGGGCAAGTTGTACGTCGCCGAACCGGACGAGATCCGGCGCGCGGCGTTTGCACGCCAGGGCATCGACGACGTGGACCAGGTCGTCATCAAGTCGTTCAGCCTCCAGGACGGGTCGAGCCTGCCGCAGATCGTGCGCGAGAGCCGAGCGCTGGACGCGGCCAAGAAGCTCGGGCTCGTCCTCGACCACGAACTCACGCCCGAACGCTTCTACTACGTGATGCGCTTCGTGCCCGGCGAGCCGCTGAGCCTGGTGACCCAGAAACTGCACGGCCGCGCCCCCGCTGCAGGCCTGACCAACGCGCAGTTGCACGAGGTGCTCGGGTACCTCGGCTCGCTGCTCGCCACGCTGGACCGCTACCACCGCGGCGGGCTGTGGCACAAGGACGTCAAACCCGACAACATCATCGTCCACGGGCGCGAGGCGCACCTCGTGGACTTCGGCCTGCTCACGCCGATCCGCTCGGCGATGACGCTCACGACGCACGGCACGGAATACTTCCGCGACCCCGAAATGGTGCGCATGGCGCTGCGCGGCGTGAAGGTCCACCAGGTGGATGGGGCGAAGTTCGACGTCTACGCCGCGGGCGCGGTGCTCTACGCCGTGGTCGAGAACTCGTTCCCCGCGCACGGCGCCTTGAGCCAGATCACACGCCGCTGCCCCGACGCCGTGCGGTGGATCGTGCGCCGCGCGATGGCGGACTACGACAAGCGCTACCCAACTGCCCTGGCGATGCTCGAGGACGTGCGCTACGTGGCCGCGGCGGCGGACCCGTTCGCGGTGCGCCCGGCGGAACTGCCGAGTATGCGCGGCGTCGAGGGCGACGCTCAGCACGCCGTGTACCGCGAAGAGGACGAACTCGTGTTTGCCGGCGCTGTGGCCGCGTCGCACGCGCTCCGCGCCCGCCCGGATGGCTCCCCCGGCTTCGCCCCCCCACCGCCTCAACCGCCGCAGCGGCGTTCGCGCCCGCGCCTGCGCGTGACGAACTGGTGGAGCGGCGAGTATGTCGTTTCGCCGGACGAACCGGTGCGCGCCGCGGGAACGCCGCGCCCGGGACCAGCGCAGCGTCCCGCGCGCCCTCGCGTGCAGCGGGCCCCGGCGCAACAGCAGTTGGCGAGCGCCCGCGCCCGCGTCGAGGCCGCCCGCACGCGCGCGGCCAGGCGCATCGGCGGACGCGCCGCCGCGGCCGGACCGGCACGATTCAACAACGGCGTGAACCCCGGCGTGGCCGTCGCGCTCTTCCTGTTTCTGGCCGCCTGCGTTGGCATCGCCGCGATCGTCATCGGCTTCGCCGCGTCGAAGCGCGGCACCGTCGTCGTCTACGGTGATACCGCCGCGCCCATCCCTGCCCCGCCCCAGCCGCCCGCGCTGCCCGCGTTCGCCGGCGCGCCGGTCGATGGCGCGCGCGTGCTGGTCGTCAGCGACCTGCTCCCGCCTCTGGACGAAGCCACCCGCGCCCGCGTCGATGCTCTGCTCGCGTCCTTCGACTCGGCCGGCATGGAGCTGCGCGGCGCGGCGCCCGGCGCAGAATCCGGCTCCGAGGCGATGACCGCGGACCTCGACCTCGCCGCAGCCGTCCGTCTCGCTCGCGGGCAGGCGCCGCTGGACTCCCCCGATGCCGCGGCCGCGATCGAGACCTGGCTCGCCGCCTCGCCCGAAGCCGACGCCGTGCTGTGGCTCACGCCCGCGACCGACGGCTCACGCCAGGGGCCGCTCGCACGCCTCTTCGTCGCCCCGCGCGGCGAGGACTGGACGGCGTGGTCTCGATCCGCGCTGGACACGATCAACGCGATCATGACACGCTGACCGTCCGGTCATCCACGAGACACGCGCATCAGTGTCTCCAGCGTCTCCCTCGCCCTGCCCGAGTCCACCGCTTCCGCCGCGAGCGTCAGCCCATCGGCGAGCGAAGCCGCAACGTCCGCCACGAGCAGCGCGGCGGCGGCGTTCAGGAGCGTCACGTCTCGCCGCGGCCCCGGCTCGCCCGCCAGCACGGCGCGAACAGCCCCGGCGGCCTCGTCCACGCTCGCGACGCGCAGGTCGTCGAGCCGGGCCGGAGCGAGGCCGAGCGTGCGAGCGTCCAGTTCCTCGATCCGCACACCCCCCCCCGAGACCAACGCCAGGATCGTCGGCGCGGTCGTCGTCAGTTCGTCCATGCCGTCGCGCCCGTGGGCGACGATCGCCCGCTCCGCTCCGAGTCCCGCGAGCGCTTCGGCGATCAGCGGCACCAGCCTCGCCTCGTAGACGCCGATCACTTGCCGGCGGGCGCCCGCCGGGTTCGTCAACGGCCCGAGCAGGTTGAAGATCGTCGGGAACCCGAGCGACCGTCGCGGCCCGGCCGCGTGGCGCATCGCAGGGTGATGGTGGATCGCGAAGCAGAAGCACACGCCCGCCTCGGCGAGGCACCGCGACTGCACCTCCGGCGACGCGTCCACGCGCACGCCGAGCGCCGCAAGCGCCTCGACCGACCCTCGCCCCGTGCGCGAGCGGTTGCCGTGCTTGGCGACGATCGCCCGCCGCCCCCCCCCCGATCGCGCCGCCGCCGCGACGATGGCCGCCGCGGTCGAGACGTTGAAGGCCTTTGGCGCTCCACCCGTGCCGCAGGTGTCGATGAGGGTCGCTCCCAGCACGCTCGGCACGGGCGTCGGCGTGACGTGGCGGCGCATGACCCGGGCGGCACCGATGACCTCCGGCGTCGTCGCCCCGCGCGCCTGGATGAGCGAGAGCACACCCGCGATCTGGGCGTCGTCCATGCCGCCGGAGAGCAGTCGCTCGAAGAGGGCCTCAGCCTGCTCCGCGCTGAGCGAGCCGCCGGCGACCAGCGTGGCGAGCGCATCGTGCGGTTCCATCGCGGAACGATACCGCGCCCCGACCGCGCACGCCCCCGGTCGAATACCATCGTGCATGGACGGCCCATGCCCCAGGACGGCAGGCGTGGCGCGACGCGCGGCCCGGCGCGCGCTGCTCGCCGACGCGGTGCGGCGAGCAGGGGTCGTCCTCCTCGCCGGGTCGTCCGTGGGATTGCTCGCGGCCGCGCTCGACCGGCTCAACCTCTGGCGGCCCGAATGGTGGGCGTACCTTGCCGTCGCCACGGGCGTCGCCGCGATGATCGTGATTGCGGACGCATGGCGTCGCCGATGGTCTCTTCTGCGGGCGGCCGTCGCCCTGGACCACGCGCTCGGGCTGCGCGACAGGCTGTCCTCCGGGCTTGCGCTCTCGCATTCGGACGATCCCTTCGCGGGCCTGGCGCAGCGCGAGGCGGAACACGCCGCGCAGAGCGTCAGCCTTCGCCGGGCCGTGCCCGTGCGGCCGGACTGGCGGTGGGGCGCGTGGCCGGTCGTGGCGGTACTGGCGGTCGTGGTGGCGCTCTTCCTGCCCCGGCTGGAGCGAGGGAGCGCAACGGAAGACCCCGCGCTCGCGCGTGCGGCACGCGAGTCCGCGGCGCGAGAAGTGGCCGATGCCTCGCGCGCAGCGCGGGAGGCCGTCGAAGCGGTGCAGGCGGACCCGGCCACGGCCGAGCAGCTGGCGGCGCTCGACGAGATCGAGCGAGAACTGGCCGATGCACGGCGCGACCCGCGCGAGGCCCGCGCCGCGGCGGCGGACGCGGTGGAACGCCTCGCGAACCGGCTCGAAGATCAGGCCGAGCGCGAGCAGGCCGCGGCGGATAGCGTGCGCGAACGCATGGCCCGCGCAGCGCAGGCTGCACGCGACACCGACGATGCATGGTCCGATCTCGCCAGAGCGATCGGCGCTGGCGACGCTGCCCGCGCAGCCGACACGGCCGAGCGGCTCGCCGCGGAGATGGACCGGCTCGACCCGGCGGCACGCGAGCAACTCGCCCGCGAACTCGAGGACCTGGCCCGCTCGCTCGCCGAGCCGCAGCCCGCCGCTCCCGCTCCGCCGCCACCCCCCCCCGCGCCGCTCGACGAGCAGGCGCTCGAGCGGCTGGCCAGCGAGACCGACCCTCGCGAGATCGAGAAGCAGCTGCGCGATGCCGGCCTCGACCCGGAGGTCACCAAGCACGCCGCACGCGAGATCGCCGAGCACAACCGGCGACAGCAGGCCGAAGAGGAGGCGCAGCGCAGCGCCGAAGAACTCCGCCGCGCCGCCGAGGACGCCGCCCGAGAACTGCGCGAGCCGCCGAAGCCGCGGCCCGACAGCGATGAGCGACCACCCGATGAAACAAGGGATCACGCTCCGAATGGCGACCAACGCGAACCGCTGCAAGGGGAACGGCAGCGATCTGAACCACATGAGGGGGAACCGCGGCAAGGCGAAGGTGAGCGAGGAGCGGGCGAACCCAAACCTCGCGAAGACGAAGCGCAGCCGAAGCCGACGGAAGGCGATGGTGACGCGCAGCAACCAGCGTCGCCCGAGCGTGCGCCCGGCGAGACGCCGAAGCCCGTCCCCGGCGAGGAGCGTGAGAGCGAGCAGGGCGAAGCGACACCGGGCGAAAGCGAGACCCCGCGGCAGCATGGCGAGCCGCGCCCCACGCCCGGCGATCAGGGCGAGTCACACGATGGCCGGCGCCCCGACGGCCAACAGCCCGGCGAACAGCCGGGACGGACGCCGCGGCAGCATCACGGAGGTGAACGAGGCGGAGACGACACACCCGGCGGAGTGAAAGGCTTTGCCGAACGGCTTCGCGAACTGGCGCAGCCGGGGCGCGACGAGCGCGAGCGCGCCCGCGACCTGCGCGAGCACGCACGCCGGTTGCTCGGTCGCGAGCCTGGCGACGCCCCCGCAGGCCCGTGGCCCGACGAGCGCGAGTTCGCACGAGACACGCCGCCGCCGGACGAGCCGTGGGGCTCCGAGACGACACCGATCGACGCTCGCGACCCTCGCGAGACGGGCGAGGACGGCCGCGTGGTCGCGCAGTGGTTCGCCGACGGCCGACGGACGGAGGACGGCGCATCGCACCGGGTGATGCAGGAGAGCATCCGCGAGGCGGCTCGCTCGGCGGAGGAGGCGCTCGAACAGCAGGCGGTGCCGCCCGCCCGTCGCGACCTTGTGCGGCGTGTGTTCGAGCGCTACCAGAAGCGGGCCGAATCACAGCAGGGGGGGGGTGGCTGATCGATGGGCCTGCGGTTCGAAAGCCCGCTGTGGCTGATCGCCGTTCTGGCCGCGCTGCCGCTGGCGTGGATCGGCCTGCGGTGGTTCGCCGCGATGAGCCGCGTGCGGCGGTGGTCGGCGGTCGTCGCCCGCACTCTGCTCACGCTCCTGCTGGCCGCGCTCCTCGCGGGCGCGGCGGGAACGCGACCCGTTGACCGGTTCGCGGTCGTGTTCGTGATCGACGTCTCCGGTTCGGTACGCCGCTACGCGGACGGCTCGAACGGGCCGCCGCTGGTCGAGCGCGCGCGATCGACCATCGATCGGCTGGCCGCGGGTCGAGGGCCGGACGACCTGCTCGGCGTCGTGGTCTTCGACGGCTCGGCCGCCGCGGTCGCCCTGCCCACGCGTGGGGACATCACGGGCCGATCGCTCGACGTCCGCCTGCGCGAGGGCACGGACGTGGCCTCCTCGCTCCGGTTCGCCGCGTCGCTCATCCCGGCGGACGCTGCGGGCAGGCTCGTGCTCGTGAGCGACGGCGTTGAAACGACCGGCGACGCCCGCGCCGCCGCACGCGAACTCGCGGGGCGATTCCCCACGGCGCGCGGCGCCCGAGGCTCGCTCCCGGTTGACGCCGTGCCGGTCGAGTACGAAGTGCGCGGCGAGGTGATGGTCGAGCATGTCGATGCCCCCCCCGCCGCCGCGTCCGAATCAACGGTAACCGTGCGCGTCGTGCTCGCGGCGACGGACCCCGCCCGCGGCACGCTGCACATGTTGCGGGACGGCGAGCCGATCGACATGGGCGCGGGTGCCGGCGCGGGAAGGGCGCTGTCGCTCGCGCCGGGTCGGCACGTAGAACTCGTGCGCGTCGCGCTGCCGCCGGCTCGCGTGCACCGCTTCGAAGCCGTCTGGGAGCCGGAGACCGCCGAAGGACCGGACGGCACGACGCTCGCCCTCGGCGATTCAATCCCGGAGAACAACCGCGCCGAAGCGTTCACCGTGACGCCCGGCCGCGGCTCGGTGCTGCTGCTCGACGGCGTCTCGGACGGCCGCCCCGGCGAGGCCGGCTCGACGCTCGCCCGCTCGCTGGAACAGGCGGGCATCGGCGTGACGGTCCTCCCCCCCCCTGCTGCGCCGAGCGACCCGCTCTCGCTGCAGCTCTACGACCTCGTGATCCTCCAGAACGTGCCCGCAGACGCGCTGGACCCGACAGCGCAGCACGCACTGGCCGCGCACGTGCGCGACCTCGGCGCCGGGCTGGTCATGATCGGCGGACCGGACTCGTTCGGCCCGGGCGGATGGAAAGGCACACCCATCGAGCCGATCCTGCCGGTGAGCCTCGACCTGCCCGAGAGCCTGATCGTGCCTTCGGCGGCGATCGTGCTCGTCATCGACAACTCGGGGTCGATGGGGCGAGGAGTGTTCGGCTCGTCCCGCACGCAGCAGCAGATCGCCAACGAGGCCGCCGCTCACGCCGTCACCATCCTCGACCGCGCGGACCTCGTCGGCGTCATCGCGTTCAGCAACGCTCCGCGCGTCGTTCACCCGCTCTCACCGAACAGCGACCCCGCGACGCTCGCGTCCCGCATCCGCGGCATCAGCCCCGGGGGCGGCACCAACCTGCTCCCCGCGCTCGAAGAAGCGGCGCGACAGCTCGAATCCGCCCGGGCCGAGGTGCGACACGTCATCGTCCTCTCCGACGGGGTCTCGATGAACGCGGAGTTGCTGCCCGGCGCGGCGGCCGACCTCTTCGAGCGGGGCATCCGCGTCTCGACCATCAGCGTCGGTCAGGAGGCAGACATCGCCACCATGAGCGCGATCGCCGAACAGGGCGGTGGACAACACCACTACGTCGTGAACCCCAACGCACTGCCGAGCATCTTCGTGAAAACCGTGCGGCTTGTCCGCTCGCCGATGATCCGCGAGGCGCCGTTCCGCCCCGTGGTCACACCCAGCGGCTCGCCCATGACCGAGAGCATCGGCACCCCCCCCATGCTCGGCGGTCTCGTCCTCACGCAGACGCGGCGCGAGCCGACCATCATCAGCGCGATGCTCACGCCCGACGGCGAGCCTCTGCTCGCCCACTGGAACGTCGGGCTGGGGCAGGTCGCCGCGTTCACGTCCGACGCGCACCACTGGGCCGCACGATGGCTGGATTGGCCCGGCTACGCGCGGATGTGGACGCAGATCGTGCGCACGCTCTCGCGCCCCGCGACCACGCACGGGTACGACCTGATGACGCTGGTGCGCGACGGCCGGCTGCGCGTGCGCTTCGAGGCCGCGGACGACGCGGGCACACCCCTGGATGCGCTCGCGGTCGATGCGACGGTGTACGGACCGGGCGAGGAACCGACGACGATCCGCCTCGACCAGACCGGGCCGGGCGTGTACGAGGGGTCGGTCGAGGCAAGTCGAACAGGGGCATACGTCGCGGTGGTCAAACCCCGGCAGGCGGGCAGGCCGCTGCCGCCGGCGATCGGCGGAACGACGATCTCATCGGGCGAGGAGTACCGCTCGCTGCGGTCAAACGCCGCGTTGCTCCGCGACGTGGCATCGATCACCGGCGGGCGCGTGCTCACACTCGACAGCCTTGACGCGGCGACCGTCTTCGACCGTGCCGCCGCGCCGCCGAGGCTGGCGAGCGCCCCGCTCTGGCGGCACCTGCTCATCGCAGCGATCGTGGTGCTGATGCTGGACGTGGGAACGCGGCGCATCGCGTGGGACCGATTCGTCTCGCGCGAGTTCGGCGTGGAGCTGCGCCGCGCCGCGGCCGAGGCGCTCGCCGATCGGGGCGAGGAGGCGCGTCGAACGCTCGCCGGGCTGCGCGGGACACGCGAGGCGGCGCGGGCAGAGCCGCGGGCGGGCACGCTGGGCGAGGCGGAGGCCCGGCGCATTACCGAGGAGGCCGCACGCAGGCGCGTTCGCGACCGCGAGGAGGCGTTGCGGGCGATCCGCGAGCAGCGGACGAAGGTCGCGCCAAGGGAGGACGCCGCCGGCTACGAACAAGCAAAGCCCAGGCAGCGGGTTCAGAGCGAGGATGCCACCCCCTCCGGCGGCTTGCTGGAGGCAAAGCGGCGCGCCCGCGAACGCATCGAACGTCAGCAGGAGGACGAGGAATGACCGCTCGGGAGCCGCTGCACGAGATGCGCCCGACGACGCGCTTCTCCGACCGAGCCGCCGACTACGCGAAGTTCCGCCCGTCCTACCCGGCCGAAGCGATCGACGCGATCCTCGACCGCTTGCCCCCCGCGACGCGGGGCGGGGCCTTGCAGGCCCCGTTGATGGCGGCGGATATCGGGGCGGGCACCGGCATTTCCGCTCGCCTGCTCGCGGAGCGCGGCGTGCACGTCATCGCCGTCGAGCCGAACGACGCGATGCGGTCGGCCGCCGGCCAGCATCCGCTCATCGAGTGGCGGTCCGGGACCGCGGAAGCCACCGGCCTGCCCGATGCCTCCGTCGATCTGGTGCTGTGCGCACAGTCCTACCACTGGTTCGAGCCGAGGGCCGCCTGCCGTGAGTTCGCACGCATCCTGCGCCCCGGCGGTCGCCTCGCTCTTGTGTGGAACGACGGCGACGAGACCGACCCTGTCGCCCGCGGATACTACGACCTCGTCCGCGAGGCGAGCGACGGCGCAGGCCCGACGAGCCACCAGTCCGCCGCACGCAACCCGACGTTCGCCCCTCCCTTCGACCCCGCCCGCGTGCGCCGACTGCGCTTCCGCAACGAACAGCGGCTGGACGAGCCCGCGCTGATCGGCCGGGCCATGAGCGCGTCCTACGTGCCGAGGACAGGCCCGCGCGCCGAGCGGCTCGTGCGCGGCCTGCAGGAACTGCACACGAGACACGCGGCGGCGGACAGTCGCGTGGGGCTGATGTACGAGGTGCTGGTGTACTTGGCCACGCGAGAGAATGAACCCGGGCGATCATGAACGAGCCGCGACCGAGAGGGAGCGGTTCTCTCGCGAACTGGTGCGCATACCAACCGCTCCCTGCCGGCGCGGCTCGTTGATTCCGGTCGCGTGCGCTCAGCGAATCACGACGCCGTGCAGGCTCAGCCGGTCCGCCTCGGTGATCCGCACGCGCACCATCTCGCCCGTCAGTCCCGCCACCGCCTCGCGCGGGGCCTCGAAGAAGACGATCAGGTCGCCGTCCGTGCGGCCCGAGAGTTGCACGCTCGGCGCGCCGTTGACCTCGACCGTCGCGGTCGGGGCGTGGCCGGGGTCGAGGTCCGCCGCCGGGTCGCGCCCGCCGACGGTGAGCGTGACGGCCCCGCCGACCCTGCGGATCTGGCCGGTGGTCAGGCCCTCGCGTTTCATCTGTTGCTTGCTCGGACCCTCGACGAAGGCCTCGACCTCGCGCCCGACCTGCTCGCGCGCAATCGCGTCCGATATCTCCGCCTGCACCGCGAGCAGTTCGTTGTTGCGGCGCCGCTTGACGGCCTCGGGCACGTCGTCGGGGATGCGCTCGAACGCGACCGTGCCGGGCCGCGGCGAGTACTTGAAGATGAAGCAGTTCTTGTAGCGCGCCCGGCGCAGCAGCCCGACCGTCGCCTCGAAGTCCTCGTCGGTCTCGGTCGGGAAGCCGACGATCACGTCGCCCGACAGCATGAGCGGGCGACCGATCCCCGGCTGGTCGAGGAACTCGCGGGCGCGAGCGAGGAACTCCTCGTACTCCTCGACCGTGTAGCCGCGGTTCATCTTCGCCAGCACGCGGTTGGACCCGCTCTGCGCCGGCACGTGCAGATAACGGCAGATACGCGGGTGGTCGCGCATCACCTCGAGCACGTCGTTGCCGAAGTCGCGCGGGTAACTGGTGACGAATCTCAACCGCCGGATCGCAGGAACCTCGTCGTGAATGCGCGCGAGCAGGTCGGCGAAGGTCGTCACGTTCTTACCCGCGAAGGGGTCACGGTCGTGCCCCCCGCGGTAGCTCCGCCCCTTCTGCGGCTGCGTGACGCCCCCGACGGTGACGGCCGCGCCGTGCTCGAAACGGTAGTGGTTCACGGTCTGACCGAGCAGCGTGATCTCGACGACGCCCGCGTCGGCGAGTCGCTTGCACTCGTCCACAACGTGGGCCGGCGGGCGATGGACCTCCGCTCCGCGCGTGAAGGGAACGACGCAGTAAGTGCAGAACTTGTTGCACCCGCGCGTGATGCGAACGTACGCCGACCTGCGGCTCGCACCCGACGCCGGATCAACGGGCGAGACCGCCCGGGAGAGGTCGAGCAGCTCGAGGTTGTCCTCGGCCGCGGCGAGCGTCGCGCTGCGCCGGCTGGCGTTGCCCTGGAGCGCGACCTGCCGTGCAGAGATCATCGCGTTTGCCCGCGGGGCGGCGGTCCCGGCAGCTGCTCCCCCGCCGCCATCGCCGGCAAGACTCTCTTTCGTGCGCACGGCGTTGTCCAGCAGTCCCGGCAGTTTGTCCAGTTCGCCCGGCCCGCACATCACGTCCACGACGGGCATGCGCCGGATGAGGTCCTCGCCGTCGCGCTCCGCCATGCACCCGAGCACGCCGACCACCAGCGACGGCTCGCGCCGCTTGCGAGCCGACATCTCGCCCAGCCGGCTCCAGACCTTCTGCTCCGCGTGCTCGCGCACCGAGCAGGTGTTGTAGAGCACCACGTCGGCCCGCTCCGGGTCGCCCGTGAAGGCATAGCCGAGGCGCGCGAGCTCACCCGCCACCAGTTCCGAGTCCAACTCGTTCATCTGGCAGCCGAAGGTCTCGAGATAGACGGTCCGACCGGGCATCGCTGGGGAAGTGTAGACGGCGCGCCCGTCGGCTCGAAACAAAGGGCGGGGCCTCGCGCCCTCCTCCGAGCGCAAGGCCCCGCCGACGCGCCATCGGGTGACGGCGCCCAAGAGTCAGCGGCGGCGGCGCAGCGCCCCCACGCCCGCCAACGCGAGCAGCGCGCCCGCGCCCGACGAGGGGATGTTGGTGAAGGCGACCCTGTAATCATCGCTCGTGCCGTAGCCGGTGCTGCCCAGGTCCATCAGCCGGAACGTCGCGTGCCACTCGGTCTGCGTCGGGTCGAACGAGGCGTCATCCGAGTCGATGTGCCAGAACGGGTGCACGTCGAACTCGTGTCCGCCGAGCCAGAACGAATCGCCCGGCGACATGAGATTGAAGAAGGGGTCGTAGACCCTGAACGCCGGATCGACAGCGACGAGCACGAACCAGACGTCCGCGCCGGTCTTGAGCGTGTAGAAGTCCTCTCCAGGCTCGTCCTCGTCCAGCGAGACAAAGCCGGGATCGTCGCCGAACCAGCCGACGATGCCGCCGGCGTTGAAGGGCGGCAGGTAGAACGCCTCGTCGAGGTCGGCCTCGATCATCAGCTTGCCGAGACCGTTGACACCGACGATGAAGTCGCCGTCGTGCGGATCAGCAGCCGTGGCGAACGCCAGGCCGGCGATCGTGAGAACACTCGTCATCATGTGGGTACGCATCAGGAACTCTCCCTTTCTGCCGCTCCAGCGGAGCGATTGCTGAAGTGAACAAATGTGAAAGCCGGGCAGAGCCGATCAGCACCCCGCCACGAAAGCGTTGAGGAACGCGACAAAGTCCAGCGTGTTGACCGTGGTGTCGCCGTTGAAGTCGGCCGCGGCGTCGCCCGCGACGAAGGCGTTGAGGAACGCCACGAAGTCCAGCGTGTTGACCGTGGTGTCGCCGTTGAAATCGGCCCGGCAGCCCGTGCCGCACGACGAAACGGAGTTCAAGGCCCAGTCCGCGGCCCGCTGGAACTCGGCCGCGTCAAGGTCCTTGTTGAACACGAGCCAGAACGGCTCGCTCGGCCCGACCGCCTGGTGCGTGGACCACAACTCCAGTTCGAGCAGGTAGGCGCCGGGCGAGGCCGGCGCGGACAGACGGAAGGTGTAGTGGTAATGGAACGACCCGTTGGAACTGGCATTGAGCGTGAAGCCATGCACGGGTACGTCGCTCGCAGGCGACTCGACCGGCCCGAGCGGCCCCCACGACATGGCGATCCTCTCCGGCGGGATCGTCGAGAAGTCCGTGCCGTCCCACGTGCGGACGGCGCGCCGGATCGTGAACCCGATCTCGGCGTTCGCGGGGAACGTCCCCGCGACGCTGTCGAAGCCGGGGTTGTTGGTCTGGTTCGTGCCGCCGAACGCACCGGTGAAGAGGCACCAAGGCTCCGTCACGCCGCCGTTGTAGACGTTCGTGACGATCCTGCCGTCGGTCACCGTGAGCACGACGTCCCCGCCGTGGGGCTGCGCGACGGCAGCGCCGGCGACGAGCGCGAGAGCCAGCATCCAGACCGAGCGAAACAATCGCATGGCGGTCTCCTTTCGTTGGTTGAGGTCGAATCTCCGTTCACTTGGCCACGGGCGGGAAGAAGCGGTTGTCGTAGTAGTCGGTGTACACGCGGTCGAAGCGGAGCGTCTCCGCGTGCCCGTCGAGGAAGCCGTAGTTGGCAACGGCGTCCCATGCGCCGTGCCGGCCGCCGTGGGCGTCCGATTCCATGTGTGCGGCCGCGAGTCTGGGGCGGTCGGCCGGGTCGACGCCCGTGCCGTCCCACTCGTAGACGTGGACGTGGTCGGTGCGCGCGTACTCCGGATCGGCGTAGCGGCCCGTACCCTCGGTCATCATCAGGAAGTGCACCGTCGCGTAGGGCCGCGGCACGCGCTCCATGCGGTCGAAGTGCGTGATGCGCCCGAGCCTCGGATCGACGTACGTCGGCCCCTTGCTTGTGAGGTAGTCGTTGAGGCCGTAGCTGGTCCAGCGACAGACGTCGCCCGGCTCCGGGTCGTTGGCGGGGTCGTCGTCCGCGAGCAGGTTCAGCAGTTGGGCGAGGGTGACGCCCTGGCACTGCCCCCCCTCGCTCGCGTGCCAGTGCGGGCTGCGATCGCCCGGCGAGCGCACGACGGGCGACCCGCCGTAGTAGGGCGCGAGCGTGCTGATCCACGAGTCGCGGACGGAGCCGGACGCCCCGCCGTGTGAGAGAGCGGCGTCGATGAAGCGGTCGTTGTTGTCGTTCATGTAGAGCGTGTGGGCGATCTCCAGCTGGCGAACGTTGCTCAGGCAGACGGCCGCGCGGGCGGCCTGGCGCGCCTTGCCCAGAGCGGGCAGCAGCAAGCCGACGAGCATCGCGACGATCGCAATGACAACCAGCAGCTCGACGAGCGTGAATCCGCGGCGGTCCATGGCCGACCTCCCGATCGCTCGCGGGCAGACACCCGGCGCGTGACGGGGCCATGCCCGTCAAGCCCGCGCGCCCGCCGCGCGACGACGATCCGACTCGAATGTGCGTGATGAAGCGAGAGTCCGACGCGCGCGGTGCATCACGCCCGCGGCGGGCCGCGCGGCGGCGCGCTCGTCAGCGACGGCACGGGCGCGGGGAGCGCCCCGACCGGAACAAGCCGATCAAGCGACGTGGGGAGCAACGCGACGACGCCAGGAGCGGAGAACTCCGGCATGCCGCTCGCGCGGGCCAGTTTCATGGCCAGACAGACGCGGCAGCCGTCGTGATCGTGGGCAGGACGAGGCTCATCGGCCGGTTCGGAGGGCTGATGATGGTGATGGCCGTCGTGCGTGCAGGCATGAACAACGGCGGCCGGCTCGACCGGCGACACGCGCCCGTGGGCAGCGCGGGAGTGTGCGGCCTGCACGACCGGCAGCGCGGCGTAGAGCACGCAGGCCATCATGGCGACGATCGCAACGAACAATCCGCCCCGGCGGGCGGGTCGGCCTTGCCTGCGTGTGTCGCGCCGTGCCGCCATGATCGACTCCGAAGGAAGTGTTGCCGAAACGCCCCCTGCAGGTCAAGCGGATTCCGCTCGATACGAGACGATGATGCCCGCGCATCCCCTCGGGTTCCCTAGACTGGCGCGAATGAGTCGGCGATCGCCTGTCTCGTGGATCCGCGGCCTGTCGCTCGCCGACAAGTGTCTGGTTCTGTTCGGTGGCGCGGTGGTGCTGATCGTGTGCGTTGCGCTGGCCGCGCCGTGGTTCCGCATGTTTGCGCTGGTCGAGGAGGGGCAACTCGAGCTCTCACGAACGCTCGCTTCGGTGTGGCTGCGCAGCGACGCGACGAACCCAACGCTCCCGGACTTCGGACCGATGTCGCACGCGGGCGTGGAGGCCGAGCGGATCACGCTGGCCGAGGCGCGCCGGCGTGCTGCCAGGGAGCCGTTCGTGCGCGATGCCCTGCGACGATTCGAGCGCGACATCCCCGCCACGGACCACCACGCGGCCGCGTGGGACGGGCCGGCACGCGTCTATCGCTACGCCAAGGCCGAGCGGGCCGAGGGCGGGCGGATCGACTCGATCCTGCTGCTCGAGCGGCGATCCGAGGGCGCGCCGACGCTCCTGGCCGTGAACACGCTCTACCTGCTCAGTGCGGCGTTCTTCGTGCTCGCGCTCGCCGTCGTCGTCTTCTACCAGATCATCCACCGCATCATCCTCAGCCCGGTGCGGCAGCTGAAGCGCACCGCCGAACGAGTCCGCGGCGGCGAGCTCCAGGTGCGCTCGGACATCACCACGGGCGACGAGTTCGAGGAACTGGCCGCGACCTTCAACCAGATGCTCGCCAACCTCGAGGAGAGCCACGACCAGCTTCGCGCCATCAACGCCGCGATGGACCTCAAACTGACCGAACTGGCCCAGGCGAACGTCGCCCTGTACCAGACCGCGAAACTGAAGAGCGAGTTCCTGGCGAACGTGAGCCACGAGCTCCGCACGCCGCTCAACTCGATCATCGGGTTCGCGGAGCTGCTGCTCGAGATCGCCCGCGCGGAGCAGATGCCGGGCGAGACCGGGTCGGCCGCCAAGCGCGTGCGCTACCTCGACAACATCGTCGCCGCGGGACGCAACCTGCTCGACATGATCGAGGACCTGCTCGCCATGGCGCGCCTCGAAGCGGGGCGGGTCGAACTGAACATCGATCGGCTCAGCCTGCGCGAGGCGACCGAGGCCCTCGCGGGCCTGATCCACCCCCTGGCGGACCGCCGCGGTATCGAGGTGCGCGTCGAGGCCGCGCCCGACCTGCCCGTCATCGAGACCGACCCGCGCAAGTTCCAGCAGATCGTCTTCAACTTCCTGAGCAACGCGGTGAAGTTCATCGAGCCTGAGGAGCGAACGGGCCGCAAGGGTCGCGTCACCCTGCGCGCGGAGCGGCTCCCCCCCGGCCCGGACTCGGAAACGGACCGCGTGCGCGTCAGCGTGATCGACAACGGACCCGGCATCCCGCCAGAGCACCACGAGACTATCTTCGAGAAGTTCCGCCAACTCGACGCCGCCCACACACGCGAGCACAGCGGCACGGGCCTCGGCCTCGCCATCGCCCGCGAACTCGCCTCGCTCATCCAGGGCGAGATCCAACTCGTCAGCGAGCCGGGACGCGGGTCCATGTTCAGCCTCATCGTGCCCGTCACCCTCGACCCGGAACGCATCGCCGAACGAACCCTCGAGGCCAGGTTCCGCGGCGCGCTCGCCGGCAGACGCGACTGGACGTGAGCAACGCGCTCGAGGAAACAACCGCCCGAAGCAATTCCCGTTCCCCGAGCGTGCGCTCTCTTTCATCACGCCGTTACTTCCTCCTCGCCACCGCAACGCCCTCCCTGTTCGCGATGCATGCCGAGAGAAACCCGCTCGTCGGCCCCGCGAGCCAGCGGTTGAACCGGTCCATCGTGGCGCGGTCGCGCTCCGCATCCGCATCCGGGCCAGGCGCATCCGTGACCCACCACCGCGAGCCGAGGCAGTTGTCCGCGACCAACAGCCCGCCCCGGCGCAGGAGATGCGACGCGAGCACGGCGTACGTCGCGTACTCGCTCTTCACCGCGTCCAGAAACACGAAGTCGAGCGAGCCCGGCCCGTGCTCTGAGAGCAGCCGCGCGAGCGTTTCCGCCCCCAGGCTCCGGCGCAGTTCGATCCGATCCGCCATCCCCGCCCGCTCGAACTCGCCCTGCGCAAAGTCGGCGTGCTTCGCCTCCGGCTCGACCGTGATAAGACGCCCGTCCGGCGCAAGCCCGCGTGCGATCCACAGCGCGGAGTAGCCGCCGAGCGTGCCGAGTTCCACGCCCAGCAGCGCCCCGCTCCCGTCCGGCCCGGCCATCGACGCCAGCAGCATCAGCAGCCTCCCCACGTCCGGCGAGATCGCTATGTCCGGCAGCCCCGCCGCCACCGCGCGCTGGCGCAGCGTCGCCAGTTGGTCGTCGATCGGATCGCCGAGCGGCCCGAAGACCTCGCCGAGATACGCGCACGTCGCCCGCCACCGCTCCGGCGTCATGTCCATGCTGCGTGCTCCCGCCACCTCACCCCAGCGCCTCGTGCAGGAGCACGACCGCCACCGCGAAGTAGATCAGCATCCCCGAGGTGTCCATCAGCGTCGCCACCAGCGGCGTC
>JAANMW010001408.1_pt1 | contig 25280 bp, 22 predicted proteins | sample 7279671 | NCBI WGS metagenome assembly JAANMW01 (sample SAMN14094541, study PRJNA606508) | bioreactor metagenome | isolation source: A lab-scale SPAN reactor treating ammonium-rich wastewater day 247 | place: Ireland: Galway | collected 2017-09-19 | reverse complement strand
CCGGCGGCTTCGGGGTCGAACCCATCGGGGGTCGCGACCGCGATCGGCTTCTTGAGCAGGCGTTCGATCTCGGTCAGGTACTTGGTCTCGCTCGGGTCGACGAGCGAGATCGCCTCGCCCTGCGCGCCCGCGCGGCCGGTGCGGCCGATGCGGTGGATGTAATCCTCGGGGACGTGCGGCAGCTCGTAGTTGACGACCAGTGGCAGGTCGTCGATGTCGAGGCCGCGCGCGGCGACGTCGGTCGCCACGAGCACCTCGAGCTTCGCTTCCTTGAACGCGGCGAGCGCCTCCAGGCGCGCGGCCTGGGTCTTGTCGCCGTGGATGGCGGAGGTTTCGAGCCCGTCCTTCTCGAGCTGCCGCGCGAGGCGCGACGCGCCGTGCTTGGTCCGCACGAAGCAGAGGACCTGGCGCAGCCCGCGCGACTTCACGATGTGCGCGAGGAGCGCGCGCTTCGCGTCCTGCGGGCACTTGTACACGCTCTGCGCGACCGTCTCCGCCGCGGTGTTGCGCCGCGCGACCTCGATCAGCTGCGGCTGGTTCAGGAGCGAGTCGGCGAGCTTCTTGATCTCGGCGGAGAACGTCGCCGAGAACAGGAGGTTCTGGCGCTTCGCGGTCGCGGGCAGGAGCGCCATGATGCGCTTGATGTCCGGGATGAAGCCCATGTCGAGCATCCGGTCGGCCTCGTCGAGCACGAAGATCTCGACCTGCCCCAGATGCACGCTCTTCTGCTCGATGTGGTCGAGCAGGCGCCCCGGCGTGGCCACGAGGATCTCGACGCCGCCGCGCACGATCGGCAGTTGCTGCTTGATGTCGACGCCGCCGAACACGCAGGTCGAGCGCAGGTTCGTGTGCTTGCCGTAGGTCTTGACCGACTCCTCGACCTGGATCGCGAGTTCGCGGGTCGGCGCGAGGATCAGCGCCCGCACCGGATGGCGCGCGGGCGACGGGCTCGTGTTCGCGTGCGCGAGGAGCTTGTGCAGGATAGGAAGCGCGAATCCGGCGGTCTTGCCGGTGCCGGTCTGGGCGCCGCCCATGACGTCGCGTCCCGCGAGAACGACGGGAATCGCCTGGGCCTGGATCGGGGTGGGGTGGGTGTAGCCGGAGTCAGCCACCGCGCGGAGCAACTCCGGCGCGAGGCCGAGCTCCGCGAAGCTCGGGGCACTGCTCATCTCGACATCTCCTGGAACGCGGCCCACTCGCATGCGCGAGTTCCGGTCCAGGCTGCGGCATCGACAGTGGAAAAAGCGACCGGAAACAATGACTTCGACATGATAGCGCAGCGGGGGTTCCGGGGGAAGGCCGTTCGGGCGGGCGCGAACCCCGGTCGCCGGTCGGGGTCCACCGCCGCCCGGCAAGTGCGGCGCGCCGGCCGGAGGCACCGTCGTCGCTTGGTTTGGGCACCCCAAGTTGCTATAATCAAAGGCTTTTTTGGCGTCCACCCCATGCCCGCCCTGCGCAACATCGCGATCATCGCCCACGTCGACCACGGCAAGACCACGCTGGTCGACAAGCTGCTCGTCCAGGCCGGCACCTTCGCCAAGCACCAGCAGGTCGGCGAGCGCGTGATGGACAGCAACGACATCGAGCGCGAGCGCGGCATCACGATCCTCGCGAAGAACTGCGCGATCCGCCTCGCCGACACGCGCATCAACATCGTCGACACGCCGGGCCACGCGGACTTCGGCGGCGAGGTCGAACGCGTGCTCGGCATGGTCGACGGCGTGCTGCTCCTGGTCGACGCGGTCGAGGGCCCGATGCCGCAGACGCGCTTCGTGACGCTGAAGGCGCTGAAGCAGGGCCTGAAGCCGATCGTCGTCGTCAACAAGGTCGACCGCCCGGGCGCGCGGCCCGAGTGGGTCGTCAACCAGACCTTCGAGCTCTTCGACCGCCTCGGCGCGAACGACGCGCAGCTCGACTTCCCGGTGGTGTACGCCTCCGCGCTCGGCGGATGGGCGACGCTCGACGTCAAGGTCGCGAAGTCCGGCAGGCCCCCCGAAGGCGGCGGCGACATGAAGGCGCTGTTCGACACGATCCTCTCCTGTGTGCCGGAGCCTTCCGACGATCCGGCGGCGCCGCTGCAGTTCCAGGTCTCCGCGCTCGATTATTCGAGCTACGTGGGCCGGCTCGGGATCGGCCGCATCCGGCGCGGGACGCTTCGGGCCGGAACCGAAGTCGCCGTGCTCCACGGGCCGCTCGCGCCCGGTGCGGTGCCGCCGAAGGCGAAGATCGCCCAGGTGTTCACCTTCGCCGGTCTCGAACGCGTGGCGGTGGACGAGGCGTTCGCCGGCGACATCGTCATGGTGAGCGGCGTCGACGACCTCACGATCGGCACGACGCTCGCCGACGTCGAGACGCCCGAGGCGCTCCCGCCGATCGCGGTCGACGAGCCGACGCTCGCGATGAACTTCCTCGTCAACACGTCGCCGCTCGCCGGGCGCGAGGGCAAGTACGTCACGTCGCGCAACCTGCGCGACCGCCTGCAGCGCGAGCTCCTCACCAACATGGCGCTGCGCGTCGAGGACACCGGGGACACCGACGTGTTCTCGGTGCTCGGCCGCGGCGAACTCCACCTGACGATCCTGGTCGAGAACATGCGGCGCGAAGGCTACGAACTCGCGGTGTCGCGCCCGCGCGTCGTCACGCGCGAAGTCGCAGGCGTGATCGAGGAGCCCTACGAAGCGCTCACCGTCGACGTCGAGGACGCGCACCAGGGCGCGGTGATGCAGGAACTCGGCGGCCGCCGCGGCGAACTCGTGCACATGGAGTCGGACAGCCAGGGGCGCACGCGGCTCGACTACCGCATCCCCGCGCGGGGCCTGATCGGCTTCCAGGGCGAGTTCATGAACCTGACGCGCGGGACCGGACTCATGAGCCACGTCTTCGACGGCTACGCGCAGGTGAAGGGCGAGATTCCCGAGCGCCGCAACGGCGTGCTGATCTCGCAGGACGACGGCGCGGCCGTCGCCTACGCGCTGTGGAAGCTGCAGGAGCGCGGCCGGATGTTCGTCTCGCCCGGCGAGCCGCTGTACGAAGGCATGGTGATCGGGATCCACTCGCGCGACAACGACCTCGTCGTCAACCCGATCAGGGGCAAGCAGCTCACCAACGTGCGCGCATCGGGCAAGGACGACGCGATCCTGCTGACCCCGCCGATCAAGCTCACGCTCGAGTACGCGGTCGAGTTCATCGCCGACGATGAACTCGCCGAGGTGACGCCGAAGTCGATCCGCATCCGCAAGCGCCACCTGAAAGAGCACGAGCGCAAGCGGGCGAGCCGCGAGGCGGTGGTCGAGTAGGGCGCGTTCGTTCGCGCGCGAATGCGCATCAGGCGGAGTGCGTGGCCGATGACCACGACGCGGGAGGAGCCGATGGGGCCTGCCGGGGAGGCGGTTTGACGATGCGCGATCCTGCGCGAAGCGATCTCGCCGGGCGGGCGCCGGCGTTGACGCCCGACGTCGCCTCGCGCCTCGCGCGAGTTGCGCTCGCGAGCCTCGCCGTCGAGTACCCTTCGATGCAGGTCCACGTCCTCGGTTCGCCCGACGACCTTCGTTCGCCGCGCGAATGGCATCCCGCCTTCTTCGGATCCTTCGACTGGCATTCCAGCGTCCACATGCACTGGACGCTCGCGCGGCTCGCGCGGCTCGTGCCCGGCTTGCCGGAACGCGCGTCGATCGTCCGCGTGTTCGACGCGCACGTCACGGCCGAGACGATCGCCTCCGAGTGCGCCTACTTCGCTCGGCCGCTCTCCGCGTCGTTCGAGCGGACCTACGGCTGGGCATGGCTCCTCGAACTGGTGCGTGAACTGCGCGCGGACGGGGGCGGCGACGCGCGACGATGGGCACGCACGCTCGCGCCGCTGGCCGAGCTCGTCGCGGCGCGCTGGCGGACGTGGTTGCCGCGCACACAGATCCCGATCCGCCACGGCGTGCACGCCAACTCGGCCTTCGGTCTCGCGCTCGCGCTCGACTACGCGCGAGCGGCGGGAGACGGAGCGCTGGAGTCCGCATGCGTCGCGAAGGCGTTGTCGTGGTTCGGCGAGGACGCCGACGCGCCCGCCGCATGGGAGCCGTCCGGCGCGGACTTCCTGTCGCCCGTCCTGATGGAGGCCGACCTGATGCGCCGGGTGCTGCCGCACGAGCGCTTCGGCGCGTGGCTCGGCGGCTTCCTGCCGGGGCTCGAGCGCGGCGAGCCCGCGTCGCTGTTCACGCCGGCGGTGCCCTCCGACCGCTCGGACCCGCAGATCGTGCACCTCGACGGCCTCAACCTGTCGCGCGCCTGGTGCCTGCGCGGGATCGCGAACGCACTTGCGCGGGACGATCCCCGCGTGAGCGTGCTCGTCGCGTCGGCGCATCGCCATCTCGCGGCCGGGTGGGCCGGGCTCGACAGCGACGACTTCGTCGGCACGCACTGGCTCGCCTCGTTCGCGCTGCTCGCCCTCACCGAGTCGTGATCGGTCGGCTCACGCTGTGAGCCGCACCGGCTGCTAGACTTGTTCCATGCAGGACTCCCCGCTCCTCATCACGATCCTGGCGGTCGCCATCGTCGCCGGCGTCGCCGTGATCGGGCTCGCCGTCGTGGCGATCACGCGGCTCGGGTCGCTCGCGCGCGAGATCGCCGTCGTCCGCGCGCAGGGCGAAGACCTCGAGCGTGATCTCAAACTGGACATGCAGGGCGCGCGCGCCGAGTTGCGGCAGGACCTCGCGATCGCGCGCGACGAGCACGGCAAGGCGTCGCAGACGCTGAGAGGCGAGGTCGGAGACCGCCTGACGCAGTTCGCCGGAACGATGGCCCAGCAGTTCGCCGGGCTCAACCGCGGCCAGGGCGACGCGTTCACCGCGTTCGGCGAGCGGCTGAACGAGTTCCGGACCTCGACGCAGGAGGGGCTGCGCGCCGCCGCCGACCAGCAGACCGCGCAGGCGCGCACGCTCGCGGATCGGGTCGCGGAACTCGCGCAGCGCAACGACCAGAAACTCGAGGCGATCCGGTTGAACGTCGAGCAGCGCCTCGATACGCTGCGCGTCGCGAACGACGCGAAGCTCGAGCAGATGCGGGTGACCGTCGACGAGAAGCTGCAGGCGACGCTCGACGAACGCCTCGGCGCGTCGTTCAAGCAGGTCTCCGATCGCCTGGAGCAGGTGCACAAGGGTCTCGGCGAGATGCAAAGCCTCGCCGTAGGCGTGGGCGACCTGAAGCGCGTGCTGACGAACGTCAAGAAACGCGGTACCTGGGGCGAAATGCAGCTCGGCGCGCTGCTCTCGGAGGTGCTCACGCCGGGGCAGTTCGCGACCAACGTCGAGACGGTGCCGGGCAGCGGCCGGCGCGTCGAGTTCGCGATCCGGATGCCGGGCAAGCCCGACGAGCAGGCGGTCTGGATCCCGGTCGACGCCAAGTTCCCGGTCGAGGAATGGGAGCGCCTGCAGGACGCTCTCGAGCGGAACGATGCCGGCGCGGCCGAATCGGCGCGCCGCGCCCTCGCGCAGTTCCTGCGCGCGCAGGCGAAGACGATCCGGACGCTGTACGTGTCGCCGCCGCATACCAGCGATTTCGCCTTCCTGTACCTGCCGACCGAGAGCCTGTACGCCGAGATGATGGCGCGCCCGGGCCTCGCGGACGACCTGCAGCGAGAGTTCCGCGTGACGCTGTCGGGGCCGACCAACTTCCTCGCGCTCCTGAACATCGTGCAGATGGGCTTTCGCACGATCGCGATCGAAGAGCGGTCCGCCGAGGTCTGGCGCACGCTCGGTGCGGTGCGCACCGAGTTCGGGAAGTTCGGCGAAGTCCTTGCCCGTGCGAAGAGGAGCCTCCAGGCCGCGGCCAATACCATTGATGAGGCGAGAGGGAAGACCACGACCATCGGTCGCAAGCTTCGAAGCGTGGAGGCACTGCCGGAAGCCGAGGCCGCCGCCCTTCTGGAGCTCAGGGCGGAGGGAGGTGCTGACGGCGGCGACGATGCCGAGGATCAGGAGCGACGCGATTCTTGACGCGCTGAAGCGCTGGCGCCGCCGGCGCGTGCTGTCGCGCTCGGCCCTTCCCGACGCGCTGTGGGACGAGGCGATCTCGGCGCTGCCGTTCCTCGCCGGCACGAGCGAGGCCGAGCGCGCGACGCTGCGCGAACTGGTCGTGCTGTTCCTCGAGGCCAAGTCGATCGTGGGCGCCGGCGGGCACGAGGTGACGCCGCTGCAACGCGTCGTGATCGCGGTGCAGGCCTGCGTGCTCGTCCTCGGGCTGTCGCTCGACTGGTACGACGACTTCGAGAACGTCGTCGTCTATCCGGCCCAGTTCGTGCCCGACTGGACCTGGGAGGACGACGCGGGCGTCGTGCACGTCAACGACGGGCCGCTCGCCGGCGAGGCGATGCCCGGCGGTCCGGTGGTGTTGTCGTGGCCCGACGTCGAGGCCTCGTCGGACTTCGACGTTGCGGGCATGAACTTGGTGATCCACGAGTTCGCGCACAAAATCGACATGCGCGACGGCGACGCGAACGGTTGCCCGCCGCTGCCTCCCTCGATGGATGCCCGGGCCTGGAAGCGCGCGATGTCGGACGCGTACCACGACTTCTCCGCGCGCGTCGATCGCGACCTCGACACCGCGATCGATCCCTACGCCGCGGAGAGTCCCGGCGAGTTCTTCGCGGTGCTCTCCGAGGTGTTTTTCGCGTCACCCGCGACGCTGGCCGGAGAATATCCGGAGGTCTACCGGCAGTTCGCGGCGTTCTACGGACAGGATCCGAAGGCGCGCGCGGCCGCGCGGTAGCAGGTCAGCTGCGCCAGTCGGAGAGGTCCCAATCCAGCAGGCCTTCGAGGTCGCGCAGGTCGTCGTCGTACATGGCGCGCACCGTGCGCCGGTCCTCGGGGGCGATCGGGGCTGCGTAGACACCGACGTTGCGCCGTTGCCCCTCGACCTCGTCCATCGGCTCGACGCCGACGAACGCCAGCACATCGGCGACGGTGCCGGCGGGATCGTCGTCGAGCCGGTCGCTGCGCAGGATCAGCGTCTGCTCGCGCGGGAACAGGCTCCAGAGGCGGCGAATCTGATGGGCGTAGAGGCCGCGCGAGAAGTAGGAGACGCGCTGGGCCTGGTCGGGATCCGCCGTGCGCATGCGCTCCTGCTCGACCCGGAGGGCGTCGACGAATCCCAGCTCCTCGGTGCCGCGCGAGCGCATCATGTTCCAGTGCGAGTACGCGCGATCGACCGGGTCGCGCAGCAGCACGATCCAGCGCATTGCCGGGTTGTAGGCACGGATGCGTTCCGGCGCCCGCGGCCACCACAGGTAGCTCGGCGTCGCGTCGAAGAGCGTCGTGCCGGGTTCCGCGCCCGCGAAGTACGCCTGCTCGTAGGTCGAGACGGGCTTCCCGCCACGGCGGAAGTTCCGCTCGTCGTCGAACCAGTGCGCCTCCTTGCCCATCGCGATCGTGAGCTTCGGGTGGTCGACGATCATCCAGGCGAGCGCGGTCGTCCCGGCCTTCTGCGCGCCTCCGATGACGAACCCGACGCGCTGCGGGCCGGACTCGGCGGACGCCGTCGTCACGCCGCCCTGCCTGCTGCGGCGGGCGGCATCGGGTAGAGCACGTCGAGCGCGATGGTGCCGCCGGTCGGCTGCACGAGGCGCACGTGTCGGCGCTCCAGTTCGCGCGCGTGCCGCACGCCGCAACTGTGCGCGATCATGTCGATCTCCCGGTTCATCGCGGTGGCGTAGTTCGCCACGCGCTGCCACTTCTCCTCGACGACGAGCCCGCGCTGGAGGCGCGGGTTGTGCGTGGTGATCCCGGTCGGGCAAGTGTTGGTCTGGCAGCGCAGAGCCTGGATGCAACCCAACGCGAACATGAAACCGCGCGCCGTGTTCACGAAATCGGCGCCGCAGCACAGCGCCCACGCGGCGCGCGCCGAGGTGACGAGCTTGCCTGACGCGATGACGCGGATGCGCGGCTTCAGTCCCGCGGCGACGATCGCATCGACGACCCTCGGTAGCGCCTCGTCGATCGAGAGTCCGACGTGGTCGGCGAGCGCCTGCGGTGCCGCGCCGCTGCCGCCTTCGCCGCCGTCCACCGCGAGGAAATCCGGTGCGGAATCGGGCCCGCGCGCGAGGATCCGCTCGCACAGCTCGTTCGCGAAGTAGCGGCCGCCGACCGCGGTCTTGATGCCCACGGGCTTCCCGGTCAGGTCGCGGAGCCACGCGACGCGATCGAGCAGGTCGTCCATCGTCGCGATGTCGGGGTGGCGATTCGGGCTGATCGAATCCTTGCCCGGGGAAATGCCGCGGATGCTCGCGATGAGCGGAGTGACCTTGCCGCCGGGCAGCACGCCGCCCTTGCCGGGCTTCGCGCCCTGCGAGAGCTTGATCTCGAAGGCACGAACGGACTCACGCGCGGCGATCTCGCGGATCTTGCCGAGGTCGTACTCGCCGTGGGCGTCGCGCACGCCGTAGCGCGCCGTGCCGATCTGCATGATCACGTCGCAGCCGCCCTCGAGGTGGAACGGCGACAGCCCGCCCTCGCCGGTATCGAGCCAGCAGCCCGCGGTGTGCGCGCCACGCGAGAGCGCCCGCACCGCGGGCTCGGAGATGGCGCCGAAGCTCATGCCGCTCACGTTGACGACCGAGCGCGCGAGGTACGGAGTGCGGCAGGAGCCCTCGCCGATCGCGAGCGGCGGCGTCGGCAGGCGGTCGGACTCGAGGACCGGGAACGGCGCATTGACGAAGATGAGCGCGCCGGGCGCGTGCAGGTCGTAGGTCGAGCCGAAGCCGATCAACCCTCCCTCGTCCTTCGCGAGCCGGTAGACCCAGGAGCGCGTCGCCCGGTTGAACGGCATCTCCTCGCGGTCGTTCGCGAAGAAGTACTGTCGGAAATATTCGCCCAGTTCCTCGAACCAGTAGCGGAAACGCCCGATGACCGGAAAGTTGCGCAGGACCGTGTGCTTCTTCTGCGTCACATCCTTCACGAACATGACGAAGAGCCCGCCGACGAGGGCGATCGCGACGAGCGTTCCCAATCCCGCTTTCAACAACTGCAGCCAGTCGAAGTCCATGTCGCCTCCCCCTGCAGTGCAGGGCCGCGCGCATCTTACCGCGCCGGGCGGTGGGCGAGGCGCCTCACGAGGCCGGCGAACACCGGAAATCGGACGGCGCGCTCGCCGGGGCGATGACGACCCGCGACCTCAGGAAGGGCTTCGGGCGAGCAGGACGGCCGCCGCGAGGATCAGCGCTCCTCCGGCGAGCTGGATCGGCTCGACGCGCTCGCCGAAGAGCGCCGCGGCGAGCGCGACGGTGACGACCGGTTCGATGGTCGAGAGCGTCGAGGCGCGCGTGGGGCCGACGCGTGCGAGGCCCGCGAAGAACCAGGTGATCGCCGCGACGGTCGAGACCAGCGCGATCGCGATCGCCGCCGTCCAGCCGATCGCGCTCGCGGGGAGGCTCGCGCCCCGGGCGAGCGCGATCGCCCCGAACACGAGTCCGGCGCTCGCGATCACCACGGTGGACATGGCGAGCGGATCGACGCGCGACGCCACGCCCGTGGAGGCGACGATGTAGATCGCGTAGACGAGGGCGGCGAGCAAGCCGAGCGCCACCCCTGCCGGATGCGCGCCCTGCGCGGTGCCGGAGAGTGTCGGCCCGAGCGTCAGGGCGAGGCCGCAGAGCGCGATGGCGATCGCTGCGACGCTGCGCCGCGCCAGCCGCTCCTGGCCGCGCACCGCGGCGAGGACCGCGACGATCGCCGGATTGAGGTAGAGCAGCAGCGCCACGAGCCCTGCAGGCGCGAGTTCGAGCGCCGAAAAAAAGGTCGCCGCCTGCGCGGCGTAGCCGATTCCCCCGAGCGCGACGAGGATCGCCAGGTCGCGTCCCCGTGGCCAGCGGACGCGCAGGACGAGGCCGAGCGCGATGAGGAACGCGCCGGCGATCGCGAAGCGCACCGCGAGCAATCCCGTCGTGTCCGCGCCGTCCCGGGTCGCGAATCGCGCGAAGATCGCCATTGCCCCGAACGCCGTGGCGGAGGCGACGACGAATGCGGTGCCCGAGTAGCGGTTGTCAGTAGTCAGTTGACAGTTGGCAGAGGCGCCGGAGTCTTCGGTGGCGGCGCATCGAGCGCCTTTGCGACATCGCTGTCGACCAGGAGTCAGGCCGACGGGTTGTCTCGTCATCGGGGGGGGGCCACCTCACGCCGCGGGCGGTCGCTCTCCGGACTTGGGACGGAACGCCTTGCACACGGCCGGTTCAGTCTCGACGTAGGGTCCGCCGATGAGGTCGAGGCAATACGGCACGGCGGCGAAGACGCCGTGCACCAGGACCGCGCCATCGTCGCCGCGGACGCCTTCGAGCGTCTCGCGGATCGCCTTCGGCTGGCCGGGCAGGTTGAGGATCAGCGTGCGTCCGCGCACCACGCCCGCCTGGCGCGACAGGATCGCGGTCGGCACGAAGCGCAGCGACACCTGGCGCATCTGCTCGCCGAATCCCGGCATCACGCGGTGCGCGATCGCGAGCGTCGCATCGGGCGTCACGTCGCGCGGTGCGGGGCCGGTGCCGCCGGTGGTGAGCACGAGGTCGCATCCGATCACGTCCGCGAGGTCGACCAGCGTCCGTTCGATGACCGGCTGTTCGTCGGGAATGAGGCGCTTCTCGGTGCGAAACGGCGTGACCAGAGCGCTGGCGAGCCAGGATTCGAGCGCGGGCAGGCCCGCGTCCTCGTAGACGCCGCGAGAGGCGCGGTCGGAAACGGAGACGAGTCCGATCGTGAATGTGGTCATGGGAGTCAAGCGTCGCCGTACGCGCGACGCAGCGTGCGGAAGAGGTCGCGAAACGCGCGCGTGGACTCGCCGCGCGCGCGTTCGGCACGCGCGGAGGCGATCGCCTTCGCGATCACGGCGCGATCCGCCTCCGGATGTTCGTGCACGAACGCGTCGAGAGCGTCCGCCTCGTCCAGCAGACGCTCGCGCCAGCGCTCGATCGCGGCGAAGCGCGCCTTCTCGGCCCGTGGCACGCTGTCGAATCGCTCCAGCGCCTCGCGGATCGGTGCCGGATCGACCTCGCGCATCAGGCGCCCGATGTACTGCATCTGGCGCCGGCGCGCCTCGTGCCGGGTGATGCCGCGGGCGAGCGTGATGGCGTCCACGAGCCGCTCCGGCAGGTCGAGCGACGCGAGCCGGACGGGATCGAGGTCGACGAGCGAGACGCCGAGGTCCTGAAGCGAGGCCATCTCGCGCTTCTGGCGGGTCTTCGACGGGCGCGGGCCGTCCCGGCCGTCGGTCGGAAGGTCGTTCGAGGCGTTCGGGCGGCGGTATGCAGGCGTCATGGGCGTCGGGGGCTTTGCTATGATAGACGACCGCACGTACGCGGAGCGCCGCGACGTTCCCGTCGCGCGCGAAATCTCCCGATGAACGCGCCCCCGCCCTTCGACCGGACCCGCGATGCCGATCTGGCAACGGGGGGCCGCTTCCCGGTGCCGACTGCGGAACTCGAGCGCGTCGCGGCGCAGGTGCTCGACGTCGCGCGCCGGGGCGGCGCCAGCGCCGCCGAGACCGACGTCTCGCAGGGCGTCGGCCAGAGCGTGACGGTGCGCAAGGGCGAGGTCGAGACCATCGCCTACAACCGCGACAAGGGCATCTCGGTCACCGTGTACCTGGGAGCGCGGCGCGGCAACGCGAGCAGCGCCGACTTCTCCGACGACTCGATCCGCGACACGGTGGAGAAGGCCCTCGCGATCGCGAAGTTCACGGCGGAAGACCCCTGCGCGGGCCTCGCCGACGCCGACCGCCTCGCGCGGCACTGGCCCGATCTCGACCTGTTCCATCCGTGGGATCTCGGCATCGACGAGGCGATCGACCTCGGTCGCGCGGCAGAGGCGGCGGCGCTCGCGGTCGACCGGCGTCTCGTCAACTCCGACGGCGCCTCGGTGTCGCGCGGCGAGAGCGAATTCGTCTACGCGAACTCGCGCGGTTTCCACGGCGGCTACCGCAGTTCGCGCCACCACATCGACGCCTCGGTGATCGGCGAGGACGAGAACGGCATGCAGCGCGATTTCTGGTACAGCGCCGCGCGCTCGCCCGACGACCTCCAGGAGGCCGCCGAGGTGGGCCGCATCGCCGGCGAGCGCACCGCGCGCCGGCTCGGAGCGCGTCCGGTCGCGACGGTCGAGTGCCCGGTCCTGTTCGAGGCGCCGGAAGCCGCCGACCTGATCGGCGCGTACGTGCAGGCGGTGTCGGGCGGCAGCCTCTACCGCAGGAGTTCGTTCCTCGTCGATTCGCTCGGCAAGGAGATCTTCGCGCCCGGGGTGACGATGGTCGAGGAGCCGCACCTCGCTCGGGGGCGCGGCAGCGCGCCGTTCGACGCGGAGGGGGTGGCCACGGCACGCCGGATCGTCGTCGATCGCGGTGTCGTGAACGGCTACTTCCTCGGCAGCTACGCTGCGCGCAAGCTCGGGATGCCCACGACCGGCAATGCCGGCGGCAGCCACAACCTCGTCGTGTCGCACGGCGACGACGACCTCGCCTCGCTGATGAAACGCATGGGCCGCGGCTTCCTCGTCACCGAACAACTGGGGCACGGGGTCAATGCGGTGACCGGCGACTACTCACGCGGCGCCGCGGGGTACTGGATCGAAGGCGGCGAGATCGCGTACCCGGTCGAGGAGGTGACGATCGCCGGCAACCTCCGCGACATGTTCCGCCGCATCGTCGCCATCGGCCGCGACGTCGACCGCCGCGGCTCACGCCACGTCGGCTCGATCTTGATCGAGCGGATGACGGTCGGAGGACGGTAGTGGCCACCCCGCAGCGCGCGCCGGTGGGGCCTTCGCGCAGTTTCGGCAATCCGCTGGTCGCCTGGGTCCGGCGGCTGTCCGATCCGCTCGCGAGCGCGGCGCACGCGGAACGCTGGATCGCGGATCTTCCCGGCGGCGACGTCCTCGCCACGCAGAAGGAAGCGCTCGAACTCGTCGCCGGCTTTCCCGGCTCGCGGCGCGACGTCGGACCCTCGCAGGTCGAGGCGCTCCTGCGCATCGACGCGCGGCTCGAGTCGGCGCTCGCGCAGATCACGCGTCAGTACACGGCGAACTACCAGAAGAGTTCGTCGGTCGAGTCGCGGCTGTGGCATGCAGCGTTCGATCTCGTCAAGGCGTTCATCACCGCCTACCAGCTCGCGCTGAAGGCCGGCTATCCGCGCGCGGACCACCGGCGCTGGCGCGCGATCCTGCCGTGGGTGCTGGTGCGTCTCGCGCACCATCGCGGGCTCGATGGACGCTATCGGCTGTTCCGCTACAGCCACTGGATTCCCGCGCAATGGCGCGATTTCCACGAACTCTACGAGTTCGCGCGGATGCGCAACCTGCAGCGCGAACAACTGGTGCTCGGCGGCGGAGGTTTCGCCCAGCCCGGCATCACGCTCGAGCAGGAATACGTCCAGACGCTCCTCCTGATGCGGCTCGATTCCGGCAATTTCACGCCCGACCAGGTGGAGTGGGTCGCGAAGCAGGTCGCCGACTGGGCGCCGACGCTCACGCTCGTGCCGCCGCCTGGCGAAGGCGCGGGATTCTACGTCGACTTGACCGGCGCACAGGGGCTGCGGCGTCGCGACAGGCCCGCGGTCGGGGGGCGCCTGCTGTTCCTCGACCTCGCGCCGGTGTATGCGCGCGTCGTCGAGCGGATGCGCTGGCTGCCCGAGCAGGACGACGCCGCGCCGGAGCCCGGCGACCTGCCGCCGCGGGAGCAGCGCCTGCTGCTGATGCGCCTCGCTTCCCTCTACGGCCCGGACGCGATCGCTCAGGCGCCGCGCGCCGAGCGCTTCCGCACCGAGGCGCAGGTGCGGGTCGTCACCGGTTTGCCCTCGCTCACGCGCGCGATCGCCGAGATCGACAAGCTGCCCGACCAGGCGCGCATGCCCGGCGTCGCCGCTGCGTACGACGAGATCACGCAGATGGTGAACCCGGTGGCGAATCCGGAGAGCGTCGCGCGGCGCATCCGGGGCGCGACCTGGACGATGACCGACCGCAGCGAGACCGGATGTCGGCTGCTCGCGCCGGCGAAGGAAGCGCCGGCTCGCCTCGGTGAACTGGTCGCGATCCAGGACGCCGAGCGCTGGACGCTCGCCGTCGTCCGTCGGATGCAGCGCCAGCAGGTCGACGAGATCACCGTGGGCGCGGAAGTAATTGCGCGGCGGATGGTCCGCGTGCTGCTGCGCAGTTGGAGCGCGCCCGCGGACGGTGCGCGCCAGGCGGCCGACCGCCCGTTCTTCGGGGTCTACCTGCCGGCCCATGCGGACAATCGCCAGTCCGCGCAGCGGAGCCTCATCGGTCCGGACGACAAGTTCGTGCCCGGGGGGATGATCGAACTCGACACCGGGAACGCCCGCTACCTGATCCGCTTCACGCAGATGCTCGAACGGCAGTCGGGCTGGGCCTGGGGGCTCTTCAGCGCGGTCCGCAAGCTCGGATCCTAGGATCGCACGGGCGAGGTCGCGCAGCGCGCCGATCCTGCGCACATGCGAGCCGCGGGTATCGGGCCATCACATTTCGGCACCAAAGTGGCGCAGATCGCCGTCCGTCACGGGTGCTCGAAAATTCATGGCATTTCGGCCAGCAGCCCCCTAGAATCCACGGGCTGGTCGCCGGGGGCTCCCTCGACGCGGCCCGATACCCGAACATACCCTTGGAGGAGATGATGGAACGTCGTTCGTTTCTGAAGCATTCCGGACTGGCGGGCATCCTCGCCGCCGGCTCGGCTCCTGCGTTCGCCCAGGCGCCGACGATCAAGTGGCGCTGCGCGTCGAGCTTCCCGAAGTCGCTCGACACGATCTTCGGGGCGGCGGAAACAGCCTCGAAGGCGCTGGCGGAGGCCACCGGCGGCCGATTCCAGATCCAGGTGTTCGCGGGCGGCGAAATCGTCCCGGGCCTGCAGGTCGCCGACGCCGTCCAGAACGGCACCGTCGAGTGCGGCCACACCGCGCCTTACTACTACATCGGCAAGGACCCGACGTTCGCGTTCGGTACCGCGATTCCGTTCGGCCTGAACCAGCGCCAGTTCGACGCCTGGTGGTACTTCGGCCAGGGCCGCGAGCTCTACAACGAGTTCCTGAAGGAGTACAACATCCACTCGGTGCTGTGCGGCAACACGGGCGCGCAGATGGGCGGCTGGTATCGCAAGGAGATCAAATCGGTCGCGGACCTCAAGGGCCTCAAGATGCGGATCGGCGGCTTCGCGGGCCAGGTGCTCACGAAGCTCGGCCTGGTCCCGCAGCAGCTCGCCGGCGGCGACATCTACCCGGCGCTCGAGAAGGGCACGATCGACGCGGCCGAGTGGGTGGGCCCGTACGACGACGAGAAGCTCGGCTTCAACAAGGTCGCCAAGTACTACTACTATCCCGGCTGGTGGGAAGGCGGCCCGGCGCTGCACATGTTCGTGAACGCCGCGAAGTGGAACGAGCTCTCGCCCGAGTACAAGGCGTCGTTCAACAACGCCTGCGCCGAGGGCAACACCTGGATGATGGCGAAGTACGACGCGCAGAATCCGGCGGCGCTGCGCCGGCTCGTGGCGGGCGGTACGCAGCTTCGTCCGTTCCCGAAGTCGGTGATGGACGCCTGCCACGCGGCGGCCGTCGAGCGCTACGCCGAGGAGAGCGCCAAGAACCCGAAGTGGAAGAAGATCTACGACAACTACTCGGCGTTCCAGCGCGAGCAGATCCTCTGGTTCCGGGTGACCGAGAACACCTACGACAACTACATGGCGACCGTCGGCGGCCTGAGTGTGCGGGCGAAGGCGCCCGCGAAGAAGAAGTAGTAGCAGTCGCCCTTCACCGCAGACTCGAAGGCCCGCGGATGCGAATCCGCGGGTCTTTTTCATCGGATCGCCGCCTCCAACGGAAGCCTGCCCTGCAACGATTCCCGGCGCCGTTGTGCGTTGCGCGCAGGTTCGGCTTCAGCCGAACGCCTTTCGCTTCGATGCGGCGAACCCCGTCGGGCTCGAGCCCGACCCACAAGAGTCGCCGCCGACGCGCCGCCAACATCGTGGGGCCGATCATTGTGGGTCCGACTTCAGTCGGACGCCTTTCGCTTCGATGCGGCGAACTCGTTACTTCGCCTTCAGCGCATCCTCGAGCGCCTTGTTCGCGTCGTCCGCCGACGGCGGCACGATCGCCTCGTCCTGTCCGGCCGCGGGCGGCGCGTTCAGGTCGCCGGACGGCGCCTGGTCGTCCGACGGCGCATCCTCCGCGGCTGGCGCATCGCCGTCGGCCGGTGCCGGCGTCCCGTAGTCGACGCCCGGGATGACGACCTCGATCTTGGTGGGATCGACCATGCTCGCGTCGTCCTTGTAGACCATCACCATCTGCGGGAACAGGATGACCAAGCCGACCATGATCACCTGGATGACGACGTAGGGCACCGCGCCCCAGTAGATCTGGCCGGTCGTGATCGGCGCCATCGTCTGCTTGGTGACCTTGTCGACGTACTCCTTCGCCGGCGCGACGCTGCGGAGGTAGAAGAGCGCGAACCCGAACGGCGGGTGCATGAACGAGGTCTGCATGTTCACGCCGAGCAGTATGCCGAACCAGATGAGGTCGATGCCGAGCTTCTCGGCCACCGGGCCGAGCAGCGGGATCACGATGAACGAGAGTTCGAAGAAGTCGAGGAAGAACGCGAGCAGGAAGACCAGGATGTTGACGACGATGAGGAAGCCGATCTGTCCGCCGGGGAGACTCGTCAGCAGATGCTCGACCCACTTGTGGCCGTCGACGCCGTAGAACGTCAGGCTGAACACCCGGGCGCCGATCAGGATGAAGAGGACGAACGACGAGAGCTTGGCGGTCGTTTGCATCCCCTGGACCATCAGCTTCATGCTCAGGCGCCGGCGCGAGATCGCCATCACGAGCGCGCCCGCAGCACCCATCGCGCCGCCTTCGGTCGGCGTCGCGACGCCGAGGAAGATCGTGCCCAGCACGAGGAAGATCAGCGCGAGCGGCGGGATCAGGACGAACGTGACCCGTTCCGCCATGCGCGACAGCATCCCGAGGCGGAGCATGCGATTGGCCACCGCCGCGATGAACGCGACGCCGAAGCCCACCGAGATGCAGAGGACCAGCCGTTCGTCGGTGGGGGTCTCCGGCCTCAGGCGGTCGAAATAGAACACCCAGAACGCGAAACCGGCCGCGACCGAGAGGATCGTGAGCACGAGGAGCGAACGGGTGCCCGGCGCGCCGTTCGGTTCGGTGAGCGTGCGCGCCTCGGGCGGGAGCGCCGGCGCCCATTGCGGCTTGAAGATCGAGACCAGCATCGCGTAACTCGCGTAGAGTCCCGCGAGGACGATCCCGGGGATGAATGCGCCGGCGTACATGTCGCCGACCGAACGGCCGAGCTGGTCGGCCATCACGATCAGCACCAGCGAAGGCGGAATGATCTGGGCGAGCGTCCCCGAGGCGGCGATCGTCCCGGACGCGAACCGGCGGTCGTACCCGTAGCGAAGCATGATCGGGAGCGAGATGAGCCCCATCGAGATCACGCTCGCCGCGACGACGCCGGTGGTCGCCGCGAGCAACGCCCCCACGAAGATCACGGCGTACGCGAGACCGCCGCGCACCGGACCGAACACCTGCCCGATCGTCTCCAGCAGGTCCTCGGCCATGCCGCTTCGTTCGAGGATCAAGCCCATGAAGGTGAAGAACGGCACGGCGAGCAGCGTGTCGTTCGACATGATCCCCCAGAGGCGCTCCGGCAACGCGCCGAAGAGCGCCGGCGACAGCAGCCCCATTTCGATGCCGATGAGACCGAACATGATGCCGTTGGCGGCGAGCGCGAAGGCGACCGGGTAGCCCAGCAGCAGGAAGACGACGAGCGCCGCGAACATCAGCGGCGCGAGATTGGCGGCGAGGAAGGCGGTCATGCGCTCTCCCCGCGCTGGCGCAGGATTTCCTCGGCCAGCTCTTCCTCGGCGGAGCGTTCATGGAAGCGCTCGGTCGGGTCGGGCCCGAGCCCGCGCAGGAACGCGATCCGCTTGATGAGTTCGGAGACGCCCTGCAGCAGGAGCAGCGTGAAGCCGATCGGCACCAGGATCTTCGCTGGCCACAGGATGAGCCCGCCCGCGTTGGGCGATATCTCACCGGACTCGATCGCCTGCAGCGCCCACGGGAACGATTCGTAGAGGATCAGGAGCGACGTCGGGATCAGGAAGAAGACGGTCCCGAACACGTCGATCCAGGTCTGCACGCGCTTCGAGTACCGGCCCGCGATCACGTCGATGCGGATGTGCTCGTTGCGAAGCAGCGTCCAGCCGGAGCACAGCAAAAATATGGCCGCGAAGAGATACCACTGGATCTCGAGGAAGGCGTTCGAGCTCATGTCGAACACCTTGCGGATGATCGCGTTGCCGGCGCTGATCACGACCGCCGCGAGGACGAACCACGTGACCCAGCGTCCGACCCGCTCGTTCACGGCATCGATCGCCCGGGCGAGGGCGAGCAGGGCGTTCATGGAGGCTCCTTCGTCCGTCGACCGGAGTGTCGTGCCACCAGCGGGGGAACGCGTTCCCGGCGCTCGCGCGGCCGTGCATTATAGGGGCATTCCCCGTGGCGGTGGGCGCTGATGTGCCAGGGGGCGCCACGCCGGAGAGACCCTCCCTCCCGGGTGGTAGAATCGCCCCTCCCGCCTTGCACATTGACCCCATGTTCGATCGCTCCCGCACGCTCGCGAAGTCGGATCCCGACCTGTGGGCGGCGATCGTCGCCGAGAACCGGCGGCAGGAAGCGCACATCGAGCTGATCGCCTCCGAGAACTACGCGAGTCCCGCGGTGCTCGAGGCGCAGGGATCGCAACTCACCAACAAGTACGCCGAGGGCTACCCCGGCAAGCGCTACTACGGTGGCTGCGAGTACGTCGACATCGCCGAGCAGGTCGCCATCGACCGGGCCAAGGCGCTGTTCGGCTCCGACATGGCCAACGTCCAGCCGCACTCGGGCGCGCAGGCCAACCAGACCGCCTTCTTCGCGGCATTGAAGCCGGGCGACACCGTGCTCGGGATGAGCCTGCCCGACGGCGGCCACCTGACGCACGGCTCGCCGGTCAACCAGTCGGGCAAGTGGTTCCACGTGGTCGCCTACGGTCTCCATCGGGACACCGAACTGATCGACTACGACGCGGCCGAGGCGCTCGCCCACCAGCACAAGCCGAAGCTCGTCATCGCCGGCGCGTCCGCGTACTCGCGCGTCATCGACTGGAAGCGGTTCAAGGCGATCGCGGACGGCGTCGGCGCGAAACTGATGGTGGACATGGCGCACTACGCGGGGCTCATCGCCGCCGGCGTGTATCCGTCGCCGGTCCCGCATGCCGACTTCGTGACGACGACCACCCACAAGACGCTGCGCGGTCCGCGCGGCGGGATGGTGCTCGCGACGGCGGAGCACGAGAAAGCGGTCAATTCGGCCCTGTTCCCGGGCCTGCAGGGCGGGCCGCTGATGCACGTGATCGCCGCGAAGGCGGTGGCGCTCGGCGAAGCGCTCGCGCCCGAGTTCAAGACCTACCAGAGACAGGTGCTCGACAACGCCCGGGTGCTGGCCACGGTGCTGCGCGACCGCGGCTTGCGGATCGTGTCCGGCGGCACCGACTCGCACATGTTCCTCGTCGACCTGCGGCCGAAGAAACTGACCGGCAAGGAAGCCGAGGCGGCGCTCGCCCGCGCGCACATCACCGTCAACAAGAACACGATTCCGAACGATCCGGAGAAGCCGTTCGTCACCTCGGGCATACGCATCGGCAGTCCCGCGATCACGACGCGCGGCTTCCGCGAACTCGATTGCGAGGAACTCGGCCACCTGATCGCCGACGTGCTGGACAAGCCCGACGACGAAGCGACCGCGGTGCGCGTGAAGGCGGGGACGGCGGTGCTGACGTCGAAGTTCCCAGTTTACAGTTGACAGTTGTCAGTTGGCAGTAGCGTCGGTGTCTCCGGTGGCCGCGCGTCGAGCGCGGTGAACGGTCGTGCATGTCGGCCCAACGCCTGGCCCGCGCTCATGCCGCGATCGCCGCGTTTGCCAGATCCCGACACCGTCGACCGGCGCTGAATGCGCCGCCACCGGAGATTCCGCCGCACTGTCAACTGTCAACTGTCAACTGACTCCTGAACATGAAGTGCCCGTTCTGCAACAGCGCCGACACGCAGGTGATCGACTCGCGGGTGTCCGACGCGGGCGACTCGATCCGTCGCCGCCGGCGCTGCATGGCCTGCCAGAAGCGCTTCACGACCTACGAGACGGTCGAGCTCCGGCTGCCGCAGGTCGTGAAGAGCGACGGATCGCGCGCGGACTTCGACGAGCACCGCATCCGCGTCGGCTTCCAGCGCGCGCTGCACAAGCGCCCGGTGCCCACCGAATACGTCGACGCGTCGATCCAGCGGATCGTCCACCAGGTCCTCGCGCTGGGTGAGCGCGAGATCCCGGCGCGCCAGATCGGCGAACTCGTGATGGACGAACTGCGCAAGCTCGACAAGGTCGGCTACATCCGCTTCGCATCGGTGTACCGGTCGTTCCAGGACGTCGCCGACTTCCGCGACGCCATCCGCGAGGTCGAGATGCCCGCGCGGCGCGGCAAGCGCAAACCGGGGGCCGAGCCGTAGCCCGGAGCGGGTTCCGGCTCGGATCCCGATGGTGATCCAACCGTAGAGGCGGGCAGATCACGACTCCGACTCCGATCGAGATCGACCGCGCGATGATGGCGCGCGCGCTGGCGCTCGCCGCGCGCGGGCTCTACACGACGACGCCCAATCCGCGGGTCGGTTGCGTGATCGCGCGCGGCGATGTCGTGCTCGGCGAAGGCTGGCATCGGCGGGCCGGCCTTCCGCACGCCGAGGTCGAGGCGCTCGACGACGCGCGCGCGAAGGGCCACGACGTCCGCGGCGCCGTCGCGTACGTGACGCTCGAACCTTGCGCCCACGCCGGACGCACCGGTCCGTGCAGCGAAGCGTTGATCGCCGCCGGCATCGGTCGCGTGGTCGCTGCGATGCGCGACCCCCATCCCACGGCGGCGGGCGGGGCAGAGCGATTGCGCGCGAAGGGCATTCCGGTGGAGTTCGGACCTGGCGAGGCCGAGGCGCTCGTCATGAACCGCGGGTTCGTGTCCGCGGTGACGCGCGGATTGCCCTGGGTGCGGACCAAGCTCGCGGCGAGCCTCGACGGCCGCACCGCGCTCGCCAACGGCACGAGCCAGTGGATCACCGGCACTGCCGCGCGCGCCGACGGGCATGCCTGGCGCGCGCGCGCCTGCGCGATCCTCACCGGCGTGGGCACGGTGCGGGACGACGACCCCGAACTCACCGTGCGGGCGGTCGAAACGCCGCGCCAGCCGCTCCGTGTGATCGTCGACCGTCACGGCGAAACGCCACCCGGGGCGCGCGTGCTCGCCGGCGGGCACGCCCTCGTCGTCACGGCGGGCGGCGGCAACGCGCATTGGCCACGCGGCGTCGAGACGATCGAACTGCCCGACCGCGAGGGGCGGGTCGACCTTCCCGGGCTGATGCGTGCGCTCGCCTCGCGCGGCATCCGCGAACTGCACGTCGAGAGCGGTGCGCGGCTCAACGGCGCGCTGCTCGCCGCGGGCCTGATCGACGAGGTCCTGGTCTATCTCGCGCCGTCGGCGATCGGCGACCCCGCCCGCGGCATGTTCGACCTGCGCGAAGGGCTCGGGTCGCTCCGCGATCGGGTCCGCCTCGCGTTCGAATCGGTCGAGCGCGTCGGCGAGGACCTGCGCATCGTCGCGCTCGTACACAGGGAAGGAAGCTGATGTTCACGGGCATCGTGCAGGCGGTCGGCCGGATCACGTCGTCGGAGGCGCGTGCCGGCGCACGACGGATCGTCGTCGACGCGGGGGCGCTCGATGCGACCGATGTCGCCATCGGCGACAGCATTTGCGTGTCGGGTTGCTGCCTCACCGTGGTCGAAGTCACCCGCGGGCCGGGCAACCCTCGTTTCACCTTCGACGTGTCGGCGGAGACGCTTGCGTGCACGACCGGTCTCGCCGGCCACGGCGAGGTCAACCTGGAGAAGGCGCTGCGGCTCGCCGACCGCCTCGGCGGCCACCTGATGACCGGGCACGTCGACGGCGTGGGCACCGTCGCGTCGTTCGAGGCGGCGGGCGGCGGCAGCATGACGCTCGCCGTGGACGCGCCGGCCGCGCTCGCGCCCTACGTCGCGACGAAGGGATCGATCGCCGTCGACGGCGTCAGCCTCACCGTCAACGGGGTCTCTCGTGCGCGCTTTCACGTGAACCTGATCCCGCATACACTGGCCGTGACGACGCTGGGCAGGCTCGCCGCCGGCGCCCACGTCAACCTGGAAGTCGACCTCATCGCGCGCTACGTCGCGCGCAGGGAAGAGTTTCCCGGGCAGGCGTTCGCCCGCCCCTGATCGCGCACTGGAGAAGACCATGGACCTTTCGACGCTGGAGCGGTTGCCGATGTGGATCGCCGGCCGCGCGCACGCCCCGACGACCACCCGCTACGGCGAGGTCACCAATCCCGCGACCGGGCACGTCGTCCGCCACGTGCCGTTCGCGAACGCTGCCGACGTCGATGCGGCGGTCCGTTCCGCCGATGCGGCGTTTCCCGCGTGGCGCGCGATGCCGCCGTTGCGCCGCGCGCGCATCCTGATGCGGTTCCGCGAGCTGATGGACGCGCACCGCAAGGACCTCGCGAAGCTCGTCACGCAGGAGCACGGCAAGACGCTCGCCGACGCGGAGGGGTCGATCACGCGCGGCATCGAGGTCGTCGAGTTCGCGACCGGGATCCCGCATCTCCTCAAGGGCGAGCACAGCGAGAACGTCGGCACCGACGTCGACACCTGGTCGATCCGCCAGCCGCTCGGCGTGTGCGCCGGCATCACGCCGTTCAACTTCCCGGCGATGGTGCCGATGTGGATGTACCCGATCGCGCTCGCCTGCGGCAACACCTTCGTGCTCAAGCCCTCGGAACGCGATCCGACGCTCGCGCTGCGCATGGCCGAACTGCTGAAGGAAGCGGGCCTGCCCGACGGCGTGTTCAACGTGGTCCATGGCGACAAGGAATCCGTCGACGCGCTGCTCGCGCATCCGCTCGTGCGCGCGGTGTCGTTCGTCGGTTCCACGCCGATCGCCCGCTACATCTACGAAACCGGCGCGCGCCACGGCAAGCGCGTGCAGGCGCTGGGCGGCGCCAAGAACCACGCGATCGTGCTGCCCGACGCGGACCTCGACTTCACGACCGAGGCGATCATCGGCGCCGGTTACGGCTCGGCGGGCGAGCGCTGCATGGCGATCTCCGCGGTCGTCGCGGTCGGCGACGCGGGCGATGCGCTCGTCGGCAAGCTCGCCTCGCGCGCGAAGCGCATCGCCACCGGCCCCGGCGATGCGGCCGGCACCGAGATGGGGCCGGTGATCACCTGCGCCGCGAAGGACCGGATCACCGGCCTGATCGACAAGGGCGTCGCCGAGGGGGCGAAGCTCGTGCTCGACGGGCGGCGTCCGTCGATCCCGGGACACCCCGACGGCTTCTTCGTCGGCCCGACGCTCTTCGACCACGTAGAGCCGTCGCACGCGATCTACCGCGAGGAGATCTTCGGGCCGGTGCTCTGCGTCGTGCGTGCGGAATCGCTCGACGACGCGATCGCGCTCGTCAACCGGAATCCCTACGCGAACGGCGCCGCGGTGTTCACCCGGTCGGGCCATGCCGCGCGGGTGTTCCAGCAGGACTGCGAGGTCGGCATGGTCGGCGTGAACGTGCCGATCCCGGTGCCGATGGCGTTCTTCAGTTTCGGCGGATGGCGCAACTCGCTCTTCGGCGACCTGCACGTCCACGGCATGGACGGCGTGCGCTTCTACACCCGCACCAAGGTGATGACCGCCCGCTGGCCCGACGACGGCAGCGCCGCGCCGGGGTTCCACATGCCGGTCATGGGCTGAGAAGCTGTGAATGAACCCTGCATCCCCGCGTTGACCGCTGCCGCGCCACGCATTCGGGAGCGCGCTGCGTCGGCGGCGTGCGGCCGCGGGCAACTCTGCGAGCCGCGGCGTCCCGGGGACGCCGGATTCGTTCGCGGCTTCTGAGTCTTCGATCGGCCTTGGGGCCGGCGAAGTTCGATCTGCAAGTTGTCGCGCCCGCGAGCGGGCACGATCGTCCACATCGTCTCCTCCGCGTAACGCTTCGTCCGGACGAGGCTCGATCGCCGGCGTCCACGCTCGGCGTCGATGCGTCGGGCTGTGATCGGTATCGGCCGAACGACCTATCGGCGTGGGCGCACCGAAGCTCGATACTTTGCGCTTGACTCCCCACCACGGCATGTATAAGATTTTATACGTGCGAGGCCGTGCGCGACGAGAAGGAAATCCGCTGGATCGGATCCTCGTACGTCGATCTGCTCGCGTTTCCGGACGACGCCCGCCGGAACGCGGGCTTTCAGCTCGGGAAGGTACAGGCCGGACTCGAGCCCGATGACTGGAAGCCGTTCGAGGAAATCGGACCCGGAACGCGCGAGATTCGCATCCGCGAGGTGGAAGGCGCATTTCGCGTCATCTTCGTCGCCAGGTTCGAGGAAGCCGTGTACGTCCTGCATTGCTTCCGGAAGACCTCGCAGCGGACCAGTTGGCGCGACAAGACGATCGCCGCGACGCGATACCGCGCCGTCGTCGGCATGAGGAAGGTGCCACCGCGATGAAGATTGATACCGGGGTTCGCCATGTCACCGCGCCGGATGCGAATCTGTTCCTCGAGCTCGGCTTCTCGCCGCGGGAGGCCAGGCGCCTTCATTCCGCCTCGCGCCGGCAGATCGAGGATGCGCGCCGGCTGAAGGAGCAGCTGATGGACGAGCTTTCGGCCTGGATCGCCGATCATGGGCTCCGTCAAGTCGATGCGGCGGCGATCCTGATGATCTCCCGACCGCGGGTATCCGACGTCGTGAATCGGAAGACCGCCAAGTTCACGATCGACGCGCTCGTCGAGATGCTGAGCCGCATCGGCAAGCGGGTGAGGCTCGCAGTCGGTTGATTGGATGGACGCCGGGGCGGGTCGCCCGGCGCAGCGTCCGCGCGTCGTCGCAGCCTTCCCGAGAGGATGAGAACTCGAGCGCCATCCGGAAACAGGCACGGGAGTGTCGGCATCGTTGAGTGGCAGGCGCGCGATCCGTCGGCTCAATCGAACCTCGACCCATCCGCGAAGCGCATTGCGGCCACGGTGCATGGTGACATCCGGAGCCTCGCTTTGCTCGTTGGGGGACGTCGAGCCTGACCCTGCTTTCCTCGATGACGGCGGTGCTTCTCCCATACACCGAAGGCCGAGCCCCCGACCCTGCC
>JAANMW010001404.1_pt1 | contig 25361 bp, 22 predicted proteins | sample 7279671 | NCBI WGS metagenome assembly JAANMW01 (sample SAMN14094541, study PRJNA606508) | bioreactor metagenome | isolation source: A lab-scale SPAN reactor treating ammonium-rich wastewater day 247 | place: Ireland: Galway | collected 2017-09-19 | reverse complement strand
CGGCACGCTGAGCAGCGCGGCGCCGGCATGGCCGATGCTGTACCAGAGCATGATGCCGGCATCGTGGCGCAGTATGTTCTTGACGAAGTACAGCAGCGTGGCGGTGACCGTGGCGCCGGAGAACAGCGTCAGCAGCTTGAAGGCCGAGAGCAGCAGGAATGGCCGGTTGCCGATGGCGCTGAGGAACTGCTCGCGGGCCGTGTAGCGCACGCTCTCGCGCTCGGTGGCGCGCGCGCGCGCGGTGCCGAAGAAGCTGGCGAGCATGGCCAGCCCGGCCGCCACGCCGAGGATCCAGCCGATGCGGCCGTAGCCCAGGGCGCCGCCACCCAGCACCCTGGCGAGGCGCGGCGCGAGGCCGACGCCGATCAGGTAGCCCACCTGGATGAACACCACGCGGTAGGACATGATCGCGGTGCGCTCGTGGTAGCTGTTGGACATCTCCCCGGGCATGGCCATGTAGGGCACGTTGAACATGCTGTAGGCGGTGGCGTAGAAGACCAGCGAACCCAGCACGTAGGTGGCCGTCTCCATGTCGCCCGGCGTGCCGGTCTGCGGCACGTTGAACATGACGATGAAGGCCGCCGCGCACAGGAAGGACCCGGCCAGCATCCACGGTCGCCGGCGCCCCCAGCGCGAGTGGCTGCGGTCGCTCAGCAGGCCGATGGGCACGTCGCAGACCACGTTGTAGAGCTTGGCGATGGTCAGCAGCAGGCCGGCCACCTGCACCTTCATGCCGACCACATCGGTCAGGTAGAAGAGCAGCAGCACGGCGTAGCTGTTGAACAGGATGGCGACACCGAGCGAGCCGATGCCCCAGCCGAGCCGCGTGGAGAACGGCACCGGCGCAGCGCGGGCTGCCTCGCTGGCGATGGCGGGGGGGGCAGGACTTGCGGTCACGGCGCTGGCGTCGGTGGCGGCGGGATGCGCCGATAATGTCATAGTTCTATGACAATTGGGACCAGCTGGCGCGTGCGACGCTCTCGCGGTAGGACTTCAGGCCGTAGCTGACCAGGGCGATGCCGAGCAGCCCCATCACGAAGGTGACCAGCGCGATCGAGTAGTGGATCTTCATGGGATCGCCGAAGACCTGGTCGGTGACCATGCCCATGATCCACGGGCCGAGCCCGGCCCCGGCGATGCCGATGACGAAGACATACAGGGAGGTGACGAAGCCGCGCAGCTGGTTGGGCGTGATCTCGGCCACGGCGGCCAGCGCCTGGGCCGGCGGGAAGTTGGTGAAGATGCCGGTGATGCAATAGCCGGCCAGCACCAGCTCGGGCGTGGGCATCAGCGGCGCGATGCTGGTGCCGATGGTCAGGCCGATGCCGCCGACCAGCACCGTGCGCATGCTGCCATCGCTGTGGCCCCGCTTCCTGAACCAGCCGGTGACGTAGCCGCTGGCGATGGCGGAGAGTATGCCGGCGGTGCCGCCGAAGATGCCGTACCAGATGCTGAAGCGCGCCACCGGCCAGTCGTGCAGCCGCACGAACAGCGTCGGCAGCCAGTTCACCCAGCCGTAGATCGCCATGAGGATGAAGGCGACGCCGAAGTGGTGGCAGAGCAGCGTGGTGCGGTTCTGCCGCAGGAAGGCCCGGGTCTCCGCCCAGCTCGCCTGCTGGCCGGCGCCGCGCTCCAGGTCGCGGCGCGCCGGCTCGCGGATGGTCAGCGCCATCAACAGCGCGGGCACCAGGCCGGCGAGGCCGATGAGGATGAACACCGCCTGCCAGGCGGGGATCTCGCCGAGCAGCGGCATGTCGAAGCGGTTGCCGCCCGCGGGGCCACCGATGAAGCCGATGACCAGGCCGCCGCCGAGGTAGGTGACCCCGGTGCCGAGCGCGGTGGACATGGTGTAGATGCCGAAGGCCTTGGCGCGGCTTTGCGGGCGGAAGAAATCGCCGATCAGCGAGGTGGCGCAGGGGTTGAGCGTGGCCTCGCCGACGCCGACCCCGGCACGCATGAAGAACAGGCCGCCGAAGCTGCGCACCAGCCCGGCGCCGGCGGTCATCAGGCTCCAGAGCGTGGTGCCGGCGGTGAGCAGCCACTTGCGGTTGAAGCGGTCGGCGGCGCGGCCGAGCGGCAGGCCGAACAGCGTATAGAAGACGGCGAAGGCGAGGCCCTGGATGAAGCCCATCTGGCCGTCGCTCAGGCCGATGTCCTTCTGGATCGCCGGCGTCAGCAGGCCGACGATGATGCGGTCCATGAAGCCGAACAGGTAGGCGAAGCAGATGACCCCGAGGCAGTACCAGGCATAGGCGGGGCGCGGGTAGGGCGTCGGCTCGCTCACGGTCGGGGCTCCCTGGGCCGTGATGGCCTAGCGGTGGTAGTCGCCGGTCCGTTCGGGCTGGTACGCCACTTCCTTGATGCGCACCCGCAGGGTGCCGCCGCCTGGCTTCGGCCATTCGATCGCATCGCCCTGGGACAGCCCGAGCAGGGCGCTGCCCACCGGGGCGAGGATGGAAATGGTGGTGCCCGAGGCATCCACGTCCTTCGGGTACACCAGCGTCAGGCGGAACTCCTCGGAGGAGGATTCCACCTCGAAGCGCACCGTCGAGTTCATGGTCACCACGGTCGGCGGCAGGTCCTTCGGCTCGACGATCTCGGCCCGCGCCAGTTCCTCCTCCAGGGCATTGCGGCCCGGAAATGCACCGGCCGGCAGCGATTCGAGAAGTTTCTCGATCCGCTCCACATCCAGGGAAGAAATGATGACCTTGGGCCTGGCAGGCATGGCTGAACCTCGAAAAAACACGCGGATTTGCGATCTTGACCTGCCGCGCGGTGCGGCGCAAGGCGGACCGTGGCGGTGGCTGCCGGCCTCAGCCCTGGCGGGCGCGCATCTGCCGGTGCACGAAGAAGTAATAGATGGCGCCGAGCACCAGCAGCAGTCCGCCCACCCAGAGGGTGATGCGGTGCAGGTCGCCATCGAGCAGGGCCTGGTCCTGGCCCGCGGTGACGCCGAGCCAGGCCAGTACCGAGCACCAGATGGCGCTGCCGATCAGCGTGGCAAGGCTGTAATAGAGGAAATTCATGCGCACCACGCCCGCCGGGATGCCGATCAGGTGGCGCACCACGGGCAGCAGCCGCGAGATGAACACCCCCACCTCGCCGTAGTGGTTGGCCCAGCGCTCGGCGCCCTCGATCTTCGCCGGCGTCACCAGCAGGTAGCGGCCGTAGCGCATCAGCAGCGGGCGGCCGATGAGGCGGGAAGCCCAGTACATCAGCGCCGCGCCCAGCCAGGAACCCGCGGTGCCCGCCAGCACCACGCCGGTGAGCGACATGCTGCCGGTGGTGTGCGCGATGTGCGCGGCGGGGGGGATCACCACCTCGCTCGGCAGCGGGATGATGGAGGACTCCATGGCCATCAGCAGCACCACCAGCCAGTAGCCGCCGGTCTCGAGCTGCGCCAGGTACCAGTCGATGAACGGTTGCAGCAGCGCCATCAGTCCACCAGGCCGTATTCGACGGTCGACACCACGCGCACGGTCTTGTCGATCTGGCTTTCCTGGTTCATGCCCGGCGCCTGGTCGCGTGGCAGGATCTCGAACACGCCCTGGTTGGCGCGGTGGATGCCGGCGAGCCGGCTGCTGGAATCGCGTGCGAACTGCTCGGCCGCCTCGCGTGCCCGGGCGGTGGCATCGGCGATCATTTCCGGCTTGAGCCGGTTGAGGCCGGAGAACACGTAGGTCGGGCCGCTGGCGCCGTACTCGCCACCCGATGACAGCACCACGCCGGCCGATACCAGCTCGCCGACCTTCTCCGAGGCCGCGCGCACCTTCGCCGGCTCGGTGGAGCGCACCACCAGCGTCTGGTTGATGACGAAGCGGCTGCCCTCCCGCGGGCCGTTGCCGTACTGGTTGGTCTTGGCATCGCTGACCGAGAAGGCTTGCAGCGTTGCCGCGGCCGGATCCAGGCCATGGCGCCGGAGGAAGGCGTTGATCTCCTTCAGGCTGCGCTCGAGGCCGGCCTGGGCCTGGCCGAGGTCGTCGCTGGCGGCCGAGATGCGCAGCGGCCAGATGGCGATGTCCGCCTGGGCCTCGCGTTCGGCGATGCCCTTGACCGTGACCACGCGGTCCGCCGCGCGGGCCCTGACGAAGCCCTGGCCGGCGAACCAGCCGCCTGCGGCCAGGCCGAGGGCCAGGACGAGGGCGGGGGCGAGGAGGTTGCGGGTGGGGTTGTTCATCGCTCAGCCTGCCGGCCTGGGCCGCGGGGTGACCTTGAGGATGGTGCGCGTGGCGTTGCCGCTGACGTACAGGGTGCCATCGGGTGCGGCCGCGACGTCGGCCATGGCGTGCGGGTCGGTGGCGCCGTCGGCACCGACCAGTGTCAGCGGCAGGTCGGTCGCCAGCACCTCGACCTGGCCGGTGACGACTTCCACCGCGACCAGGCGCCGCTTGCCCGCTTCCACCACGGCCAGGCGGCCATCGGCCATGCGCGCGATGCCCTGCGGCCGGTCGAGGCCCCCGGCGATCTCCTTGCGCTCGTAGCGGTCCAGGCGGATGCGGCTGACGCGACCGCCCTGGCTCTCGGTGACATAGGCCTGCGTGGCGTCGGCGAGCAGCAGGCCGCAGGGCCAGTCCAGGCCATCGGCCACCAGCTTGGGCCGTGAATCCTCGTGGGGCCCGAGGCGCAGCACGCGGCTGGCCGCGGCTTCCGCCACCAGCAGGCTGCCGCCGGGTACCAGGCGCACACCCTGCGGGTGGTGCAGGCCCGAGGCGTTGAAGGTGATCGCGCCCGTGGCATCGATGGCGCGCACCGTGCCCGACAGGCTGCTGCCGAAGGCGAGGCCATCGCTGGTGCCGTCCACCATGGTCGGGGCGATCGAGTCGCCATGGGTCGGCAGCAGTTCGGCGGCGCCGTTGCCGGCATCCACCGCCATCACGCAGCCGCGCACGGCGACGAGGATGACGTCGCGGCCCTCGCTGCGCACCACGGCAAGGCCACCGGGAATCACCGGTGCGGCACCGGCCGGGGGCGCGGTGCTGCCCGGTTCGCAGCTCGGCGGCAGGCCGCTCAGCAGCGGCGTGGCCTGCCAGGGGCTGAGCCTGGGCGTGCTGGCGCAGCCGGCCAGCAGGAGCAGGGCGGGCAGCAGGATCGGCAGGGGCTTCATGTACTCTCCATCGGCAACCGCGGTGCGGCGCCGGCCCACGTTAATGGCGGCGCCGGCAGGGGTCAAACGGTCCGGGAAGCGGCGCGTCGACGCCGCCGCAGCGCCAGCCCCAGCAGCCCCAGCAGCGACAGGGCGTCGGCCGTGCCACCGCCACCGCCGCCGCCACCGCTGCTTCCGGTGGTGGCGGCCTGGGGGTTGCCGACCGTCAGGGTGAAGCTGCGGCTGTTGTTGCCCGGCGAGCCGTCCACCGCGGCAGTGACGCTGGCGCTGATCGCGTAGCTGCGCTCCTCGGTGCCGGTCACCTGCAGGCGCAGGTCCCAGCTGCCGCTCGCCGAGAGGGAGGCCAGGTCGCAGCTCACCTGCGTGGCATCGAAATCGCAGTAGCCCTTGTCCGGGATGGCATCGGTCACCTGCAGCGGCGCCGGCACCTGTACCCGCAGGTTGAGCGTGCTGGCCGGCTGCTGGCCGAGGTTCTGCACCCGCAGCGGCAGCTCGACCGTGGCGCCCGGGTCCACATGGGCCGCGGCGGGCTGGGCCAGCGCCACGTCGAAGTCGATGATCGACGTCAGGCAGGCTGGGTAGGCCGCGGAGCGCTCGGCGATCACTACATTCATGTATTGCAGGCTGCAGGGCGAGAAGGTCGAGCTGCCGGCATTGCGCGGCGCCATGAGGAAGGTCTGCGGCGTGGATTCGCAGGGTTTGCCGGCCTCGCCATCGTGGTAGGCGCCGAAGTTGTGGCCCAGCTCGTGGGCGACCACCAGGCCGCTGGTCACCGTGCTCATGCCGGCGCTGCTGCTGAGGCTCGCGCCTTCCCGGCCCAGGCACACGGCACTGCGCCAGGCGATGCCGACGACGTTGTTGGCGAAGGACTTGTTGGTGAACAGGTGGGTGATGCCGGCACTGGTGCCACTGGTGACGCGGTAGTCGGACAACTGGTCGAGCAGCCCGCCCGGCGTGGTGGCGGTCAGTGGATAGCTGGTGGAGGTGAACACGGTGGGCGCATCGGCCATGAGGTCGACGCCGACCTGGCTGGAGAAGATGCCGTCGGCGATGTTCAGCCGCGCGAGGAGTTCGCCGATGGCATTGGCGCCGAAGCGGCTGGCGAACTCGTGGTCGGCCACCGGCGCGATGTGGATGCGGTAGGCCGGGTTGGTGGCGGCCTCGGCGGCCAGTTCGCTGGCGAGCGCGCGCAGGGCCGCCGCGGCATTGCCGGCCGGCAAGGCCTCGCCGGCGAGCGTCGCTTCGTCCGTGCCGCAGGCCAGGACCTGCGGATCGACGAGCAGGTCGGCCAGCCGGTAGACCATGCTGCCGGTGGCCGGCTGCGGCACGTCGGGGTCGAGCACCGTCACCAGGTTCGCCACCGGCTCGATGCCGAAGTAGTCGGCGCCGTCGTACACCAGGCCGGTGAGTGCATCACCCTGCCGCATGAGGCGGGCCCAGGAGCCGGGGATGCCGGGCACCGAGCCTGCCAGCAGCATCACCCCGGGCGGTGCCGGGCCGAGCCGGCTGTTGGGCGCCAGTTCCAGTTCGAAGCCGCGGCCGAAGGCGCGAAAGCGCAGCATGCCGCGGGTCGCGCCGCTGCCGGCCGCGTGCGCGGAGGGCGCGCCCTCCCAGCGGGGCGCGAGGGCCTCGGCGTAGAGCAGCCGGGTTGCCCCGGCGGATGTGGCCGCCGCATCGGGGGAAGCGGCCGGCGCGGCGGGTGCCGGCGCCGCGGCCAGCAGCATCGCGCACAGCCCGGCGGCCAGCGCGCGAATGGATGGTCGGGGCCGCATCCTGGCTCCGGGCTTGCTGCAATCCAATGTCGGCGTCTCCCCCTTGGCAGGGGCAGCACCATGCCCGCCGCCTGCGCGGCGATGATACCGCAGTGCGCGGTCCGGGTTAGCGCAGGCGCGGCAGCAGTTCGCGGCCGATGATGTGCAGCGCTTCGGCCGGATCGTCGTGCAGGCGCAGCGCGTTCTCCGTCATGCCGGCGGCGGCGAAGACCTTCAGGCGCGCCACGTGGCGGTCGAGGTCGGAGATGTCGCCGGCGAGGCTCAGGCCCTCCACCAGCTTCGCGCAGATCTCCGGGGGCACGCCCTCGATGTCGCCGCTGCGGGTGCGGTAGGCGGTGAGGAAGGCGTTCTTGCTGGCGGTGACGATGCGCGCTTCCTCGGCGTCGAGCAGCGGCTGGTACCATTCCTCGCCCAGCCAGCCGCGCAGCATCAGTTCGCGGCGGGCCTCGGCGAACGAGGCTTCGCGGTCCTTCTTGACGTGGAAGGCGCAGAAATTGTTGACGCGGAACGCGCCGCGCTCGCGGCCATGCCGGGCGAGGCTGTCATGCAGGTTCTTCATGGTCCCTGGCAGCATCGGCACGATCATGTCGCTGAGCATGGTGCCGTCGGCGAAGCGCGCGGCCATGTCGAGCATCTTCGGGCCGGTGGCGCCGGCGTAGACGATGGGCGGCGGTCCCTTCACCCAGGTCGAGCGGAAATAGCGCGCGCTGTAGACCTGGCCGTCCCACTTGACGACCTGGCCGCGCACCGCGCGGTGCACCATGGCCACGGCCTCCCCGCAGCCGGTGACGCGCTTGCCGTAACCGACCCTGAGCACGCCCGGCCACTCGCCGCCGGCGCCGATGACCACCATGCCGCGGCCGCTGCTGGCCTCGTTGAGCGTCGACACCAGGTTGGCGATCTTCAGCGGGTGCATCTCGTAGGGGCTGATGACCACGGCGCCCAGCAGGATGCGCCGGGTGGCCGCCGCCGCCGGCATCAGCGACATGAACGGGTCGCGGCCGTTGGCGAAGTTCTGCGTCCACAGCCCGCGGATGCCGTAGCCCTCGGCGATCTGCGCCAGTTCCGCGACCTGCGTGGGCGTGAGGTCGGCTTCGAGGATGACATCGGTCTGCATGGCGGCTCCTGCTGGTGGTATCGATGATGCCGCGGAATCTAGCACGCCCGCCCGATGCTGCTGTTGATCCGGATCGACCGGTACCTGGCGCATGCCGCTGTCGCTACACTAGGCAGCCTGCCCGCGTTCCGGACCATCCGCCTTGCCACGCACCAGGAGCATCGCCGAGCGGCTCGCCGACCTGCGGCGCCGCGACCTCTACCGCCGCCGCCGCGTGGTCGAGGGCCCGCAGGGCCGCGAGATCCGCGTCGACGGCCGCGCGCTCCTCAATTTCTGCAGCAACGACTACCTGGGGCTCGCCGCCGACCCCCGCGTCCGCGAGAGCCTGCGCGAGGCGGTGCTGCGCTGGGGCGTGGGGGCGGGCGCCTCGCACCTGGTCTGCGGCCACACCGCGGCGCACCAGGAACTGGAGGAGGCGCTGGCTGCATTCACCGGCCGGCCGCGCGCGCTGCTCTTCGGCAGTGGCTATGCGGCCAACATGGGCGCGATCGGCGCGCTGCTGGGGCCTCGCGACCGCGTCTTCGAGGATCGCCTCAACCACGCTTCGCTGCTCGATGGCGGCTGGCTGAGCGGCGCACGGTTCAGCTGGTACCGGCATGCCGATGTGGTCGATCTCGCACACCAGCTGCAGGCGGCGGCTGCGGACCGGCCTGCGGGCCAGGCGCTGGTGGTGAGCGACGGTGCCTTCAGCATGGATGGCGATCTCTGCCCGCTGGCGGAACTCGTCGATGTCGCGCATCGCCACGGCGCCTGGCTGATGATCGACGAGGCCCATGGCCTCGGTGTCCACGGCCGCGGCGGCCGCGGCCTGGTGGATGCGCAGCGCTTCGGCACCGGGGATGTGCCGGTGCTGGTCGGCACGCTCGGCAAGGCCTTCGGCACCGCCGGTGCCTTCGTCGCCGGCGGGGAGGATTTCATCGAGCTGCTGGTGCAGCGGGCCCGACCGTACATCTACACCACCGCGCAGCCGGCCGCATTGGCCGCGGCGACGCTCACCAGCCTGCGCATTGCGGAAGCCGAGGAATGGCGGCGCGAGCGGCTGCGCGAGCTGGTGGCGCGCTTCCACGCGGGACTCGCCGCCCTGGGTCTGCCGGTGCCGGCATCGACGCTGCCGATCCAGCCGGTGGTCGTGGGCGATCCGGCACGCGCCGTGGCGCTGAGCTCGGCGCTGGAGGATGCCGGCCTGCTCATCAGCGCCATCCGCCCGCCGACGGTGCCGGCAGGCACCTCGCGCCTGCGCGTGACCTTCACCGCAGCCCACGGGCCCGGGGACGTGGACCGGCTCGTCGAGGCGCTGGCTGGCGCGCTGCGTGCGGTGCCGGGAGAGGTGGGCGATGCCTGAGTTCTTCGTCACCGGCACGGATACCGGCGTGGGCAAGACCCTGGTCACGGCCGGCCTGCTCCGGGCTGCGGCGGCGCGCGGGCTGCGCAGCACCGGCGTGAAGCCGCTCGCGGCCGGCGCCACGGCGCACGAGGGTGGCTGGGCCAACGACGATGCGCTGCTGCTGCGGGCCGCCTCCAGCGCGCCGCTCGAGCTGGCCGCGACCAATCCGCTGCTGCTGCGCGCGGCGATGGCGCCGCATCTCGCTGCCCGGGCGGAGGGCGTGGTGCATGGCGCCCGCGCGCTGGCGGAATCCTGCCTTGCGGCGGCCCGCCGGGGCCACGACCTGCTGCTGGCGGAAGGCGCCGGCGGCTGGCTGGTGCCGCTGAACGGGCGGGAGACCATGGCCGATGTCGCCCGGCATCTCGGCTGGCCGGTGATCCTCGTCGTGGGCATGCGCCTCGGCTGCCTCAACCATGCGCTGCTCAGCGCCGCGGCGATCCGCGCCTCGGGCCTGGCGCTGGCCGGCTGGGTGGCGAACTCGGCCTGGCCGGCGATGCCCGCGCTGGAGGAGAACATCGCCACGCTCGATGCGCGCCTCGGCGCGCCGCGCCTTGGAGCGGTGCCCTGGCTGGGCGCCCTTGCCGGCAACGATATACCGCAGGCCGTCGCGCGCCATCTGGATGCCGGCGTCTTGCTGGAGCGCGCCGGTGCTTGAGTTCGACCGCCGGCACCTCTGGCATCCCTACACCTCGATGACCGCGCCGTCGCCGGCCTGGCCGGTGGTCTCCGCCAGCGGTTGTCGCATCCGCCTCGCCGACGGGCGCGAGCTGGTGGATGGCATGTCGTCGTGGTGGTGCGCCATCCATGGCTACAACCACCCGGCGCTCAACGAGGCACTGCAGGCGCAGCTCGGGCGCATGGCCCACGTGATGTTCGGCGGGCTCACCCACGAGCCGGCGGTGGCGCTCGGCAGGCGGCTGCTCGACATCGTGCCGGCGGGGCTGGAGCGGGTGTTCTTCTGCGACTCGGGTTCGGTGGCGGTCGAGGTCGCCATCAAGATGGCGCTGCAGTACTGGTTTGCGCAGGGACGCACGCGCAAGGCGCGGCTGCTGACCCTGCGCGGCGGCTACCACGGCGACACCTTCGGCGCCATGGCGGTCTGCGATCCGGTCAATGGCATGCACGAGCGCTTCACCCCGGTGCTGCCGCGCCACCTGTTTGCCGGGCGGCCCCGTCGCCGTTTCGGCGAGGCGCTGCAGGCCGGGGACCTCGCGGACTTCGAGGCGCTGATCGCTGCCCATGCGGACGAGCTGGCGGCGGTGATCCTCGAACCCATCGTGCAGGGCGCGGGCGGCATGTGGTTCTACTCCGCGGAGTATCTCGCCGGCGTCGCCGCACTCTGCCGCCGCCACGAGGTGCTGCTCATCGCCGACGAGATCGCCACCGGCTTCGGCCGCAGCGGGCGCCTGTTCGCCTGCGAGCACGCCGGCGTCAGCCCCGACATCCTCTGCCTCGGCAAGGCTTTGACCGGCGGCTACCTGACGCTGGCGGCGACGCTCGCCACCGGGCGCGTGGCCGACGGCATCTCGGCCGATGGCGGCGTGCTGATGCACGGGCCGACCTTCATGGCCAACCCGCTCGCCTGCGCGGTGGCCGCGCGCAGCATCGGGCTGCTGCTCGAGGGGCCCTGGCAGGCGCGGGTGGCGGCCATCGAGGCGCAGCTGCGCACGGAACTCGTGCCGCTGGCCGCGCATCCGGCGGTGGCCGATGTGCGGGTGCTCGGGGCCATCGGCGTGGTGGAGACCCGCCAGCCGGTACCGATGGCGCGGCTGCAGCGGCACTTCGTCGACGCCGGCGCCTGGATCAGGCCCTTCGGCCATCTCGTCTACCTGATGCCGCCCTTCGTCATCAGTGCCGACGAACTCTCCTTGCTCACCCGCGCCGTGGCCAGCGGCCTCGACATGCTGGCCTGAACCCCGACCGCAGGAGTCCGCCCCATGGCACTGAAACGCCCGCGCCACGCCGAAGGCACGCTGGTCGTGCTCGAGCACGACTCGCAGGTCCTCAGGGACAACCCGCTGGGTGATCCGCACCGCCGCCGCCTCGGCGTGTGGCTGCCCCCGCAGTACGACCGGGGGCCGGCCCGCCGGCGCTTTCCCGTGCTCTACGACCTCGTGGGCTTCACCGGCTCGGGCCTGTCGCACACCAACTGGAAGCCCTTCGGCGACAACCTGCCCGAGCGCGCCGCGCGGCTCATCGGCGAGGGACGCATGGCGCCGGCGATCATTGTTTTCCCGGACTGCTTCACCGCGCTCGGGGGCAACCAGTACATCAACTCCGGCGCCATCGGCCGTTACGCGGACTACCTGACGCGGGAGCTCATCCCCTTCGTCGACCGCGAGTTCCGCACACGGGCAGGTCGCGAGCACCGGGGCTGTTTCGGCAAGTCCTCCGGCGGCTACGGCGCCATGATCCACGGCATGCGCTACGCGCGGTACTGGGGCGCCATCGCCAGCCACTCCGGCGATGCCGGCTTCGATTTCATCTACCGCTGCGACTGGCCCAACACGCTGAACGAGCTGGCTCGGCATCGTCGCCCGGCGCGCCGCGCCGGCGCCTATGCGGCGCGGCGTGAGGCCGGCCGCAAGGGCCTGGCAGAAGGGCTCGACGACGGGCGCATCCGCCGCTTTCTCGATGCGGTGTGGAAGAAGGAGAAGCTGTCCACCGCCGAGGGCCACTGCATCATGAACCTGTGCATGGCCGCGACCTACGATCCTGATCCGCGCGCGCCATTGGGGTTTCGCGTGCCGTTCAACCTGGAGTCGGGCGAGCTGCTGCCCGGTCGCTGGGCGCGCTGGCTGCGCCACGATCCGGTCCGTCTCGTCTCGCGCTACCGGAACAACCTGCGCTCGCTGCGCGGCCTCTACATCGACTGCGGCTGGCGCGACCAGTACCACATCCACTACGGCAGCCGGCAGCTCTCGCAGCGCCTCGCCGCCGCCGGCATCCGCCACGTCTACGAGGAGTTCGACGACAACCACTCCGACATCGACTACCGGATGGATGTCAGCCTGCCGTTCCTCACGCGCGCGCTGCGCTGAGGGGAAAAGGTGTCAGGAAAGAAAGGTGTCAAAAAAGGTGTCAACAAAAAAGGTGTCAGACATATTTTTCAGAAGAAAGTCTTCTGAAAAATATGTCTGACACCTTTTTTGACACCTTTCTTTCCTGACACCTTTTTCCCTGCGGTCCGGCAATGCGTCGCAGGCTTGAATTCCGCCCTCCGGAGGGACAGCATCAGGCCTGCCGGGATCCGGCACAGGAACAACCAAGGAGACCTACGATGAAGACCACACTCACCCTGGCGGTTGCAGTGGCCTGCGCGATGCTCCTCCAGCCGGCGATGGCCCAGACGGCCCGGCCGCCCGACGCGGTGTCCGGTGCGTCCGCGGCGCGACCGGCAGGCGCAGCGGCGCCTGCGACCGCGGCGGCCGAGGCCGCGCGCCCCGAGGCGGATACGAAGCGCGACACGCTGCGCAAGCCAGCAGAGATGGTGAAGTTCGCCGGCATCAAGCCGGGGAGCAAGGTCGTCGACTTCATGCCGGGCAGCGGCTACTTCACGCGCGTGTTCAGCGAGGCCGTGGGGCCGAAGGGCGTGGTGTACGCCGTCGTCCCGGAGGAGATGCTCAAGCGCCGCGCGACGGCCGCCGATGGCATCAAGGCCATCGCCGCCGAGCCCGCCTTCGGCAACGTCAAGGTGCTGGTGCAGCCCGCGGGCGCCTTCGCGCCGCCCGAGCCGGTGGATGTGGTGTGGACCTCGCAGAACTACCATGACGTGCACACCGCGAGCTTCGGGCTCGGCAACGTCGCCGACCTCAACAAGACGGCCTTCAGGGCACTGAAGTCCGGCGGCATGTACATCGTGCTCGATCATGCCGCCGCCCCGGGCGCGAGCATCGAGGACTCGGCGAAGCTCCATCGCATCGATCCGGCGATGGTGAAGCAGGAAGTCACCGCGGCGGGCTTCGTCTTCGACGGCGAGGACAGCTCGCTGCGCAACCCGGACGATCCGCACACCGCCGGCGTGTTCGACCCCTCCGTGCGCGGCAAGACCGATCAGTTCATCTACCGGTTCCGCAAGCCGTAACGGCAACGGGGGGGAAGGAAAAAGGTGCCACGGAAAAAGGTGTCGGAAAAAGGTGTCAGACTTATTTTTCAGAAGAAAATCTTCTGAAAAATAAGTCTGACACCTTTTTCCGACACCTTTTTCCGTGGCACCTTTTCCCCCGCTCAGGCCGGCAACCCCTCCGCCTGGCGCGCGGCCCGCACCGCAGGCCGGGCGCCGATCCGCGCGTGGTAGTCGCGCAGTACCGGCCAGCGCTCGCGGTCGAGGCCGGCGGGTTTCATCCAGCCGATCACCACGTACAGGTAGGCGTCGGCGATGGTGAATGCCGTGCCGACGGCGAAGTCGCGGCCGGCGAGCTGGCCGGCGACGAAGTCGAAGCGGCCGGCGACCCGTTCGCGGGTGCTGGCCTTGAGGTCCTCGGGGGTGCCCGGGCGGAAGATCGGGCCGAGCCCCTTGTGCAGCTCGGTGGCGGTGAAGGCGACCCATTCGAGCGTGCGGTAGTACGCCATCGTGCCCGCGGGCGGCAGCAGCCCGGACCCGGGCCGGCGGTCGGCGAGGTACTGGAGGATCGCCGGGCACTCGGTGAGTGACTCGCCGCTGTCGAGGAGCAGTGCGGGCACGTAGCCCTTGGGGTTGACGGCGAGGAAGTCCGAGCCGTCGCTGGTGCTGCGCTCGCGGGTGTTGGTCTTCACCGCCTGGAACGGCAGCCCGAGCTCGTGCAGGACGATATGCGGGGCGAGCGAGCAGGCGCCGGGGCTGAAGTAGAGCTTCATCGCAGTGCCGGCACCACCCGCTCGCCCAGGATGCGGATGGTTTCCTCGGGTTTCTCGTAGATGCGCAGCGCGATCTCGGTGAGGCCGGCCGCCCGGAACTGGCGCAGGCGTTCGATCTCGCGGTCGAGGTCGGCGAGCGCGGCGCAGGAGGTGAGGTTGTCCACCAGCAGCTTCACCACCCGGTCGGGGACGCCGGCGATGTCCGGGCTGCGCCGGCGCAGCGCGTCGAAGAATGCCGGGCGCTTCGCCTCGACGAGGTCCATGTCCGCCTCGTTCATGAAGTAATGGTGGTTCTGCCGCAGCAGCACGCCGCGCAGCGCCAGCCAGATGCGCGCCTCGCGCTCGGCTTCCTCGCGGCTCTCCTTGATGTGCCAGGCCCAGAAGTTGGTCAGCCGGAACTGCGCCGGATCGCGGCCGGCCTCGCGCAGCACCGGGTCGATCACCGCGCGGGCCTCGCCGACCTGGGGCACGATCTTGTCGGAGAGCATGATGCCGTCGGCGTATCGCGCGGCCATGCGCTGCATGCTGTCGCGGTTGGCACCGGCATAGATCACCGGTGGCGTGCTGCGCGCCCAGGAGGGGTTGTAGCGGCGCACTTTGAAGATCTCGCCCTCGTAGCTGACCTGGCGGCCCTGGCTGGCGAGCTTGAGGATCTCCAGCGCCTCGCGCACCGCGCGCACGCGGCGCGTGGGCTGCAGCGCCATGGCGGTCATGGTGCCGCCGCCACCGCCGACGACGATCTGCGCGCGGCCGCCGCAGGCCTCGTTCAGCGTCAGCAGCGAGGTCGCCATCTTCAGCGGATGCAGTTCGAAGGGGCTGACGGCGATCGGGCCCATGCGCAGGCTGCGTGTGGTGCGCGCGGCTTCGGCGAAGCACATGAACGGGTCGCGGGCATCGAGCATGCCGGACACCCAGATGCCGCCCAGGCCGTTCTGTTCCGCCAGCCGGCCGAGCTCGGCGATGCGTTCAGGCGAGGAATTGCTTTCCAGGATCAGGTCGATGCGCATGTCGGTTGGCTCCTCCGGGGCTGCTTCCCCTTGTTTGTCCTATCGTTATAACATTACGACCACTGGGGGTGACAAGCCATGCGGATACGATGGGCAGGACTGGCGCTGGCGGCGGTGGCCGCGGCAGGGGCAGGGACGGCCACGGCACGCGAGGTGGCGACTGCGGTGCAGGGCAGGTTCAACAGCAGCCAGGAGAACGCCTGCATCCACGTCTCGATCTTCTTCTACCTCAGCGATTGCAGCTACGCGCGCTCGCATGCCGAGATCGCCGGTCAGGCCCTGCCCTGGGTCGGCCCGACCGTGAACCCGGTGTACTACGTGCCGGGCAGCCCGCACTCTGCGCCCGACTACGTGCCGGTGGCCGGCGATGACCGCATCGCGCCGGCGCTGAGCGGCACGCTGACCATCGACGACCGCGGCACCCGCGATGGCGCCGACGACCGCATCGCCGGCCGGCTGGTGGTGGGTCCTGCCGCGCGTTCTGTGGTCGCCAACGTCAACGAGCTGGCCGGTGGTCCGGCTGGCCGCCCGCCGCGGGCGGTGATCTCCTGGTCCGCCATCACCCACACGCTGGAACCGACGCCCGTCAGCAGCGCCACGCGCAATGCCGCGGGCGGCTTCGACTACGTCATCGGCAGCAAGGGCTTCCCGGCGCGCATCTGCCGCGCGGCGGACGCCGGCGACTGCTTCCCCAGCGCCAGGGCGCCGAAGACCACCGACGGCCAGAAGGGCGAGGGTGTCTGGGCGGCGCCAGGCAACGTCGGCAACACCCGCGACAGCGCCATGGACGGCAATTCCGGCGCGCGCACCAGCGCGGTGATGGAGGGCTACCACTGCACCGACAACCGCGGCGGCATCACCTGCCCGAGCCACAACGTGGTGTGGCGCAACGCGGAGGAGCCGGTGCCGGGCGCGCGCAACCTTTCCGAGGCGCCGGGCCTCGACAACCTGCTGCTGCGCGTGGTGACCGATGCCGCGGGCCGGGTGGTCGCGGCGCAGGGATTCTGGACGCAGGAATACCGCATCGACGCCGGGCCCGACGCCTTCCAGGTGCCGGAAGGCCACGACAATTCCTGGCAGGGCGGCTATCTGGAACTCGAGGCTGCCGGGAGGACACCGTGATGAATGACCGATCAGTCGCTGCAGCCGCTGCAGGCTTCTGCCTGGCAGTCTGGGCCACGACGGGCCTGGCGGCAGCCGTGGGCAACCTGCGCCTGGCCGAGGACCTGAACCCGGATCCGCACATCCTCGAGGTGCGGCTGGTTGCCGAGGCGGCCACCGTCGACCTCGGCGGCGTCAGCGCCCATGCCCTGACCTTCAACGGCGCCATCCCCGGACCCGAGTTGCGGCTGAAGGTGGGCGACGAGGTCATCGCCCATTTCACCAACCGGCTCGCCGAGCCGGTGAGCGTGCACTTCCACGGCATCGAGCTCGACAACGCCCACGACGGCACCACCACCACCCAGGACCCGGTGCCGACCGGCGGCACGTTCACCTATCGCTTCCACGTCACCCGGCCCGGCATCTTCTGGTACCACCCGCACGCCATGATGCCCACCGACCAGGTCTTCAAGGGCCTGTACGGCGTCGTCGTCGTGGAAGACCCGGCCGAGCCGGCGCTGATCGCGCGCGGCGTGCTGCCGCGGCAGGCCTACACGCTGATGCTCGCGGACACCACCGTGTGCAAGGCGCCCGGCAGCAACGACACGGCGACATTCCCGGCCGATCCGGCGCTGCCCTGGTCGCTGACGGCCAAGGGCCTCGGGACATTCCCGGGCAACAGCGCCTACCCCACGCCCAAAGACCTCTGCGAGACGCCGCGCGATGGCCACGGCCATCCGCTCGCCAGGGTGCTCGCCGCCGGCGACATCCCCAACGTGCAGCCCCCTGGTAACTGCGGCGGCAAGACCTCCTGCCGCGTGAACGAGGGGCAGATCGTGCTCGGCAACGGCCGCATCGCGCCCGAGGTCGAGGTCCGTGCCGGCCAGGGCCTGCGCCTGCGCCTGGTCAACGCCGCGGTCAGCCGCTATTTCCGCCTGTGGCTGGCGGATGCCAGCGGCCAGCGTGTCAGCCTGGTCCGCGTCGGCGGCGAGGGCGGGCTGCTGGATCGCGCGCGCCTCGAGGGCGGCCGGCAGGGCAGCCTCGACCTGCAGTACGACCCCGGCGAGATCATGCTCGCCAACGCCGACCGGGCGGACATCGTCTTCACCGTGCCCGATGCGAAGCCGGGCGAGGTGCTCACGCTCTGGACCGGCGACTACCAGCACTACGGCACCACGGAGTATCCGTTCGGCTATGGCGGCGTGCCCTCGGCGCCGGTGCTGAAGCTGCGGGTCAGCGGCCGCGCGGCGAAGGCCGAGCGCTTCAGCATCGCCGCGGGCGCGCCGCTGCGCCTGCATCCGGCGGTGCAGGCGCCGGTGGAGGACCTGCGCGGGCTGCCGATCACCGCGCACCTGCAGGATCCGGCGAAGTTCGAGGTGCCGCTGCCTGGCAGCGCGGACGAGTCCATCCTGTTCACGGTGCTCGGCCTGCGCGAGTCCATAGACGGTATCCACGGCATGGCGCTCGAGGGCGGCGGTGCCGGCGGCTACCGCGCCATTCCGTACCTGGCCTCCAGCCGCTACGCGCGGGTCGGCGACCTGCTCGAGCTCACCATCCGCAACGGCACCCAGCAGCATCACCCGCTGCACCTGCACGGCTTCTCGTTCCAGCCGGTGCGGCTGCTCGATTCCACCGGCAAGCTGGTCTACGAGTACGACTACAACGAGTTCATGGACACCATCGACGTGCCGGCGACGCACCAGCTGGTGTTCCGCGTGCGCCTGCACGACCGGCCGCTCGCCGGCGGCGACAAACCCGGGGGCGCAGCCGGCCGCTGGATGCTCCACTGCCACATCTTCAACCACGCCGGCATCGGCATGATGGCGGAGCTGGTGGTGCTGCCGTAGGGGCCAGCCGCGGCGCCCGCCTACGGGCGCTCGACCTGCACCAGCTTGAGGCGGCCGGAAGCCCCGGCCCTGATGCGCACCGCGGAGCGCGGGCAGCCGAAGTGCGCGGCCACCAGCGCGACCAGTTCCGCGTTGGCCTTGCCATCGACCGGCGGCGATTTCAGCTGCGCGATCCAGCTGCCATCCGCCGCCTGCTGCAGCGATGAGCTGCGGCTGCGCGGCCTGACCTTGACCTGCAGGGTGAGGGCGGTCATTGCCCTGGTGCCGCGGCCATGAACCGGGTGTCCCGCGGACGCTGCCGGATCGCGCCAGCCGTCACTCGTAGCGCAGCGCCGCGATCGGATCCATCTTCGCCGCCTTGCGCGCCGGCCAGAGGCCGAAGAACAGGCCGACCCCGGCGCTGAAGCCGAAGGCCATGGCGATTGCCGCCAGCGACACGGTGGCCTGCCAGCCGGCGAAGGTGGTGATCAGGCGCGAGACGCCGAGGCCGAGCAGCACGCCGATGGCGCCGCCGAGCAGGCAGATGATCATGGCCTCGATGAGGAACTGCACGAGGATGCTGAAGCGCGTGGCGCCAAGCGCCTTGCGGATGCCGATCTCGCGCGTGCGCTCGGTGACGGTGACCAGCATGATGTTCATGATGCCGATGCCGCCCACCACCAGGCTGACGCTGGCGATGCTGGCGAGCAGGATGGCGAAGATGTTGGCGGCGGTCTGCTGGAAATCGAGGAACTGGCGCGGGTCCTGGATGCTGAAGTCGTTGTCCTGTCCGGGACGGATCTGGTGCTCGCGGCGCATGATGCGCTCGATGTCGACGATGGCCTGCTGCATGCCCACCCCGGGCGTGGGCTTGACGCTGATCAGGTCCAGCGTGGTGGTGCCGAACAGGCGGTAGCGGCCGGTGTTGAGCGGCACCCAGGCCTGCTCGTCGACGTTCCTGAAGCCGGTGGTGCCTTTCTCGCGGAACACGCCCTGGACGCGGAAGGACAGGCCGCGGATGTAGATGGTCTTGCCGACGATGGAATCGGCGGTCTCGTTGAACATCGGCGGCACCTTGGCGCCGAGCACCACCACGGCGCGCTTGGCGACGTCGTCGGCGGCATCGAACATCCGGCCCGCCTCGATGTGGTAGTCCTGCACCGCCGCGAAGTTGGCGGTGGTGCCGACCACACGCAGGTTGCGGTTCTGGTTCATGAACTTGACCTGCTCCATGCCGGAGCGCTCGGGCACCGCGGCGGCGACGGTGACGCCATCCGCCAGCAGCGCCGCGACATCGTCGATGTCGAGCTTCTCGGAGGCCTTGGCGACGCCCATCTGGAACACCTGGCCGGGGCGGATGCTGAGCAGGCCGGCGCCGAGGGCCTCGATCTGCTTGTCGACTGCGCCGCGGGCGCCGGCGCCCACCGCCAGCATGGTGATCACCGAGGCCACGCCGATGATGATGCCGAGCATGGTGAGCATCGAGCGGAACAGGTTGGCCCGCACCGACTGCAGCGCCACCAGCAGCAGTTCACCGAGCTGCATCGCCGCCTCCCGGCCGGGTGCCACGCTCTGCCGCGGGCTGTTCCGCCTTGTCGGTCGCGGCGGGCTGGCCGTTCTGGCCGGCCTGGCCGGCCTTGTCTGCCTGGCCCGCCTTCGTGTCCTGGCCGGGCTTGCCCGCGGGCTTCTTCGCGCCGCCGGTGGGCATGACGCTGAAGCGGCGCATCATCTCCCGGCCGCGCGCCTGCTGCTCCAGCAGCCCGGTGCTCGGCAGCATGAACACCGCGTCGCCTTCCCTGAGCCCGGCCAGCACTTCGCTGAACTCCAGGTCGGTGATGCCGGTTTCCACGTTGACGGCGACCGGCTTGCCGTCGCGCCTGACGAAGGTCCAGTAGTGGCCGCCGTATTCGTAGCCGCTGCTGCCGGCGCCCTGGCCACCCGCCCTGGCCAGGCCATCGCCGAGCTCACGGCGGACTGCGGCCTCGTCGAGACCCATGGCGGCGGCATCGGTGCCGATTTCCCGCGGCGTGCGCAGCGCCACCGTCGGCACCGCCAGCACGTTGTGCCGCTCCGCCACCTTGATCTCGACATCGGCATTCATCCCCGGGCGCAACAGCCCCTGCGGGTTGGGCAGGCGGATCAGCACGGCGAAGGTGGTGACGCTCTGGTCCTGCTTCGCCTGCGGCTCGATCTTGTAGACCTCGCCGGGGAAGGGCTGGTTCGGGTAGGCAGTGACCTTGACGGTGACTGGCTTGCCCGGCTCGATCTTGCCGACGTCGGTCTCGTCCACCAGCGCGCGGACCTGCACCGTGGTCAGGTCGGCCATCTTCATCAGCGAGGTGCCGCCGCCGAAGTCCTTCATCGGCGAGGAGATCACCTGGCCGGTCTCCACCAGTTTCTCGATGATGGTGCCGGTGATGGGCGCGCGCACATCGGTGTCGTCCAGCGTGATGCGCGCGTTCTCCACCGCGACCTGGGCGCTGACGACGTCGGCCTTGGCATTGGCCAGTTCCAGCTGGGACTTCTCGTAGTCCACCTCGTTGATGGTGCGCGACTGGACCAGCTGCCGCGAGCGGGCCTCCTGGGTCTGGGCAATGCTGCGCCGCGCGATGGCGGCTTCCAGCGAAGCCTGTGCCTGGGAGAGCAGGTTGCGCGGGGTGCGCTTGTCGATCTGCACCAGCAGGGTGCCGGCCTGCACCAGCTGGCCGGTCTCGCCGTTGACCTTCAGCACCTCGCCCGAGGCCTTGGACTTGATCTCCACGGTCAGCAGCGGCTCCACGGTGCCGGCGGCCTCGACGGCGACGACGATGTCGCGCCGGCCGATGGTCTCGGTGCCGAACTTCGGCCCCGCGTCCTCGGCGTTGCGGCCGCAGCCGCCGAGGAGCAGCAGGCCGAAGGCGGCCGCGGGGATGAGCAGGAATCTGGTGTCATGCATGGGCAATATCCGTCTCGATCATTCCGTCTCTGAGCCTGATGATGCGCCGGGCGCGATGCGCCACCTCGTCGTCGTGGGTGACCAGCACGATGGTGTTGCCGGCCGCGTGCAGTTCGTCGAAGGTGGCGAGGATCTCGGTGGCGGTGTGGGAATCCAGGTTGCCGGTGGGTTCGTCCGCCAGCAGGATGCTCGGCCGGTTGATCAGCGCGCGGGCAATGGCCACCCGCTGGCGCTGCCCGCCGGACAATTCGTTGGGCCTGTGGTGCATGCGGTCGGCGAGGCCCACGCGGCCGAGCGCTGCGGCGGCGCGTTCATGGCGCTCGTGGCGGCCGACGCCGGCATAGACCAGCGGCAGCTCGACGTTGCGCAGGGCGGTGGCACGCTGCAGCAGGTTGAAGGTCTGGAAGACGAAGCCGATCTCGCGGTTGCGGACATGGGCCAGTTCGCTGTCGCCCATCTTCGATACCCGCCTGCCGTTGAGCGTGTAATCGCCGCTGTCGGGGCGATCCAGGCAGCCGATGATGTTCATCAGCGTGGACTTGCCCGATCCCGAGGGTCCCATGATGGCCACGTACTCGCCGCGCCCGACGCCGAGGTCCACGCCCCGCAGGGCATGCACCACCGAGTCGCCCATGGCGTAGCTGCGGCCGACGCCGCGGATGGTGATGACCGGTTCGCCGGCAGTGCTCATGGCAGGCAATCGTCCCCTGGTTTGCGGGCCACCATGCCACGGGTATGGGGTTGCCACTGTAACAATTTGTTTCCGCAGGGCATGCCCGTGGCCGCCCGTCAGCCGGTCCGCCGCTGCCGGGCCATCAGCAGCGCCGTGAACCGGCGCGCGGCCAGGGGGAACAGGCCGAGCAGCAGCAGCGACAGCACCAGGCCGGGCGACAGCAGGTCGGCGGTGCTGTCGATCCGCGCCAGCTGCACCCCGGCATTCACGAACAGCAGGGTGGAGGGCAGCATGCCGAGCTGGCTGACCCAGTAGAAGGTGCCGAGCGGCAGCCGGGTCAGGCCCATGACCAGGTTGATCAGCCAGTACGGCACGACGGTGGCCAGCCTCATGGCGAGCAGGTACCAGGCGCCGTTGTCGCGGATGCCGGCATCGGCACGCGCCACCGGTCCGGGAAATCGCCGTTCCACGAAGCCGCGCAGCAGGAAGCGCGAGATGGCGCAGGCCGCGGTGGCGCCACAGCTGCTGGCGAAGGACACCAGCACGCTGCCCCAGGCGAGGCCGAACAGCGCACCGCCGGCCAGCGTGCAGGCCAGCGCCCCGCCGGGAATGCCGGTGGCGGCGATGGCCACATAGGCGGCGAAGAACAGCAGCGGGGCCGCCAGGGGGTGGGCATCCGCCTGCGTGCGCAGCTCCGCATAGTGCCCTTGCAGCCACTCGATGCCGAGCAACCGGCCGGCATCCAGCATCACCCAGGCGAGGATGGCCGTGGCCAGCAGCAGGAGCACGAGGAGTCGACGGTGGTGCATGCGCGGTCCGGGCCGGAGGCTGTCCGGCGGAGCGCGCACGATACAATGCGTGCCCGGCCAGAGGAACGGGCCAGAGGAACGGGTCAGAGGAACCGGTCGGCCGGCCGGCCCGGCGGAGGGGTGCATGCAGGCGCATCGCCGTTTCTACATCGGCGGCCGCTGGGTCGAAGCGGCGGCGCCGCGCGATTACCCGCTGACCAACCCGGCCACCGGGGAGCGGGTGGGCAGCATCGTCCTCGGCGGGGCGGCGGACGTGGACCGTGCCGTCGCCGCCGCGCGCCAGGCCTTCCCGGCCTTTGCCGCCAGCAGCGTCGCCGAGCGGCGCGAGCTGCTCGCCGCCATCGCGCAGCGCTGTGAACGCCGGCGGGAGGACCTTGCGCGGGCCATTTCCGCGGAGCTCGGCGCGCCGATCGGTTTCGCCCGGCGGGCCCAGGCCAGGCTCGCCGCAGGCCACATGCAGGCGATGGTCGAGGTGCTCGCGCGCTTCCCCTTCACCGAGGACCGTGGCCGGTTGCGCCTGCAGCGCGAGCCGATCGGGGTATGCGGGCTGATCACGCCGTGGAACTGGCCGCTCAACCAGATCGCCTGCAAGGTCGCCCCGGCGCTGGGTGCCGGCTGCACCATGGTGCTCAAGCCGAGCGAGCTCGCGCCGCTGTCGGCGCTGGTCTTCGCCGAGATCCTCCACGAGGCCGGCGTGCCACCCGGCGTCTTCAACCTGGTGCAGGGCGATGGCCCGGACACCGGGCAGGCGCTGGCGGCGCATGAGGGGATCGACATGGTGTCCTTCACCGGATCCACCCGCGGCGGCATCGCCGTGGCCAGGGCCGCTGCCGACACCGTCAAGCGCGTGCACCAGGAGCTCGGCGGCAAGTCGCCGAACATCATCCTCGACGCGGGGGTGCTCGGGCGGGCGGTCAGCTGGGGCGTGCGCGAGTGCTTCCAGAACAGCGGCCAGTCCTGCAACGCGCCCACGCGCATGCTGGTGCCGCGGGCGCTGCACGACCAGGCCGTGGCGCTGGCCTGCGAGGCCGCCGCGGCGCTGCGCACCGGGGATCCGGCCGACCCGGCCACGGATCTCGGCCCGGTCATCAGCCGCGGGCAGTACGAGCGCATCCAGCGCCTGATCCAGTCGGGCATCGACGAGGGTGCGCGTCTGGCGCTGGGCGGCACCGGCCACCCGCCCGGCCTGGATCGCGGCTTCTACGTGCGGCCGACGATCTTCGCCGGCGTCGATGCCGGCATGACGATTGCGCGCGAGGAGATCTTCGGCCCGGTGCTGGCGATCATGCCTTTCGTCGACGAGGCGCAGGCGCTGCACATCGCCAACGACAGCCACTATGGCCTCGCGGCCTATGTCTCCGGCAGCGACCCCGCGCAGGTGCGTCGCGTCGCCGGCCAACTCCGCGCCGGCATGGTGCATCTGAACGAGGCGCCGATGAACCTGCACGCGCCCTTCGGTGGCTACAGGCAATCCGGCAATGGCCGCGAGTGGGGCGAGTTCGGGCTGGAGGCCTTCCTCGAGCTGAAGGCGATGCCGGGCTGGGGGCAGGCCTGAGTGGCCGGGAAGGCCGGCTGCCGCCGGCCTTCCCGACTCCGGCGCCCGCGATCCCCCGCGACGACGCTCTCCCTCCCCAGGGACTGATGACGGACCGGCGCAGCCTGCCGCTCCGTGCCTGCCGGGATTGTAGCAACTGCCGAGGCGACCGCCAGCGCCGCGTGCCGACGGCTCTGCGACACCCTGCCGCTTGCCCGGGACACCGTCGCCGGCACAGACTGCGGCGACAGCGCCGGGGGAGAAGGCAGCATGGACAACGCACAGGCCGGGTCGCTCGAGGCCGCGCCAGCACGCCTCGGTCCCTTCCATCTCTCTGCGGGCACCAGCCGGGGCAATGCCGCGACACTGCTGTTCGGCACCTTCAGCACCATCGGTCTGGTCACCTTCCTGAGCTTCGTCAACCCGTACCTGTTCCATGTGCTCGGCATCCCCACGGACAAGCAGGGCGCGCTCTCCGGCCTGCTCGTTTCGCTGAGCGAGATCACCGTGGTGCTGCTCGGCGCCGGGGTCGGTGCCTGGTCGGACCGCGTCGGGCGCCGGCCGGTGCTCATCGCCGGCCTCGGCATCATGGCGCTTGGCTTCGTCGTGTACCCGCTGGCGCCGTCGGTCGCCTGGCTGGTGGCGTTGCGGCTGCTCTACGCGGTCGGCATGGCCGCCGCCATCGTCATGCTCTCGACCTCGATCGCCGAGTATGTCGCCGAGCGCTCGCGCGGGCGCTGGATGGGCGCGGTGGGCGTGTGCAACGGGCTGGGCGTGGTGGTCACCGCGACGGTGCTCGCCAAGCTGCCGCTGGTGTTCGCCAGCAACGGCTTCAGCGAGGTCATGGCGCTGCGCCTGAGCTTCTGGGTGCTGGCGCTGGCGGTGCTGCTGCTGGCCTGGCTGATGCGGGCCGGGCTGCGCGCGCCGGCGCAACCCGCGGCACGGGCGCGCGCGAATCCCCTGCGGCTGACGCTGCGCGGCGTGGCCATCGGCCGTGCCAGGCCGCGTGTCGCGCTCGGCTACCTGACGGCCTTCGCCGCGCGCAGCGACCTGACGGTCATCACCACGTTCCTGTCGCTGTGGATCGTGCAGGCCGGCCTCGCTGCGGGCATGAGCGTCAGCGCGGCGACGGCCCGGGCCGGCATGGTCTTCGGCATCTCGCAGGCGGTCGGGCTGCTGTGGTCCTTCGGCATGGGGCTGGTGCTCGACCGGCTGCCGCGCCTGGCCGGTGTCGCCATCGCCTTTGCCGCCGCCGCGGTGGGC
>JAANMW010001401.1_pt1 | contig 25371 bp, 21 predicted proteins | sample 7279671 | NCBI WGS metagenome assembly JAANMW01 (sample SAMN14094541, study PRJNA606508) | bioreactor metagenome | isolation source: A lab-scale SPAN reactor treating ammonium-rich wastewater day 247 | place: Ireland: Galway | collected 2017-09-19 | reverse complement strand
CCAGGAGCGCGAGCGAACATCGGAGTTGTTAGTAAACAACGGCCTGAGCGAAAGAGTGAAGATAAGAGCCTTTTCGCTTCTGATGGAATCAGAAGCGAGGCTCTATGATCTTGTTTTGACGCGTTTTCTTCACGCGAACCGGTTTCCACTTCGCTCGAAAACGCTATAGGTCAACGCCCGGTTCGCGCGACGCGTGGCGTATGCGCGGATTCACCGGCAAGGCATGATCTTATCTAAAGGCTGCTCCCGCTACGTTCTCTGCATCAGTGTCTGACCGGTCTTCCATCGTGAGCACTCATCACCCCCGGCTCGCGACGATCTTGCCGAGCGCCGCATGGGCGGCGGCGAGACGCGCGATCGGCACGCGGTAAGGCGAGCACGACACATAGTTCAATCCGATCTCGTGACAGAATGCGACCGAGACGGGATCGCCGCCATGTTCGCCGCAGATGCCGACCTTGAGATTGGGGCGGGTCTTGCGGCCACGCGCGACGCCGACCTTCAACAGTTCTCCGACACCGTCGCGATCCAACGAGACGAAAGGATCGATCGCCACAATTCCCTTCGCGATATAGGCGCCCAGGAAACTCGACGCATCATCCCGGCTGATGCCGAACGTGGTCTGCGTCAGATCGTTGGTGCCGAACGAGAAGAACTCCGCCGTTTCGGCGATCTCTCCCGCCACCAGGCAGGCGCGCGGCAACTCGATCATGGTGCCGACCTGGTACGTCGGCTTGCCGCCGGTTTCGCGTATCACCGATTGCGCGGTCATATCGATCCGCGCCTTGATCAGATCAAACTCAGCCTTGGTCGCGATCAGCGGCACCATGACCTCGACGGCGACCGCCTTGCCTGTACGCTTTTCGGCCTCGATCGCCGCTTCGAAGATCGCCCGCGCCTGCATTTCGGCGATCTCGGGATATACGATGGCAAGTCGGCACCCCCGAAAGCCAAGCATCGGATTGAATTCGGCGAGATTGCGGGCACGGTCGGCCAGCTTGCGCGGATCGGCCTTCATTGAACGGGCCACTTCATCGATCTCGGCCTGCGTATGCGGCAAAAATTCATGGAGCGGCGGATCAAGCAGCCGGATCGTAACCGGCAGGCCCTTCATGATTTCGAACAAATCGACGAAATCGGCCCGCTGCATCGGCAGCAGCTTCGCTAGCGCGGCGCGACGCGCCTGCTCATCCTCGGACAAGATCATTTCCCGCACCGTGCGTATGCGGGTTTCCTCGAAAAACATATGCTCGGTGCGGCACAGGCCGATTCCCTCGGCGCCGAACCTGAGCGCCGTTCGTGCGTCGGCTGACGTGTCGCCGTTGACCCTTATGCCGAGCTTGCGAATCTCGTCGGCCCAGCCCATCAGCGTGCCGAACTCGCCCGACAACTCCGGCTCGATCATCGGCATCTGTCCGGCCAGCACCTCGCCGCGCGAGCCGTCGATGGTGATGATGTCACCGACCTTGAAGGTGCGATCGCCGATCGCCATCGTGCCGCCGCCGTAGTCGACCCGAATGCTGCCGCAGCCGCAGACACAGGGCTTGCCCATGCCGCGCGCAACCACCGCCGCGTGGGAGGTCATGCCGCCGCGCGTGGTCAGAATGCCCTCGGCGGCATGCATGCCGTGAATATCTTCCGGACTGGTCTCGATCCGCACCAGGATAACCTTGCGGCCATCGGCCTGCAGCTTGGTTGCTTCTTCCGAAGAAAACACGATCTCACCCGCGGCCGCGCCGGGCGAGGCCGGCAGACCGGCGGCAATCACATCACGCGTTGCGTTCGGATCGATGGTCGGGTGCAACAGTTGATCGAGCGAAGCGGGATCGATGCGGGCGACCGCATCCTTCTTCGAGATCAGCCCCTCCCTGGCGAGTTCAACCGCGATGCGTAACGCCGCGCGCGTCGTCCGTTTGCCGCTCCGGGTCTGCAGCATCCACAGCCTGCCATCCTCGACCGTGAACTCCATGTCCTGCATGTCGCGATAGTGTTTTTCGAGCAACCTGACGATGCGCGTCAATTCCTTGAAGGATTCGGGCATCGCCGTTTCCATCGACGGTTTGTCGGAGCCGGACTCCTTGCGCGCCGCCTCCGTCAGGTCCTGCGGCGTGCGGATGCCCGCCACCACGTCCTCGCCCTGGGCGTTGATGAGAAACTCGCCGTAGAGCCGGCTTTCGCCGGTGGACGGATTGCGCGTGAACGCCACGCCGGTCGCCGATGTCTCACCCAGATTGCCGAACACCATGGCTTGCACATTGACGGCCGTGCCCCACGACTCCGGAATGTTGTGCAGGCGGCGATAGGTGACTGCCCGCGCGCTCATCCAGGACGAAAACACCGCGCCGATCGCACCCCACAACTGCTGATGAGGATCCTGCGGAAAGTCCTCGCCCGTTTCTTGCGCGACAGCCGTCTTGTACCTGCTGACCACCTCGATCCAGTCGTCGCCGGTCAGGTCGGTATCAAGCGAATAGCCCTTGCCATCCTTGAACGTATCGAGGATTTCCTCGAAGTGATGATGCGCGAAGCCAAGCACGACATCGGAGTACATGGTGATGAAGCGGCGATAGCTGTCATAGGCGAATCGCCGATCGCCGGACCGTACGGCAATCGCCTCGACCGTCCGGTCGTTGAGACCGAGATTGAGCACCGTGTCCATCATGCCGGGCATCGAGGCGCGCGCGCCCGATCGCACCGAGACGAGCAGCGGATCGGTCGTGTCGCCGAACACCTTGCCGGTTATCTTTGCGACATGCTCCAGCGCCTTTTCGACCTGCGGCTTCAGCTCCTTCGGATAGGACTTGTCATGCGCATAGGAAAACGCGCAGACCGCGGTGGTGATCGTGAAGCCGGGAGGCACCGGCAGACCGAGATTGGCCATCTCGGCGAGATTAGCGCCCTTGCCGCCGAGCAAGTCCTTCAGTTCTGCCTTGCCCTCCGCCTTGCCACCCCCAAAGGTATAGACCCACTTGCTCCTTGACCGCGGCGGCGCTCCCTGTGCGTTGCTCATCGGCTTCCCGGTGCCAGCGGACTTTTGCGCCTTGGCCCGGGATTTCGCAGGTGATTCTGATTTCGTCGCCAGCTTTTTCGACTTCGAGGCAGCTTTGACCATGGTTGAAACCGTTCCATAGCGTTTTCAAGCGAAGCATGTCCTCGGGCTTGTCCCGAGGATGGAATCCCATTCGCGTGAAGAAAACGCGTCAAAACATAAAGAACAAGAGCCGTTCACCGTTTTCATAAGACGATGAAAGACGCTGGATCAACGACAACATATCAAGGACAACGCGCGCGCCTTACACCATGTTTGGACGACTCCGCGCAAGCTACGCAAATCGCCTTGTTCCGAAGGATATCGACAGACGATTCAAGTTCGGAGGGCACCATACAAATGGCAAACAGCCCGGCTTGCGGCCGGGCTGTTTCGACGACAGATCTCGGTGGAGATACCGAGCAGTCGATGGACCATCAAGCCTGCGGCTGCGGTTCGAGACCCGGATCCGGCTCCGGGCGCGGACGCGCTTTTCCGGCAGGCGGCACCGCTGAAGCGCGCGGGGTCGCAGGCTCCAGCACCGATTCCCTGTTCGGCTTCTTACCGTTGATAAGGTCGGTGATCTCGTCGCCGGTCAACGTCTCGAATTCAAGCAAACCCTTGGCGAGCGCCTCCAGATCGGCCCGCTTCTCCGTGAGAATGCGGGTCGCGTCCTTGTAACCGGTCTCGACCAGACGCCTGACTTCGGAATCGATCTTCTGCGCAGTCGCCTCCGACACGTTCTGCTGACGGTTAACCTGCATCCCGAGGAACACCTCGTCGTTGTTCTCACCATAGGACACGGTGCCGAGTTCCTTCGACAGACCCCAGCGTGTCACCATCATGCGCGCAAGACGCGTGGCCTGATCGATGTCCGACGCCGCGCCCGACGTCACCTTCTCCGGACCGAAGATCATCTCTTCCGCCACGCGGCCGCCCATCATGATCGCGAGCCGCGAGGTCATCTGCTCCAGCGACATCGACAGCTTGTCGCGCTCGGGGAGCTGCATCACCATGCCCAGCGCCCGGCCACGCGGGATAATCGTCGCCTTGTGGATCGGATCGGTGGCGGCGACGTTGAGGCCGACGATGGCGTGACCACCCTCATGATACGCCGTCAGCAGCTTCTCTTCCTCGGTCATGACGAGCGACTTGCGCTCGGCGCCCATCATCACCTTGTCCTTGGCCTCCTCGAACTCCGACTGCGTCACCATGCGCTTGTTGCGCCGGGCAGCGGTCAGCGCGGCCTCGTTGACGAGGTTCATCAGGTCGGCGCCGGAGAAGCCGGGCGTACCGCGCGCGATGGTCTTGAGGTTGACGTCCGGCGCCAGCGGCACCTTGCGGACGTGGACCTTGAGAATCTGCTCGCGACCGACGACGTCCGGATTCGGCACCACGACCTGACGATCGAAGCGGCCGGGACGCAGCAGCGCCGGGTCGAGCACGTCGGGCCGGTTGGTCGCCGCGATGAGGATGACACCCTCATTGGCCTCGAAGCCGTCCATCTCGACCAGCAACTGGTTCAGCGTCTGCTCGCGCTCGTCATTGCCGCCGCCGAGACCGGCGCCGCGATGCCGGCCGACCGCATCGATTTCATCGATGAAGATGATGCAGGGCGCATTCTTTTTGGCCTGCTCGAACATGTCGCGGACGCGGCTGGCGCCGACGCCGACGAACATCTCGACGAAATCCGATCCCGAGATGGTGAAGAACGGCACGTTGGCTTCGCCGGCCACGGCGCGCGCGATCAGCGTCTTACCGGTGCCGGGAGGGCCGACCAGCAGCACGCCGCGCGGGATCCGTCCGCCGAGACGCTGGAACTTGCCGGGGTCGCGCAGGAACTCGACGATCTCCTGCAGGTCCTGCTTGGCCTCATCGACACCCGCGACGTCCTCAAAGGTGACGCGGCCGTTGGCCTCCGTCAGCATCTTGGCGCGAGACTTGCCGAAACCCATCGCCTTGCCGGCGCCGCCCTGCATCTGGCGGGACAGAAAAATCCACACGCCGATGAGCGCGATGAACGGCAACCACGAGACCAGCAACGAAACGAACCATGGCACGCTCTCGCCGGGGGGTTTTGCCGTGATCTGCACCTTGGCGTCATAAAGCTTTTTCACGAGCCCCGGATCATTTGGCGCGTAGGTCTGGAAAGCGGAGCCGTTGGTGAAGTTGCCGCGAATCTCCTGCCCTTGGATCACGACATCGCGAACATTGTTCTGATCGACTTCCGTCAACAACTGCGAGAACGAAATATCCTGCGCGGTCGTGTGGTGGCCAGGATTCTGGAACAATGTGAACAATGCCAACAGGAGCAAGACAATGATGACCCAGAGGGCGAAATTGCGCATATTGGCGTTCATCGATCTTCCTTCGAGGCCGCGCGGATCGCAGCCGGATATCCCTGCATCGACATTAACAGATGGAAGTTGCCGACGCGTATACCAATCTAGGCGCAGCGACCGCCGCTGCCAAGGGAACCGGACGAGACTCTTTATTAAATAAGACTTGTCCGGCTGAGGCAAGATGACACAAGGTTTTGCTCCGCGTCAGAGGCGATATTTCCGCCCACCACCCCTTTGATCCGTTTCACCTTTCGATCCGCGCCGGGGGGGCGCTGGCTCGATGCTGATCCGCTCGGAGGTCAGCGTCACCAGCGCCCCCGCGAGCGTCCTCCTGAGCAGAACGCGCCGGCCGGAATCCGCATCATTGGCGGCGCTTTCCAGCGCCGAAAGCAGAGTCTCGACCTTGCCCAGTTCGGCCGGCCCCTCACAGCCGACGCGATCGATTGTCCGCTGCAACAACCGAACCTTGATCTCCTCCGAGAGGACCGTAAACGCCTCCGTTCGAAAGCCCGGACGCGGCGCGGCGGCATCCTGCATGGTCAGAAACCTCTCGGCGCCGTCGACCAGAAGTTCCAGCGCGGCATTCGCGCGCATCAAACGCAATGCGAGCCGCGACAGGTTGCGGGCATCGCATCCTTCCTCCGCCAGCGCTGGCATCAGGGCGCGCAATCGCGGACGCGTAAAACTGAAGTCGCGATTGGTCGGATCCTCCGCATAGTCGATCTTTGCCTTCTTCAGCGTCGCGATCAGCCTCGCCTTCGGAACACTCAGCAGCGGCCGGACCAGCACCAACCCGTCGCGCATGGTTTCGCGCGACATCGCGGAGAGGCCAGCAATGCCGCTGCCACGCGATATACGCATCAGAACGGTCTCCGCCTGATCATCCAACGTATGTCCGGTCAGGATGTGGCTCGCGCCGAGAGACCGCGCCGCCTTGAACAGCAGAGCGTATCGCGCCTCACGCGCGGCCGCGGGCAAGCCCGTGGCAGGCTTCGGACCAGTCCAACGCAACGTGCGATGAGGAATGCCGAGAGATTTGGCCAGCTGCTTCACCTGGCGGGCCTCGCGCGCGGCTTCGCGCCGAAGCGCATGATCGACGGTGACGGCGACGAGATCGGGCCCGCGCTTCATGGCGCGCCGCCAGCTCGCGGCCAGCCACATCAGGGCAACGGAATCGGGACCACCGGATACGGCGAGGACCAGCGCGCGGCTGGCTTTCCAGTCTGAAAAAAGCCCTTTCGCTTCCGTGTCGGCGATCGGCGAACCAGCGTGCGCCTTCGATGGCTTCGTCGCGCGCGCGGACAATCTAGTCCGAGCCACCGATGCCCATCCCAAACGTCAGGCGATTGCCGTCCAGATCGTCAATCTCGAAATCACGCATGCCATAGGGACGATCGCCCGGCGGATGCACGATGGCCGCCCCTCGCGACCTCAGTTCATCGTGCAGCGCGTCGACCTCGGTCACGAACACGTTGACGGCGCCTCGGCCCGATTGGCGTTGCGTCTTGTGCGCGGCCTGCAAATGGATCGTCACGTCGTCCCGCTCAACACCGGCGTAGAAAACCGGATCACCGTAGGTGAAGCCCACCCTAAAGCCGAGAACGTCGCGATAGTAGGCTACGGCTTTCAGAACGTCCTGGACCACGAGCAAGGTCGCGGCGGCACAAAAGCGCGGGGCATCAAGGCTCATCGGACCAGTTCCCTTGGTCGGAGACTGCCCGAGGTCGGAGACCTACCCGAGTTCAGGCGATCCGGAACACGCTCTCTAGAGCATGATCCGATCAAGTTGAATCGGACCATGCTCTAGAAATGGTTGTTTGGTCGCATTTTCTTGCGGCGAACCGGTATCCACTTCGCCGGAACACGCTCTCTATAGCGTTTTCGAGCGAAGCATGTCCTCGGGCTCGTTCCGAGGATGGATACCGGTTCGCGTGAAGAAAACGCGTTAAATCAAGGTTATAGAGCCTCGCTTCTGATTCCATCAGAAGCGGAAAGACTCTAGCATTTCACCCGCCTTTGCTCGCGATCCACGGCCTGCTTCACCCCGGCGGAGGCGCGGGGATATTTGCGCGTGACCTCACCAAACGCTGCGCAGGCGGCCTCCTTTTCCTTCAGCGCGGCCAGCGATTGTCCGAGCCGCAGCAACGCATCGGCCACCTTCGCCGAACTGTCGTATTTTGTGGTGACGCCCAGGAAAGCTTCAGCGGCCTCACGATACTTCTGGCGCTGAAACAGGCTCTCTCCCAGCCAGTACTGCGCGTCACCCGTCAACGTATCGGAGGGGTATTTCTGGGTGAAACTGCGCATGGTTTCCTCGGCAAGCGCATAGTCCTTGCGCTGCATGTAGCCGATGCCAAGGTCGAATTCGTCGCGCGGCGTCGCCGACGGCGGCAGTGTCGTCAGGCCGCCCGTATTGAGCGGAGCGTTGCCGGTTGCCGGATAGCTCGCCGAAGAGCGTGGGCCGACATTGGCGAGATCGAGCGGAGCGCCAGCTTCACGACCACCCGGCGAGCCCACGGCCGCCGCCGGGATCGGCATCTGCCCACCGCCCAGCGCGCGCGGCGCACCCGGGGCGTTGGGATTCTGGCTGGGATCGAAGGCATCCCCGCGACGGCCTTGCGCAGGCGCGGTCACGGCCTGCTCCTGCACGAGCGGCGGCTGGCCTCCCCGCTGATCATAACCCGGCTGCTGCGAGCCGGGAGCTTGTGGGCTGGGAGCTTGGGGGCCGGGACTTGCCGGCGCGGTCGCCGCGACACCGGATGACGCCTGCCCGGGCTGCAACTGCCGCAATTGTTGTTCGAGCATCCGATTGCGGTGCTGCAATTCTTCGTTCTGCCCGGTGAGCGTTCGAAGCTGCTGTTCCAGTTGCTGAACGCGGAGTTCAGGATCGACGTCGTATTGCGCGGACGCATGTGACGACAGCATGAGCATCGTGGCAACGGCCAGTGCGCGCGCGAACATCGGAGGTGTGGATGACATCTTGGCCTGTCGACTGAATATTAAAAGCCTCATCGAAAGCGCACTCATTGAAAACCTGAGTACGCCGAAAATGTGACTCGGTCCAACACAATCACTTTACGACGATCTTGCACTTTACGACGATCTTGCACTTTAACGGCGGTCCCGCACTTTACGACGATCTTGCGGACGGTCTTCTCCTTGAATTGCTGAACACGAGAGCAGCAAACCCGCTGGCTTGCTACAGATGACGCGGTTTGCACCGATTATAATACAAGGTAGTCAGCTTTACTCCGTCGATCGTGAAGACGAAAAAAGCCGGCGCCCTGGGGCACCGGCTTGAAAACGACACGCGCGGCGCCTCAGGAACTGGCGTTGAGCACCGTGACGGCACGCCGGTTCTGGGACCAGCAGGAGATATCGTTGCAGACCGCAACCGGGCGCTCCTTGCCATAGGAAATGGTCCGCATCCGGCTTGGATCGATGCCACGCGACGCAAGGAAAGAACGAACAGACTGAGCGCGGCGGGCGCCGAGCGCGATATTGTACTCGCGGGTGCCTCGTTCATCCGCATGGCCTTCGATCGTGAAGGAATAACGGTGGTAGGTCTGCAGCCAGTGCGCCTGTTTTTCCAGTGTCGTTATCGCCTGCGGCGACAGGCTGGTCTGGTCGCTCTCGAAGAACACGCGGTCGCCGACATTGACCACGAAATCCTGCTGGCTGCCCGGCGCCGCCATGCCGGCCATCCCGCCGCGGCCGCCGCTCCCATCCATCGGATTTTTATTGGCGCAAGCGCCCATCGACAGCGCCGCCGCAAGCACGGCAGCGAGCTTCAATCCCCGGAGGAATCGCTTCTGATTTAACATTCCGGAGCCTCCACGCTCGCGTTTTCCACTGTTATCGCTCTACAGGGGGATGGTTAAGCGAACGTTCCGTCAACCTTGATGAGACGTTGCTCGAATGCATCAAATGCCATGTTTGCGAAAGAAGCGCCCGCGATGGTTAATGAGCAGCAAATGTGGCGCGAGGGTGGACCGGGAGCGATTTTCACAACCGCTACCGAGCGCCACCCCAAATAAGGCAACAGGCCGGATCAGGACTTGAGGGGACGATCGAGGGACTTGGGGACGATCGAGGGAAACGGAGAATCGACGGACGCGCGGGCCGAGGCGCCGACTCTGCGCTCGAACAGCATTCGACGTTCGAAATAGCTCGAACGGAGATACGGATAGCGGGTGAAGACCATTTCGCGCGAGGCCGGAAAATCGACCGCCATCAGGCAGATCGGCTTGATCAGCCCAGGATAGAGACGCGGCGGACTCAGCGGCTGGTGATTGAACAAGCGCCGGTAAAACGTGCGGTGCTCCGGGCGAACGGTGGCCAGACCGAGATCGGCGTCGAAGAAACTGCAGGCGACGAAGCAAAGTCGGAGCGTCAGGTAAGGCAGTTCAGGGTATCGGCCCGCAAGCTCCGGCTCGGCGACAAAGCGGGTCGGATCGACCATCACCTTGCCCCGATCCACCTCCGGCTGCAGGAAATCGTTAAACACATCCACCGACGGGGTAAGCGGATGCTGCGGCGATGAGATGCTGAGACGAATGGAACTGGCAAGCGTTCCATCCAGATAGACGCCGAAAATCCAGGAGTTCGGCATATCGTCGAAGCGATCGGAAATTCTGCGATCACTGTTACTCTCGATCGCGCCTTCATTCAGATAAGCGCGATATCGAAGGCGATAGATGATATCCTTGTCTGTCGGCGTCTCCACCAAACGATAATCGACCCGATCAAGAAGCTCGATGCCTCGTTCGACAGGCTTGACGATTGTCTGCTTAACGATTGTCTGCTTAACGATTGTCTGTGGAGCCGAACTCATTGGAGCACCCCCCGAGCCGCCTGAGTTCCAGCCGGCGACCAAAGGTTAACGCTTCGTTAACCAATTGAAAAGGTAACAAAGCATTAGTGTTAACGCGTATCGTCATATTTTTTCATGCCGCGGCGCCACAAGCCACTTTCACGCTTTGAAATTAGAGGAACTCTATTCTGAAGATAAACGTGACGGCGGGTATTTAAGCGATCGACCGCACGGCCTTCACATTGTTATCATGCAGATAACGCCCATGAGAGGCGTCGAGCAGCTCACGGATGCGGGCCCCGGACACCGGCCGGCTGAACAGATAGCCCTGCGCTTCCGTCACGGTGCCGTCGACGCTGACGAGCTCAAGCTGCTCGGTGGTTTCGATGCCTTCGACGACGACGGCCATCCCGAGATCGGCGCTCAGCCGAGCCACACCGCGCAGCAGCATCAGCGGCCGGTCAGCATCGATCCCCTCCAGAAACGAGCGATCGATCTTGACTTTCTGGAGCGGGAAATTGTGCAGATAGCTGAGGCTTGAATACCCCGTACCGAAGTCGTCGAGTGAAATCTTCACGCCCGCGGAGTGCAGTTGCCTCAGCGCATCGTGCGTCCATTCCGTGTTGCGCAGCAACGACGACTCTGTAATCTCGATTTCAAGGCGGTGCGCCGGTAGACCTGAAACCTCAAGCGCATAGCGGACTTCGCTCAGAATGTCGCGCTGATGGAACTGCTGCGACGAGAAGTTGACGGCGACGCTGACGGCCTCCGGCCACCTCATGCATTCCATGCAGGCCTTGCGCAAAATCCAGCGGCCGAGATCGAGGATAAGCCCCATCTCCTCCGCCACCGGAATGATATCGATCGGTGAAACCATCCCGCGCGTCGGATGATTCCACCGCAGCAGCGCCTCGCAGGTGGTGATCCGCCCCGACTTCAGATGAACCAGCGGCTGATAGAACAGCTCGAATTCTTCCCTGGCCAACGCCTTGCGCAGATCGAGTTCGAGGACGCGGCGCGACTCGACCGTTTCGGCCATCTCGCCGCGGAAGAAGCAGAACGTTCCACGGCCGTCCGCCTTGGCACGGTAGAGCGCCATGTCGGCGTGCTTCAGAAGGTTATCGGCCGTGATGCCAGGTGATGTCAGCGCGATACCAATGCTCGCCCCGATCTCGACACGGTGGCGATCGACCTCGTACCGCTCCGCCAGCCGCTCGACGATACGGCGGGCGAGCGCGGACGCCTCCTCCGGCGACCGGATATTCTGCTGAAACACCACGAACTCATCGCCGCCAAACCGGGCGACGAAATCCTCCGGACGCAGCATTCCCCTCAACCGGTCGGCGACCATGCATAACAGGCGGTCGCCACAGGGATGACCGAGCGTATCGTTGATCTGCTTGAACTGATCGAGATCGATGAACAGCAGCGCGGAAAGCCGCGACTCCCCGTTCAGGGATGCCAGCAGACGTTCGATCTCGTCACGGAAGCTGAGCCTGTTGGGCAGTTCCGTCAAGGAATCGAAGCGGGCGAGATGATTGATCTTGGCTTCCGCCTTGCGTCGCTCCGTGATGTCCTCGACGAGGATAACCGTGCCTCCGCCGGCCATCGGCTGGAACGTCCACGACAGTGCCCGACCGCGTTCCAGATCCACGTCCGCGGTCACGATGGCGCCAGCCTGCGAATTCTCGGTCTCCGAGACAATCGCCCTCCCGTTTTCGGGTGACATCGTTCCGGCGGTCACGCATGCGGCAATCACATCCGCCGCGCCGACGCCGCGATGCACAAAATCGTCGGCGAGATGCATCATTTCGCTGAAACGATAGTTCATCACGCCCAGCCGGCCGTCTGCGCCGAACATGCACAGGCCATGGGGCATGTTGTTCAGCGCGGTGTCGAACTGGCCGGCGAGCGCGGCTTCGCGTTCGCGTGCGATCAAGGCGCGGAGAAAAATCTGCTGCAACCTGGTCGTGATCCTCTCCAGGCCAAGGAAATACAGCACGGTGAGAAGCGCCATCCCGAAGTAATAAGGGTCGCCTCGCAGCGCCATCGCCCCGGCCATGGGCCCGCAGGTCAGCAGAATCTGCAGGTGGAAAATCCATGGAAGCCCGTAGGCCCGGCCGGCGCCGGCCGCCACATATCCCGTGGTGACCGAAATGCAGATCATGTGCGCGACGGCGTCATCGGTCATCAAAAGCGCGATGGCGCACCAGGCGCCAAGGACAGTTGCGTAGAGCACCGCTCCGATCTGATAGCGAGCCTCCCACCGCCCCGCTTCGTTTACGGTCAATTCCGAACGGCGATTCTTGTATTTCACCATGTCGAAACTGCGGAGCAGGCCGATCAGGACCAGAAACAACGCGCAGGGCCACAGTAGATTGTTGCCGGTCTTCAGTGCGGTCATGACCGCGGCAATCGCAGCGCAAGCCGCGCCAGCGAACATCGGCGCCGGGTTCTGGAACAGCGACCCCACGAGCGCCGCATATATCGCCGGCGACATCGTATCGGTATCGCGATGGTGGTCGACCAATTGCATCGGCTGCGCGCGCATCCTTTTATGGCGCGCACAGTGTTACCGGCCGCTCATGAAGCCTTTCTGAGCGAACATCGTTAGCGAGACGTTGAACCGATCATCGAAAGTGGGATTTTTTCGCGTGAACCAGCCGGTTACGCGACCACGCCTGAACGATTAGTTCCTGCTCGGCTTACAAATGTTTCCACCGGGGGACGGCGAATGATGCAGGTGCCCGCGCGGCCTTTGATCTGTCACCGCTTCATGGAAACGGCGAAAGACTCTACCTTTATGTTCTGACGCGTTTTCTTCACGCGAACCGGATTCCATCCTCAGGTCAAGGCCCGAGGACATGCTTCGCTCGACAACGCTATAGCCATCGCGAAAGGCCCGGCCCAGAGTCTGTTTCAACCGCGTTGAATCCGATTCAACCGCGTTGAACCAGACCAGTCGCTCATCTTTTTGTTTGAGCATGATCTTTTCCGAAAACCGGTTTCCACTTTGCGCTGGCGCGGCCCTTCGGATCGGGATCATGCTCTAGGAGAGCAGCGGCGACCATGCCGGATCGGACGCGAAACCGGGCGTGGGAACTTTCAATTCGTTGCGGCCGGAGACATCGATCGTATGGAGCGATGGTCCGCTGTTACCGCCGGGATCGCGGAAGAACATCAGGACGCGGCCGTTGGGCGCGAAGGTCGGACCCTCGTTGTGAAATCCCGACGTCAGGATGCGTTCGCCGGAGCCGTCCGGCTTGATGATGCCGATGGAAAACTGGCCGCCGCCCTGTTTGGTAAAGGCGATGTAATCACCCCGGGGCGACCAGACCGGCGTCGAATAGGAGCCCTCTCCGAACGAGATGCGTTGCGCCCCGCCGCCGGTCGCTCCCATCACATAAATCTGCGGCTTGCCGCCGCGATCCGACTCGAAACAGATTCGAGCGCCGTCCGGCGAATAGGAGGGCGAAGTGTCGATCGCCGGCGTGTCGGTCAGACGTGTCGTTGACTTCGAGCGCAGGTCCATCACGAACAGGTTCGAGTTTCCACCCTGCTGCAGACTCATGATGATGCGTTGGCCATCCGGCGCGAAACGCGGCGCGAACGACATGCCGGGGAAGTTGCCGACGATTTCGCGCTGTCCGGTTTCGATGTTGAAGAGATAGACCCGGGGATCGCCCTGCCCGAACTCCATATAGGTGACTTCCTGGGTCGACGGAGAAAAGCGCGGCGTGATCACGAGGTCCGCGCCGCGCGTGAGATAGCGCACGTTGGCGCCGTCCTGATCCATCAGGGCCAGGCGCTTGACGCGGCGCTGCGACGACCCGCTCTCATCGACGAACACCACGCGGCTGTCGAAATAGCCCTTCTCGCCGGTGAGGCGTTCGTAAATCTGATCAGAGATGATGTGCGCAATGCGCCGCCAGTACTCCGGCGACGTAAAATACTGCTGGCCGGCGAGCTGCTGCCCGGTGGCGACATCCCAAAGGCGAAACTCGGCCTTGAGCCGCCCGTCTCCCTGACGCGTCATGCGTCCGGTCACCAGCGCCTGCGCGTTGATGGTTTTCCAGTTGTCGAACTGCGGCGGCACATCGATGTTGGTGATCTTCTCGATATACGCGGCCTGGTCGATCGGCGCGAACAATCCGCTGCGCTTGAGGTTGTTGGTGATGACCTTGGCGACGCCGGCGCCGACCTCGTTATCCGACGGTGTGCCTCCCACGAAGTTCGGAATGGCGATCGGAAGCGGCGCGACGTTGCCTTCGGTGATCTGGACCCGCGCCTGGCCGACGGCCTGCCGGCTACCCAGCAACATGGCGGCCGATGCCATCCCGGAAATCATGTGTCGGCGGTTCAGGCGGAACGGCATTCTCTGCAATCCATTTCTCTCGATCATCGGTCAGACTTTTTCTTTTCCGCCACGTTCGCCGCAGCGCGCTTATAATTTTCGTTCCGTGAATACGGGTTCGAAAAATTTCCATTCATCGAAATAAGTCGCGGGCAGCTTGTATGGCTGGCATTGAATGATCGCGCGTAACGCGCTCTCCTGATAGACGCGAAAGTATGGCGTTGTCGGGTTGCTGATGGCCGTCGGCGTGGCCTCCAGCGTGCCGTCGCGCTTCAGCTTGATGCTGAAGATCGCCTCGGTCATCTGGGCTTCAAGCCCGCCATAGGGCTTCTTCCAGCAACGCTCGACCTGGGACTTGAACATCGAACCCCAGGTCGCGGAATTATCCGCGGCCTTGCCGTGGGCCAATCCCAGCGCGGCGTTCGCATTCAGCGTGTCGCCGGTGACAGCATGACGGCTGGGATCGCGCTTGTCGAGCAGCGCCGCTATCTTTGATTGGTCGAACACACGCTCGGCCCTCTTCGCCTCCGCCTGGGCTTTCGCATCGGCTTCAGCCTTTGCCTTTGCCTCAGCCTTGGCCTTTGCCTCAGCCTTGGCCTTTGCCTCAGCCTTGGCCTCGGCTTTGGCCTTGGCGTCCGCTTTCGCCTTGGCCTCCGCTTTTGCTTTTGCCTTTGCCTCGGCTTTCGCCTTTGCCTCAGCCTGAGCCTTCGCTTCAGCTACGGCTTCCGCCTGGGCCTTCGCGGCCTCTGCCTTGGCTGCGGCCTCTGCTTGGGCTTTCGCATCCGCCTTGGCCTTTGCCTCTGCCGCTTTGGCTGCCGCCTCGGCCTTCGCCACCGCTGCGGCCTCGGCAGCGGCCTTGTCATCAGGTTTCGGTTGTTCTTTGGGCGCGACGTCGGTCACGACCGGCGGCTTCTTTTCGTCAATCTTGCCGACAGTGTCCTCCGGCGGCGGCGTTGCCTCGGCCACCTTCTCGACCAGGGGCTTCGGATTTTCCTTCTTGCCGGTTTTCATGCCGGCCGTGACGTGGGCAAGCTGATCGGCGGAGATGATGTCGACCGGCAGAGATTCCTCGGGTATCGATTCGAAAGCCTTCGACGAAAACGACACCAGCCCCCACCCGATCACGAGGACGTGCAGGGCAACCGACGCCGCCAGTGTCTTGTCGACCTTGACCCTCAACCTTACGATCCCTGCTCCACTTCGGTGACCAGCGCCAGACGCTTGAAGCCGGCGCCCGATAGCCGGCCCATCACCCGCGCCACCGTGCCGTAGTCAGCCTTCTTGTCGGCACGCATGAAGATGCGCTCATCGAGACCGCCGCGCGCATCGGTGATCGCCGTCAGTTTCGGAACCAGTTCCTCCATCGTCACTTCGGTGTCGTTGATGAAAACCCGTCCCTGGGCATCGACCGACAACTGCAACGGTGTCTTGTCCTGCTCCAGGCTCTTGGCCTGGGTCTGCGGCAGATCGAGCGGCACGCCGACCGTCAACAGCGGCGCGGACACCATGAAGATGATCAACAGCACCAGCATGACGTCGACCATCGGCGTGACGTTGATCTCGGCCATCGGCTGTGACCGCCGCCGTCCCCGCCCTCCGCCCCCGCCGGAGGAAGGAACTGCCGAATTCATAGCCATGATGGACCGCCCGCTTCCATGCCGCCCGACCTCACGCCCGCTCGTCGATCTGACGCGAGAGGATCGCGGAAAACTCGTCGGCGAAACCCTCCAGGCGCTGGGCCTGACGATTCACTTCCGCCGTGAACTTATTGTAGAAAATAGTCGCGGGAATGGCGGCGATAAGGCCGATCGCCGTTGCGAACAGCGCTTCGGCGATGCCCGGCGCCACCACCGCGAGCGAGGTGTTCTTCGACGCGGCAATCGACTGGAAGCTCGACATGATGCCCCACACGGTGCCGAACAGGCCCACGAAAGGACCGGCCGAGCCCACCGTCGCCAGCACCAGCAACCGCCGCTCCAGCCGCTCGACCTCCCGCGCGATGGAAACGTTCATCACTTTCTCGATCCGCATCTGAAGCCCGGCGATCGAACGCGCCTGACTTTCGAAAGACCGCTTCCACTCGCGCATCGCCGCGACGAAACACGCCGCCATCGACTGCGTCGGTTTGGCCGATAACGCCCGGTACAGGTCCTCGATCGATTCCCCCGACCAGAACGCCTGCTCGAAGCGATCCATCGCGCGCTTGGTACGAGCATAAAGAAACGTCTTGTCGATCGCGATGGCCCACACCCACACCGAGCAGGCCAGCAAGCCGAGCATGACCGCTTTCACGATCCAGTGAGCATGGAAAAAAAGCGTGATCAGCGACACGTCGGCTGAGGCCAGGGGCAAGGCTGACTGCGCCACGTCGGCCGGATTCATGAGCAGTTTCCTCTCAACGCAAGGTATCCTCGATCGACGCGGGGCGTGATCTCCGCCGCCGGTTTCGCGGCCACGAAGCGCACGCGGCGTGCCAGCGCCACGCGAAAGCCGGTTGAGTCACTTGGGGGGCCCGTCCAAAGCCGCAGCTTGCATCCCCTGCCAACGTGTCAAAACGAGGGCTAACAGCGCATCCTAAGCGCTGTAACCAAACGCTAATCATAGTTAAGACCAGGTTACCAAAGAAGAACCGCGGCTTTGAAATTGCTCTGGGTTTCAATCCTTGCTCACCGCGAGCCATACCCAGCAGACCCAGATGAAGAAAGCCCGCCTGTGGGACAGGCGGGCTTCCTTATCGATGGCGGGAGCCGGGCAGTTACAGCCCTGCCCCAGAGGAACTACTGGCCTTGCGGCCTTTCTTGCTGCGTGTCGTTCGGCGGCGTCGGCTGGGTGCGATGCTGCGCCATGAACGCATCGAACTCTTCCTTGTCCTTGGCGTGCCGAAGGCGTTCGAGAAAGTTCTTGAACTCCTTCTGCTCGTCTTCAAGCCGACGCAGCGTCTCCATGCGATATTCGTCGAAGGCGCGGTTACCGCTGGATGGCGCATTGAAACCGCGGAAGCCAAAACCGCAGCGTTCCATATTATGGCGCATCCGGTCCATCTTGTATTGCATTCGATCGGCGTTCCAGCAGCCCATTTTTCTGCTCCATAGTGTGTAGAGAAGAATCGCGACACCAATCGGCCACCACACCATGAAGCCGAGCACGATCAGAACAATGCGGAAGGGATGCCAGGGCGCATCCGTGAAGCGGGAAGACGGGTACTGGCCTTGGCCCCGCGCGGTGTTGGGACCATTCCAGCGATCGTAGTCAGCGGTGTGGGCCATGGGCCTTCTCCATGAACGGCGTCATGCCGCGTGAATGTAAATAACATTTACATAGGTAGGCGACTTGAGGTTTTTGTCAAGCGCGACTTTGCCCAGAAAATATCGAATGTTTACCGGCGCCGCGGTTCCCGAATGTGATGCCTCATCACATTCGAGAGCGCCTTACCTCAGGCACGCGGAGAAAACCCATCCATCAGAAGCTGTTGGCCACTCGCCAGCGGCGCGGGATGAATCCGGTCCCGGATGGCGCACTGCTGAATCGGCCGATCAGGTCGCGGACTTTTGATCCCAGGGCCCCCGCGGCCGCCCGGTCGGAGCGTTTGGATCCTCGGGCGACCTGCGGTCGGTCGGGAAGCCGAGCCCGCGCAAATAAATCAGCACGCCGGCTTCGAGCAGATCCTCGGCGGACATCGGCATCTTGCGGCGCGCCGCGTCGCCGCGGCCAAACAGGGAAGCGATGCCGTGCGACATCGACCAGATGTGCAACGCCATCATCAGGGCCGGCGGTCGCGCGACGCCCGGCGGTGTCAGCGCGGCCAGTCGTTCCGCCGCGGCGCGAATGACGCTGAAGGCACGCTCACTGGCGGCCGACAGCATCGGATTGACATCGGTCGGCAGCCCGGATTCGAACATCGCCGAGTAGTAGGCCGGCTCATCGCGCGCGAAAGCGAGATAGGCGCGGCCGACACGCTCGAACGCACTGACGGTATCCGGGCGGCCGTCATCCCAGGCTCTGGTCAGCACCGCTTCGAACTGCTCGAAACCACGTTGCGCGATGCTGGCCAGCAGTTCATCACGGTCGCGAAAGTGCCGGTACGGCGCCGCCGGACTGACGCCCGCCGAACGCGCCGCATCGGCGAAGGTGAAACCCGCCGCGCCTTTCTCGGCGATCAGGCCGAGAGCCGCCTGCAGCAGGGCTTCCTTCAGATTGCCGTGATGGTAGCCCCGCTCCGGGCGGCGGTGATCCTTGCGCCAACTCATGTGAATGGTTTTTACATGAGCACAGGGGAAACGCTACTCGTTTCGTCCCGCTCCGGTGCAAGCAGCCAGTTGGAATCCGGCGCCGCGAAGCCGCAAAACCGTCGGCGAACCCCATGAAGGCGCGATTGAATCCGAGACAGCGGTTCTTCAGGTGATAACCGCAGCTCAGACCTGATCCGCCTTCATCGCGATGCGCAGCGGCTTCGGTATCGGCTTCGCCCGCCCGTCGGATATGAACGCCACCCTCACCCTCGCGTCCAGCAACAACGTGTCACCGCGCTTCACCTCCTGATGCAGCGTGATCGAGGCTCCGCGGACCTCCAGCGGCCGCGTGATGATGCCGAGGATGTCGTCCATGTGAGCGGGCTTAAGGAAATCGAGTTGCATCGAACGCACCACGAAAGCGAAGCCCGGCGCTTCGCTTTCGGCCTCCGCGAACAGCGCGCGCTGGTCGGCGCCGAGCAGCCGCAGATAGTTGCTGCGCCCGCGCTCCATGAAGCGCAGATAGTTGGCGTGATAGACAAGCCCCGAAAAATCCGTGTCCTCGTAATAGACGCGGATCTGCATATGATGCCGGCCGTCGCGGATCAAACCGTCGAGATGGCCGGTCTGCGGCGACGCATTCATCGATCTTCGTCCTGCCCGAACAATCCGAACTGCGCCGCATCGCGCGAGGGCTCGGCAAGGCCGAGATGACGGAAGGCGTGCGAGGTGAGCAACCGTCCGCGCGGCGTGCGCTGCAGGTAACCGCACTGAATCAGATACGGCTCGATGATGTCTTCGATGGCGTCGCGCGGTTCCGACAACGCCGCCGCCATGGTTTCCACGCCCACCGGCCCGCCGCCGTAACTCAGCGCAATGGTGATGAGGTAGCGGCGATCCATGGCGTCGAGCCCCGCCGCGTCGACTTCGAGCGCGCCGAGCGCGTGATCGGCCACCGCGCGGTTGATCGCCGCCGCATCGGCGGCCTCGGCGAAGTCGCGCACCCGGCGCAGCAGCCGCCCCGCGATGCGCGGCGTGCCCCGCGCGCGGCGGGCGATCTCGTTGGCGCCGTCCGGTGTCATGCCGACATTGAGAACACGCGCGCCTCGGCTGACGATCTTCTCCAGCTCATCCTCGGTATAGAAGTTCAGCCGCACCGGAATCCCGAAACGGTCTCGCAGTGGATTGGTGAGCAGCCCCGCGCGCGTGGTGGCGCCGACCAGCGTGAACTTCGCCAGCTCGATCTTCACCGAACGCGCCGCCGGACCCTCGCCGATGATGAGGTCGAGCTGGAAATCCTCCATCGCCGGATACAGTACCTCCTCCACCGCCGGCGAAAGGCGATGAATCTCGTCAATGAACAGAACGTCGCGCTCCTCCAGATTGGTGAGCAGCGCCGCGAGATCTCCGGCCTTGGCGATCACCGGACCGGATGTCGCGCGAAAGCCGACGCCGAGTTCGCGCGCGACGATCTGCGCCAGCGTGGTCTTCCCCAGACCGGGGGGACCTACGAACAGCACGTGATCGAGCGCCTCTTCTCGTTTTCGAGCCGCGTCGATGAAGATCTGCAGGTTGGCGCGTGCCTGCGCCTGACCCACGAACTCGGACAGCCTTTGCGGCCGCAGCGCGGTGTCGCCCACATCGTCAGCGTGGCGCTCGGGCGTGACGATGCGGGACGCCTCACTCACTTCGACAGTTCCTTCAAGCCGAGCCGGATCAGTTGCGCGGTCTCCGCGTTTTCGCCCGCGCCGCGCGCGGCCGCCGCGATCGCCGCGGTCGCCTGCGGCTGACCGTAGCCGAGATTGACCAGCGCCGAAATCGCATCCCGCATCGGGCGCGGCGCGCGCTGATCATCGATGGCGCCCGCGAGATGGACCACCGCCGCATCGACGTTGGCGAAGGACGGCGCCTTGTCCTTCAGTTCGGTGACGATGCGCTCGGCCACTTTCGGGCCGACGCCCGGAGTGCGCGCCACCGCAGCCTTGTCGCGGAGCGCAATGGCGCTCGCGAGATCAGCCGGGGACAAGGTGCCGAGCACCGCCAGCGCCACCCGCGCCCCGACGCCCTGCACCGTCTGCAGCAGGCGGAACCACTCGCGCTCGTGGTCGGTGCGAAAGCCGAACAGCTTGATCTGGTCCTCGCGCACATAGGTCTCGATCGACAACCCCGCGGCCTGGCCCGGCGACGGCAGCGCCTGCAGCGTGCGCGAGGCGCAATGCACCTGATAGCCGACGCCGCCGACGTCGAGGATCACGTAATCCTCGCCATAGGAGTCGATGATGCCCTTGAGCTTGCCGATCATGAAATGGCTTTCTCGCCTCTCCCGCTCATCCCGCCGCCTTCATCCGCGCCGCGAGCGCCGCGCTCTTCCGGTGATGCGCGTGGGTGATGGCGATGGCGAGCGCGTCGGCCGCGTCGGCGCTTGTCGGATCGGCTTTCGGCAGCAGGATTTTCAGCATCGCCTGGATCTGAGCCTTGTCGGCATGGCCCGCGCCGACCACGGTCTTCTTCACCTGGTTGGGCGCATATTCCGCCACCGCGATGCCGAACATCGCCGGCGCCAGCATGGCGACGCCACGCGCCTGCCCGAGCTTCAGCGTGGCCACGCCGTCCTTGTTGACGAAGGTCTGCTCGATCGCGGCCTCACTGGGACGGAATCGGTCGAGCACCGCGCCGAGTCCGGCATGGATCGCCAACAGCCGGCTCGCCAGAGCCATGTGCTCGCGCGTCTCGACCGAACCGCAACCCACGAAGATCAGGCGATTGCCGTCAATGTCGAGCACGCCCCAGCCGGTGCGGCGGAGACCCGGATCGATGCCCAGAATGCGAATCGGTGAGGAGATCATGCCGTATGTTATAGCGTTTCCGGACGAAGCGCCGTGGTTTGTCGAACCTTGCCGGTTCCGGTAACGACAAAGCCGTAGCTGCCTTCCGTTGATCCGATTGATCTCCTGTTCGGCTGAACAGCGATCCGCTAGAGCGGGATGAGGAAAAGTGTGGTGCGGTTTTCCGCCCGCATCCCGCGTCTCAAAATATTGGAATCGATCACCTTCATGGTTTTGGATCGATTCGATCCAGAACCATCGTGATCCAGGAGACAGGATGGCTGGGACAATCATCAAGGTCGCGGCGCATCCGCGCCGAGACCCGGACGGAAGGGAGATCTCCAGCGCCATGCGGATCACAGTTGCCATTTTCGTCATGACGATGATCGCCGGAATCGCGGCTTCGGCCAGTTGGGCAAACGCGACGCAAAACCGCTTCACGTCCATCGCCAACAAGGACTGCACCTTCGCTCCGATCGGCAACGAGCCTGAGGACGCGGAGGATCAGCTCAAGACATGTCCCGGCGTCGGCGGCGCGCAGGTGCTGGTCAACGCCCTCGGGACCCGGCTGCGGATCGGCTTTCGCTGGCCGAAGGGAGGTCAACCGCAAAAGATCATCTGGGCGGTGGAGGCATGGTCCGCCGGACTGACCATCAACTGGCGCGGATCAGGCAATGACAAGACGTTCGAGCCTTACGCCGCGATCGTCAGGATGAAGTTCCAGAAACAGGATCTGCCGGTTGCCGGCGACCAGATACTGGCCGTGATCCGGATCGCGCCGGATACCGCCTGCGTCATGGGCGCCGTCGATGCGGGAGCGAACCCGAACGCCAATGAGGCTGCGCATGCGCTTGCCGATGCGGCGCCATCGTTCGCATGCGGCAAGGACAAACCGACGATCGGCGGCGTGAGCACCAGGGCCGCGGAAGAAATCGCGCGGGGCATCGCGGAACAATGAGCAGAAGCGTTTTCGAGCGAAGCATGTCCTCGGGCTTGCGCCCGAGGACGGATACCGGACTGACTACAGTAATGTCCCGCTCAGGATCAGCAACGCGACGCTGAAGTAGATCATCAGCCCTGTGACGTCGACCAGCGTGGCCACCAGCGGCGCCGACGCGCTCGCGGGGTCGAAGCCGGCTCTTTGCAGCATGAACGGGAGCATCGATCCCGCCACCGAGCCGAACACCACGACGCCGATCAGCGCAGCCGCGACGGTCAGCCCGATCAGCATCCAGTGCTCGCCGTAATCATAGATGCCGAACTTCTGCCAGGCCACCACGCGGACCAGCCCGATCGCGCCCAGCATGGCGCCGAGGATCAGCCCCGTCGGCAGTTCGAGCAGCGCCACGCGCCACCAGTCACCAAGCTTGACCTCGCGCAACGCCAGCGCGCGGATCAGGAGCGAGGTCGCCTGCGAGCCGGAGTTACCGCCGGAACTCATGATCAGCGGGATGAACAGCGTCAGCACGATGGCCTTCTCCAGTTCCCCCTCGAAGTGCTGCATGGCGCTCGCGGTCAACAGCTCGCCGAGAAACAGCACGCAGAGCCAGCCGCCGCGCTTGCGGATCATGCCCGGCAGCCCGATCTGCAGATAGGGCTGGTCGGTCGCGGCCATGCCGCCGAATTTCTGGGCGTCCTCGGTGTTTTCCTCGATGATGGCGTCGATGATGTCGTCGACCGTGACGATGCCGAGGACATGACCCGCCTTGTCCACGACAGGCACCGCCAGCATGTCGTGGCGCGAGATCAGCCGGGCCACCTCTTCGCGATCCGTCAGCGGGGAGGTGGTGATCGGGGAGCGCGCAAGTTCGGCGATCCGGGCCGAAGGCTCGCCGGAGATCAGCCGCCGCAGCGACACCGCGCCGACCAGGCGGCGGGTAAAGGCGTCCAGCACATAGATGGCGTAGACGGTCTCGCGGGTCCGCTCGACCTGGCGGATGTGCTGCAAGGTGCGCTCCGCCGTCCAGGTCGCGGGCACGGTGACGAATTCGGTGGTCATCATCGCGCCCGCGGTGTTTTCCGGATAGGCGAGCAGACCCTCGATGGTCGTGCGCGTCGGCTCGTCGAGAGCCTGCATCAACTCGGTGCGGGCCGGCTCATCGAGTTGCTGAACGATGTCCGCTGCCATATCGGCGGACATGCCCGCCAGCAGGATGGTCGCCGTCTGTCGCGGCAGCGCCACAACGATCTCGGGGCCGAAATTCAGCTCCGGCTTGTCGAGAATCTCGATCGAAATATCGACCGGCAGGAGCACCAGAACCGCCGCGGCGTCCTGCGGTTCGAGCTGGTTGAGAATTTCGACGTTATCGGCGACATGGCCGCCGCTCAGGCGCGAGGCCAGCGCGAACACATCGAGATCGCCGTCCGTTGTGGCGGTGTGGGTATCCGTCATAGCTCACCTTCGTGGTCTGCCGGCAACGGCAGGCCTGGCGAGCTTCATCAAGCTTTCAGACCGGCGCCGCTGTCGGCGAAGTATGTGGCGAGGTACCTTGCAAGGTACCTGGACTGTCGCTTGGCATTTGTATGATGTTCCCGTGATGGGCGTACGACCAAGGCCGCAACATCCCGCTTCGCTGACATGATCCTTCAGCCGGACCACGTCAAGAAAAAAGGCGTAGAAAGAACCGAGAATGGCCGTTCAGGTTGCCGTCATGCCCTGCCTTGTGAGGGGGCACTATTATCATCAGCCGTTTGCGATGATTTAGCCTACCCGCCCAGCTTCGCGATCAGCGCGTCGGAGACCTCGAAATTGGCGTAGACGTTCTGGACGTCGTCATGTTCGTTGAGAAGATCGATCAGCTTGAGCAGCTTCTCGCCAGTATTGTCGTCGACGGCGATCGTATTCTGCGGCCTCCAGATCAAAGCCACCTTGCGCGCCTCGCCGAACGTGCTTTCGAGCGCCCTGGCGACGTCGCGAAAGGTATCCTGCGCCGCATAGATTTCGTGACCGCCCTCGCCGGACACCACATCGTCGGCGCCGGCCTCGATGGCGGCTTCCAGCATGTCGTCGGCTGAAGCCTTGTCCGCGTCATATTCAATGACGCCGAGCCGGTCGAACATGAAAGATACCGAGCCGGTTTCCCCGAGGTTGCCGCCGGATTTGGTGAAGTACGAGCGGATGTCGGAGGCGGCGCGGTTACGATTGTCGGTCAACACTTCCATGATGACCGCCACGCCGCCCGGACCATAGCCCTCGTAGCGCAACTCGTCGTAGCTTTCGGCATCGTTGCCGCTGGCCTTCTTGATCGCGCGCTCGATATTGTCCTTGGGCATGTTTTCCGCCCGCGCCGCGATCACCGCCGCGCGGAGCCGCGGATTCATCGCCGGATCCGGCGTCCCGAGCTTGGCGGCAACGGTGATCTCGCGCGCAAGCTTGCTGAACAGCTTCGACTTTTGAGCATCCTGCCGGCCCTTGCGGTGCATGATGTTCTTGAACTGGGAATGTCCGGCCATCGGCAGGTCTCTCTCAAAATTCCGCCGGCCCGGCGGCGGCGCACCGGGCGGCTCGGCAAAGGGCATAAGCGGCGCGGCGTTATAAGACGGGATCGAACGAAATTAAAGACCAGGCCCGGTAGCGCCCGGCAGGATCGCGCGCCCGGAGATCAAGTTCTACGCGTTCCAAAAGCGCGATTACGTCCAGAACAAAGGCTCCGCCCGTTCAAGCCGTCCGCCTATTCGCACCGGAGCGATCTTGAGGGCGAGGCCTGTCGCGTCGTCTGTCTCGACCGCGACACCGCTCAGTGTCGCAGCGCCCGCGGCCGGCTCGAAGCGGCTGCTCGG
>JAANMW010001392.1_pt1 | contig 25453 bp, 18 predicted proteins | sample 7279671 | NCBI WGS metagenome assembly JAANMW01 (sample SAMN14094541, study PRJNA606508) | bioreactor metagenome | isolation source: A lab-scale SPAN reactor treating ammonium-rich wastewater day 247 | place: Ireland: Galway | collected 2017-09-19 | reverse complement strand
AATTTTTTCGTTGACGCGCAACTAGCGGACCTGCATAATTCCGCTTCTGCGCCCGTAGCTCAGTTGGATAGAGCACCAGGCTACGAACTTGGGGGTCGGAGGTTCGAATCCTTCCGGGCGCGCCATCCAAAAAGCACAAGGGTCAATGAGTTAGCGCTCATTGGCCCTTTTGCTTTTGGGGCGCTTGAGGCATTCCGTGCCACATCCGTGCCATCTCCGTGCCATGTCCTTGAACCACCCGTGTCAGGAAGGCGGGAAAGGGGTCATTCCGCTTGATGGTCGCGCGGTATGAGACTGGAGCGCAGGACGATTGCGCAGATCGACACGGCTTACGTGATCTGAGCCGGCGACTGGCCTGCTGTGGAGGCCAGAGCGCGCATGTTCGCAGGCTATTGAGTGACACGCCGTGGCGTGAGCGGAATCTGTCGCAGCGCTCTAGAATCGCTTACACCGACGATGGGGACGAGCGGGTTGAAGATCGAGGACATTTCCAGGGGGCTGCGGCTGGTAGGAGTGGATCCTGCTGGGCCGGTGGAGGTCGTCGCGGCAACCCCTGCAGGCACGGATGCCATTAGTCTGGTCTACCGTACCCCCGCTGGGGCCATCGCAGAGCGGATGCTGTTCCGGGAGGACGAAGCGACGCTGGCCGAGGCGACCGCGACCCGCCCCTGGTCTTTCGCCGCCAGCGGCGAGGCCTTCCAGTTGGCCGCCGAGGCCCTGCGCATCCGCTTCGCCCACCTGTTCGACCCGATGATGGCTGTCCACACCTCGGATGTGGAGCCGCTGCCGCACCAGATTTCGGCGGTGTACGAGGCCATGCTACCGCGTCAGCCGCTGCGGTTCGTCCTGGCTGACGATCCCGGTGCAGGCAAGACCATCATGGCCGGCCTGCTGATCCGTGAGCTGATCATGCGCTCCGACGCGCAGCGGATCCTGGTGGTGTCGCCGGGCTCGCTGTCCGGGCAGTGGCAGGACGAGTTGCGCGACAAGTTCGGCCTGGAGTTCACGCTGTTCAGCCGTGAGCAGCAGGAACTGTCCGCCAACGGCAACGCCTTCACCCAGACCGACCGCATGATCGCGCGGCTGGACCAGCTGGCGCGCAACGACGACCTGAAGGAGAAGCTGCGCGCATCGCACTGGGACCTGATCATCATCGACGAGGCGCACAAGTGCGCAGCCAGCTTCTCCGGCGGCGAGGTCAAGAAGACCCAGCGCTACGAACTGGCCGAACTGCTCGGCTCGATCTCGCGCCACTTCCTGCTGATGACGGCCACCCCGCACAACGGCAAGGAAGAGGACTTCCAGCTGTTCATGGCACTACTGGACGGCGACCGCTTCTACGGCAAGTTCCGCGAGGGCGCCACGCGCGTGGACGTGTCGGACCTGATGCGCCGCTTGGTGAAGGAGGAACTGCTCAAGTTCGACGGCACCAAGCTGTTCCCGCCGCGCCTGGCCTACACCGCCAACTACGATCTCTCGCCGGCCGAGGAGGCGCTGTATGCGCACGTCTCGGACTACGTGCGCAACGAGTGGAACCGGGCCGAGCAACTGGATGGCAAACAGCGCACCAGTATTGGATTTGCGCTGACGCAGTTGCAGCGCCGCCTGGCTTCCAGTCCCGCGGCCATCTACCAGTCGCTCATGCGTCGTCGCAAGCGTCTGGAAGAGCGGCTGGAGGAGACGAAGCTGATCGCCCGTGGCAACCGGGCCGGCGATGAGCGCCCGGTCTACGGCAAGGTGGTAGCCATCGATGTGCCGGACGACCTGGACGAGGCCGAGGACGAACTGTCGCCGGAGGACTTCGAGAACGTTGCCGACCAGGCGGTGGAGCAGGCCAGCACCGCTGACACCATCGTCGAGATGGAGGCCGAGCTGTTCACTCTGCGCTCGCTGGAAGCCGAAGCGCGGGCGCTTTACGACAGCGGAAACGACCAGAAGTGGCGTCAGTTGTCCCAGATCCTGCAGGACAGCGAGCTGATGTTCGACGGCAACGGCAACCGTCGCAAGATCATCATCTTCACCGAACACCGCGACACCCTGGCCTACCTGGCCAGCAAGATCACCAGCCTGCTCGGCAGGCCGGAGGCCGTGGTCCAGATCCACGGTGGCACCAACCGCGACGAGCGCCGTCGCGTCCAGGAGGAGTTCCGCCAGAACAAGGACGTCCAGGTCCTGCTGGCCACCGACGCTGCAGGCGAGGGCGTCAACCTTCAGAACGCCAACCTGATGGTCAACTACGACCTGCCCTGGAACCCGAACCGGCTGGAACAGCGCTTCGGCCGCATCCATCGCATTGGTCAGCGCGAAATCTGCCACCTGTGGAACCTGGTGGCCGACAAGACCCGCGAGGGCGCCGTGTTCCAGCGCCTGTTCGAGAAGATCGAGATCGAACGCCAGGCCCTGGGTGGCCGCGTGTTCGATGTGCTGGGCGAGGCGTTCAACGGCAAGCCGCTGAAAGACCTGCTGTGGGACGCCATCCGCTACGGCGAGCGCGAGGACGTCCAGCGCGACCTGTTCAAGGTCATCGACAACAGTCTGGACTCCGAGAAGCTGATGGAAATCTTCCGGCGCAACGCGCTGGTGGACAACCACATGGGGCTGGACGCGCTGCATGCCATCAAGGAAGAGATGGACAAGGCCGAAGCGCGCAAGCTGCAACCGCACTTCATCCGTGCATTCTTCCTGAAGGCCTTCGAGCAACTGGGCGGCGATGCCCGCCTGCGCGAGAAGGGCCGCTACGAACTGCCGCACGTCCCCGCAGCCATCCGCGAGCGCGACCGCCGGATCGGCCAGACCCGCCAGCCGGTGCTGCCGAAGTACGCGCGGGTGTGTTTCGAGAAGGGCGACATCCGGCAACTCCACAAGCCGATGGCCGACCTGATCCATCCAGCGCATCCGCTGATGGGTGCCGTCATCGACATGACCCTGGAGGCCTGCCTGCCCGCCTTGAAGCAGGGCAGCGTGCTGGTCGATCCCACCGACCTGGGCAGCGAACCGCACCTGCTGCTGATGGTGGATCACGAGGTTCGCGAGGGAACGGGTGCCGCCGAGCGTACGGTCTCGCGCGAGGTCCAGTTCCTGCGGATCACGCCGAACGGCGAGGCCACGTTTGCGGGCTGGGCGCCGCACCTGGACCTGCGCCCGGCGAACGAGGTCGAGACCGAGCAGGTCAAACCCCTGCTCGACGCAGCCTGGCTGGATCAGGGCCTCGAACAGCGTGCGCTGGAATGGGCCGGCGGGCAGCTGGTGCCCAAGCACCTGTCAGCCGTGCGCGACCGCCGTCTGCGTCACATCGACAAGGTCAGCCAGGCCGTGCATGAGCGGCTGACCCGCGAGATCAACTTCCTCTCCCACCGCGCCATCGCTCTGCAGGAGGAGGTGCGGGCCGGCAAGCAGCCGCGTGTTCAGCCCGAGAACCTGATCCGCCGCGCCGAGGAGCTGACAGCCCGTCGCGCCGCGCGTATCCAGGAGTTGGAAGCACAGCGCCACATCGTGCCGGCGACGCCGAAGATCGTTGGCGGTGCGCTGGTCGTGCCGGCTGGCTGGTTCCAGGCCGGCCAGAACACGGCCACGCCAGCGACGCACAGCGTTGATCCGCTGGCGCGCTCGCGCATCGAGAAGCTGGCGATGGATGCTGTCATGGCTGCGGAACTCGCAATGGGGTTCAGTCCCAAGGACGAGTCCGCGAAGAAATGCGGCTGGGACATCACTTCGGCGGTGCCGCCCGATGGCGCCACCCTTCCGGACGACCGCCTGATCGAAGTGAAGGGCCGCGCCAAGGGCGCAACCACGATCACCTTGACCAAGAACGAGATCATCGCGGCGTTGAACAAGCCCGACCAGTTCTGGCTGGCCATCGTCCTGGTCAACGAGGACGACAGCACCGACGGCCCGTACTACCTGCAAGGCCCCGTGTCGCAGGCGCCGGACTGGGCCGATGTCAGCGTGAACAAGGATCTGGACGCATTGTTGGAGAAAGCCACTCGCTTTGGAGATGGCGCGTGAGGCTTCCGACGGCACAAAGAGAGACGCCCGCACGAGGCGGGCGTCGGGCCGGAGATGCTATCTCCGGCGGGGTTAGGCGATGATAGCGCGGATATGCAAAGCCCGCAGATGCCGAAGCTGGGCCTTCAACGGATCTTCAAGGATCGCTTCATGAATCAACCATCCGCCAGCACGCCCGTATTGCGGATCGACCGTCTTTCGCTGCGAAATTTTCGCTGTTTTCCTGAAGTCACGATCGACTTGCACCCGCGGCTGACCGTCATCGTCGCCAACAACGGGCAAGGCAAGACTGCCATTTTGGACGCAGTTGCCATTGCGCTTGGCCCGTTCGTGGGCGCGTTTGACGATGGCAAGGATCGCGCGTTCGAGCGCGACGACATCCGCTTGCTCCATACGGGCACAGGTAACCGCATGGAGCTGGCCGATGGCGGTGCCGCGCTTGAAGCCGACGGCGTGGTGTCGCACGCCGCGACGTCGTGGAAACGGCAGCTGGCCGGCCCGAAGTCGCGCACCACGCGAAAGGATGCCCAGACACTGACGGAGGCGGGTAAGAAGCTGCAGAGTCTGGTGCGGCAGGAAGCCGAGGCGATGACGACAGGCGCCTGCCTGCCGCTGGTGGCTTATTACCCGACAGATCGGCTCTGGAACATCCGCCGCCTTCCGTACAAGCCGTTGCCTCGAACTTCACGAATGGTCGGCTATACCCATTGCCTGGAATCCGGTTCCGACTTCCACCTGATGGCGGAGTGGTTTCGTTATTGGAGCTACGCTTCGCTCGAACACCGCCACAAGGGTCAGCGCGAAGGCAAAGGCAGCCAACCGTCCGAAGCCGACAACTCATTGGAAGTTGTACAAAAGGCCATCAACACTTGCCTTGCGCCCTCCGGTTGGGGCGAAATCGATTTCAGCATCGACCGTCAAGAAATCGTCGCACGTCACCCGCAGCACGGTGAATTGCCCGTCGGCATGCTCAGCGACGGCATCCGCAGCATGCTGACGCTGGTGGCCGATATCGCCTTCCGTGCGGTCAAGCTCAATCCGGGTCTTGGCCCGAATGCCGCGGTCGCAACGGATGGAGTCGTGCTGATCGACGAGATCGACATGCACCTGCATCCGTCATGGCAGCAGACCGTGCTGGCCTCGCTGTGCGAAGCGTTCCCGCGCGTCCAGTTCATCGTCACCACGCACAGCCCGCAGGTGCTGACCACGGTCAGCAACGAGCACATCCGCGTGGTGTACGAAGTCGATGGCTCGCACAGGGCAGAACCGCCCGAGTTCAGCCCGCTGGCCCACGAATCCGGCGATGCGCTGGCCAAGATCATGGGCACCCAGCGCGAGCCGGAGCTTGCCCTGCAGGATGACATCCGCCGCTACGAGCTGCTGGTGCGCAGCGGCCGGGAAGCAAGCGCAGAGGCCGAGGCCTTGCATGAGAAGCTGGTGCAGCAGGGCTACCAGTTCCACGACAGCGACCTGACGACCTGGCGCTTTCTGGCCACGCGCAGCAGCAAGGCGGGCTGACGATGCTGGAACTGCAGCATCGGCTTCCTGAGCCCGACCAACTGGCCGACTTTCGCAACACCGCGCCGGCCAAGACCGCGGCAGACTGGAATACGCAGGCCTTTCATCCGATCAAGCAGGCGACCAAGGCAGCGCTCCGACAGGAGCAGGGCGGGCTGTGCGTGTACTGCGAGCAGCGCGTTGCCGATGCGGATGGGCACGTCGAGCACATCAAGCCCAAAGCCGGCGCCAATGCTCACGTGGCGCTGTGCTTCGTGTATTCCAACCTTGCACTGTCTTGCAACAATCCGAAAACCTGCGGTAGCCAGAAGAAGGCGGGGTTGTTGCCGATCGAGCCTGCGCCGCGCTGCAACGCGGAATGGTCGCTATCGACGGACGGCACCATCGAGCCGCTGCCGGACCTGACCCGCACGCGCCGGCACGCCGTCGTGCAGACCCGCGACATGCTGGGGCTGAACAAGGATTCCAATCTGGTGGACGAGCGCAAGCGCTGGCTGTCTGCAGCGCTGCAAGTGTTGAGGTTCGCGCCCGGCGACCTCCCGCAGTTTCTCGCCCAAGCCCCTTTTCGCGCCATTCTGGCGACCGCTGTCTGAGCCCTTGCATGCACCCCATCCGCACCCCCAAGAAACTCATCGAAGTCGCCCTGCCGCTCGACGACATCAACGCTGCCGCGGCGCGCGAAAAGTCGATCCGGCATGGCCACCCCAGCACGCTTCATCTTTGGTGGGCGCGGCGTCCCCTGGCGGCGGCAAGGGCGGTGCTGTTCGCGCAGATGGTCAATGACCCCGGCTACGAGACCGGCAAGGGCTTCACCCGTGGCGTGAACAAGAAGGAGGCTACGCGGGAGCGCGAGCGCCTGTTCGACATCATCCGCGAGCTGGTGAAGTGGGAGAACACCAACAACGAGGAAGTGCTGGAACGCGCGCGCGCGGAGATCCGCAAGAGCTGGGCGGAGACCTGCGAACTCAACAAGAAGCATCCGCAGGCCGCCGAGCTGTTCAATCCCGCGAAGCTGCCTGCTTTCCATGATCCGTTCGCGGGCGGTGGTGCCATCCCGCTGGAGGCGCAGCGGTTGGGCCTGGAAAGCCATGCCAGCGACCTGAACCCGGTGGCGGTGCTGATCAACAAGGCGATGATCGAGATCCCGCCGAAGTTCGCCGGCCGCAAACCGGTGGGGCCGGTGCCGGCTGGCGAGAAGCAGACAAAGATGGCCGAGGACTGGTCCGGCGCACGCGGTCTGGCCGAGGACGTGCGCCGCTATGGCCACTGGATGCGCGAGGAAGCGCACAAGCGCATCGGCCATCTGTACCCGCAGGTGGAGATCACCGCGGAGATGGCATCGGTGCGGCCGGACCTGAAGCAGTATGTCGGGCAGAAGCTGACCGTCATCGCCTGGCTGTGGGCGCGCACCGTGCGCAGCCCCAACCCGGCGTATTCCAGCGTGCAGGTGCCGCTGGCTTCGACTTTCATGCTGTCCACCAAGACGGGCAAGGAGGCGTGGGTGGAGCCGGTGGTGGAGGGCAACCGCTACCGCTTCGAGGTCAAGGTGGCCGATGGCAAGCACAAGCCGCCGGCCAGTGCGAAGGCGGGTACCAAGCTGGCGCGTGGTGCCAACTTCCGCTGTCTGGTATCGGATACCCCGGTCGAGCCCGACTACATCAAGGCCGAAGGCGTGGCGGGGCGCATGGGCCAACGGCTGATGGCTGTCGTGGCCGAAGGCCAGCGTGGCCGTGTCTACCTGTCGCCGGATGACGCCATGCAGGCGCTGGCGGAAAGCGCCAAGCCGTCATGGAAGCCGGATACACCACTGCCAGATGACCCGCGCAACTTCTGGACTCTGAGCTACGGCCTGTCGAAGTTTGGCGACCTGTTCACCCCGCGCCAGCTTGTCGCGCTGAACACCTTCTCCGATCTGGTGGGCGAGGCCCGCGAGAAGATCCGCGCCGACGCGCTGCAGGCCGGCATGGCCGACGACGGCCGCGGACTGGATGCAGGCGGGAATGGCGCTACGGCGTATGCGGACGCCATTGCCACGTACTTGGCACTAGCAACGGACAAGAGTGCCGACTACAACTCGACAATCTGCGGCTGGATCAATGGTGGAGAAACGCTGCGTAGCACCTTCGGTCGGCAAGCCATTCCCATGGTCTGGGATTACTGTGAAGCGAATATCACAGGCGAGGCCACAGGCAGCTTCGCGAGCGTGATCAGTCAGATGCATAAGGCTCTCGCCCTCGCGCCTGCGATACGAGGGGGCCGGATAGTGCAGTTTGACGCGCAGCGAACCAACCTCGAGAACAAGGTGGTTTCGACGGATCCGCCGTACTACGACAATATTGGGTATGCCGATCTTTCCGACTTCTTCTATGTCTGGCTGCGACGCTCGGCGCGTTCTCTCTATCCTGGACTATTTGCCACGGTAGCCGTACCGAAGGCGGAGGAATTGGTAGCCACGCCATATCGTCATGGTGGGGTAGACCGTGCGGAGAAGTTCTTCCTTGATGGAATGACAGCGGCGATGCACAACATCGCAGAAAAGGCGCACGGTGCGTTTCCTGTGTCCATCTACTACGCGTTCAAGCAGTCAGACACGAGTGAGGCAGGTACCGCCTCAACAGGATGGGAAACTTTCATTCAAGCCGTGATTACGGCTGGTTTCGCGATCCATGGCACTTGGCCAATGCGAACCGAACGTGAAAACCGCAGCATCGGTATCGGCACGAATGCGCTGGCGTCCAGCATCATTCTGGTCTGCCATCGACGACCGGACGACGCCCCGCAGATCCCGCGCCGAGAGTTCCAGCGCGAGTTGAAGGAAGTGCTGGGCGAAGCGCTGGAAGCCATGCTTGGTGGTGCGGATGGCGCTTCACCCATCGCGCCGGTGGACCTGGCGCAGGCCGCCATCGGCCCCGGCATGGGCGTGTTCTCGCAGTACGCCGCCGTGCTGGAAAGCAATGGCGAGCCGATGAGTGTGAAGACCGCGCTGATGCTGATCAACCGCCAGGTGGACGAAGTGCTGGGCGGCGAGACCTTCGACGCAGATACCAACTTCTGCCTGGGATGGTTCGACGAAGTCGGCTTCGGTACCGGCGCCTTCGGCAACGCCGACGTGCTGGCCCGCGCCAAGGCCACCAGCGTGGATGCGGTAAAGCACGCGGGCGTGCTGGCGTCGGACGGCGGCAAGGTGCGCCTGTTGAAGCCCGACGAGTACCCGGAAGGCTGGGATCCGCAATCTGACAACCGCACCCCGGTCTGGGAAGCACTGCACCAGCTGATCCGCGCCTACAACCAGGGCGGCGAAAGCGCCGCCGGTTCACTGCTGGCGCGCATGCCCGAGAAATCCGGCGACATCCGCCGCCTGTCTTACTGGCTCTACAACGCCTGCGCAGAGCGCAAGAAGCTGCCGGAAGAAGCCCGCGCCTACAACGAACTGATCACCGCCTGGCACGCCATCGAGGCGGCGAGCCACGATGTCGGCCATATCAATGTGCAGGGGAGCTTGGACGTCTGATGGCGACGCTGCGCTACTTCGCCTACGGCTTGAACATGCTGCGTGAGCGGCTGGTGGCCCGTGTGTCCACGGCGCAGGCAGTGGCCGTTGGCGTTGTGCGTGATTACCGGCTGGACTTCGCCAAGATCAGCGTGGACGGTTCCGGCAAAGGCGACATGGTGGCGAGTCCTGGCGGCGAAGTCTGGGGCGTGCTGTATGAGTTCGATGCTTCACAGAAGACTGATCTTGACGAGCAAGAAGGCCGGCACTACCGAGCGCATGAGGTTGTTGTGTCCACGGCAGACGGCGACCAAGCCGCTTGGGCGTACATGGCGCAGCCGCACAGGCGGGATCCGTCGAAAGTTCCTTACGACTGGTATCTGGCACTGATCATCGCGGGGGCTCGGCAAGGCGGCTTGCCGGAACCGTACATCCAGGCACTGGAGGCCACTCCTTTCCATGTTCATGGCGACGAAGAGTGGAAGGAGCGGAAGAGCGCATTGGCTGCGCTGGAAGCAGCAGGAATGACAGGCGTGCTGGATGAAGTCCGGCAACGTGCGGTGTTCACCACAGGGGGATAGACCATGGCCGTTGAGATCGAAGTCGAGAACATCACCAAGTACCACGAGGGCACGGAGCCGCAACTGTTCTTGACCCGTCAGTACAAGTCGCAACCCGCCTTGCCAATACGGGGTGGATGGGGTTATTCGGAAGCCGATGCGGTTGTGATTGACAGGCACCATCCGGCTGCCGCAAGTTTCCACCCATTTAATGGTGTAGAGATCGAACATATTTTCGCCAGGCTCCGCATGTACGAGGAGTTGATCGGGTGCCGGCCGGAGGGGAAGCAACACCTGGGATGTCAACTCAAGCTGAAAAAGCAGTCCCTGCGCAGTGGCGAGGAAGGCAAGAAGTACGACGTAATGGAGTTCGACATCACCGCGCTTCCATTGGAGGTCTGGGAAGCACTGAAGGCCGAATGGGAGGCCCCGAACGGCTTCCGTTCACCGGACTTCGACCATGAAGATCACATTCGTCGCCGCGATGCGGCCACCGTGCATTACGTCGGTGAGTACTGGTTTGAGATTTCCAGCTTCTTCGGCAACTAAGTGATGACGAAGATCCCGATGATGATCCGCCGGTCAAGCTTCCCGCCATGCCCGCGCCGCTGATGTAGAGAACGAACCATGACCATGAAGCCCTGGCGTGAAGTCGCCATTCCGCACGAGGATGTCCATCGCGGCACCTTTGTCCGCGCCGAGTTTGCGGCTGACATCACCCGCGTCCATGACGGCTCCGCCACGCCGGAGTACCAGGACCCAGTGCTGTTTTTCCAGCGCACCTTCATCACTGAGGGCATGGGTGCACTGCTGACGTCGGTTGCAAAGCGACTGGCCGGCAACGGCGGCGACCCGGTCATCCAGTTGCAGACTGCGTTCGGCGGCGGCAAGACCCACACCATGCTGGCGGTCATGCACATGGTTGGCGGCAAGGCGCCGAAGAGCGACCTGATGGGCATTCCCAAGTTGCTGGATGCAGCGGGCATCCTGGATCTTCCCACTGCCAAGGTGGTGGTGCTCGATGGGGTGAAGTTGTCGCCCAGCCAGCCGCGCCGGGTGGACGGCCACATCTTGCGCACGCTGTGGGGCGAACTGGCCTGGCAGCTGGGTGGGGCCGAGGCCTATGCGGCACTGGCCGACGCCGATGCCACCGGCACCAACCCCGGCAAGGACCTGCTGGCCGAGTTGATCCGCAAGGCGGGGCCATGCGTAATCCTGGTCGACGAACTGGTGGCCTACATCCGTCAGTTCGAAGAGGGCAAGTCGCTGTCGGGTGGGACCTACGATGCCAACCTCACCTTCCTCCAGGCGCTTACCGAAGCATTGAAGGCCGCTCCGCAGGCCGTGTTGCTGGCATCGTTGCCGGAGAGCGAGCGCGAGGCGGGCAGCGAGCGGGGTGTTGCTGCGCTGCGTGCGTTGGAACACTACTTCTCCCGTGTCCAGGCGATCTGGAAGCCGGTCAGCACCGAAGAGTCTTTCGAGATCGTACGGCGTCGCCTGTTCACCGAGATCCGCGACCAGGACACGCGCGATACCGTCTGCCGCGCCTTCGCCGATTGGTACGTGAAGCATACCGATGACCTGCCGGGAGAGACGCAGGAAGGCCGCTATTACGACCGTCTGCGCTCCGCGTACCCGATCCACCCCGAGGTGTTCGAGCGCCTGTACCAGGACTGGTCGGCCCTGCCGAACTTCCAGCGCACGCGTGGCGTTCTGAAACTGATGGCGCGCGTGATCCACCGCCTGTGGCAGAGCGACAACAAGGACCTGCTGATCATGCCCGGCAGCCTGCCGCTGTATGACACTGAGGTCAGCGCCGAGCTAACAAGCAACCTGCCGGTGGGTTGGGATCCGGTGATTTCGCGCGATGTTGATGGTGAGCGCAGTGAACCCGCGCTGCTGGAAACTCAGGAGTCCAGGTTCGGATCAGTGCAGGCCTGCAGGCGCATTACCCGCAGCATCTTCTTGGGCAGCGCGCCTGTCTCCGGCAACGAGATGGCGCGAGGCGTCGAGACCGAGCGGCTGATCCTGAGCTGCGTGCAGCCAGGGCAGGCCCCGCACGTCTTCAAGGATGCGCTGTCGCGCTTGAAGACTCGATTGACCTTCCTCAATGAAGGCAACAACCGCTGGTGGCTGGACGTGAAGCCGAACCTGCGGCGTGAGATGGAGGACCGCAAGCGACGCTTCCAGGATCCGGAGGTGTTCGACGAGGTGGCCGACGTCCTGCGCAAGGTGTTGGGCGGTGGTTCCATTGCGCACCACCACATCTTCACGCCTGCTGCGGACGTGCCGGACGAATGGGACCTGCGCCTGGTGGTGCTGGCGCCCAACACAGGCTGGACCCGTGGCGCCGGCCCTAACCCGGCGCGCGATGCGGCCGCGGCCATCCTGCGCGACCGTGGTGGACAACCGCGCGTGAAGCAGAACCGCTTGCTGTTCCTGGCGGCCGACGCCGACCAGGTCAGCCACCTGAGGGAAACTGTGCGGGCGCTGCTGGCCTGGCGCAGCATCGAAACCGACCTCAACGAAACCCGGATCACGCTGGACAATATCCAGGCCCGGCAGGTGAAGCAGAACAGGGAGCAGACCCGCGACACGGTGCAGCGCCTGGTGCGTGACACCTACAAGTGGCTGGTGGCGCCGAGCCAGACCGTCAGCAGGAAGGACGGCACGGTGGGCGGGATCGAGTGGGAGGTGCGGGCGCTTAACCCGGCAGCGGTGGGGCTGGGCAAGGAGATCGACCGCGTGCTGGCCGACAACGACTGGGTGATCGCCCAGTGGGCGCCGGTCAATCTTCACTACCTGCTCAAGCAATGGTTCTGGAAGGACGGCGTCGTAGACGTAAAGGCGCTGGATGTCTGGCAGAAATCGTGCAGCTACCTGTACTTGCCGCGCTTGCAGAACTCGAACGTCATGGCGCATGCCATCGCTGCCGGCGCATCGAGCCGGGACTTCTTCGGGCTGGCCAGTGGCAAGGACAGTGGGCGCTACCTGGGCTTCACCCTGGGGCAGGCGACATCGCCGTTCATGGATGCGGCAGTGCTGATTGAGCCGAATGCGGCTGCGGCCTACGAAGAGGCTACGCGTCCGTCGCCAGAGACGACCGGTGTGCCGACGGCGACAGTAACGACTGGCGCCCCGGTTACTTCGACAACCGCTGCGGGCGGGGCGACGGCAGGTACCGCTGCCACACCGAGCACTACAGGCTCAGCGATGCCCACCCACTTCTGGGCGTCCGCGGAGCTTGATCCGGTCAGTGCCTCGCTGAAGTTCGCCAAGATCATGAATGAGCTGGTAGAACTGTTCAGCGCCAAACACGGCACCAACGTGGTGATCAAGGTGGACATCGACGCCACCGACAGCCGCGGGTTCGACGAAACGACCGTGCGCGCGGCCAAGGAAAACAGTCGCGTGCTGGGGATCTCATCAGTGGATTTCGACTGAATCTGTCGTGCCTTGTCACTGACAAACGGCATTACGCAAAAAGGCCCCAGTGGGATCCACCCACTGGGGCCTTTTCCATGGGGTAGGGCCCTGTTGTCCCATCCGTGCAACTTTGCTGGGCTCCTGCAGAGCAACTGCCTCAGTCAGGAATGTGCTCGACGAGATCCCCGATCTTGCAGCCGAAGTAGTTGCAGAGCTTGTTGAGTATCTCGGTGCTGGTTCCAATCTTGTTGTTGGCCAGCCTGGACAGCGTGACCTTGTGGACGCCTGTCGCCTCGGAAATTTCGACAAGCGTCACCACTCGCTTCTCCTGAAAGCCCTTTTCTGCCATGAGTTCTTGAAGGCGGAAGCGAATCATATTGGCTGAATAAATAGTAAATAGGCTACTTTGGCAGTTGACAGGCTGCTTCGATAGTTGTTAGATGGCTTCCGAGTTAGCTGATCCGCTAACGCAGATGCCCGACCACTATGGAGACAGCCATGGAAGCAACTTACCTCACTACTGAAGAACTGGCTAGCCGGATCCGGTACGACGCCCGGACCATCAGGGAACAGCTGAAGGACAGCGTGCTGCTTGAAGGCACGCACTACCTGCGTCCGTTCGGGGGCCGGAAGATCCTTTTCATCTGGGAAGCCATCGAGCGGGACATGCATCTGGCTTCCAAGCGGGAAGTTGGCGTGCCGATGGCGGCCGGCGGGGTGTGCCGTGGCTAGGCTCGGGGTGCGCAAGGACACCGGGAAGTTGTTCTTCGACTTCCACTGGGCAGGGAAGCGTCGTCGGGAGCAGACGTCGCTGGATGACACGCCGCAGAACCGCAAGAAGGCGGAACAGGTGCTGCGGGCGCTCAGTGTCGACATCACCCGGGGGGTGTTTGACTACGCCCAGTATTTTCCGAACAGTCGCGCAGCCACGGAGGTCCTCGAGCAGCAGGCGGCTCAGGTGCTGCTGCGGGGTGGGGTTGGGCCGGCTGAGGAGCAGCCCGCCACGCCGCTGTTCCGCGACTTCGCCGAAAGCTGGTTCACCGAAAACGAGGTGCGTTGGCGGCGCACGACGCGCGACCTCATGCGGATGATCGTGGACAAGCACCTGCTGCCGGTTTTCGGGGATCGTCAGGTGAACGCCGTCCTCCGTGCAGACGTGCTGGCCTTCCGTGCCGAATTCGCCAAGCGGCCCGGCAAGAAGACGGACACGCCGATTTCGCCCAAGACGGTGAACGATACGGTGGGTGTGCTCAAGAGCATTCTCGACGAGGCCGCAGCGCGCTACAGCTTCACCAGCCCGTGCCAAAACCTGAAGCGGCTGAAGGTGCCCAAGGCGGACGTGCAGCCGTTCACCCTGGAAGAGACGCGGAAGCTGATCGACACCTGCCGGCCGGACTACAGGGACTATGTGATCGTGCGTGCGTTCACCGGCATGCGCACCGGTGAGGTGAACGGACTGAAATGGGCATGCGTGGACTTCGAGCGCCGCGAGATCCTGGTGCGGGAGACGTTCACGCATGGGGCGCAGGACAAGACCAAGACCAATTCCTCGGTGCGCGAGATCGTGATGTCGCCGCCTGTCCACGACGCGCTCAAGCGCCTCCATGACCTGGCAGAAGATCGGCACGGCTATGTGTTCGCCAACCGCAACGGGCAGCCGTTCGACACCCACAATTTCACCAATCGGGTCTGGTACCCGCTGCTGCGGTACTTGGGCTTCCGGCGCAGGCGCCCGTACCAGTTGCGCCATACCTGCGCGACGCTGTGGCTGACGGCAGGGGAGAACCCGCTCTGGATCGCGCGTCAGTTGGGACATTCCAATGTGGAGATGCTGTTCCGGGTCTACGCGCGGTGGGTGAAGGACGTCACGCGCAATGACGGCTCTGCGTTCGAGAAGCTGCTCGGAACTTCGAGCCAGGACGGCGCCACCCAAGAGGAGGCCGCATGAACCTCCGGAATCTTAGGCAACGAGCGACGGGCGGTGGACACGTTCGCTTCGGCGTGGAGGGCGTTCGTTTTCTGGAGCGGCAGGACGGCACGCCCTACATCCAGATGGAGGTGGCCGACTACTCCGATGTCGCCACCATGCGGTGGTGGTGTGATTGGCGCTCGCCGTCCGTGGAGTATCCTTGCAGCGAGGACGCGCTCGAGGCCGTGGTCACTCATCGGTGTCTCGACGGGAGGTTGTGGCTCGACTGTGACGAGGTGGCGAGGATCACCGATGTCGAGCGGCATCGGGGTGGCCCGGTATTCCTGTCACGTTCTCTTGTGCCGGAGATCGCTTATCCGGCGCTGGAGAAGCTTGTCGCGATCTTCAATGGCATAAAGACGGCGACGATCCGGGAGTTCCTCGGTCGCGTCCTGACCGACCAGCGCATCTCCCGTCGGTTCGTGCGTTGCCGTGCGAGCGCCAACCACCACCATCACGAACGCGGCGGCCTGCTGGTGCACAGCGTAGGCGTGGCAGAGCGTTGCATGTCGTGCAGCTCCGGATTGGAGCGGCCGCTGCAGGAGGTGGTGATCGCTGCCGCGTTGTTGCACGACATCGGCAAGCTCGAAACCGTCGGCGAAGGCCCGAAGCGACCGCCGTTGGCACCGTGGGTTCACCATGAGGCGATGACCCTGGAAATCCTGGCGCCCCATCTGCGCTGGCTTGATGGCGAGTGGCCTCATGGCGCTGTGCTGCTGCGTCATTGCCTGACGTGGTATTCGACCAAGCCCGCGGGTTTCGCAGGCTTCGTCGGGGCGGATCTCATCCGGGCGCTGGATGGGGTCGACGTGGGGATTGCGGTGGGGAAGGGGGATGGCGAGGTGCGGTTCGATCCGTTCCGATCCTTCCTGCGGAAGATGTAGCAGAGATTCCGGCCAAATCCCTATTCGGGCACTTCGCGAGGGGTAGAGTTGCCACCCGCAAAATGAAGCTGGAGGGCCGCGGGAAGGTCGTTGTGGTCCAGCCGTTCCAGCGAGTCGTGCTGCAGGATGCGCAGCCCCGAGGGGTTAACGCGCCCATGGCCGCCATTCACGCGCACAAACGGCGCTGCCCGCTGCATCAACTCGCGGAAGCGATGCGGATGCTGGTGCAGATCGATCTTTACCTTCTCCTGTTTTTCGCTGCGTCCTTCGATCACGGTAAGTTCGGTATTCCAGCTCGTCACGCGAATAGTGATTTCCCCGTCCCAAGCCACGTCGACGCGCGCATGTGGCGCCAACGCGAGGCGATCGATCCGAGGAAGCGCCACACCGTCGATCTCAACGTCCAGGCACATGTCCCGCATGGCCAGGGCGCGGTTGATTTTCTTGAGCGGCTGGCGGCGGTTGTCATCAGCCGCCAAGCCTGCGATCGCATCGGCACCCATCAGGTTCGTCAGCGCATCGATCGTCCCGGCGGTCGCCACCCGATACTCGCTGCCGATCTCCAGCTCCGCACGATTCGAATTCCGGGTTCTGGACAGGCTCGCGCGCCGCAACAGCTCGGCCTTTGCCGTTTTCGTGATCAGGGGGGAATCGATCCGGAGCAGCCCCAGAACTGATTCCGCCACGATCTTGGTTTTGGCCGCGCCTTCAAGATTTGCTTGCACCGTATTAAAGGTGCCGTTTCGGGTCATCAGGGTCAGTTTCAGCAGGGTTGCCATGGTTACGTCCTTGTGGGTGGAGCGGGGCGGTAATGAGTGATGGAGAGATCATTCCTCGAGGCTTGCGAGAGCTCTCACAACCCAGAGGAATGTGGCTTGGGCCAGCGTGGTTGCCGCGATCGAAAATCCATCCGGGCGAACGCGGAAGCGGATCCGGTCGCCACCGCGGACACGGTTCTGGCGGGGGTCTGCAGGGACGAAATTGGCGTTGCGAAAATGGCCGGCGATCAGTTGCAGATCGTTCGGGACGCGGTCTTCGATGCACGGCATTTCGATGGTCACGTCACGCGGATCGATCTTAATGAGTTGCATCCAATGCGTGACGGCTTCGAGCTCGATCCGGGTCGAGACCTCCCAGCAGTTCTGATCCGGATCGAAGGTGCGCACGAAAGTTGCAGCGATTTCTGCCCACTCCCGCGAGGCGGGAATCGCATGCATGCGCTGGGTCGAAGGGAGTGTCTCCAAGTGGGGTGGCACTTGCAGCGTGCTGGTGGTGCGAATCGCGTAGCCGGGCCAGAGCTGAAAGTCATCGGCCGGCATGAAGGAGAGCGCGAATGCTGTGCGATGTACCGCCATGACGACGCTTCGGCAAAGTGCATGGGCGAACACGGGTGGGACACCATGCAGTGAGGCCAAAGCCTCTGGGGGCAGGCCGGTCTGGAATCGATGGAGGAGGAATTCTCGCAGTCGCGGCAGCTCGATCGTAGGACGAGCGATGGTTGTCCGCAGCGTCTTGGGCAACGGCTCGTTCGAGCATCGGATATCCCGCCATGCGTCAATGCTTTGTCGGCCCAAGAGGAGCCCGGACAGCGCAGTGCGCAAGACGTCTACGGTGGACTTTCCCGCCGACCACGCCTTGCGAACTCGCGCATCGCTCCACCCCGTCAGACCGGCGATCTCGACCGAATTCATGTCGGGCAGGAGCTTGGCCATCCAGTTCGCGACACGGAATTCCTGCTGGTGGACGTAGAAGTGCGCGGTCGTGTCGTGTCCGCCGTGGCCGAGGAGTTGACTTTGCGCATGCGTCGCGCGACGGCTTGCAGCGACCTCCGAGAGAACGGCCTGCCGAAGCGCGTCGCCGCCCGCCCATCTGCCATCCAAGCCGTCCACGACCAGAAGGCCGTATGTGTTCGTCGCGGCGCTGTGCCGCAGGTGGTGCGGGCGGATACTCAGGTCGCCCGTGGCAGCACGGAGTGCGTGGGCAACGATGCGCACGATATCTGCGCGCAGCACCAGCGAACGGGGATCGCCCGGATCGCAGAAGAGAGGAGTAGCTGGATCGCCGTTGGATAGTGTGCGGGCGCGCACCAGCAAGGACGACAGGATTGTTTTGCCGGGAGCGCCGAGGAGCGCCTTCAATGGAATCGTGCGGGTACCGGAGTGGCTTTTAACTTCACCGTGCTCTGTATTTCGAACGAAGAGATAGTCCTCGTTCGCGAGGACATCCTTTGCGCGAAGCCGGAAGACTTCGCCGAAGCGCAAACCCAGGTCAAACATCAGGTGCAAGACTGCCTGCGCCATCAACACCATGTGTGCAGGCAGGTCCACCATCGAACCAATCAATGCGCTGGCGAGCTCCACCTCATGGTGGTGCACGAGGTTGGCATCCACATGGTTTGCCCCTTGCGGAAGCTCGGCGGCAACGTCGTGCCAGTCCACCGGCGTAGCGCCGAAATGCAGCACTGCGTGCTCGTGGAAATCCTGGAGGCTGGCGAGTCGTTCGTGTGCCTTGGAAGCGCAACCACGCAGGACCAATCGACGGTAGGTCTCCTCGATCTGGAGCGGATCGGCGGTGAGTAGCTGGCGTCCGACTTCCGTCCGCGCGAAGGCGATTACAGGCCGCATGTAGGCGGCGATGGTCGAAGTGGCCAAAATGCTCTTGAGGCGTCCTCCTTCATGCGCGAGCTCGCGAAGGCGGGAACAGACGATTTGGAACGTGGTGTCCGGACTATCGGTCGCGCTCTCCAATTGCCGCAGTTCGGTCTCGAGGTTCTTGAGCCGGTTGCCCCGGGTGCTGGAAGCCTCGCCACCACGCTGGCTGGATCCTTGTGCCCTGGCGATGGCCCTGGTGAGTTGATCCAGGGCGATCCCGGCGGGATCCGTGTGGTGCCTTGGGGTGGGCGTTTGACGTGGGCGACCCGCTTGTATGGCCAGGTCTTCCTGTAACGACTGATCGGGCAAGAGGCGAGCGCCGGTTTCCCGCAACAGGGTTTCGCGGGGCACGCAGGCGCTAGGCCGATCTCCGACCATGTGGGCCATCAGCAGGCCGGGAATCGAGGACCGATGCAGCGCGCGCATGGCCTCGCTGAAGAGCTTCTGGCGGCGTGTGGCTGCGCCGACCCCTTTCAGGGGAGGCAATTCCGCAAGGATTCGGTTGGCCGCTGCGCGGACATCCTTTTCGGACGGATGAGGCATGCCGGCCGTACGTTCGACGAAGTGGGCGATGAGCAATGCGCTGACTGGGTCCGCGCACCAGCGATTCAGCCGACCAGATTGCGTCCACTCGACCCAGAGCGACCCCTTCGTGTGGAAGATGCCGTTCGGGACGGCATCCAGCCACTGGCGGCGTGTGTCCGGCGCATGCTTGCCGCCAAATGCAATAGCGCTCAAGGACAGCAGGGCCGCCCAGGATGCGATGTCAGTATCTTCGGACTCCGCTTGTTTGCCGACGAAAGCGCAGGTGAACCCCAGCAGTGCGACTTGGATTTGTCTGCCCCGTTCCACGTCGCGCAACTCGGTGCGCGTCACGGGTGTTGCCTCGGGTGCGAACGGAATCCTCCTCTCTTTGGCAGGTGGCTTTCCCGCCGGGTGCAAACGTTGCCAGCGCCGGAGCAACGCCAACGCCCGCGTGCGAAGCTGGAAATCGCTTCGAAATTCCCGGCTGACCAAGGCTTCGATCAGGCCGGTTCGCTCTTCGGGGGGGCTCGCAGCTGCAACCGTGTCGTCCCGGAGGATGCGCCGGCACATTTCCATGTCCGGGCCGGACAGGCGGGCAGTTCGTGGTTGTGGGCGAGCGTCGTCGCCAAAGCCCGGCGCTGGCAAACGGATGGGGGCGGCGCGGACGTCGCTACGACCGTAAGCTCGGATAGGCGCCAGGTTCCGGATGTTGAGGACGTCGCCGAAGCGCTCGAGCAACGGCCTCATCTCGGCGCAGAACTCATCGATCGACACGGCGCAGTCTCGTCCGAAAAGCGTCTGCCCAGGTTCGGCGTGGCCAAAGAGGTAGTTGAGGGACTCCCGCCTCACACCCTGCTCCTGTAGCCACTGCATGAGGACGTGACGGTTTCCGTTTAATGGCCAAAGCCATTCGGGCCACAACGCCTTCCAGTCACTTGGGGCGAAGGGCCTGACTTGCCAGGCGCCGTCGGAGCAGGTGAGAAGAGAAAATGCGGCCGCGGAGGGGAATGTGCCGTCGTCCTCCACGAGGGTAGAACGCAGAGTGGCAGCGAGTTCGGGGAACTCGTCATCCAGGAAGCGGGAAACAGACTCCACGGATTTCCGGTAGGCCTCGACCTGCGATGCCAGTTGCGCCGGAATGGGCACCACCCGTTGCGTGGATCGACTGTGCGCACGTTTGTCGACGAGCAGCGCGCGCTGCATCGATGAGTCGATGTCTTGCGGGCGGGGGAAGGGCGCATGCGTCGGTCGATGCGCCGTCAAAAGCGAAGCGAGCGCAACCGCGTACATGGTTTGCTGGTTGAAGGCGTGCGCGATGAGTTCGATCGTTCTCCGACCGGTCTGGCTCGCAGCCTGGGCCCGCCTATGCAGGTCGGCAAGCGCTTCGGCTAACGCATCCCGCTGGATCAGGAGCTCCGAGCCAACATGACGGCCCCGAAAGAGCTCCATTACCGCCGCCGGCATATCGAGGATCGGCCACGGAAGGACGTCGCCTGCAGCTTGACGGTGGAGTTCGAACCCACGTTCCGCAGGAATCGCCGAGTAGTAGCTCCCAGCGCCAGTCGGAATACTTGCGCCCGGGAGGATCGCCGCGGCGATGCACTCGTCTCGAGTCGTTTCCAGGATGCCGTCGGCGACCGCCCGCCGGATTCGGCCTAGGTGGAGCCGGGCGCCCGTGGTTTTTCGCCAACCGGCAGCGAGCTCTCGCGCGGCCACTACGAGCGTCGGAAAGCAACGCAGTAGCGTATCTTGCGACCGCCCTCCGGCCTCGGTGATGGCCGCGCTTATTTCCGGAGGGATACCGAGTGCTTTGTATGCAACGTGCCGCAGCATCGGTGCTTCGCCCTGCCTCCGGTACGCGCACTCCGGGCGGGGTACCTCTTGCAAGGCCACAAGCTGGTCACCAACCCACACGAGTGTCGTGCTGACCGTGGATAAGGCAGCAATGGCTGAATCAAGTGTGGTGTGGATCGCCAGGGCAGAGACATCGGCTGGGCTGAGTGCGAGCAGCGCACAGAGAGCGATGGCGACCGTTCCTTCGCGCGTAGCGCCGGTATGCATCCCTGCCTCGAGTACCTGGCGCAGGATGCGCCGCTCTCCGTGGTGCAGAGCTCCCCAATGGAGCGGCAGGTGGTTGAACTCTCTTGCTGTGGCGAGGACGCGCACACGATGGCGCTCGAGTACGTCGGTCGTCTCGTCCTCTGCCGTCTCGTCGTGGCAGACGTAACGAGCGGCTCCGGCGTCATCGGGGGCGAGGCCTTCGTTCTCCGGCCTAAAGGCCACGGAATGGTCGATGACTTTCCGGATGGCCGACGGTAGGTCTTCGACCGCGTCGTCGCCAGAAGCAGAAGTAGGGGTCAAAAGCGTGTCCGGATAGGACTGCAGGTATGCCTTGACATGGGCTTTAAGCGCTTCCCAAAGCTTCCCCTCGGTCCCCTTTGGCGCGGTCTCGGCCAGCAGCAGGTGCTGAGGCATTGAGGCTTCGCCCAGCAGCCGGCGCATCGTGGCAAGGGAGTCTGGATTGCGGAGCGATTGCCTCAGCCAGGTCTGGAGAGCGAGGCTGTGGGATTTCGGGATCTGGCCGACGCGCATACCCGCTACGTTCGCGCCAAGACAGGGCCACGCCACCAACGCAGCAACGACAGACCAGGTGGGGTCCGTCGGATTGTTTGCACCGGCGACCAGACTCGAATAGAGCGGCCAGTGGGAGAAGTCGCCGAACATGGCATTCGCGTGCTTGGGTGCGAGAGACGAGCTGTGCGCGCCGGACATCGAGTCCAACCTGGCGCATTCGTTCAGGGCGATGGAGCACGCCGTCGGCCACTGGGATTCCAGCGGCCGCCAGCCCGCGATGACGCTCGCGCAGCGAGCAATCGCTTGGAAGCCTTCGTGGGGCATCTCCGCTGTAGTGGGAAGATGCTCGCCCAGCCAAGCGCGAAGGATCCTGAGCCCAGAGGTGCTTGGATTCTCCGATGCTGAAGTGGTCACCCGCGTTCCCTCATCCAGGGTCGGGGCGGGGGCGGTTGCAGGAGGACGGTAACGAGCATTCGCGGTCCGTGGTTGGGGGCCGCACCCTAGTATTCGCATGGGGAACGTTTGCGAAAGTGGACACGCAAAAAAAATTGATGCGGCGACTGCCGACCTGATGGAGGGGTAGGGCGTAGCTGACCTTGACGGCTGTCGCAGCTGGCGAGACAGCCTCCAGTGATGCTGGTTCTCCAAGCCTGAAGGAGCAGCGCCGATGCGATACGGATTGATCTCCCTGTTCCCCCTGCAGATCGCCCGGCTGTTCGGGCTGGTCAGGGTCATCGAGCCCATCCAGGTGTTCGATGGCAGGGCGTCCTCGTGGGTACTTGTGGTCCGGGGACGGGGATTCACCAGGGTGCTGCGGGATGAGCCGCTGCCTGCGTCCAGCCTCATCCGTCCGGATGGATGGAATGCCCCGCGACCGCTGCGGTTCCCATCTGAGCAGGTGGCTATGACCTATGCCAGGAGCGTGGGCCTGTTGCCGCAACGTTCCAGTGTGGCGATCAAGGAGTAGTGCTGTGAAGCGTAGTGCGAGGGCGCCAAGGTGGGGCAAATGACGCATCAGGATCGAACATCGGAAAGCGTGTTCAAGGATGAGGGCGCCGATGCCCTGTCACCCGCGCGCTTTGCACGCGCACTTGGGATCTCCGAGCCGGAGCTGGCGGAGGCGCTTCGCGTGGATCTCGACACCCTGCAGCAACGCCCGGATGATCAATCGATCCAGCAGCGGCTTCGGCCGTTCGTCAACGTGTTCGAAGCCCTGTTGGGGCTGCAGTCAGACGCCGGACTGGCAGCTGTCCACATGACGGCTACGCGGATCGACGTGCTCGATCATCGGACCCTGTTCGACACGGTGCGGGATGGCGATGCCGGGAAAGCGCTGCGTTACCTGCAGACGATATCGTCGGGACAGAACGGGTGAGAGGCTCTGGATGGCCAGAGGTCTCATCGGCGTGATCTTCTGGCAGTGAAGAAATGGGGTATTGCGATGAAAGGCCGCTTGCACCGCATCCAAATCCGCGAAGTTCTCCAAAGCCTTGGCCGCTGCCTAGGTGCGTTTCCTGTCTCGGAGAATGCACATGCCGAGTGGGCTTCGCTGGCTCACGCGGGATACCGCACTACAGTGGACGCGATCATTGGGTGAGGTGACGTCTGGTTCTGGCCGTTCGGGAGCGTCCGCAAGGTTGCGGCGTTTTACAGGACTTGGCGGCTGTTTCTGTAAGTTACAGAGATGCTGCGGGATGTGGATCGGGTGCCTTGTGAATTCCAGATGTGGGAATTCGTAACCGATTGATTTGTAAGGACGCGTGCGGAATTACAGGTATTTACAGCAAATTCTGTAAGTTACAGCGAGGTGTCAAAAACCGCGCCTTCGTGCCCCCGCGAGACATCCAGTCGCGGGGGAACGGCATGGCGGCGGGGCACTGGCCCCTATGGCTAGTCTTCAACGAGGCGAGGAGCGGGGGCAGGCGGATGATGATCGAGCGAGAGATGGCGGGCCCAGGGCTACGTACGTTCTTCCACATCTGCGAGAAGTGGCGGGTATCGCCCGAGCGGCAGGTCTTGATCCTCGGTTGCAGAGACGGAACCACCCTCGACGCTTGGCAACGCGGAGACTATGCCGAGGTGTCCGAAGATGTGCTCATCCGAATCAGCTATGTGCTCGGCATCTACAAGGCGCTCCACACCATCTTCCCTAATGAGCGCAGCGCTGATGGCTGGGTGACGGCGCCCAACAGCGCCCCGCGGTTTGCTGGGCGGCCAGCGATCGACGTGATGATGGAAGGAGGCGTTGAGGGCTTGGCCAGTGTGCGCAGTTATCTGGATGCGCAGATCAGTTGTTGAGGAGATAGCGGCTCGCACTCAAGGCTGACATCTGCGGCCACCGATGAGGATCGACAGCTCAACCACTGAAGCCGTGCTTCGCTTCGACATGAACACTCCTCAGGGCCTCGATCGGCCTTCTCGTAAGTGTCCGTGAAAACGGGCGTGAACCCTTTTCTGTCCTTGGCACGGCAAAACCATTGCGCCGCGACTTCCTCTCTGGGCCAGAGCGATTGAATCTCATCGGCGAGAGGTTGATCAGCTCTTCGCAGCGCGGCCCATGCGGACGTGCAGTCCTTGAGATGCGCTTTCGATGCCCGATCCAATAAGTCGATTGCTTGGCGGAGATCTTCCATCGTCAGCACTCCCTCGGTTGCGGATCGATACCTTGTGGCGAAGGAATCCAGATCGCCGGTCTGGTCGGTGATCTGGACGCACTGTCCCTCTTCATCCTCGCCTTGAAGGTTTAATTCTGGCTTCAGACCAGCGCGAGCTGCGAAATGGATCAGCTGGCCGAGATCGAGTGCGTTGATGTTGCCGCGCCGAACTTCTTTCATTTGCGCTGGCGTGACCCCAAGTCTCCTCGCGGCCGCAGTCACGGAGAGGCCACTTTGGGTCAGCCAGACCTTGAGCCTGCGCAAAATTTTTGACTTCGCCTTGAGTTCAGCGCCTTTCCCGATCTCGAATAGTTCCTGATCGTCGAAGATGCTGCCATGAGTCATGTGGGGCGTGTCGACATCCATGGTCTTCATGTTGGTTCAATCCCATTGTGGCTCGGTCGGCGCGTCACCGGGCTTCTGCTTGGCTCGTCGAAGTGGGGGTCATCACCTTTCGGGACGCCTCCAGGATGGGAAGATTCGCTTCCGTGGGCACATAAATGACCTGGTTGCTGGTGTGCTCCATTGCGTTCACGAACAGATAGCGCAAGTAGTCTTCGTTGTTGTGCAAGGAGTCGCCGATGATCTGGTTGGCGGCCGCCACACCCTTGGCGCGCTCAACCTCGGCTGCTGCCAGTGACACGGCAGCCTCCTTTTTCGCTCTGGCTTCGAGGATGGCGACCTGCCTGCTGCTCTCGGCCTCCGCCAGGATCGCGCGCCCGGCCATTTCCTGCTTGTAGACCTTGTACTGCGGCAGGCCCCACATGCATCCGCCGATACCGCCAAGGACGACGAACAGTCCAATCAGGATGGCGACAAGGCCTTGCAGGATCGAAGCACTTTCACGGGACATGGGTTTTCCTTTTGATCATTCATCGGGCTGGCGAACTTGCTGGGCTGGATCGGCATGGGTGTTGCCGCTCCCCGTTCCCGTCTCAGTCACCATCGGAGTTGCGGACGGCACGCTGATTGACGATGTAGCGTCTGTGCATCAGCAGCACGCCACCGCAGAGGATCGAGACGGCTACAAAGAAGCCAAGTGCGGCAACGGTCTCCCGTGGTAAGAAGAAACTTGCCAGATACGCAGTGATGGCCGCGGGCACCACCAGCGCCGCCGTTGCTGCAATCGAGCCGAGCATCATCTTCGAGAGAAGCACGGCGGTGTACTTCATGGAGGCCCACATCGACTCGTCGTGC
>JAANMW010001391.1_pt1 | contig 25496 bp, 22 predicted proteins | sample 7279671 | NCBI WGS metagenome assembly JAANMW01 (sample SAMN14094541, study PRJNA606508) | bioreactor metagenome | isolation source: A lab-scale SPAN reactor treating ammonium-rich wastewater day 247 | place: Ireland: Galway | collected 2017-09-19 | reverse complement strand
TCATGGGTGTGTCGCGTCGCGGGGCGTCTACAAGGGCGCACCGCGCTAAATTTGACTCTCCCGTTTCGCGCATCATCGTCGGCGATTGCGTCGCCGGGATGTCGAAACTTCAAGCCAGATCGGCCGATCTGATATTCGCGGATCCGCCGTATAATCTGCAACTCAAGGGTGAACTCAAGCGTCCCGACGAATCGCACGTCGACGCTGTGAACAGCGATTGGGACAAGTTCTCGTCCTTCTCCGCCTATGATGAATTCACCCGCGCCTGGCTGCTCGCCTGCCGCCGCGTCATGAAACCGTCGGCGACCATCTGGGTGATCGGATCGTATCACAACATCTTCCGCGTCGGCGCGATCATGCAGGATCTCGGATTCTGGGTGCTCAACGACATCGTCTGGCGCAAGACCAATCCGATGCCGAACTTCCGCGGCCGCCGCTTCACCAACGCCCATGAGACCATGATCTGGGCCGCACGCGACGAGAACGCCAAAGGCTACACGTTCAACTACGAAGCGTTGAAAGCCGCCAACGAGGACGTGCAGGCGCGCTCGGACTGGCTGATTCCGCTGTGCACCGGCAACGAACGGTTGAAGGACGAGGATGGCCACAAGGTTCATCCGACCCAGAAGCCCGAGGGTCTCCTGGCGCGCGTGCTGCTGTCGTCGTCGAGGCCGGGCGATCTCGTCATCGATCCTTTCAACGGCACGGGCACCACCGGCGCGGTCGCCAAGCGTCTCGGCCGCAACTATATCGGATTCGAACGCGATCGCACTTACGCGGCCGCGGCCGAGAAGCGCATCAATGCGGTCGAACCGCTTCCCCAAGCCACCCTTGCTCCCTTCATGACCGCGCGCGAGGCGCCGCGCGTGGCGTTCTCTGAGCTGATCGAGCGCGGCATGATCTCGCCCGGCGCGAAACTCGTCGATGCGAAGAAGCGCCACGGCGCCCTGGTCCGCGCCGACGGCGCCATCATGCTCGGCGACAAGGTCGGCTCGATCCACCGCATCGGAGCCGTGGCGCAAGGCGCGGGCGCCTGCAACGGCTGGACCTTCTGGCACATCGAAACCAGCAAGGGTCTCAAGCTCATCGACGAACTGCGGGCCGAGATCCGCAGCCAGATGGCGACCGACTGATCACCTGTCGCACCCGACATAATGCCGGGCGGATACGCGCCGAGCGCCCGTTGCATTGATCACAGAATCCACGCAGTGAATGGCTGTCTTGCGAACGCCCTCCGGTCATCCCCGGTTCAGGTCTCGCCCTACTCAAGCACGGACAGTGGAGTTTTCCGATGATCAAGTTCTATTTCAACGGCGCGCCGAACCCCAACAAGGTCGCGCTGTTTCTGGAAGAGGCCGGTCTTCCTTTCGAACTCGTGCCGATTGACACCCGCAAGGGCGATCAGTTCAAACCGGAATTCCTGAAAGTGAATCCGAACGGCAAGGTCCCCGCAATCGATGACGACGGCGTGTTCGTCTTCGACAGCAACGCGATCCTGCTTTACCTCGGCGAGAAGACGGGCAAGTTCATGCCGGAAAACACCCCGGCTCATCGCGCGCAAATGTTGTCGTGGATGATGTTCATCGCAAGCGGGCTGGGGCCGTATTCAGGACAGGCCGTGCATTTCAAGGATTACGCGCCGAAAGGTCTGGACTACGCGCTCAACCGCTATCAGTTCGAGGCGCATCGTCACTACAAGGTTCTCGACGACCATCTTGCCGGCAACCGCTACATGGTCGGCGACACCTATTCGATCGTCGATATGGCGTTCTGGGGCTGGGCCCGCATGGCACCCCGCGTGATCGGCGACAGCGTCGCCAAATATCCGAACTTCAAACGGCTGCTGGATGAGGTTTCGGCGCGTCCGGCGGCGGCGAAAGCGATCGCGCTGAAGGACAAGTTCACCTTCAAGACCGAAAACGACGAGGAAGCGCTGGGCTTCCTGTACCGTCACATGAAGACCAAGGCGTCCTGATCCCTCGCCTCTTGAGCAAAACGGACCCTCCGGCTCATGACGGAGGGTCTTCCTGTTGCTTGCGACGGGTTGCGAGCGCATGGATTTCCATCTCATCACCCAAGCCGTGTGCAATGACCTTGCGCATCAGGTTGGGCAGCGCTTCATCGTTCAGCCGGGCGATCGGAACCCAGCGCATCCCCTCGGGCGCGGCAGTCCGCGCAGCGACGATGGCAGTATAGACAGCAAGCTTCAGCGGGAAATGCGTGAAAACATGCGTGACGGCGCCAGCCTTGCGCTGCCAGCGCGGCGCGCTTTGAAGGCAGGGCGCCTGCTTCAGGGCGGCCGCATCATCCTGCGCGGCGAGCCACGTCGATGTCGGAACTTCGGTCATGCCGCCGAGCAGGCCTTTTGCCGGCCGTGTACGAACCAGCACCTCGCTGCCGCGCCTCACGACGAAGGCCGCGCCGCGCCGCAACTCGCCCGCCTTTTTCGGGGTCTTGCGAGGAAAGGTCTCCTGATCGCCGCGAGCCCGCGCGGCGCAGTCATCGCCCAGCGGACACAGCACGCAAGAAGGCTTCTTCGGCGTGCAAATGGTGGCGCCAAGGTCCATCAACGCCTGCGCGATATCCCCAGCGCGTGTCTTCACGTCGCTAGCGCGGCTCTTGCCGTCGCGCCCGGATCGTGACGGCCCGAGCAGGGTCGCGGCGAGCGCGTGAATACGCGGCTTCGCCTTCGGCAGCGGCTCGTCCACGGCGAACAACCGCGACACCACACGTTCGATATTGCCGTCGACCGGCATGGTGCGGCGATTGAAGGCGATGGCGGCGATCGCCGCCGCGGTATAGGGACCGACCCCCGGCAGCGCACGCAAGTCCGCTTCCGTATCAGGAAACCGCCCGCCATGATCGCGCAGCACCTTGGCGGCGCAGGCATGAAGATTGCGCGCGCGCGAATAATAGCCGAGCCCGGCCCACATCCGTAAAATGTCATCGAGCGAGGCGCGCCCCATCGCCTCAACGTCCGGCCAGCGCGCCAGAAACTTTTCAAAATAAGGCCCGACTGTCTTCACGGTGGTCTGCTGCAGCATGATTTCGGACAGCCAGACCCGATAGGGATCGACCGTCTCGCCGGGCAGCGCGCGCCACGGCAAAAGGCGGCGGTTGCGCTCGTACCACTCCAGCAGCAACACCGGGCGGTTGCGGTCTCCGCCTTCCATCTTGTGCGTGTGACGTATCGTCGTTGCCGCCCGGGCCATCGCGCCATTCTCGTCGATGGAATCAACCTCTCGACGTCATGCCCGGCCTCGTGCCGGGCATCCACGTCTTTTTTGTGAGTTGCCGCAAAAGACGTGCAAAAGAGGTGGGGCAGTCGGAATAAATCCGGCCATGACGACGACATAACGTCGGTTGCGTCCCAAACGTCAATCGTGTCCCAAACGAGATTGCGGCATGCTATAAAATGCGAATGTCCAAGCCCGGCCCGATCTCAGCCAAGCCGCTATCCGCCCTGCTCGGCCGTGTCTTCTCCGACGCCTATGCGCGGCAGGGATTTGCCTCACGCGAACTGGTGACCCGCTGGGCGGCCATCGCCGGACCCGAGATCGCCGCGCATTCCGAACCGATAAAGATCCAGTGGCCTCGCCCGGTCGAGGGGCAGCGGCAGGAACCGGCGACGCTGGTGTTGCGGGTCGAAGGTCCGGTCGCGCTGGAGATCCAGCATTCGTCCGATGTCATTTTGCAGAGGGTCAATCGCTTCTTCGGCTGGAACGCGGTCGGCCGGCTGGCCCTGCGCCAGGCTCCTTTGTCGCGCAAGACCTCGCGGAAGAGCGCCCGGCGGCCTGACGCGGCCGACGTGGCGAGGGTGGCCGGAACGCTGACCTCGATCGAGGACGACGACCTGCGCGCCGCGCTGGCGCGTCTGGGAGCCTCGATCAAGCGGAACTGACGCGACGGTGGACCGCGCCTCCCGCCAGCGCGCCATTGCCACAATTCTGGTTTCAAGCTAGCGAAGAAACATGTTTTCAGGCGCGATTGCGCCGTTTCGGGAGCAGACCCTTGATCATCACGCGCCGCGCCTTCAATGCCGCCCTCTCGCTGACCGGCCTCGCCGCCGTCGCAGGTCTTTCGCCCTGGCGCCTGCTCGGCGAGGCTCAAGCCCAGGACGCCACCGCCATCGCCGCCGACGTGGCGAAGCCCGTCTCGCTGCCCGACATGGCGCTCGGACCCAAGGATGCCACGGTCACCATCACCGAATACGCCTCGATGACGTGTCCGCATTGCGCGCGGTTCGCGGAAGACGTGTTCCCGAAGATCAAGGCGGAATACATCGACACCAACAAGATCCGCTATGTATTCCGCGAGTTTCCGCTCGACATCAAGGCCGCCGCCGGCGCGATGCTGGCCCGCTGCATCGCCAAGGACGACGCCGGAAAATATTTCGCGGTGATCGACACGCTGTTCAAGTCGCAGGACACATGGACCGGATCGAAAACCACGGAATCGCTGAAACTGATCGGCAAGCAGACCGGGCTGACGGAAGGCGAGGTTGAAAACTGCCTGAAAGATCAGGCCCTGCTCGACAAGATCGCAGCCGACCAGAAATACGCCAATGAGGTTCTGAAGGTGAATTCGACGCCGTCGTTTTTCATCAACGGCGATATGGTGAAGGGCGAGATCGCATTCGAGGACTTCAAGAAGAAGATCGATCCGCTGTTGAAAAAGTGAGATCAGCAGCAGGCGCGCGGCAGACAGCGGTTGGGGTTTCCAGAGTTCTTTCCGCTTCCGATGAAATTCAGAAGCGGAACTCCACGATTCGATCTGACGCGCTGTTTTCACGGCAACCGGCATCCATCTCCGGGTCAGGCGCGAGGGCACGCCTCAATCGAAAAACGCCATAACCTTTGAAAAAGCCTCTGGAAAAGCCTGTTTTCGCGGTTGCCCCGGCTCGCCGCCATGGCCATTGTCGAACCTCGCGAGGCGCGCGGCCCAAAGCTGCCGACAGGACATATGATATTGTGACTGTGGGCTGATTCGCGTCTTGCCAGCAGCAGAGTGTCCATGAAACTCACGCGCCTTCGCCTTCACGGTTTCAAGTCGTTCGTTGAACCCACCGATTTCGTGATCGCTCCGGGTCTCACCGGCGTGGTCGGACCGAACGGCTGCGGCAAGTCCAATCTGGTCGAGGCGCTGCGCTGGGCGATGGGCGAAACCTCATACAAGTCGCTGCGCGCCGCCGACATGGACGCGGTGATCTTCGCGGGCAGCGGCAACCGTCCGGCGCGCAACCACGCCGAGGTGGTGATGTCGATCGACAACTCGGATCACTCCGCGCCTTCCGCTTTCAACGAATCCGAGGCGCTTGAGATTTCGCGCCGGATCGAACGCGAGTCCGGTTCGGTCTACCGCATCAACGGCAAGGACGTGCGCGCCCGCGACGTGCAAATTTTGTTCGCCGACGCCGCCACCGGCGCGCGCTCTCCGGCGCTGGTGCACCAGGGCAAGATCGGCGAGATCATCCAGGCCAAGCCCGAACAGCGCCGCCGCGTGCTGGAAGACGCCGCCGGCGTGGCCGGCCTGCATGCGCGCCGTCACGAGGCCGAGTTGCGGCTGAAGGCCGCCGAGACCAATCTCACGCGCGTCGAGGACGTGATCGGCCAGCTCGCCGGCCAGATGGAAGGGCTCAAGAAGCAGGCGCGGCAGGCGATCCGTTATCGGGACGTCGCCGCGAAGGTGCGCAAGGCGGAGGCGACGCTGTTCCACCTGCGCTGGCTCGAAGCCCAGGCCGAGGTGACGGAAGCTGCCCGGACTCACGACCTCAATGTCCGCGAACTGGCCGAACGCACCCGCGAGCAGGCCGAAGCCGCCCGCCTTCAGGCGGAACGCGCGGCTGAACTGCCGGCGCTGCGCGAGGCGGAAGCCCGCGCCGCCGCCGGTCTGCAGCGCCTTATCAACGCGCGCGAGACGCTGGATCGCGAAGAGGAGCGCGCGAAGGAGCGCGCCGCCGAACTCGATCGCCGGCTGACGCAGTTTGCCTCCGATGTCGAACGCGAGCAGCGGCAGTCATCCGACGCCGACGCCGCCTTGCAACGGCTCGATGTCGAGGACACCGAGCTGAAGGATGAAATCAAGTCGCGGGTCGAGACGCGCAGCGGCGTCGATGAACGCGCGGCGCAGGCGGAAGCGACGCTCGCCGCTGCCGAGGCCACGTTCGCCGATTTGACGCGGGTGCTGGCCGACCTCACCGCTAGGCGCAATCAGCTTGAAGCGAATGTGCGGACCCATCGCGACCGTCTGGCGCGCATTGATCAGCAGATCGCGGACGTACAGCGCGAGACCGAAGCGCTGGCGCAGCAGACCAGCGGCTTTGGCGATCTCGACGCGCTGACCGCGGCGATCGAAAACGCGCAGCAGACGCTGGCGCAATCGGAAAGTTCAAGCCGCGAGCGCGAGGCCGAACATGCGGCCGCGCGAGGCCAGCTCGATGCCGCCCGCGCCGGCGTCGAGGCGGCGCGCGGACCGCTGCAGGACGCCGACAAGCGCGCGCAGCGGCTCGAGACCGAAGCCAAGACCATCGCCAAGATTCTCAACGGCGAGAGCAAGAACCTGTGGCCGCCGATCATCGACGGCGTCAGCGTCGACAAGGGTTACGAGAAGGCGATCGGCGCCGTGCTCGGCGACGACCTCGACGCCCCCGTGGACCCATCCGCGCCGATGCGCTGGACCGGCGCGGCTGTGACGGCGGACGACCCAGTGCTGCCCGAAGGCGTGGAATCGCTTGCGGCCCATGTGCAGGCGCCGCCTGAATTGGCCCGGCGCCTTGAACAGATCGGCGTCGTCGCCAGGGAGCGCGGCGCGGAACTGGTCGCCCATCTGAAGACCGGCCAGCGGCTGGTCTCGCTCGACGGCGACGTCTGGCGCTGGGATGGCTTCGTGACCGCGGCCCATGCGCCGACCGGCGCGGCGCGGCGTCTCGCCGAGCGCGCGCGGCTGGCCGATATCGAGAGCGAGATCGAGCGCGCGCGCGCTGAGGTCTCCGAGCGGCGTCAGGTGCTGGAGGCGGCGCAGCAGGCCGTCGCCGCCGCGAGCCAGACCGTCACCGCCGCCGCGTCGACCGAAAGCGAGGCGCGCAACGCCTGGCGCGCGGCGCAGCGCGAGGTCGACGCCGCGCGCGAACGTCATGCGCGGGCTGAGCGCGAGATCAATCGTCACGCGGCGCGGCGCTCGGCGCTGACGGAGGCGCATAGCCGGCTGACAAATGATCGGCTCGAGGCCGCTGGCGCCCATGAAGCCGCGACGGCCGCTCTTGGCGAACTGCCGCCAAGCCTCGACACCGAGACCAAACTCGGCGAGGTGCGGGCCGAGATCGACGGCCATCGGCGCGCCGCCGCGCAGGTGCGCGCCGAGGCGCAGGCGCTGGCGCGCGAAGCCGAACTCGCGGATCGCCGCCTGCAGGCGATATCGGCCGAACGCAACGAATGGCAAACCCGCAAGCAGAGCGCGGCCTCGCAGATCACGACCATCGAGGCGCGCTTGACCGAGGTGAAGGCCGAGCGCGCCGATCTCGACAACGCTCCGGCGCTGTTTGCGGAAAAGCGCAGCGCGGTCATCAGCGAAATCGAGCACGCCCAAAAGGATCGCAGGGAGGCGGCAGACGCGCTTGCCGCCGCCGAGGCCGTGATGGCGGAAACCGATCGCGCCGCGAGAGTCTCGCTGGAAGCGCTGTCCAGCGCACGCGAGGCGACGGCGCGCGCCGAGGAACGCATGGACGGAAGCAAGCGGCGGCTCGAGGATACCGAGCGGGAAATCCGCGACATGCTTGAGGTCGAACCCGACGCGGTGGCTTCACTGGCTGAAATTCAGTCCGGCGTCGATCTGCCACCGCTGCCGGAGATCGAGGCCGATCTCGAAAAGCTGCGCCGCGACCGCGACCGTCTCGGCGCCGTCAACCTGCGCGCCGAGGAGGAACTGCGCGAGGTCGACACCCAGCACGGCTCGCTCGCCACCGAGCGCGACGACCTGGTGGAGGCCATCAAGAAGCTGCGCACCGGCATTCAGAGCCTCAACCGCGAGGCACGCGAGCGGCTCCTGACCTCGTTCGAAACCGTCAATACGCATTTCAAGCGGCTGTTCACCGACCTGTTCGGCGGCGGCGAGGCGGCGCTGCATCTGATCGAGAGCGACGATCCCTTGGAAGCCGGTCTCGAGATCATCGCCAAGCCGCCCGGCAAGAAGCCGCAGACGCTATCGCTGCTCTCCGGCGGCGAACAGGCGCTGACAGCACTGGCGCTGATCTTCGCGGTATTCCTCACCAATCCGTCACCGATCTGCGTGCTCGACGAAGTCGATGCGCCGCTCGACGACCACAACGTCGAACGCTTCTGCAATCTCCTGCACGAGATGACGTCGTCCACGGAGACGCGCTTCATCATCATCACCCACAATCCGATCACCATGGCGCGGATGAACCGGCTGTTCGGCGTGACCATGGCCGAGCGCGGCGTCTCGCAACTGGTGTCGGTCGATCTCGAAAACGCGGTGAAGATTCTCGACCAGCACGTCGCGTAAGGCGAGCGCTCCTCTCCCTCTGGAAGGATCCGCACGCGTCACGAGCATCTGTCATGGCCGGGCTTGTCCCGGCCATCCACGTCTTGATTTGTCGCCATCGCCCTTAAAAGAAAGCGTGGATGCGCGGCGGCAAGGTCGGCATGACTGTTTTCGCGTTGCAGATTTCATGGATGGCATCCATCTCGAAATGATCGCTCCCGCCCTTCCCGCCGCGTTGCGCACCGCGCTTGAGCAACATGCGCAGGGCCTTTCCCGCATTGACGCCGCTGCCCGCGCGGCCGCGATCTCGCAAACCTATCGGAGCGGCGGCGGTTCGAGCACGATCCGAAGCGAATCCGACGCGCTTGCCTATGCGCTGGCGCGGATGCCCGCAACCTATGCGGCCGTGGTGGCCAGCCTCAATGCGCTCCGCGAAATACGTCCCAAGTTCACGCCGGTCAGCCTGCTCGACATCGGGGCCGGACCCGGAACAGCGACATGGGCCGCGGCGCAGGCGTTCGAATCCCTCGACGCGTTCTCGGCGATCGACGCCAATCCGGCGCTGCGGTCGCTCGCGCTCGATCTCATGCGTGATGACTTACGTCTCGCCGGGCTCCGCTATGCGCAACGCGAAGCGTCGGCCGGGCTTCGCGATGCGCCTGAAAGCGCCGATCTCGTCATCGCCAGCTATGTCCTCGGCGAGATGCGGATGGAGCAGCAGGCCGCGCTCGCCGAGTTGATGTGGACGGTGACACGCGACACGCTGGTCGTCGTCGAACCCGGCACGCCCGCCGGCTACCAGCGTATCATCGACTTGCGGCGTCGGCTGGTTGCGCGAGGCGCGCATGTGATCGCGCCCTGCCCGCACGACGGCGAATGTCCGCTCGCCGCGTTCCCGGACGAAACGGGCACCGCTCCACCTCGGGAAAACGCATCCCGCCAGAAAGCCACGCCGGACTGGTGCCATTTCGTGCAGCGGCTACCGAGATCCCGCGCGCACAAGCATATCAAGGGCGCGGAACTTCCTTTCGAGGATGAAAAATTCAGCTACGTCGTGCTGGCGCGAACGCCTGACCGGGCGCGTCCGGCACGGGTGCTGGCGCCGCCAATGGTCACCAAGGCCGCGATGCGGCTCAAGCTGTGTCGGCCCGACGGCAGCGTCGGCTTCACGACGTTCCCCCGTCGTGACAAGGTCAGCTATGCCCGCGTGCGCCGGACCGGATGGGGCGACGCCGTCAACCCAACCGAGAACGTGATCATTTGAAGATCAGGACGGCCGCGTAAAGACGTAGGCCAGCCCGGTCAGCATCAGCAGCGCCACCGCCGCCGTGAGCCACGGGCCAGGATGGCTGCCGAACCAGAATCCCGCAAAGCCGATCGCCATGCCGCCAAGCGCCATCAGCTTGGCTTTTACCGGGATCGCGCCGCGCTCGCGCCAGGCGCGCAGCAGCGAGCCAAAACGCGGATGCTGCAACAGCCAGTTCTCGAGCCGGGGCGAGGAACGGGTGAAACAGGCCGCGGCCAAAATCAGAAACGGCGTCGTCGGCAGCACCGGCAGGAACGCGCCGATAAAACCGAGGGCGACGAAAAAGATGCCCGCCACCAGAAAAACGCCGCGCATCATCCGCGACGTGCCGACACGCGAATCCAAGGCACCGGCCACACCTGCGCCGAAAGATGGTTCGTCCGCTATCATTCGTTCGCCATCCTGATCCGCCACACTACCACCCTGGAGTCTGTTTCAACTGCGTTGAATCAGGACTCGTCGCTTATCTTTTTGTTTGAGCACGATCTTATCCGAAAACCGGTCTCCACCTTTCGGGATCATGCTCCAGCTTCACACAGAACAAAATACCGGACAACTTGAACTTTTCTAACCGTTTTCCCGACCAAAAACCGCTGTCTTCCGACGGAGCCTGCCGTTCGCGCGGAATTTCGTCTACGGTAACCGCTTTCGCGTCGTCTCATCAGGAGCTCTTCTCATGTCGACCGGCTTGATTATTTTCGGCGTCATCGTTGCCGCCGCCGTGTTCGCGCTCGTCGCGTATAACCGGCTGGTCGCACTCAGCCAGCGCGTCGGACAGGCCTTCGCCGACATCGACGTGCAGCTCAAGCAGCGTCACGATCTGATCCCGAACCTTGTTGAAACCGTGAAAGGCTACGCCGCGCACGAGCGCGGAACACTGGATGACGTGATCAAGGCCCGGAACATCGCGATGTCCGCGCAGGGGCCCGCGCAGGTCGGCGCCGCCGAGAACCAGCTGAGCGGCGCGCTTGGCCGGCTGATCGCGTTATCGGAGGCTTACCCGGACCTCAAGGCCAATGCCAATTTCCAGCAGTTGGCCAGCGAACTGTCCGACATCGAAAACAAGGTCGCCGCAAGCCGCCGCTTCTTCAACAACGCCGTGCAGGAATACAACACTGCCATCCAGCAGTTGCCGGCAGCACTGTTCGCGGGCGCGTTCGGTTTCACGCCGAAGGAGTTTTTCGATCTCGGCGCCAGCCGCGCCACCGTGGAACAGACGCCGCAGGTGAAGTTCTGAGGTTCTTGCGATGCACCGGCACCTGCAGGACAGGCTCTCTGCCCCCCTACGGGCGAGAAAACGGATCGTCCGCGCGCCGCGCGCTGCGAACGGATTCGCTTGATGGCAGCCTACGGTCTCTACACCCACATCGCATCGAACAAGATCCGTTCGATGTTTCTGCTGGGCGGGCTGTTCGTGCTGATCTACGTGATGGTGTTCGCCGGCGCGCTGATCGCCGAAGTGTTCCGGCTCGGCGCGGACTATCCCGCGGGATTCTACATCCGGCAAGCCTGGCATGACCTGATCGCCGCCCTCCCCTGGGCCACGGCAGGATCAGTGCTGTGGATCGTGATCGCGTATTTTTTCCACCAGTCGATCATCGACGCGGTCACCGGCGGCCACGACGTCAGCCGTAAGGAACAACCGCGACTCTACAACTTGCTGGAAAACCTCTGCATTTCGCGCGGCATTCCAATGCCCAGGCTGAAGGTGATGGACACCGACGCGCTCAACGCCTTCGCAACCGGGCTCAACCGCCGTCAGTATGCGATCACCGTCACCACCGGTTTGATGAACGGGCTCAACGACGAAGAGATGGAAGCGGTGCTCGGCCACGAGCTGACCCACATTCGCAACGGCGACGTGCAGTTGATGGTGGTCGCCGTCATCATCGCGGGCGTCGTCGGCTTCGTCGCGGAACTATGTTTCCGTACCTTCCTGCGCAGCGGCGCACGACTGAGCGGCGGCAGCGGGCGGACCTCGCGCTCATCATCCTCCCGCAATGGCAAGAGCGGCGGCGCCGTCATCGCCGTGATCCTGGCGATGGTGCTGATCGTGCTGGCCTGGTTCCTGTCGCAGGTGGTGCGGATGGCGCTGTCGCGCTCGCGCGAACTGATGGCGGACGCGGGCTCGGTTGAACTGACCAAGAATCCGGACGCCATGATCTCGGCGCTGCGCAAGATCGAGAACCGCGGCGAACTGCCTGGCGTCACCTCGTCGGTGATGGAAATGTGCGTCGACAACCCGCGTCAGGGTTTCGCCGACCTGTTCGCCACCCATCCGTCCGTTGAAACCCGCGTGCGCGCGCTGGTGAGATATGCCGGCGGTCGCGATCCCGGACCGATGCAGTTGCCCGCCGAGAGCGCCGGGACCGATCCAGAATTACCCGATCTCCCGCCGGGACCCTGGAGCAAGCCCCCGATACCGAACGCTACGACACCTGACGCCGCGCCGCCGCCTGTTCCCGGCCCGTGGAGCCATCGCTCCTGATCTTCATCAGCCGTGAACGGTCGTTTGATCCCACCCTTGATGAAGGGATCAATGTCCCTCGAACGCCATCAGCGTCCGCACCGGGACATCCATCGCGCGCAGCTTGGCGGCGCCGCCGAGATCCGGCAGATCGATGATGAAACAGGCCGCCACCACGTCAGCGCCGATCTGGCGCAGCAGCTTCACCGCGCCCTCGGCGGTGCCTCCGGTGGCGATCAGATCATCCACCAGAATGACGCGCTCGCCCCGGGCGATGGCGTCGACGTGCATTTCCATTTCGTCCGTGCCGTATTCCAGCGCATAGGCCATCCGTACGGTCTGGTGCGGCAGCTTGCCTTTCTTGCGGATCGGCACGAAACCCGCGGAGACCTGATGCGCCACCGCGCCACCCAGGATAAAGCCGCGCGCCTCGATGCCCGCGACCTTGTCGATCTTCGAGCCGGCCCAGGGATGCACGAGCTGATCGACGGCGCGACGGAACGCGCGCGCATCGCCGAGCAGCGTGGTGATGTCCCGAAACATGACCCCCGGCTTGGGGTAATCCGGAATGGTGCGGACAGAATCCTGCAGGTCATCTTCGAAAGTCATCAAGGTTTTCCTATCAATAAAGGCCTCTCCGGCCTGCCCGTGCTTGGCACGGGCATCCACGTCCTCGGCTACCAAGGAAGACGTGGATGGCCGGGACATAGGCGAACGGAAGCAACGCCGTTCTTCGAACGGCTATGCCCGGCCATGACGATCATACGAGATCATTGCTATTTTCGTGTCGCTCCCTTCCCAACCGGAACGCGTTTTCCACGATCCGCAAGCCGACCTCGCCGCCGAGCGACATCAGCGATTCCGGATGAAACTGCACGCCGCCGACCGGCAGCGACCTGTGCTCGATCGCCATCGGCACCCCGTCGTCGGTGGTCGCCGTTATTTCCAGCACATCGGGCAAACGGTCGCGCTCGACATAGAGCGAATGATAGCGGCCGATCACGATCTCGTTCGGCAGGTTGCGCATCAGCCGGCCGCCGCGATTCTGCACGCGCGATGGCCTGCCATGCGCCGGCTGCGCAAGCTGACCGAGACGGCCGCCGAAATACTCACCGATCCCCTGCAAGCCGAGGCAAACGCCGAATACCGGCAGCTTCTTCTCCAGCGCGAGACCGATGGTTCGGGCCATGCCGAAATCCTCGGGCCGGCCGGGACCGGGCGACAGCACCAGCAGATCATAGCTTTGCCTGTCGAGCATGTCCTGCGCGTGGACGTAGCGCACCACGCTGACGCGCGCGCCGACCTGGCGGAAATAATCCGCCAGCATGTGCACGAAGCTGTCGTCGTGGTCGATCAGCAGCACGCGTTTTCCGGAGCCGGTCGCATCCGGCGCCACGGCCGAGAGCGGCTTCGGCGCATCGCCGCGCAACGCCTGGAACAGCGCCGCCGCCTTGGTCTGGCACTCGCGGTCCTCAAGCTCCGGCTTGCTGTCGAACAGGCAGGTAGCGCCGACGCGCACCTCCGCGAGGCCGTCCTTCATGCGGATGGTGCGGATGGTCAGGCCGGTGTTGATCGAGCCGTCGAAGCCGACGACGCCGAACGCGCCGGCATACCAGCGCCGCGTCGAGCGTTCGTTGTCCTCGACGAACTGGATCGCCCACTTCTTCGGCGCGCCCGTCACCGTCACCGCCCATGCGTGGGTGAGAAATCCATCGAGCGCATCGAAGCCGGGCCGCAGGATGCCTTCGACATGATCGACCGTATGAAACAGCTTCGAATAGGTTTCGATCTGGCGGCGCGCGAGCACCTTGATCGTTCCCGGCATGCAGATGCGCGCCTTGTCGTTGCGATCGACGTCGGTGCACATGTTGAGTTCGAACTCGTCCTTCTCCGAGTTGAGCAATTCGCGGATCTGCTCAGCGTCGCCGATGGCGTCGGCGCCGCGCGCGATGGTCCCGGAAATCGGACAGGTCTCGATGCGGCGGCCGTCGCTGCGCACGAACATTTCCGGCGAGGCGGAGACAAGAAACTCGCCGTCTCCGAGATTGACCAGTCCGCCATAGGGCGACGGATTGATCCGGCACAGCCGCTGAAACACCTCGGCTGGCGAGCGCTCGCAGGGCTCGGCGAACAACTGCCCCGGCACCGCCTCGAACAGGTCGCCGCGCGCGAACGCGGCGCGCGCCGTTTCCACCGTCGCCTGATATTCGCCGGGAGCGTGATCGGTGAAGCCCTGGCGCCGCGTCTTCGTATAGACGCTTTCGGACGTATCGCGCGGCTGCCCTTCGGTGGAGCGGCCTTTCCATGCGAAATCGTACGACAGTACGACGCCATGGCCGGCGGCGCGATCATAAGCGAGCAGGCGATCCGGAATGAACAATACGATGTCGCGCTGATCGCCTTCGCGCGCGCGTTTCTGCACCAGATCTTCAATCTGGAACACGAGGTCATAGGCGAACGCGCCGTACAGCCCGAGCATGGGATCCGCCGTCGACGCGAAAGCCGCCACCAGCGCCCGCACCAGCGACATGACGCTGGCGCGCCGGGTACGCTGGTCTTCCTCCACCGGCGCATCGCCGCGGACAATATGACCGGAGAGCCGGCGGGCGGTCTTGTCGGTGACGACCACGCACGGCTCGCTCAGGGTCTCGCCAAGGAAAGCGATCAGCACCTCGCCGCGAGCATTGGTGGCTTCGATGGTAAAATTGAATCCCGTGGTTTCGAGCTTAAGCGGCGGATCGGCGAAGCCGAGGTCGAAACTCTCATAACGGCCCGGCACCGTCGTGCCCGATGACAGCACCACGCCGCGGCGGCTGTCGAGCAGACCGATCAGGTCGTCGAGCCTGCTGCCGCCGGTAAAATGTTCGATCGACCGGCTGATCGAGAGGCCACCGGCGGTCAGGTACTCGCTTTGCGCGGGAAGGGAAAAGACGGTCCTGTTCATGCAGTCCTCTTACGAGACTTGCGGAGAGAGCGCCACACAGGACAAACAAAAAGGCCGTCGCTCTGCATGACGGCCTTCGACGATTGGAACTAAAAGCAAAATCGTATCAGCCACCCTTCAGAAGGTGGGTCGCCAGAAGCGGAGCGGGCGGACGACGGTATCCATGGCGGCGAAATCATCATTCCGGGGGTGCGATGTCAAGAGCGTTCCCCGGCGGCGCGCCGCTTTGGGACAGGATCCTGCTTCATCCTGATTCAACTCAGGTGGATCAGGATCGAGATGCCCCCTGAAGCATTTCCGCTTCTGATTGAACAGAAGCGGAAGCTCTGGAATTGTTGTTTTGACGTTTTCTGCACGCGAAGCCGATATCCATCCTCGGGTCAGGCCCGAGGACATGCTTAGCTCGAGAACGCTATAATTCGACACCGGGAGAACACCATGGCCTTCAAAGTCGTGAGCGACAGTTTCAAGGACGGCGACTACCTCAGCAAGGATCATGTCGTATCGGCGGATTTCGGTTTCGGCTGCGCGGGCGGCAACCGCTCGCCGCACCTGCGCTGGAGCGGCGCGCCGGAAGGCACGAAGAGCTTCGCCGTGACCTGTTTCGATCCGGACGCGCCGACCGGCAGCGGCTTCTGGCACTGGGTCGTCATCAATATTCCGGCCTCGGTGAGCGAGCTTGAGCTCGATGCCGGCAATCCCGATAGCGGCAAGCTACCGGCTGGCGCATTGCAGAGCCGCACCGATTACGGCACCGCGCGCTACGGCGGCCCCTGCCCGCCGGAAGGCGATCATCCGCATCGATATGTCTTCACCGTGCATGCGGTCGGCGGCGACATCAACGCCGACGCCGACACCTCGGCGGCGGTGATCGGGTTCCAGCTTCATTTCAACACGCTGGCGAAATCCGCGGTGATGGGCCTGTTCAAGCGCTGAGCGAGGTTCGTCTCGAACGAATGCGTAATACGAGAGAGGCGGTTCGCTCAATCACCGTCATGGCCGGACTTGTTCCGGCCATCCACGTCTTGGAACCAGCAAGAGAAGACGTGAATGCCCGGCATAAAGCCAGACATGACGAAAGAGAAATGCCATCGCTGCCTGAATCGGCTTCGCTGCAAACAAAAAAGGCTCCCGCAAGGGAGCCCTTTTTAACTTGAGCACGAACGCGGTTCAGTGCGCGTCGGCCCACACCGCCCGCTTGGTGAAGTAAAGCAGTCCCGCAAGGATGACCATGAAAATCATGACCTGAAAGCCAAGCCGCTTGCGCTCCTCGAGCTTCGGCTCCGCGGCCCACATCAGAAACGCCGCCACATCCTTCGCATACTGATCGACGTTCTGCGGCGCCCCGTCGTCGTAGGTGACCTGATCGTCCGACAGCACGTTCGGCATCTTCATGGCATGGCCGGGGAAGTACCTGTTGTAGGTCGATCCGTCCGGCAGCTTGAACCCTTCCGGCGGGGTGTCCTCGAACCCTGTCAGAAGAGCGTGGATGTAGTTCGGGCCCTTCTCCTGAAACTGGGTGAAGGCATCGAAGATGAACTGCGGGAAGCCGCGCTCATAGCCGCGCGCCTTGGCCATCAAAGAGAGATCGGGCGGAGCCGCGCCGCCATTGGCCGCGCGGGCAGCGTTCTCGTTCGGGAACGGCGACGGAAACTTGTCGGCGATGCGTCCCGGCCGCTCGAACATGTCGCCGGCGTCGTTGGGTCCGTCCTTCACCTGAATCTCGGCAGCCAGCGCCTCGGCCTGGGCGACCGAGAGGCCCGGGCCGCCCGGATCCGTCAGATTGCGATAGTGCACCAGATTCATCGAATGGCAGGCCGCACAGACTTCCTTGTAGACCTTGTAGCCGCGCTGCAACTGGCCCTGATCGAACTTTCCGAACGGGCCGGCGAACGACCAGCTCATCGAGGGCGGAGTCGAGCCATGATCGGACGCTCTTGCCGTCGAGCCGCTATCCAGCGCGAGCAACCCGACAACTCCGATCACCGCCAGGGCCGAGGCCACGACGCTTTTCTTCTTCCCCAGCACGTCATCGGCGATCGAATTGGGGACGGCTCGCGGCTTCTCGATGCGACTCAGGATCGGCAGCACGATCAGGAAGTAGGCGAAGTAGCACGCCGTCAGGATGCGGCCTGCGATCACATAGACCCCCTCCGGCGGCTTCGCGCCGAGATAACCGAGACCCAGACACACGCCGACAAAGATCCAGAAGCACTGCTTGGCCAGCGGACGATAGCGCATGGAGCGGGTCTTGGAAGAATCGAGCCAGGGCAGGAACGCCAGGACCAGAATGGCGCTGAACATCGCCACCACGCCCGCGAGCTTGTCCGGGATCGAGCGCAGGATCGCGTAGAACGGCAGATAATACCATTCCGGCACGATGTGCGGAGGCGTCACGCCCGGATTGGCCGGGATGTAGTTGTCGGGATCGCCGAGATAGTTCGGGATATAGAAGACGAACCAGAAAAAGAACAGAATGAAACACGCAAGGCCGAACGCATCCTTGATCGTCGCATAGGGTGTAAACGGCACCGTATCCTTCGACGTCTTGGGCTCGACCCCGGCCGGATTGTTCTGTCCCGCGACATGCAGCGCCCATACGTGCAGCACGACCACGCCCGCGATCACGAACGGCAGCAGGTAGTGCAGCGAGAAGAAGCGGTTCAGCGTCGGATTGCCGACCGAGTAGCCGCCCCATAGCAGGGTCACGATGCTTTCGCCGAAATAGGGAATGGCGGAAAACAGATTGGTGATGACGGTCGCGCCCCAGAAACTCATCTGGCCCCACGGCAGCACGTAGCCCATGAAGCCGGTCGCCATCATCAGGAGGTAGATGATGACGCCGAGGATCCAGAGGATCTCGCGCGGCTCCTTGTAGGAGCCGTAATAAAGGCCGCGAAGCATGTGGATATATACGGCGATGAAGAACATCGAGGCGCCGTTCGAATGGAGGTAACGCAGCAGCCATCCGTAATCGACATCGCGCACGATCGCTTCGACCGAGTTGAAGGCGAGATCGGCGTGCGGCGTATAGTGCATCGCAAGGATGACGCCGGTGACGATCTGCACGCCCAGCATGAAGGAGAGGATGCCGCCGAACGTCCACCAGTAGTTCAGGTTGCGCGGCGTCGGATAGGCGACGAACGAGGAATGAACGAGACCGAAGATCGGCAGACGACGCTCGATCCATTTAAGGACGGGATTCTTCGGCTGGAAGGTGGAGGGTCCGCTCATGATGCGATCCTGACGAATGAGACGACGCGTTCGGTTCGGGACGGCTGGGCCTTAGCCGATCTTGATCTTGCTGTCGGAAATGAAGGCGTAAGGCGGCACCGGAAGGTTGGAGGGCGCGGGGCCCTGGCGGATACGGCCGGAGGTGTCGTACACCGAGCCGTGGCAAGGGCAGAAGAAGCCGTCATAAGCGCCCTCATGCGCGATCGGCACGCAGCCCAGGTGGGTACAGATGCCGATGACCACGAGCCACTGGTCATGGCCTTCCTTGACGCGCGCCGAATCCGGCTGCGGGTCAGGCAGGCTCGCGACATTGACGTTGCGGGCTTCCTCGATCTGCTTCTTGGTGCGGTGGCTGATGAAGATCGGCTTGCCGCGCCAGAACACCTTGATGTCCTGCCCTTCGGCGATCGGAGAGAGATCGACCTCGATCGGCGCGCCCGCGGCGATCGTGGAGGCGTCCGGGTTGAGCTGGGCCACCAGCGGCCAGGCCGCGGCGGCCGCACCGACGGCGGCGACCGCGCCGGTCGCCACAAAAAGGAAATCACGGCGGCTTTGTCCTGCCGAAGACGATGTCGTCACGATTCCAACCCTTTCCTACCCGCTGCCGGTCTTGTTGCTATGAGGTGTAACCATTCCAGGGATGCATCTTGCAAGCGGCCGTTTTATTGGCACCCTCGCCGGATCAGCGCAAGTGCGCTATCGGTCTCATTCGTGCAGCGCACAAAATGCGGCAGCCGCGAAATCATCTCAGGACAGTCATCTCAGGACAATCATTGAGCCAATGCGGATCGCACTTTTTCAACCCGATATCCCGCAGAACACCGGGACAATCCTGCGTCTTTGCGCGTGCCTCGGCGTTGAAGCCCACATCATCGAGCCCGCCGGATTTCCGGTCTCGGACCGGCATTTCCGCCGGGCGGGCATGGACTATCTCGACCAGGTCACCATCGTGCGCCACGATTCCTGGCTGAAATTCGAGCAATGGCGCGCCAGCGACGGCGGGCGGCTGGTCCTGTTCACGACCAGGGGCGCCCTGCCCTATCTGGACCATCGTTATGCGGCTACCGATATTCTGTTGTTCGGCCGCGAAAGCGCCGGGGTGCCGGATGCCGTGGCGGCAGCCGCGAACGCGCGTCTGGTGATACCCTTGAAGCCCGCGTTACGTTCGCTGAACGTCGCCATGGCAGCCGCCATGGCTGTGGGCGAGGCTCTGCGGCAGACAGAACCGGCCCTGACGGAAAGGATCCCGTGAGTTACGCGGTCAAGGAAATTTTTCTGACGCTGCAGGGCGAAGGCGCCCATGCGGGGCGCGCCGCGGTATTCTGCCGCTTCTCCGGCTGCAACCTCTGGAGCGGCCGCGAAGAAGATCGTGCTTCAGCCACCTGCCGGTTCTGCGACACGGATTTCGTGGGCACCGACGGCACGCTGGGCGGACGCTACGCCACCGCCGATGCGCTGGCCAACACCGTCGCCGGGCAATGGGCCGGACCGGCCGCTCATCGCTACACGGTGTTGACCGGCGGCGAGCCGCTGTTGCAGGTCGACAAGACATTCGTCGACGCGCTGCACGCCCGCGGCTTCGAAATCGGAATCGAGACCAACGGCACCCTTGCGCCGCCCGACGGCATCGACTGGCTGTGCGTCAGCCCAAAGGCCGGCGCCGATCTGCGCATCAGGCGAGGTCACGAACTCAAGCTGGTCTATCCGCAGGCGGATGCCCGGCCGGAGGATTTTGTCAATCTCGCCTTCGATCGGTTTTCGTTGCAGCCAATGGATGGGCCGGATGCGGCCGAAAACACTGCGCGCGCCATCGATTATTGCCTGCGGCATCCGCAGTGGCGGCTCAGCCTGCAAACACACAAGACGCTTGGGATCAGGTAGAAATGGACGAGCGGCAACGCGTAAAGACGTCATGCGTGGACGCGGGCTCCACCCGCGCATCCATATGGAGGCGAACTTCAGAATGTGGGAGTTGACGAAATCGTTCCGCTTCGAGGCCGCGCATGCGCTGCCGGGAACGACATTGGGAGCCGCGAGCATGGAGATCCACGGCCATTCGTTCCGGGCCGAGGTGAGCCTGCGCGGTACGCCCGATCCCGCGAGCGGCATGGTGCTCGATCTCGGCCTGCTCGAACGGGGCATGGGCGAGGTCCGGAACAAGCTCGACCATAAGCTCCTCAACGACGTCGAAGGACTTGGCCCGCCGACGCTGGAGAATCTGGCGCGCTTCATCTGGGATCATGTCCAGCACGCGGGAGCCGTGACCCGCGTCAGCGTGCATCGCGACAGCTGCGGCGAAAGCTGCGCCTATTTCGGTCCGCATGTTCCGTCGTAAAGAATGAATCGGTTTTATCCCGTGAAGGAGACCTCGATGGAGGCAACCCGGTTGGAGGATCGCACGCTGGAGGATCGCAAGGCCCGCGCGCGATCCTGGTTCGAGCAACTGCGCGACGATATCTGCTCGGCTTTCGAGAAGCTGGAAGACGACGCTCCCGCCTCGCTCTATCCCGGCAGCGCGGGGCGTTTCGTCCGCACGCCGTGGGAGCGGACCGACCACACCGGCAAGCCCGGAGGCGGCGGTGTCATGTCGATGATGCACGGGCGGCTGTTCGAGAAGGTCGGCGTGCACTGCTCGACCGTGCATGGTGAATTCGCGCCGGAGTTTCGCGCGCAGATTCCGGGAGCGGCGGATGATCCGAATTTCTGGGCGTCGGGCATCTCGCTCATCGCCCACATGCGCAATCCGCATATTCCCGCCGTTCACATGAACACGCGCTTCGTGGTGACCACGAAAGCGTGGTTCGGCGGCGGCGGCGACCTGACGCCCGTGCTGATGCGGCGGCGCACGCAGGAAGACCCCGACAGCGTCGCGTTCCACGCGGCGATGAAGTCCGCCTGCGATGCCCATGCCGTGGCCGACTATGACAAATACAAGACCTGGTGCGACGAGTATTTCCATCTGCCGCACCGCAAGGAAGCGCGCGGAATCGGCGGCATCTTCTATGACTGGCATGACAGCGGCGACTGGGACGCCGATCTAGCCTTCACGCAGGAGGTCGGACGGGCGCTGCTCAAGGTCTACCCCGAGCTTGTGCGCCGCAACTTCAGCACGCCGTGGACGGCGGCGGATCGCGAGGAGCAGTTGATCCGGCGCGGACGCTACGCCGAGTTCAATCTTCTCTACGATCGCGGCACCATTTTCGGGCTGAAGACCGGCGGCAACGTGGAGTCGATCCTCTCCTCGATGCCTCCCGAGGTGAAATGGCCCTAAGGGAGTATTTCGGCCAGGCTCACAGCCGGTGATCACGCGTGAACCGTGCGACGGTCTGATCGGCGATCGCCGAAAGCCGCGCGGAGTCGAGCGGGAAGTCCTCCGCGAGCCAGGCGTCTTCCGCGATCGTCAGAACGTGTCCGAGCGCAGGGCCTTCCGCGATTCCGCGAACGATGAAATCCTCGGCCTTCAAAGGGAAGGCCGGCGGCTGCCAGCGCCGCGGCAGGGTTGCGACGTTTAGCCACGGCGCCGGATCGGCGCCGAGCCCCGCCTTTGACCAGGCCTGCATCAGCCGGTCACGAAAGCGCGTCGCGCCAAGACGATACAGCCGCCGGCGGGCGGTCGCCTCGTCCATGCTGCCGAGCCGCCACCAGCGATGTCCCATCGAGTCCAGCTGTTTCGCCTCGGCATTGGAGAGCCGCAATCGCTGCGCGAGCCGCCGCGCATCTTCAGTCACCGACACCGCAAGCGCCGCGAGCCGGCGGATCGGATCGGGCGCAAGTTCGAGCGCGGATTCCGCCGCCATCATCACCGCGAGCGGCCCGCGATAGGCCACCCCGCCGAAAACGGCCAGCAGCAGGCCGCCATCCTCCATCGCCACCGCCGCGTCCACGGCGCCATCGGCGAGAAGCAGCTTCAGTATCTCGGCCCGCAGGCGTTCGGCCGACAGCGTGGCCAATCCGGCGCGGCCGCGGATGCAGGCAAGATAGCCATCGCGATCGGGCTCGCCCGCGCCATAGGCGGCGTGGATCCGGAAAAAGCGGAGAATGCGCAGGTAGTCCTCCGCGATACGACGGTCCGGATCGCCGATGAAGCGCACCCGCCTGGCCGCGATGTCGTCGAGTCCGCCGACATGATCGTGCACCGTGCCGTCGCTATCGACCGACAGGCCGTTGATGGTGAAATCGCGACGCTCGGCATCGCGCGCCCAATCCCGGCCGAATGCAACCCTGGCCTTGCGGCCGAAGGTTTCAACATCCTCGCGCAGCGTCGTGACCTCGACCGGCTTGCCCTCGACGACCAGCGTGACGGTGCCGTGCTCGACCCCGGTCGGAATGCTCTTGATGCGGGCCGCGGCCGCGCGGCGCATGATTTCCTCGGGCGGCGCGGTGGTGGCGATATCGATCTCGACGACGGGCAGGCCCATCAAGGCGTTGCGAACGGCGCCGCCGACGACCCGCGCCTCCTCGCCGTTTCCGCTGAGCAGCGAAAGAACGCGTACCGCCGGACCTGATTTGAGCCAGCCCGCATCGCATAGCGAGCGGGCCGCGTTCACCTCTCGACTCCGGGCACAAGCTTCCCGTTTTCGAGATGCGCCGGAAAATAGGTCGAATCCGGCGGCGAGCCGGAGAAATTCGCCAGCAGAATGAAACTGACGACGACCAGCACCAGTGCCGCGAGCGAGAGCCTCAAGACGATGTGCGCCGGCCATGAGGCGGCGATCATGAAGTCCACACGGTTGGCGATGAGATATGCCGCGTAAACGGCGAACGGAATCAGGAAGATCCCGAGCTCCATTAGAATTGGACGCATCATTTCAGATAGACTCGCTCATACAGTACGCGCAGGATCCCGGCAGTCGCACCCCAGATATTTCGCTCGGCGAACGGCATCTCGTAGAACGAGCGCGTTCTGCCGCGGAATTGCTTCCGGCCGAGTTTGTGATTGAGAGGGTTCATCAGAAACGACAGCGGTACCTCGAATGCGTCGTCCACTTCATTCGTATTGATGCGAAGATCAAATCCCGGCCTCACCCGCGCCAGTGTCGGCAGGATGCGGAAGCCGAAACTCGTCCCGTAAAGATCAAGATACCCGATCGGCTCCACGAAGTCGCGGGTCAGCCCGACTTCTTCCCACGCCTCCCGCAGCGCCGCGTCGATCGGCGAGGCGTCGGTGGCGTCGATCTTGCCGCCGGGAAACGCGATCTGACCGGCATGCTCCTTGAGATGCGCCGCGCGCTGCGTCAGCAACACCGTCGGCTGTTCGCGCGCGATCACCGGAATCAGCACCGCCGCCGGCCGGATCGGCGTTTCCAGAGCGATCGTGCGGAGCACTGCATCGTTGTCATCGTCACCGGTCAAGGGAACGATGCCGGCGTCGGTGAGCCCCGGCGGAATGTCGAAACGCAACCGCTCCCGCGCGCGGTCGAAAAACTCCCCGGCGCCGACAGTGGTGGCGGCGCCTGTCCTCACCATGGGCACGTTCAACCTGCGTCCCTCACCTGCTCGGCATCCGCCATCGCAAAGAACTCGCCTCCCGATTCGATGCCGAACATCATCTTGTTATCGACCATCCGTTGCGCGCCCATGTCAACAAGATCGTAATACAATGCCCTCGTCACTTTGGCCCAGAGACCAGCCCGAACGTGCAGATAAGGCTTCAATCCGCCGCCCGCCGAGGGCTCAAAACGCAGCCGGTGCCCGGAATCGCATGGCACCCAGTCGCCGACGTTGGTGCGGAAATGCAGCAGACGGTCATCTGCATCCCGATCCTCGATCAGCTCGACGGCCAGGAACGGCGCGTCATCGACGGTGATGCCAACCTTCTCCACCGGCGTCACCAGAAAGTGGCTATCGCCTTCACGCTTCAGGATCGTGGAGAACAGCCGCACCAATGCCGGGCGGCCGATCGGGGTTCGCATGTAGAACCAGGTGCCGTCGCTGGCTATTCGCATATCCAGATCGCCGCAAAACGGCGGGTTCCACAGATGCACCGGCGGCAGGCCCTTGCCAGGCGGTCCGGCGGCGTCACGGGCGGCCGTCATCAGCGCGTCCAGTGTCCGGCTTTCCGGCTGCCCTTGCTTCGCCATGGTTTACCCTGAGGTTGCCCAGCCTGTTCTGGCACAAAACAGGCGCAACACCAATGGGCGCACCGGATGCCGGAACCGTCACACCGGGTCCCGATCTGTGACTCCGCCCGGAGTTCGAACTCCCCGACGATCACAGACGATCACATGGGGATAGTTTAATTCGAGGAATACACAGCGATCGCGTATGTTTAACAGTTCATGGCGTGACGGCGCGGATGGCGCGGCCACGCGCAAGGAGTGACGGATGACCGCCGCAGACCCTGACAAAGGCGTTGAGAAACTGGAGGACGTGATCGTCCGCTCCGCGGAGCAGGTCGCGGGGCAAGTTCGCGCGGCGCGGGACGCGATTTCCACCGTCATCTTCGGTCAGGAAAGGGTTGTCGAAAATACGCTGGTGACCATCCTTTCCGGGGGTCATGCGCTCCTGATCGGCGTTCCCGGCCTCGCCAAGACCAAGCTCGTCGAAACGCTCGGCGTCACGCTCGGACTCGACGCCAAGCGCGTCCAGTTCACACCGGACCTGATGCCGTCGGACATCCTCGGCGCCGAGGTGCTGGACGAGAGCAGCATCGGCAAGCGGTCGTTCCGCTTCATTCCCGGACCGGTCTTCGCACAGCTTTTGATGGCGGATGAAATCAACCGCGCCAGCCCGCGCACGCAATCAGCGCTCTTGCAGGCGATGCAGGAGCAGCACATCACCGTCGCCGGCGTGCGCCACGATCTGCCGAAACCCTTTCATGTGCTTGCGACGCAGAATCCGCTGGAGCAGGAAGGCACCTACCCGTTGCCGGAAGCGCAGCTCGACCGCTTCCTGATGGAGATCGATGTCGACTATCCGGATCGTGACGCGGAACGCCGCATCCTGTTCGAGACCACCGGCGCCGGAGAGACCCTTGCGAAAGCCGCGATGAACGCCGACGCCGTTCTTGCCGCGCAGCGGCTGGTGCGGCGGCTGCCGGTCGGCGA